>Ga0209812_10000878_pt1 | contig 23845 bp, 19 predicted proteins | sample JI71714BDNA_FD_187502 | JGI IMG/M metagenome (GOLD analysis project Ga0209812, IMG submission 187502) | Wastewater effluent complex algal communities from Wisconsin, to seasonally profile nutrient transformation and Carbon sequestration -... | ecosystem: Engineered > WWTP > Effluent > Algae...
AGATTTTGTTCAATTTCTGGACGATGACGGTGTTTAAAAAATCCGTATGCGTTAAGCCCTACCTCACAGAAAGAGGTGCTTAAACTTGCTTTTCTCCCCGCACCTGACACGCCACTGGTCGCACTGATCACGGGAATACAGTCGTCTGTAACTAAGCCAGCTTTTAACACGGGTAATAAGGCTAACGAACAGGCCGTAGGATAGCAGCCGGGTACCGAGACCAAGTCGCCCAAAGGCGCAGTTTGCCATTCCATTAGTGAATAGACAGCGTGTGATAAAAGTTCAGGATGCTGATGGGCATACCCGTAATACTGAGGATAAAGCGCCGCTTGTTTTAAACGAAATGCACCGGATAAATCAAACACCTTAATGCCTTTTGCGAGTAACTTTGGCGCAATTTCTTCGCTGGCTTCATGGGGTAAGGCTAAAAAAGCCACATCCACTGCCATAGTGTCTAGGTAAGCATCACTCCAGGGCTCAACCATGATATCAATCTGTTGTTGAAAACGCGGATATAAACTGGCTAAAGGTTCGGCTTCGCGGCCGCCCGAGGCAAAAGCGTAACATAATTCAAAAAATGGATTGGCAGTGAGTAAGGCGCAAAGCTCTACACCACTGTAGCCAGCTGCACCTAGCACGGCACTACGAATTTTAACATTTTGATTATTTAAAGACATGTAAAACTCTTAAAATGAAAAATCAGGCTAACACTTATAGCACAAAACGTGGGCTAGTGTAGAACGAAGCTCATGCATAATCAAGAATTATTATGCTATTTAAATGAATTATTATCCATTAGTACTAATGACCATCGGCAATCACTAAACGGTTTCGTCCCAAGCGTTTTGCTTGATACAGTGCTTTATCGGCACTGATCAATAACTGTGGTAAAGCCAATTTATGGTTTGTGGTAAGACCTATACTGATTGTCAGTTTTAATTGCGCTGACAACGCGTGTAGATCCAGTTTTTCAATTTTCTGACGTAATCGCTCACACACCTCGGCAGCGTCTTCTAAGCTGGTGTCTGGCAGCAATATTACAAACTCCTCTCCTCCCCAACGTGCTAACATATCAACGGTTCTACTTTGTTGTTTTAAAACCCCCGCAACCCGTTTTAATACCTCATCACCCACCGCATGCGATAACTGATCATTGACCTGTTTAAAATGATCAATATCAATTAATGCTAAACACAACGTTGATGCTGAACGTTGTGCCCGCTGGTATTCATGCTGCAAGGCTTCGTCAAAGGCACGCCTATTCGCCAGCCCCGTTAGGGCGTCTTGGCGAGCGAGTAATTGTAATTCTGTGGTTTGTTCCGAGACTAATTTGAGTAAGCGCAGCTCATTACGCTTTAAACTGGCTAAGCGCCAACGAATCGCTAAAACAGCCAAGAGGGCCAAAGCAAAAAGAATTAATGCTTGAAACCAGATTTCTTGCCACAAGTACGGCAAAATCTCAAATGTCAGCTCAGCCTCATTCTGCCCCCATTCACCATTAGGGTAGGCTGCACTCACCCTAAAACGATAGGTGCCAGGGGGTAAATTAGTATATTCCGCTGATATGTAAGAGCCACGCGATACCCAACCTTGATCAAAACCCTCTAGCCACGTGCGGTATTGGATCCGTTGCGACATAATGTAGCCAAGCCCAGCATAGTGAATTTCTATTCTATTTGTCCCCGCCGGTAATACTTGCGTGTCAGTAAAACTGATGTCGTTTTCATCTACTAAGAATTGCTCAATCACCACTGGCGGTAGCATGGTGGCGAAATATTGTAAACGTTCTGGCTGAACGCGACTTACGCCTATCGAAGTAGCAACCCACACAGAACCATCATGATGCAAGGTAGCCGCTTTGGCCGAGCCACCATTAGCTTGTGCACTGGCCATACCATCGCTTTCTCCAAACACTTCCACCTCAACACCTTTGCGTTGGCCGGAAATAACGTCTAATGCTTGTGTACGATTTAATCGCAATACGCCACGATTACTGCTGATCCAAAAATAGCCATGCTTATCTAAGACCACTTGAAACAATTTGTCGAAGGGAATGCCCTGCTCGCGGCCTATAAGATGCATCTTGCCCGTGTCGAGCTCATAGGCGATGATCCCTCTATCAGTTGCCATCCAGAGTAAGCCAGCGTCACGATCCTCAGTAAAACCGAAAGCATAATCGGCACCATCAAACGGTGTTAAACTCAGGGTGGTCAACTTATCCTCTTGAAAAATAACCACACCCGCACCACTGCCAATAAAGAGTTTGCCATTAGAACTTTGATATAACGCCATAATAAATGGGCTGGGCAAGCCATCTTCGCGGCCAAAATTACGAATATCCTCGCCACTTATTCGGCTGGCACCTAATGCAGTACCAATCCAAATGGTGCCATCTGCTAAGGGCAAAACTGCCCTCACCTCATTGGCTGGCAAGCCATTATCCGTATGAAAATGCCGAGATATGCGCCCAGCATTCAGTTCAACAACACCATCCGCATAGGTACCTACCCATAAACTCTGATTAGGCCCCTCAGCAAGGCTAAGCACCGATTGACCAATACTAACAGCACTTAAATCGATATTTTCAATCTTACCGGCGCAATACCGACTTAGCCCCCGACTAGTACCAATGTACATACAGCCATCAGAATGTGATAACACTGAACGCACATAGTTACCCGCTACCCCCTGATCGGTGGTAAAGGTAGTGAATGGCGCGTCTCTTAATCGAAACACCCCGCCATTCGTGCCCACCCAAAGATTTTGCTCTTTATCAAACAGTAAGGCTAAAATACGATTATTGGGCAAACCTTGTCGAATATCGAGCTCTTCAATCACACCGTCATGCTGGCGTAACAAGCCCCTATCGATAGTACCAATCCATAAAATATGTTCGTTTTCAAAGAGTAGAGCAGAAACAGGTACATTATCGAGTAAGATTTGCGGGGTGGTGTTGTCAAGTCCTGATAAAAATAAACCGCGCTCGGTGCCTACTAATAATTCTCCTTGATGATTTAGCGCTAATGCAAAAACTGGCACGCCATTGTAGTAATCGGCAGCAACAGGCTGAAGTTGTAATTGGGCATCAACATAAACTAATCCATCAGCGGTACCGACCCAGATTCGGCCAGCAGGATCCTCTAATAAACTGTGTATTTGCTCGGAAGGCAGACCATCTTGCCGTAAATATTGGAAACGCTCTCCGGCCGCATTTTGCATAAACAAACCTTGGCCCTCCGTCGCAATCCACAAACGATCTTGTTTATCCAATAGCATACGGTTAATCAGCACCCCTAGCGGCGGGTAAGCTTGCCATTGCCCCTGCTGAACTTTCACGATACCGCCGCGAGAACCGCCAATCCACAATGCATTATGATGATCAACAAAAAAGGTACGGACACCAACATCAGGTAAACCCGTTTCAGGATTACGATCAAAGATCCTAAACTCACGGCCATTATAACGGGCTACACCTTCCCAGGTACCGAACCAGAGATAACCATCGGCCGTTTGAGCAATAGTATTAATGGTATTGTGCGGTAAACCATCACGGGTATTCAGTGTTTCTTTAAAGTAGTTATCTAAGGCAGGTACATCATCGCGGACATGCGCCGTCGCAGGTATGCTGCAACATAACAGTATGAACAAACATCCTTGTAAAAAAATACTATACAGCAACGGCATGGAGCAATTCCGGTTAGTCAGCAGCAGAATGCGTAGCTAATTCTAAACTCAGATTAACCGACTTATGGTCAATTTGCCAAGCAACCTGCAGCAGACTCTGCATTTTTAAGCATAAAAACTTTGCTGTTTCGCTAAAACGCAGCCATTGTGGCGTTGGCTAGTACAGCTAAATCGGCATGCAAGCCTCCAGCCGTCACTTCCCGCCCTGCGCCAGGCCCTTTTAATACTAAGGGGCTATCTTTATACCACTCTGATTCAATCACAAACATATTTTCACAGGGTGCTAAGGCAGCGAGCGGATCCTCAGGGGGAACAGCAACCAGCTTTACCTCAGCGATCACGGTATGCTCAGTTAAGGTTAATGACGCGGCATAACGTAATACGTTATTCGCAGCTTGCGCCGCTTGAACGTGTTTATGCATGATGTGATCAAGTTGCTCACGATGCTGCCAAAATTCAGACCAATTTCCCTGTTCAAGCCCCGCCGGAAGTAAGGGTGTTAAAGCAATATCGCTCAACTCTAAAGGTAAGTGTAATTCCCGCGCCAACACTAACAGTTTACGTTGCACGTCTTTTCCAGACAGATCATCACGTGGATCAGGTTCGGTATATCCCAGAGCTTGAGCCTCTAACACAAATTCCGAAAAAGGCTTGCTGCCATCATAACGACATAATAACCACGACAAGGTTCCAGAGAACACGCCGCTTACCCGTCGGATTTGATCACCACTCTCGCGTAATTCTTGTAACACGCGTTGTACCGGGATCCCTGCGCCACAGGTGGTATTGCTCAACCAATAAAGATCGCGTTGCTGCAAGGCCGTTTTTATAGCGTGATACTCCGGCATCGGTAAAGTCACACCTTGTTTGTTGGCACTGATTAAGTGACAACCCGCGGCAACAAATACAGGATAAAGTCTGGCAAATTCCTGGCTGGGTGTAATATCAACCAACACCTTGGGTGCAGGTAACTGTTGCAAGTACGTAATCAAATCGGCTAATTCATACCCAGGGCTTTGTGCTAACAAATCAGCGCATCTATCGCTATCTAAGGCGCTATTTAATAACGCTTGTCGCGAATTAAATACGCCTGCTAGAAGCAAATCTAACCGGCCTGCTAAACGTTGTTGCTGACGTCGAAATAAACGCAAAAACTCGATACCAACATTACCTGTACCTGCCACGATAACAGATAATTGAGGGCAAGATCCCGCAACAAAAAGCGGGGTTGCAAACGTCGCTGTCATACTAAAATCCTAAATTACTTTGCTAAACGCAGTGTCACTTGGTCAAAGGCATGTGTTAAATCGGCTACTAAATCAGTATAGTCTTCAATACCAACAGATAAGCGCACTAAGGTCGCACTGATACCTGCACGCTGTTGTGCGGCCGCATCCATTGAAGCATGCGTCATACTAGCAGGATGGCAAACAAGGCTTTCTGTTCCACCGAGCGATTGTGCTAACGTAAAATAGCTAAGCCCAGCAAAGAAATCCTGTAGGTATTCAGACGGGGCATTTAATTCAAAACTACACATAGCGCCAAAGCCACTTTGCTGTGCTTTCGCAATCGCGTGTCCCGGATGGCTGGTTAAACCAGGATAATACACTTTAGCAACCAGCGGATGTGATTCTAAGAAGGAGACAATCGTAGCCGTATTTTCTTGCTGTTTTTGCATCCGTAAGTTTAATGTACGCAAACCGCGTAATGTTAAATAGGCATCCAAGGCCCCACCCGTTAGGCCTAAACAGTTGCCCCACCATTTTAGTTCATCGCCAATAGCGAGATCTTTCGTGATAAGTGCGCCACCAATAATATCACTGTGGCCATTAATAAATTTCGTGGTGGAATGCACCACAATGTCAGCACCTAACGCCAATGGTTGCTGTAAAACGGGCGATAAAAACGTATTATCGACCACAACTTTCGCCCCTATGGTGCTGGCTAATTGACAGACTGCGCGAACATCAGTGATTTGCAACAAGGGATTGCTCGGTGTTTCAAGCCAAATCATTGCTGGTTTGGCGGCACCTACCTGTGTGGACCAGTCTTCATCTTGAAAATTGATTATCTGAATTTTAAATGCCTGTTTTCGCTGGGCTAAATTAATAAACAAACGATAACTGCCACCATAACAATCATGCGGAAATACCAACGTATCCTCTGGCTTAAGTAATTGCAGTGCCAATAAGCAGGCCGACATCCCTGTATTTGTTACGATGGCTTTGGCCCCGCCTTCTAACTCAGCCAAGGCATCACCTAACACATCGCGGGTAGGATTGTTTGACCGCGAATAATCATAAGGGCCTGGCTGACGAAAGGCTTTTAGTTCATAAGTTGATGTTAAATAAATTGGCGGAGTCACCGCTCCGAAAGTAGGATCTTCGGCGATCCCTGCGCGAGCAACCACAGTTGCAGGATGACGTTTTGTCATAAAAAACCCGTTTGGATGTTTAGATGGCCAAAAGTATAATATGTTAATACTGGAAGTCAAACCATTTAGCCGTCTATAATGATTATTTACTGCGCACTATTTGACTGTCTCGTATAAAACAGTAGAATTCCGCTTTTGCGCGAGCAATCTTTTCTCGACCAATGACAAGGGACCCTTATGGCAAAGTGGAATGGTGAATATGTTCACCCTTACGCGGAACACGGTAAAAAATCAGAACAAGTTAAAAAAATCACCGTGTCGATCCCGCTAAATGTATTAAAAGTATTAACGGATGAGCGAACCCGTCGCCAGGTAAATAACCTACGACATGCCACCAACAGTGAATTATTGTGTGAAGCGTTTTTACATGCATTTACAGGGCAACCCCTGCCTGCAGATGAAGACTTACGCAAAGACAATCCACATCAAATACCCACTGAAGTACGGCAAATTTTAACCAGTATGGGTAAACCCATTCCAGTTATTATTGAAGCCGAAAACGACGACGAATAAAAAAACCGCCTTTTGGCGGTTTTTTTATCTCACACAGAGCGATATTTATTGCTGAAACCAGAGTTACGGCTTAGTTTTCATAGGTCATAACGTCTATCGCTCCAGTTTTGTACAAAATTTAGTGCTGAAAATACCGATCTGGCATAGCAATTCTCGCCACACCAGACGCGACTGCAGCGTCAGCCACGGCACGCGCAACACGCGGTAACAATCTTGCGTCCATTGGCTTAGGGATAATATAAGATTTACCAAAAGCTAATTTATCGACTTTTGCCGCGTCTAATACCGCTTGGGGTACCGGCTCTTTTGCTATGGCACGTATGGCTTCTACCGCCGCCAATTTCATCGCATCGTTTATCACACTGGCGCGAACATCTAGGGCCCCTCTGAAAATAAAGGGAAAGCACAATACATTATTGACTTGATTTGGGTAGTCAGAACGCCCCGTTGCCATAATCAGGTCATCGCGCACAGCATGAGCTAATGCGGGTTTTATCTCGGGATCAGGGTTTGAACAAGCAAAAATTATTGGATTAGCGGCCATCAAGAGTAACGCCTCAGGGGGTAAAACATCAGGACCCGATACGCCAACAAAGACATCGGCACCTGTCAAAGCATCTTCTAAGGTACGCTTATCCGTATTATTCGCAAATAACTGTTTATATTGATTTAAATCATTGCGACGGGTATGAATAACGCCCTTAGTGTCCAGCATATAAATATGCTCGCGCATCGCACCACATTTAATCAGTAATTCCATACAAGCAATCGCTGCGGCACCCGCGCCCATACACACAATAATGGCCTTACCAATTTCTTTACCCTGAATTTCAAGCGCATTTAACATACCGGCAGCGGTGACAATAGCAGTACCATGCTGATCATCATGAAAAACCGGAATGTTACAGCGTTTAATTAATTCTTTTTCAATTTCAAAACACTCAGGCGCCTTGATATCTTCCAAATTAATGCCGCCAAAGGTATCTGCAATATTTGCGACCGTAGTAATAAATTCTTCAGTTGTACGATGACTCACTTCAATATCAATAGAGTCCAAATTCGCAAAACGTTTAAACAGTAATGCTTTCCCCTCCATTACCGGCTTTGAAGCAAGGTGACCAAGATTACCCAATCCCAAAATAGCCGTACCATTGGAGATAACCGCCACTAAGTTACCTTTAGCAGTGTATTTGTAGACATTGTCCGCATCTGCGGCAATTTCACGCACAGGCTCAGCCACACCTGGACTGTATGCTAATGCGAGATCAGTAACTGTTTCAGCAGGTTTACTTATTTCGATACTAATTTTTCCGGGGCGGGGTTCGGCATGATAGCGTAGGGCTTGCTCTCTGAAATCAGACATTCTTATTTTCCTGAATTATAAGTGTAGGGTGATACTGCGGCTGCAGAGTTATTGTTATACAGCAGTCCGATTGGCGGCCCATTTTAATGAGCTCTAGTGTAGAAAAATACCGAAATCGTTCTGGACATACCAGCATGTGTAAAGAACGTCATTACGACTTTAGTATGATTCGTGCTCAGTTATAACAAGAAAGCCATCAGACGCCAAGCACGCTAACCTGTTTTTTACCACTTAGTCTGTCCCTGCAGTAGCCGTTAACACGTTACTTATTTGTAAGAAAAAAACCTTTTATTCATACATTGATACACTTTTTTACAGTAAAATTCCGTATAAAGCTTGACCAATTCTGGATAAACGTTAAAATTACCAATGTTAACCATTTATTAACTTGAGGAAAAAAAATGAAATTTCTCATCAGTAGTAGTTTAATCGTACTAAGTCTGTTAGCCGCACCAGCAAACGCCAATGGTGCAAGCCGCAATGCCGAGGCAAATAAAATTTGTACTGATACTGACTGCAGTAGAGAACTAAGACGTTTAATTCGGCTGGCACGAGATGGTAGTGGTGATGCAGCCGCTTTTGTCGCAATGGCCTACGCCACTGGCGATGGCCTAGAACAAAACACTAGAGAGGCTGTACGTTATTTGCGCATGGGCGTAAGACAACGTAATGCCATGGCCGTCTTTTTAATGTCGGATTGGTTGCGTAATGGCTTTATGGTTGAACAAGACCTAGCTGAAGCGGATCGTTTATTGGATCAAGCTGTGCAGCTAAACCACAGTCCAGCACAATATGCCAAAGCATTACAATTGCTGCAGACCGAAGATCCAGCTTACTTACCTGAAGCGATCAAATTGTTAGAACTGTCGGCCGAGAAAAAACTCTCCACATCGATGTTGTTATTAGCACAATTAAAACAACATGGCGTTGGGATAGAGCAAGACTTGCCTGGCGCAGCAGAGCTTTATAAAAGATTAGTCTTATCAGGGCAGCACAATGCGAAGCCCTACCTTCAAGAAGTAACCACATTATTGGCTAACGATTCACAACATGCATTACTGGTTAAAGATTTACGTGAAGTCGAAAACATCGAAGTGATCCGAGTAAGTGGCCAGCAGATGCAAGTTAACAACATGCTTGAAGGGTTGGTAAACCGTTTAAATGCTAGCGGACAATTCGATAGTCGCTCAGTGGGCAGTCGTATTCGCGGGGTAAGCTGTGAGCAAACCGGCAGTAATTGCTCTAGCACTCGACCAGAAAGAGGCGCAAGCTCGTTAAACGAAGTACTTACAGGCAGCCAATAAACGTTCTGTTAAAAAATTAGCATCGTAAATTGGGTAGTGTTTATAACTACCCATAAATTTTCCATAAAAAAACCGGAGACTGCGCTCCGGTTTTTTTATGTAACTGCCAGCGATTAACGGCTGCCCAGTACAGAGAAACGTTTTTTGAAGCGATCAACACGACCACCAACGTCTAACACTTTTTGCTTACCAGTATAAAATGGGTGGCAAGCTGAACACACGTCTAAGTGAATGTCTTTACACAGTGCTGAACGCGTTTTGAATGAATTACCACAAGTACATGTCGCGGTAATTTCTTTATATTCTGGGTGAATACCTGGTTTCATGGTTTACCTCATTGGGCCGTATCGCTATCTGGTCATATATTTTGATGCCAAACACCATACGAAATTACAGTTAATTTAGGGCGCGTAGTTTAATGGATAGCCAATAAAGTTGCAATTAGCATGGTTAAAAAAGCCTGTAATTTTGTTTTACTTGGCAAGGGGGTCTCCCTTCCTTACACTGCATAGTAGTTTAGATTGCCATGGAATTTGTTGTGCCCGTTATTCGTGTTGCTTTACCCGTTCCTTTACGCCAGCATTTTGATTACTTGCTGCCTGAGACTGTTGACGTCAGTCAGGGATGCCGCGTGCGCGTTCCTTTTGGGAAACGCGAATTAATTGGTGTCGTTTGGCAAAAAGATCCTGACACCCCATACGAATTAAGCCAATTAAAACATGTGAGCGCCGTTTTGGAATCGTCACCAGTTTTACCTGAAAAACTGCGTCAATTACTTAATTTTGCAGCGGATTACTATCATCATCCTCTAGGCGAAGTACTTACCGCTGCACTCCCCGCCCTGTTACGCGAAGGGCGTTTACTTAGTGAGTATCAATCAACGCTTTATACTCTTACACCAGCAGGGCTAGCCTGCACCGCAGCCGATTTTAGCCGCTCAGCAAAGCAATTAGCCTTATGGCAACGCTTGCTAACCGGTGCGATGACCGAAGAGGCATTAATAGCCGAGTATTCACGCCAAACCTTAAAACAGCTTCTGGCTAAATTGCTGGTTACCGCAACCGCCACTGAACGACCACCGTATCACTATCACGGTCTGGCGCAGCCTGCACTGCAATTGACCGTAGATCAAGCGATTGCCGTAACTGCCGTACAACAAGCCCAAGGACAATTTCGATCATTTTTACTTGAAGGGGTGACTGGTTCAGGTAAAACAGAAGTCTATTTACAATGCATTGCGCCGCTACTCGAGCGTGGCGAGCAAGTATTATTACTGCTACCTGAAATTGGTTTAACCCCCCAAACCCTACAGCGCTTTGAACAACGTTTTAATGTACCTGTTCAGGCGTGGCATTCTAATTTAAGTGACGGCGAGCGCCTTAATTGTTGGCTAAATGCAGCAAGTGGCAGTACCGCTATTGTTATCGGCACGCGGTCGGCATTGTTTTTGCCTTTTAAAAAGCTAAGTTTAATTATTATTGATGAAGAACATGATCTTTCGTTAAAACAACAGGATGGATTTCGCTATCACGCTCGCGATTTAGCCATAAAACGCGCAGCATTAGAAAACTGTCCCATCTTGTTAGGCACTGCTACGCCTAGTTTAGAATCATTGTATAACTGCCAGCAGGGACGTTTTATTCATTTGCAATTGCAAAACCGTGCGGCCGGCCAAGCTATGCCGTCGTTTGAGCTGATTGATCTCAAGCAGCAACAATTGCAATATGGCTTAGCCATTACCAGTATTACCCAAATTCGGCAGCAATTAAGCCGAGGCAAGCAAGTGATGCTGTTTTTAAATCGCCGTGGCTTTGCACCAGCGCTAAGTTGCCAAGAGTGTGGTTGGCTTACCGAATGTAAACGCTGTAGCGCGTTTACGACGTATCATAAACACACTCGCCAACTGCTTTGCCATCATTGTGGTGCCAGTAGACCTATTCCCAAACAATGCGGAGACTGTGGCAGTTCACGCTTAGCTCCGGTAGGCCAAGGCACAGAACAATTAGAAGAACATTTGCATCATTTGTTTGCCGATACCCCTATCACGCGGCTAGATCGAGACAGTACTCGACGTAAAGGCGCATTAGGCGCGCTACTTAACGATATCAATCAACCGGGCGCGCGCATCATACTGGGTACCCAAATGCTGGCAAAAGGGCATCATTTTCCATTTGTCACCTTAGTCATCATTGTCGATGTGGATGGCGCATTATACAGTGCGGATTTTCGAGCACCGGAGCAATTAGGCCAATTACTCACCCAAGTGGCAGGGCGAGCAGGTCGTGGGCACGATAAAGGCAAAGTTTTGCTGCAAACACAACATCCAGAACATGCCTTACTGCAAGATATTATTCACAATGGTTATGCCTCTTTTGCTCGGAGCGCTTTATTGGAACGCCAACAAACAGCATTACCACCCTACCAATATTTGGCGTTATTCCGAACGGAAGCCTTACAAAGTGAATTGTGTCAGCAATGGTTACAGCAGATTGTCGCGTGGCTTACCACTCACGCCGCACTGCAATTGATGGGGCCATTACTTTGCCCGTTGGAACGTAAAGCAGGCAAGTATCGTTGGCAGTTGCATCTTTACAGTCGACATCGTGCAGCGTTGCATCATGCCTTAACCGAGTTACTCCCCGTATTAGATCGTTGGCCATTAAGCCGAAAAATAAAATGGCAATTAGACATTGATGCACTCGATTTGAGTTAATGTCTTCATCTAAAGGCCCGCAATCCAAGATAACGTATTTCCTTTTTTGTCGATCAAGGTAGAATGCGAGAACTTGGTAATTTGTTGTAACTGTAGGAAATCATACACTCGTTATGCCACAAAAAGATTATGTGCGCGCTAGCCGGCCTAAACCAGCTAATAAAAATCAAAGCAATACTCGCAATACTAGAGGCAGCCGAGCTAAAGCCGCACCGGCTAATAAGCCCTGGCTTCTTATTGCGCTATCCTCTTTTGTGATCATCGCGTTTGTGTTTGGCTTGTGGTTTTTAAAGCAACAAACTCCCGTTAATACTGATCCAGTTGCAACTGCGCCTACGCCAACGAAGCCGCAAACCAAAGATGACCTGCCGCCAAAACCGGTAGCAGAACCCTATCAGTATATTCAAGAGTTGGAAAACAAGGAAATTACTGTAGAACTGACTGAGCAGCGTCGTAGCGGCCCTGCCCAATTACAATGTGGTTCGTTCCGTCAGCAAAGCCAAGCCGAAGCAATGAAAGCGCAAATTGCTTTTGCAGGGATCACGGCGGATGTACGCCGTACCGAAGGGACAAATGGCGTATGGTATAGAATTATCTTAGGCCCTTATGAATCTCGCCGTGCTGCCACTGTCGATATGAATCGACTGCGGCAAATGGGCATAAATACCTGTCAGGTTCGTAACTGGGCTTGAAAACGCAAGCAACCATCCTTATCTATGCCCTAGGTTAATTCGCCATAGGGCATTCTCATGACAACAATTGTATCTGTACGCCGTAATGGCCACGTCGCTATTGGTGGTGACGGTCAAGTATCGTTGGGCAACACGGTAATGAAGGGCAATGCCCGCAAAGTTCGCCGTCTCTATCACAATAAAGTACTTGCTGGTTTTGCAGGCGGTACCGCCGATGCTTTTACCTTATTTGAACGTTTTGAAGCTAAATTAGAAATGCATCAAGGCCATTTAATGCGCGCGGCTGTTGAACTGGCGAAAGATTGGCGTACTGATCGTATGCTGCGTAAACTTGAAGCGCTTCTCGCCGTGGCCGATATCAATAGCTCATTAATCATTACCGGTAATGGCGATGTTATTCAACCCGAACATGATCTTATTGCTATTGGGAGTGGCGGGCCTTTTGCGCAATCGGCTGCCACCGCGCTGTTACAAAACACCGAATTAAGTGCCCGCGATATCGTAGAAAAAAGCCTGAAAATTGCCGGTGATATTTGTGTTTACACCAATCATCATCAAACTATTGAAGAATTGTAAGCAGGTAACTTATGTCTGATATGACTCCAAGAGAAATTGTACACGAACTGGACCGGCATATTATCGGCCAAAATAAGGCAAAAAGAGCTGTAGCAATCGCGTTGCGTAATCGGTGGCGGCGCATGCAACTTGATCCCGCATTACGTCAAGAAGTGACGCCAAAGAACATTTTAATGATTGGCCCAACTGGGGTGGGCAAAACCGAAATTGCTCGCCGCCTTGCCAAGTTGGCTAATGCGCCTTTTATAAAGGTCGAGGCCACTAAATTTACTGAAGTGGGTTACGTTGGTAAAGAAGTCGAAAGTATTATTCGTGATCTTACCGACAGTGCCGTAAAAATGTTCCGTGAACAAGCCATAGCTAAAAATCGCTTTCGCGCGGAAGAAGCAGCCGAAGAACGTATCTTAGATGCTTTGCTGCCAAAACCCAAAGATGCTTGGGGCGAAACGGACAAAAACAGCACTGACTCAAACACTCGGCAGATTTTCCGTAAGAAACTGCGTGAAGGCCAGCTAGACGACAAAGAAATAGAACTCGAATTAGCCCAAGGACCGATAGGTGTCGAGATTATGGCACCGCCAGGCATGGAAGAAATGACCTCGCAACTGCAAAGTATGTTTCAAAGTCTGGGCAACGAAAAAAAGAAGAAGCGTAAGTTAAAAATTAAGGACGCTTTTAAACAATTAATCGAAGAAGAAGCCGCACGGCTGGTCAATCCTGAAGAGCTCAAAGCACAAGCGTTAGACGCCGTTGAACAAAATGGCATCGTGTTTCTAGACGAAATTGACAAAATTTGTAAGCGTGGCGAAACCAGTGGTCCAGATGTATCACGTGAAGGCGTTCAACGCGATTTACTGCCCTTAATTGAGGGATGCACCGTAAACACGAAACACGGTATGGTTAAAACCGATCATATCTTGTTTATTGCCTCAGGTGCGTTTCAAATGAGCAAGCCCTCGGATTTAGTGCCTGAATTACAAGGCCGTTTACCGATTCGGGTGGAGCTAGAAGCCCTCACTGCAGCTGATTTTGAACGTATCTTAACCGAGCCTAAAGCGTCTTTAACAGAGCAGTCACGAGCCATGCTGGCGACTGAAGGTGTCGATATTCACTTTACCGAAGAAGGTATTAAGCGTTTAGCTGACGCCGCTTTCCAAGTTAATGAAACGACCGAAAACATTGGTGCGCGTCGTTTATACACTGTGATGGAACGGTTATTAGAAGAGATCTCATACGATGCCGCGGATCATGCAGGTATGCAAATTACCATCGATGCCGCGTATGTGGAATTGCACCTAGGCAGTTTAGTGCAAGATGAAGATCTCAGTCGGTTTATACTGTAATGCCAGCCCCACTGAGCAAACTGCATTATCATCAACGCCGTCGTGTATTAGACGTGATATCTCACGATGGCTCCTGTGGTTCGCTTAGCGCCGAATTTCTGCGGGTGCACTCGCCCTCTGCAGAAGTTCGGGGCCACGGTCAGCCGAAATTAGTTACGAATAAACGCGACGTAGCAATAATCGCTATTACACCCGTAGGCCATTATGCGGTTAAATTGAGCTTTGATGATGGTCATAATACCGGGTTATACAGTTACACCTACTTACAACAACTTGTCGAACAACACGATATTATGTGGCAACACTATCTACAGAAATTAAAGCTTGCTAACGCTAGCCGTGAGCCACGCATTGCTATCAAAACAGTGTAACGCTTTCTATGGTATTTAATTTCCCGCATTATATGTAATTATCTGCGTTTATATAAATTTAACGCGCAAATAGGCTTTATCTAAGCAAGATTCACCTAATTTAGCGCGTTCATCTTTCATTCATACCAATATCATTATTATTGTGCAGGGTAGTAAAAGACCCCCTTTTATTTTTTGGGCTTTTGGAGTATTACATGATTAAATCTTCGTCTTTATTGTTAGCTGCATCGATAACTTTACTTAGCGTTACTGGTTGCTCTAGCAAACCCACGACTGCAGATTTGATGCGTGGCCACGCAACAGATGCACAAGCGCAAGTTGATCTTAAAAAACAATTAGCAAAAGACTGGGAGAAAGGCACTAAGCTGGTCAGTAGCGGTGAACGTAAAGTATCTGATGGTCAAAAACGGATCCGTAATGCCGAACGTGATTTAGAGCGGGCAAGGAAACAGGTAGAAACCGGCAATCAAGAAATTGCTGAGGGCTCAAAACTTGTTGCCGACAGTGAGCGAGTGTTTAAAGAAACCTTCCCAACTCAAAACACTAATCCTAATCAACTGTAATTTTTATTGTCTATTTTGTCTTCCAATACTGCACGCTGCACCTAAAGCAGCGTGCTTCACACGTTGTACGCGTCAATAATCTTGCAAAGTTAACCTTGAGCTTAAATAATGGCAGGTTATACTGTTGCCATCCCTAAATGTGGTGCGGAGTAACAAATGGAATACAATACCTCAGAGTTATGCGATCTTTACGCCGATCAAGTTGATGTGGTCGAACCTATTTTTGCTAATTATGGTGGTCGTCGCTCCTTTGGCGGGAAAATTCATACGGTAAAGTGCTTTGAAGACAATGGCTTAGTTCGGCAGATGCTCGCTGATAATGGCATTGGTAAGGTCCTGTTAATTGACGGTGGGGGTTCAGCTCGCCGAGCCCTGATCGATGCAGAACTGGCATCACTAGCTGCCACCAATGGTTGGGAAGGTATCGTGTGCTACGGTAGCGTACGTAACTTAGATGAACTTGAAGATTTTGATATCGGTATTCAAGCAGTTAATGCGATACCCATTGGTGCAGATGATAGCGGTTTTGGTGAAACCGATGTACCGGTTAACTTTGCTGGTGTAACCTTTTTACCAGGGGATCATTTATACGCCGACAGCACGGGTATTATTTTATCACCTGATGCACTAGACATTGAATAAACAATGTCTGCGATTCAGTTTCTGACCAAGGCGCAATTAAGCGCCTTTTTTCAAACCCGTCCGGGCGAAGCGCGCCTGGGCCAACATGTCAAGATCCCTACACCACATCTCACTCTGGCAGACAACCTCGCACAGCATGTCGTTGCTGGTGGTAAATTTGTGTTATTGGGGATCCCTGAAGATATTGGCCCCAGAGCAAACTGTGGTAACGGTGGCGCTGAACTGGGCTGGCAAGCTTTTTTAAGTAAATTTCTGAATTTGCAAGCCAACGCGCAACTTGATGCGAGCCACATCTTACTCTTGGGCGAAGTTAGCTGTGCCGATTTACAAGCTAAAGGGCAAAGGCTTGATAACAGCAAAAGCGAGGATTTAGCCAGCTTACGGACACTGTGCGCGCAATTAGATGAGCGGGTACAAGCAGCGGTACACCCCGTTTTTGCAGCAGGGCTTACACCTATCGTTATTGGTGGCGGCCATAATAACGCCTTACCACTGCTACAAGCACTTGTGGCCAGTAGCGCACAGCCGGTTAATTGCCTAAATATTGATCCTCATGCAGATTTTCGCCCGTTAGAAGGCCGGCACAGTGGGAATGGCTTCAGTTACGCTATGCAACAAGCGCTGTTACAACAGTATTTTGTACTGGGCTTACATCAGCAGAAGAATAACGATGTCAGCTTAAGAGCACTACAACAAGCCGGTGCCGAGTATCTGACTTATCAGCAAATCTTTGTGGCAGCAACACGTAGTTGGCAACAGGCTATTGAGGAGGCACGGGAAAAAGTCCTAAGTGCTGATACACCACTGGCGCTGGAGCTGGATACCGATGCGATTACCGGCATGCCAGCCAGTGCGTTGAATTACAGCGGCATTAGCGTGAGCGAGGCCGAACAAGCCATCTATCAATTTGCCAAACTACCCAATACTGCTTATCTACATCTTGCTGAAGCCGCTCCATCACAGCATCCAGCAGGTCTCGCTGCTGGCCTGAATCATTGCGGTCAGGTTCTCAGCCAACTGGTACAAGCTTTTTTGCTAGGTAAAATGCAACGACACATTTTAAATTGCTAGGCGGCAAATCTTACCGCCTATCACTAATTGTCGCAAAGGCTTGACACCATATTGATAACACAGCTCTGCTGGCTGGCTTATGGCATAACAGCCAAAATCGGCGCGCATACCCACCGCTAACTGCCCTCGATCGGCCAAGCCTAAAGCTTTAGCGGCATGGCGCGTAACACCAAGCAAGGCTTCTTCCGGCGTTAAGCGAAATAAGGTACACGCCATATTGAGCATCAGTTGCACTGAGCAAAATGGCGAGGTGCCCGGGTTAAGATCGCTGGCAATCGCCATCGGCACCTGATACTGGCGCAGTAAGGCAATAGGGGGAAGCTGGGTTTCCCGCAAGAAGTAATACGCACCCGGTAGTAAAACCGCCACGGTACCGGCCTTTGCCATCGCAGCGATACCGACTTCATCTAAAAACTCAATATGATCGGCCGACAAGCCCGAGAATTCTGCGACCAGTGCGCTGCCGCCTAAATTAGACAATTGCTCGGCATGCGCTTTCACTGGCAAACCCAGCGCTTGTGCAGCAACAAACACTTTACGACATTGCGCCACACTAAACCCTATGCCTTCACAAAAAACATCTACCGCATCGACCAAACCGTGTTGCTGTAACTCCGTTAGCATCTGACACACCTGCTCAATATAGGCATCAGCATTATCTTTATATTCACGCGGCAGAGCATGGGCGCCCAAAAAGGTTTTCTGAATACTGATGGGATGGTGCTCGTCTAACAAAGCCGCCACCTCTAACATTTTTTGCTCTGAGGCGAGATCTAAGCCATAACCCGATTTAATCTCAACCGTAGTAACCCCTTCGCTTTGTAAAGCATTTAAGCGATCTTTCGCTAGCGTAAATAAATGTTCATGACTGGCTTCGCGCGTTGCCCGTACCGTGCTGGCAATCCCCCCACCGGCGGCAGCAATCTCCTGATAGGTTGCACCTTGTAAACGCAGTTCAAATTCATTAGCACGATTGCCGGCAAACACTAAATGGGTATGACAATCAATTAACCCAGGTATAAGCCACTGTCCTGCCACATCATAGAGCGGCGTGCTTAATACATCAAACGCCGGTAAATCCTGCATCGGGCCGACATAAGCAATACGCCCTTCTTTTACTGCTAGCGCGCCATTGGCAATCGCGCCATAAGGCACTGTACTTTGCTCCATAGTTGCTAGATTGGCATTTATCCAAACTGCATCAAATTCAATCATCTAAGGCTCCCAAAATTCTACCGCCACAGTATAGTTAAAATAGTCTAACCGAAAAACTTGTATATACAACCAGAATCCGCTATTTTTAATTGGTTAAACACCGTTCTTTTGTTAACGAAAGGCTAACACTGAACTCAAAATGTCTCTGCAAAGCACAGTAGGTATCGCATGGCGAAATTTGCCGAAATAAAAGAATTTATGCTGCGCCAGATTGAAAGCGGTGCCTGGCCGGAACATAGCCGCGTACCGTCTGAAAATGAACTGGCTGAGCAGTTTTCTGTAAGCCGAATGACCGCAAGGCGCGCGCTGCAAGAGCTTACAGAACAAAGTATTTTGTATCGCACTCAAGGTGTAGGCAGCTTTGTTGCCGCGTTAAAATCGCAATCGTCGTTATTGGAAATTCGCAATATTGCTGATGAAGTGCAAAGTGTGGGGCATGCTTATAGCGCTAAGTTACTGCAACTTACCGAGTTACCTTGCCCAACTATTGTCGCTAATGCGCTGGGACTAAAACGCAATGAACCCGTTTATTTCTCGTTGATTGTACATTTTTCGAATGCACTGCCACTGCAACTAGAAGCCCGTTACGTCAATCCCAAGCAAGTCCCCTTGTATACGCAGCAAGACTTTCAGGAAATTACTCCTCACCTGTATTTAAGTGAAATCGCTCCGCTTACTGAAGCAGAGCATATTGTAGAAGCGATTTGGCCAGATGAATTTACCTGCCAGCACTTAGCACTGAAAAAACCCGAACCTTGCCTACGCCTAACCCGCCGCACCTTTAGCCGAGATGGTGCGGTCAGCTTGGCCTATTTAACCTCTCCCGGCAGTCGTTACCGGCTGGGAGGCCATCTTAACTTTGCCCTACCACGCTAACCGAGGTTGCTATGAACAATAACCGTATTGATGAAAGCAGAGTGATCCGCGCCGCCCGCGGCAGCCAAATCACCGCCAAAAGCTGGCAGACTGAAGCTGCCAAACGTATGTTAATGAATAATCTAGATCCTGAGGTTGCCGAGCATCCGCAAGCCTTGGTGGTGTATGGTGGTATTGGTCGCGCCGCTCGTAACTGGGCCTGCTTTGATAAAATTGTCGACGTACTGGATCGTTTAGAAGATAACCAAACCTTATTGGTCCAAAGCGGCAAACCGGTGGGCGTTTTTCCAACGCATCCCGATGCACCAAGAGTACTGATTGCTAACTCAAACTTGGTCCCAGCTTGGGCCAACTGGCAGCATTTTAACGAGCTAGATCGTAAAGGACTAATGATGTACGGCCAGATGACTGCCGGTTCTTGGATCTATATCGGCACCCAAGGCATTATTCAAGGCACCTATGAAACCTTTGTTGCCATTGCCAAACAACACTTTGCCGGCAAAGCCCAAGGTAAATGGATTTTAACTGGTGGCCTAGGTGGTATGGGCGGCGCGCAACCATTAGCTGCCACCATGGCCGGTTTTCATATGATTGCCTGTGAAGTGGACGAAAGCCGTATCGATTTTCGATTAAAAACCCGCTACGTCGATAAAAAAGCTTACTCAGTAGATGAAGCCTTAGCCATGCTGGAAGCAGCCAAAGCCAGTGGCAAACCCACCTCTATTGGTTTATTGGCAAACGCTGCTGATGTGTTTAGCGAACTCGTGGCCCGTGGCATTACCCCAGATGTGGTCACCGATCAAACCTCTGCCCATGATCCCCTTAATGGCTATTTGCCGCAAGGTTGGACCATGGAGCAAGCCAAAGCCAAACGTACAGAAGATGAAAACGCCGTAGTCGCCGCGGCGAAAGACGCCATGGCGGTGCAAGTAACCGCCATTTTAACCATGCAGCAACGCGGCGCTGTTGCTACCGACTATGGTAACAATATCCGCCAGATGGCCAAAGATGTCGGTGTCGCCAATGCCTTTGATTTCCCGGGCTTTGTACCAGCCTATATCCGCCCATTATTCTGCCAAGGCATAGGCCCGTTTCGCTGGGTGGCCTTATCTGGCGATCCGGAAGATATCTATAAAACCGATGCTAAAGTCAAAGAACTGATCCCAGATGATCCACATCTGCATAACTGGTTAGATATGGCACGTGAACGTATTCAGTTTCAGGGCTTGCCAGCACGGATTTGCTGGATTGGTTTAAAAGACAGAGCCCGTATTGCGCTGGCGTTTAATGAGATGGTGAAAAATGGCGAGCTGTCTGCACCCGTAGTAATTGGTCGTGATCATTTAGATTCTGGCTCAGTCGCCAGCCCAAACCGTGAAACGGAGGCCATGTTAGATGGCTCCGATGCCGTGTCTGACTGGCCATTACTGAATGCAATGCTGAATACCGCTGGCGGTGCGACCTGGGTGTCATTGCATCATGGTGGCGGTGTCGGTATGGGCTATAGCCAGCATAGCGGCGTGGTGATCCTAGCAGATGGAACCGAGCAAGCCGCCGCGCGCTTAGGTCGGGTACTGTGGAACGATCCGGGCACAGGTGTGATGCGTCATGCCGATGCCGGTTATGCCATTGCGGTAGATTGCGCCGAAGAACAAGGTCTCGACTTACCTATGATTAACCGTACTGCTAAATGAGAAATACTATGACATACGCCTTACATTTAACCCCTGGTAAGCTGACACTGGCCCAATTACGTGCGGTAAAGCACGGTGCGGTTGCCGTGACATTAGATGCGTCAGCCATTCCCGCTATTGAAAAATCCGCTGCTTGTGTAGCCGATATTTTAAAACAAAACAAAGTGGTTTACGGTATTAACACCGGTTTTGGCTTACTCGCCAATACGCGGATCAAACATGAAGAGCTTGAGCTATTACAGCGCTCTATCGTGCTATCACACGCGGCGGGCTTTGGCCAGTTTATGGCAGACAGCACAGTACGCGTAATGATGGTGCTGAAAATTAATTCGCTAGCCCGTGGCTTTTCAGGCATACGATTAAGCGTGATCCAGCTGCTGATTGATATGGTGAATGCCGAGCTTTATCCCTGCATTCCGGAAAAAGGCTCTGTTGGTGCCTCTGGCGATTTAGCGCCGTTAGCCCATATGGTATTGCCGCTGATTGGCGAAGGGGAAATTTGCTACAAAGGCCAAATTTATGATGCCAAAGAAGCACTGGCGCTGGTGGGCTTAACGCCACTGACGCTGGCAGCAAAAGAAGGTTTAGCGCTGTTAAACGGTACTCAGGCTTCCACCGCTCTCGCCTTAGAAGGCCTATTTCATGCTGAAGACTTGTTTGCTGCCGGCAGCGTTATTGGTGCGATGAGTGTTGAAGCGGCCTTAGGCAGCCGCGCGCCTTTTGATCCACGTATTCATGCAGCCCGTGGTCAGCAAGGCCAAATTGACGCCGCCGCTATTTATCGTCACTTACTGGGCGATAGCTCAGAGGTCGGTCAATCACATAAAGATTGTGAAAAGGTGCAAGATCCTTACTCGCTGCGTTGCCAACCACAGGTCATGGGTGCCTGCTTAACGCAAATCCGCCATGCAGCGGGCGTGCTAGAAGTAGAAGCCAATGGCGTAACCGACAATCCACTGGTCTTTGCCGATGATGGCGATATCCTTTCAGGGGGGAACTTCCATGCCGAACCGGTTGCCATGGCAGCTGACAATCTGGCGTTAGCGATTGCCGAAATCGGCGCCTTATCCGAGCGACGTATGGCCCTGCTTATCGATGCCAGCTTAAGCAAGCTACCGGCGTTTTTAGTGCCCAATGGCGGCGTGAATAGCGGTTTTATGATTGCGCAGGTCACGGCAGCAGCGCTAGCGTCAGAAAACAAATCGCTGGCCCATCCTGCCTCGGTAGATAGCTTACCCACCTCGGCTAATCAGGAAGACCACGTTTCTATGGCCACTTTTGCGGCCCGCCGTTTAGCCGATATGGCAGAAAATACCACAGGGGTGTTAGCCGTAGAATACTTAGCAGCAGCACAAGGTTTAGATTTTCGCTCACCATTAAAAAGCACTACAGCGTTAGAAGCGGCCAAAGCCATATTGCGACAACAGGTCGCGTTTTATGATCAAGACCGCTATTTTGGACCCGATATTGAAAAAAGTGCTAGCGTAGTGCGTGCAGGCGACTTGAACAGCTTATTGCCTGACGCAATGCTCTGCAGTTTCTAAACTCATCACGTTTTATCCCCCTTCTCACAAAGCCCAGTTTTACTGGGCTATTTTTCTAGACCACCCTATGAAAAACTGTTAATTTCACTGCTCACAGATCCCATAAAATAACTATACTGAAAACTGATCTGACAGGGGCGAGGCATTATGAAGTTAACCGTTGCACATAAAGTGAGTATTGGTTTTGGCTTTATCACGTTATTACTGCTTATTGCCAGTATTTCAGCATTGGGTAGCTTTAGCAGTATTACAACCGCGAATACCCAGGTAAACGAATTAGCCGTACCCGCTCAACAGCAAAGTAATGTAGCGCAAATCGAGTTATTACAATTAGCACGTTTAACCGCCTCGGGCTTTACTGCCGAACAAGCGCCCGATATTGAGCGAGCACAACAAAATTTTAAGCAACAACAGCAGCAATTTACCACCTTGTTACAGAGTCTTAATCAGTTAGAACTGGATCGCGAACTTAAGCAAAAACTCGATACAGCAGCCACTCACGTGACAGGGTACATGCAAGCTACCGAACAGATGTTTACTGCCCGCCTACAAAGCCTAACCTATTCCACACAGCTCAATTCAGAACTAACAAACATGGAAGGCTTACTGGATGAAACCGGTGCCGCTTTAATTGAACTCAGTGAGCTAGCATTACCGCGTAATCAACAAACGGCAGAAATTATTGCGGGTACTGCGGCTCGTATAGATGGACAACTCGTTGGATTGGTGAATACCTTACGCGAGATAGCCGGTTATAACGATGTTTCGCAATTTGAACGTAACAAAGACAATATCAGTTTTGCCATCAGCGACATGCAAGTGAATGTCGATTATTTATCGCAATTAGCCGCGAATATTGATACTGATGGATTGTGGCAAAGCTTTGCCGAACAATGGCAATTACTAAACGACCAATTGGCAACAGACGACAATCTTGTAAAGTTAAAAGCGAAACAACTGACTGAACTGCAGCAGGCTAGAAACGCGTTAAACACGGCAGAACAACAAGTTGAATTAGCGTTGCAGCAACTGGGACAAGTGGTTACAGCAGCAGACCAACAATTTATTAGTCTACAACAAGAAGCGTCCTCAGCCTTAAGCTCAGGCAGTAACCGCACCTGGGGCATTATGTTTGTATTGATCCTGCTGGCCGGCGCAACGGCGTATTTCACTATTAATGCCATGCTAAGACCACTGGCAGGCATTAATCACATTCTGGGCTATATTGCTCAAGGCGATCTCACACG
>Ga0209812_10000882_pt1 | contig 23797 bp, 30 predicted proteins | sample JI71714BDNA_FD_187502 | JGI IMG/M metagenome (GOLD analysis project Ga0209812, IMG submission 187502) | Wastewater effluent complex algal communities from Wisconsin, to seasonally profile nutrient transformation and Carbon sequestration -... | ecosystem: Engineered > WWTP > Effluent > Algae...
CCTGAAGGACTGGAGACGCGTCGCTACCCGCTATGACCGGTGCCCTAAGGTCTTCATGAACGCCATAATCCTCGCGGCAACGGTCATGTTTTGGTTATGAGTCCTGACCCTAGCGGCGCGAGAGGCTTTCACACACGCATATGACACAGACCCAGGCACTTGGGCACGAGCTCGCGGCTGGTGTATATGGAAAGCCATGCTGACTTTGTCGGAAAATATGAATGACCCTGTCGTTGCCCATCGGGAACTGGCCGTGCTGAACAATGTGCTGCAAGATGTGGTGCGATAGTGGTTCGGGCAACAATCAGTGACGTTGCTAAGCGTGCGGGCCTATCGCGTTCGAGCGTATCGAACTACCTGACCGGCAACCACCGAAACCTGGGAACGGATGCCCGCTCACGAATAGCGGCAGCCATCAAGGACCTTGGTTACGAGCCGAGCGTCGCTGCACGCGCGCTCAGGTCCGGCACTGTGCCGACGATCGGCTTACTGGTGCCGAGCATTGTGAACCCCTTCTACGCTGAAATGGTGCAGGCCATTGAGGCGGCCGCACACCGCCGCAGTATGCGTGTCATGGTTGTCAGCACTTACCGCGATGCAATGATGGAACGAGATTTCCTGGACGCGCTGGCCGGTTATGGCATCGCTGGCGCGGTCACGGTTTCACCTCGCTCGGATTCGACGGCAAAGTTGGGAGGCGCCCGTCACCTTGTCGCGATAGATGCTCCGCCAGGCACAGCTTCCGTTACAATCAATCTCGACAATGCGGCTGCGCTTGGCCTCGCAGTGGACCACCTGATCAAGCTTGGGCACCACCGCATTGCCTATGCGGGGGATACAGGCTTCACGTATGCGCGCTCCGAGCGCGAGGCGGGCTTTATCCAAGCATGCCGACAAAAGTCACTCCATGGCACCGTCCTGCCGCCGCCTCCGCTCGCCATGGACGAGGTCAGGCCGGAGCTGGAGCTCTTCGTCCGGGGCAAGCTCTATGCCCAGCAGTTTACACTAGAAAGCCTTGGCGTTACTGCCATCATCGCTCTGAACGATCTTCTGGCGACGGGTATCTCGTTAGGTCTTCAAGACGAAGGTATCGACGTCCCACGCGATGTTTCGGTTGTCGGCATCGACGATGTTCTGATGGCCCAAATGACTGCACCCAAGCTTACCACCATTGGCCAGCCCATCAGGGAGATGGCCGAGACAGCAGTTGCCTGCCTGCTCGATTGCATGAGAGGAGACGCCGTCGAAGACGCCATCATCTTCCAGCCACAAATTGTCGTGCGGCAATCCTCCGGGAGCCGGAGTGGCTTGGACTAGGTTTGGCTCCTTCGATAGGATGCAGGGGCTTGCCCAATGTGCCGAACAAAGTCCCGGGCCAAATGGGCCTGATCGCAGTATCCTAGTTCGTAGGCAAGGGTCACGAGCTCCAGTGGCTCTCGTCCTGCCAATCGGTAAGCGGCTTCCTGCAGTCGAAATCGCCTCAGAATCCATTTCGGGCCTAGGCCGACATAAGCCAGAAACGCTCGCTGCAGCGTTCTGACGGTCCTGCCAGACCGCTGAGCGAGGTGCTCGACTGTGAGCAACCTGGGATCGGCCGCAATCATGCGCACCATTTCGCCGACCCAAGTTGCCGTTGCATCCAGTTTCCGGAGCCTCGGGCGCAACAGGGTTTCCACCGTCTCGATCATCGCGTGGTCGTCACCCGCGCTCAAAATTACTTCTTCAGCGTCAACGAGATCGCCCACAAGAGCCTCCGGTGAAACGGAAGTATCGACCAGCCGTGCCATCGGGACATCGGTGTAGGTCCGAACACTGCCTATCCTCAACCGCACGCCAACGGCGCGGCCAGATCCCGAAAGACGTTTGATGAATGCTCCGCGTACCGGACCGAATAGCGCAGACTGCCCGGATTCGAAGACCAGATTGGCATTGGGGTATGGAAGGACCCTTTGCTCCTCGATCAAACCCGGCTCTATCTTCCATTCGACGATCCAGAAATGCTCGATCAGATCATGCAGGTCGTCGTGTGGCTCGTACCGGGCAAGGCGCAGCCGGCGGCCTGCGCCATTAGGATCGATCATCCCTTTCGGCTCCTGCCTTACCAGTCGACGCTGCGCGATGTCGCTTTTATCCAAGACGCTGTCCTTGCCGTTGAGATAGTTCAAGCCGCCAATTCCATACGTCGCCCGCTAAGGAGGAAGACTTGATCGGTTTCATCAATAAGATCACCGCAACCCCAGGCAGCCGTGCCGCGCTTCTCGCACTGGTTGTTACCGGAGCCGAGGATATGCCGGGCTGCATTGCTTATATCGCGGCCGGCGACGGCTCCGACCCGGACGTCATCTGGGTTAGCGAAGTTTGGGTGGACAAGGCTAGCCAAGAAGCCTCTCTCCGCACCGAACTGGTAAGCCGGGCAATCGAGGAAGCCACTCCCCTGATTGCCGGTTTTGAAAACATTGCAGTGCTCGAGCATCTCGATGTCGCGGTGCCACCAGCTGCCAGATTGGTCCAATCCTAGCCACCGACGGTATGTTGGTGCAGCACGATACGCCATACTTGCCCGATAAACACATAGGTAGATGAGCAAAATGCGGCGTAAGGCTGTTCACCCCGCTTCGCCTGCGCCTCGTAGCTGAAAACGACGACATTTTCTGTCGGCAGTTGCCAATGCCCCCCCTCAATTGTGACCTCGTCCCAGCGGGCGAAATTTCCGAGGCTGGCCAAAATTTCCTGCCGTGTCAAAATACCGATCGGCTTTGGAAAAACCATGAAACACTCCGGTGCCATGATCTTATCGAAAGCCTCGGAGCCTTCCAGCCAGAGCCTACGCTCCAACCCGGCAATCTGCTCTTTCAGTGCTGCATGCATGTCGGTTTCTCCTTATGCCGAGGGAATTGAGGCTCAGCGCGGCCCGGCGTCCGCGGACCGCGACCACAACTGCGTACACATGGTAGCCAACGCCGTAGCCAGCATGCAGGCCATCAGCGCCATGCCACTTCCCAGCGTCTCGACCAGGAGACCCGTTAGGAGGGCAATTGGTATCCCTGCCGCCAAAGTCAGAACTGCACTCGCGCTTTGCACCCGTCCGCGCAGATGCTGAGGCGCTTGGATGAAGAGCATAGTGTTCAGGGCGACACCCAAAGGGGCCAGCAGAAGCCCATAGATGAAGGCCAACGGGAGGATGGCTGGGAGAGGCGGAAGAAGCGCCACCGGCACCATTGCCAATGACGCGACAATCACGAGAAGTGCAGTGAACTGCCCGGCCAGCTTTGGAAAGATCGTCAGCAGCAAGGCACCGCAGAGCGATCCGGCGCCGATCGAGGAAGCGGCCAAACCGAATTCCTGAGGCGCTCTGGCAGCCTGATGAAAAAGGGAGGGTAGCAGCACGCTCGTAGTAGTGCTGGTAAAACCCACCACCACCATGACAAGCAACGTCAGATAGGCGAGCGGAGGAGCGCGAAATATAAAGCCGAACGCCGAGAGCATGCCGCCATTATTACGCTTAGTGCGTCGGCGCGCCTCTGAGAGCCAGACGGCAATCAGAAGCGCCGAAAGCATGCTGCATGTGAAGGCGATGACCAGGGCCACGCTCGCACCGCCAAAGCCGATAGAGATACCAGCAAGGGCCGGACCGGCCACGAAGGACGCATTGCCGATCAGCGACTTGAGCGAAACGGCACGCGCCAGCGGGATCTGGCCAAGCCGCGCCAGTTCTGGAATGCGATTATCTTGCGCCGTCATGCCGGGGCTGTCGAGCAGCGCGCCCGCAGCCACCAGCACGGCGATGAAAGGCAGCGCTTCAGGCCCGAGCTGCACTATGGCAGGAACCGCACCCACGCAGACAGCGCTCGCCAATCCCGCGATGATCGCGACCCTGCGCGCGCCATGCCGATCGATCAGCGCCCCTCCGAAAAAAGCGCCGATAACCAAAGCAATAAGGCTCGCGCTTGCAATCGCTCCGGCCCAGAGCCCGCTGCCGCTGAGATCGAGTACCAACCACGGCAGGGCGACGGCGGCAAACGCATTGCCCAGGCGAAACAGGCACCCTGCGGCAAGTACACCCAGGAGCGGGGCCGCGGACCGACGGAGCGTCAAATCCCTGGCGCCGACAAAAGCCCCTGGGCACCCTCCAGATGCTCTGCGCTGCCCGTCTTAAGGGCGAACATAGCATATCGGATGCCCTCGGCGCTCTGCAGCATCTTGCAATGCTCAACTATACGCGGCCAGGTTTGTCCCCCCGCCGCCTCGTAGTGACCGAGGAGGTCGCGCAGGCTAGCTTCGCCGAACACCTTGAGATGTCCAGCCAGATCGATTCCAGGATCGCCGATATGAGCCTCACTCCAGTCGATTATCCCGCAGACAGTACCGTCCGATTTGACCATGACATGCCCGACATAAAGATCGCCGTGCACTGAGGCGGCATGGGTAGGCCAGAATGACAAGTCAGCAAGCCAAGCGCGCCAGAGGGCAAGTCTTGCTGCCGGTACCTCAAAGCTTTTCTCGACAGTTTCGAGATCGCGCGTCCAGTTCTCTCGTACGGCATCGATACTGAGATTGCTTAGCCCCGCGCTAATTGCATCGTCGGTGTCGAGCCCATGCAATTGCGCGAGCGCCGCGCCCAGCGTTTCAACATAGACCGGAGAATTCTGGTCAAAGTGCCAGGTCGTCTCATAGGTCGAGGCGTCAAATGTCAGCCCCGGATTGCCCGGCAGGGAGGGGTAGGCGATGAGATCATCGCTAAAGACCTTCCAGTCCGGCACAGCGACTGGCAGCCGACTGCGGAAATAGTCGAGTATCTTCGCTTCCTTGACTGCCGCACATGCCACGTCCGTCCGGCGCGGCATCCGCAAAACCCACTCTACAGCGTCCCCATCCCTGCCGAAAGCAACTTGGAAATCGAGGCCCATTTCGTTGAGCCTAAGGGAACCGGGCGCAAGCTCCAAGCCTGCCTCCCTGGCCAGCTTCAGTATTCGGTCCGTGTCGTGCAGCATCGCATATCTCATTTATAACTTGCGCGTATGTTATAAACTGATGGAGCAATTGTCAATCGTTTGGCGCAATGCCATTGCCGGGAAAGATCAGGTCCAGCTGAAGCCGTATGTGATCGAGGATATGCCGTTTGAGTTCGCTTGGGCTGTCCACACCCGCCTGAAGTGCTGCGCCCTGCATGGTGGCCTGGATAAGACTTGCCAGCATATCATTTTGCCCCTCGGAAGCGTCGGGCAGTCGCTCCGAGATGGCGTTTCTGATAAGGCGGTTCCTGGCCTTGGCAATGGTATTGAGTTCCTTGTCTACCATGTCGTCGCGCAGCATCATCAGCAGAGATGGCAACCGGTCGTCGCTACCCATCGAATTCACGAGAGTACGAAGGAAAGTCCAGACGTCATCGACACCCTGATGAGAGGGCGCCTCTTGCAAGTACTCTTCGAGCATCTGGAGCCCGCGTTCTGCGACCCGCAGTTGCAGGCCGTCGCGATTCTGGAAGCGTTGAATCAAGGCGGCTCGGCTGAGGCCTACTTCCGTGGCAACGTCAGACAGGGTGAACGCCTCACGTTGAGGGCGCAACATGATCTTCAGAGCCGCATCAAGGACGGTATTGTCATCGACGGTTTTGGGTCTCGGCACGCAATCACCCCGACTGTTGGAATGCGCAAACTCTATATAACTGTCGCGTCAGTTACAATTGAGGTATTTGAGAAGCGGGCGCTACGGTGATTTCCATTTCAAGGCTGGGGCGGTCCAGTTGATTTGCGGGGGTCGACGATTTGTTGAACGAAACTGGCGTTTTACGGGCGCCGAGCGGTGTAATCGCCTGCTGTATCGCGCATTGTTCCGATGTCACTGAGAAGCCTATCGCTCGCATAGAAGAGCTCACACCGCGCCAAACTTCGCGCCCGCCAGCTACCTATGAATTCGGCTAAAACTCTAAGAAATTCTAGGTCATGTTGACAAATGGCGGATCCAGAGACGGATCGACGTGATGTCAATGAAGCCGAGGAAGCTTTCCGCGGTTTTGTCGTAGCGGGTCGCGACACGCCTGGCGTTTTTGAGTTTGTTGAAGCAGCGTTCGACCAGATTACGCAGGCGATACAGGGAGCGATCGACACCAATCCGCTTCTTGCGAGACTTGCGCATCGGTATCACGGGCAGGACGTTGCGCCCCTCCATGCCGTCTCTGATCTTGTCTGCATCGTAGCCGCGATCCGCGAGCAGCACACTCGGGCGGGGCAGATTATCCGCCATCACCAGATCGAAGCCGAGATAGTCTGACGTCTGGCCTGGCGTAATCTCTGCCCTCATGGGAAGCCCGTGTGCATTGACGAGGAGGTGGATCTTGGTCGTAAAGCCACCTCGAGAACGGCCGAAACCCTGTCGCGGAGTCCCCCTTTAGCGCCCGCTGCCTGATGGTGGGCGCGGATCACGGTGCTGTCGATCATCTGCAGGGCACTTGGCACGGATCCGCTCTGGTTCAGGGCCTCCATGATGTCCTCCCAGAGCCCTGCCAACGTCCAGCGCCGGAATTGCCGATAGACGCTCGACCATTTGCCGAACTCCCCGGGAAGATCGCGCCATGGCGCCCCGGTTCGGGCAATCCAGAAAATTCCATCAAGAACGAGGCGGTGGTTGGTGGGTTTGCGCCCGTTCGGGGCGCGGACAGCGAAGATGAAGCGCTCAAAGAACGCCCATTCCTCGTCCGACATAAGGGCTCGTGCCAAACTGGCCTCCATCGCAGATGCCAGCTTGAATCATGATCAAAGCCTGATGTGAATCCCTTTTGTCAACACGTCCTAGCGTCGCTGGACGTCGGCGATGAGTTTGAACTGCGGCTGCCCAGTGGTGAAGTCACCGTCAGGGTACTCGAGAGAGGAGTTCTGCATCCGGGGCTTGCGAACACGCTTTGGGACTCGCACAACTCGGTTCTTTCCACAGAAGCGTACGGCCCGATCACCGTGCCGTCGATGCGGAAGCTGCTGCTCGAGCCGGGCGACGCCCCGCTAACTGAGGAAGATCTCCTCGCCCATATCCTGGCGGAAGCTCAGAAAGCCGATGACATCATCGAAGGGATCAAGCGCACTGTCATCACCAAAATGGGCCTGCGCGATCAACCCATCCTGGACCGATACCAGGACGAGATTTTCCGGCTGCCGCTTCAAAAGCAGCTTTTGATTATTGGGCCGCCCGGCACAGGCAAGACGACCACTTTGATCCGAAGGCTCGGCCAAAAGCTGGATCAGGTCTATCTCGAAGACGACGAGAAGCGCGTCGCCGCGGCGGTCGAGACCGAGAGCGGGCTGCCACACAAAGACAGCTGGCTGATGTTCACCCCAACCGACCTGCTGAAACAGTACCTGAAAGAGGCTTTCGCGCGCGAAGGCATCGCTGCGCCTGACCAGAAGATATCGACCTGGGACCGATATCGTCTGGAGCTTGCCCGCAACCATTTCCGCATTCTGAGATCGAGTACGGGCGGCGGTGCTTTCGTGCAGCAGCGTGACGCAAGGATTCTCCTTCCGCAGACTATAACCGAGCAGACCGACTGGTTCCTTGATTTCGACGAATGGCAGCTTGCGGAGTTCTGGTCCGAGCTCACCGCCGCCGCCGAGACACTGAAAAAGTCCAAGCGTGCGGATGTTGCTCGTATAGGCAATGAAGCTGACGCCCTTGTCGGCCGTCTACGGCGGCTTACCACTGCTAGTGCGCTTCTGGAACTTGTCCGCTTCATTGCAGCGGTCCAAGGACCGCTGTCGACCTTGCGAACTGAGTCTGACGAGCGCATCCGCCGCCACATCAATATCCGGCTCAACCATGACCGCGGGCTGCTGACCGACTTCGCGCGATTTCTTGATACGCTCGCCCCAGAAGAGGACCCTGAGGAAGGCGACGGCGAAGACGATGAAGAAGTGTCGGCGCCGCAGACCCCGGTCGCAAAGGCCCTGGCCGCATTCACCTCCAACATCAGAAGTCAGGCCCTTGCTGCCGCCTCCGGCCGGACAGCTCCGCGCGGCGGCCGGGCAGCCCGCATAGCTACTTGGATCGGTGACAGAACTATGGAACGCGCCGACCTGCGAGAGCTTGGCGACAGCCTTCAACTCCAAACAGCATTGCGACGTTTCACAAATCCCATCCGGCGGTATGTCAACGGCCTCCCGGCTCGATACCGTCGGTTCCGTCGGGCGCGCATCACGGAGGCGCGGTGGTACGACGCTGCTGTCACTTCGGCGGCTGATGCCCATCCGCTTGAGATCGATCTGATGCTGGCAGGCACGCTCGGCGTTCTGGCAGAAATCTTGACGGAACCGACGCTCGCCCGATTGCCGGACAGCGGGGCGCTCGAACTTGTGCGCCAATATCGGACGCTCGTCCGCAACCAGATCATGGTGGACGAGGCAACGGATTTCTCGCCGCTCCAGCTTCGCAGCATGGCGGCTCTATCCAATCCGGTCATTCGTTCGTTCTTTGCCTGTGGTGACTTCAACCAGCGCATCACTCAATGGGGCAGCCGATCGAACGATGACATGACATGGGCGGTTCCCGGCATCGATGTGCGGCCTATCGAAGTAACCTACCGTCACAGTCGGCAGCTCAGCCACCTCGCGTCGGAAATCGTTCGCCTCTGCTCCAACCAAACGGTTCATGTGACCCTGCCCAAAGACGTCAACAGCGACGGCATCGATCCCGTGCTTGCAAAGAACCTCGCAGGCCACGATGCCATCGCAGACTGGCTGGCCGCGAGACTGGTCGAAGTCGAAGGACTTACATCGCCTCTGCCCTCTGTTGCGGTGCTGGTAAACAACGAGCAGGATGTTGGACCGCTTGCCGAAGCACTGCGTAGGCGCGTGGAAGCCCATAACATGAATGTTGTTCCGTGTTACGAGGGCCAGTTTGCTGGGCAGAACAACGATATCCGCGTCTTCGATGTCCAGCATATCAAAGGTTTGGAGTTTGAGGCTGTGTTCTTTGTCGGGGTAGACGTTCTGGCCGAACAGCACCCCGATCTCTTTGACAAGTATCTCTATGTCGGCACAACGCGCGCTGCCACGTATCTCGGCCTAAGCTGTCACGGTGCTGCCTTGCCGGAGAAGCTCAAGCCGATTGTGCCTCTTTTCAAAGACATGTTCGTCATCTGAAGCCTGCTCTTTCCTCGCGACGCTTCTGATTGCCGCGACCACCATCAGTATAATAAGCGTTGCAATATTATAGTTTCGTACGTATGCTGGTTGAAGATCGCCGAAGGTCTTCGCCATGCGTCTCCAAGTCAGAAATCTCCTGAAGGTCGCCTTGCCGGTGCTCGCCTTGGCCAGTCCGGTGACTTCAACGCAAGCAAGCGCCCAAACCTATCCGATCGACTGCGCCATCCTGCTGTGCTTGTCCGGTGGGTGGCCAGCGTCCGTGCCATGCGCCCGGGCGCGGGCCGAGTTCATCCGGCGCATCACACCCTGGCCGGTGGAACCCCCACTGCAGATCTGGCGCTGTCCGATGGGCGCCTCTTTCGATGGACCTACCAAGTCGCGCCCGACGGACAGGATCATCGATGCTCTGTTCCACGGCGCTGAGACGCCACCGAACTATTCATCCCCAGTCCCTGACCATGCCGCTCTCGGTGATGACAGGCTCGATGTCGAGGGCCTGAACGCCTCCTGGGGCAACTTGGTGATGGCTGATTACGCCCTTCATCTCGCCCAAGACCGCGCCGACATCGACATCAGCGGGCCCGAGTTCAACTTCGTGCGGTCCATTCGCGTGTTCGATGTGCGGCACGCATGGCAACGGGAATCCGGCCAGGACGGAGACTGCAATCGTAGCGCGACGGTTGTGCTCGGCTCCTACGGCACACAGGGCGACTTCTCGTGGAGCGCTTCTTCACCCGCAGCGCTACCCGCAGCACATGTCGGTCTCGAGGGATGGGGCGAGCACTGCCCGGGGATCTGGCACAGATCCGTCTTCGTGGAATGGCGCGACTACAGCGGGACTTACGGCTTCGAGCAGGTCAATTACTGACGCCGCGCCGCTGCGAGGCGGGGCGGGCTCACGAACGAATTGACCCGGCAGCGCAGACAGGTGCGGTGGACATGGTCTGGGCTCATGAAGCCCGTTGTCGTCCGTGTCAGTCGCCGTGACAGGGCAGCTGCGTGAGAGACGCGAAATCGATCTCGGCTTTGTCGGCGTCGCAGAGATCCGGGCAAAGCTTCGAGACGCGCTGCGGCCCGCGCTCGGCCCAACGGACTGCCAGCGCGCCTGTGTTCCAGCGATAAACCCAACCAACAATACTGCTCTGATCGGTTGCAATCAAATTGGCGATCGCAACGGCTTCGACCATATCTTCCTTCACTGGTTACCGACCTTCTACAATTGGGCTGTGCGGATTGCAGCCTCGGCTTCCTTGGACCTGTGCTGCAGCGGCATGCTGGGTTTCGTGGAAATGGGTTGGGTGTTTGTCCTTGCGGCACCGGCATTCACGCCGAGAGGCGTCAGATGCTTGGCGCTCGATGCACGGACCGGCTCAAATCCGATGGTCGGGCTCCGTGGCTGCTTGAACGAGCGCCAGCATCTCGGAGGGATCAAAGCCCATAGCGCGGGCGAGGACGACCAGTTCGACGACGTCGATCCGGCGCTGGCCGCTCTCAATGCGCGCCACGAGGGATTGATGGCACATGAGCTTTGCCGCCAGCTCTTCCTGACCGAGACCCGCCTTGATACGGGCCTCGACGAGAGCCTGGCAAAGTGCCACCTGTCCCTTGCTTCTGATTGTTTTCGCCACGCGCCACATACCTCTTGTGACGTCGCTAGCGGAGGAAATCTGTTATCTAAAAAGTAGATAGATGCGGCTGTGATCGGCGTCGGGTTTCCATGGGGTGCGAGTCTGATGCTCCCCTCGCAGCCCATCAATCCCCTACCAGTTCCAGAAACCGACCGTATTCCTCACTGACCTCGCGGGCCTCCTCGAAGGCGCGGGCGCGCTCCCCTTCGAGACACCGGAAGTAGCTCTGGATGTCCTGAATGTAGGTTTCGAAATCGCCCCGGATGAGGTCGGCATAGTCACGGGCCGCGTCCGAATCGCTCGGCAGGAAGGGACGGGGCGGCGCGAGGCAGGACCCCGCCGCACCAGCTCCGGGGAGGCAGATTACAAGGACCATAGCTTGCAAGCCGATCAGGCCTGTCAACCTTGGGTTTCTCAAACCTGTTATCTCCTTGAACGCGGAGGTGGACCGTGCCTAGAGTCTGGGTGACCAAACTAGAGCAAGCACGCAATATTATATCTTGCTGTCGATAATATAGTATCGTAACTCTGGGCTTCAAGTGGGAATGCCCTAGCGTTGCGCCATCGAAGAAAGCGTGAGCCGGGCCATGAACTGGGACATCGAAGCACCAAATGTGGTTACGGAAGCCCGCTTCCGCGAGCTCGTTGAACGCGGCTACAGCGCAGAAATCCTGTGCCAGGAGACGGCACATCAGAAAGGCCCCAGCTATTACGGGGTCTGGATCATGCGCGTCGTCTCCGACGAGGGTGTGGAAAAGCTTCTCGTCACAGCCCGCACCCGAACGACCTACAACGACATCAAGATCCGCGAGTTCAAGACGGTCTCCGGCGTGGTGTCCTTCTTCCTGGGTCTCGGCTTTGCGCATGTCGACCTGCCGCTCGTCGCAGGCACAAGCCGGAGCCTCAAGCTCGCCCCAGCCGACAAAACTGCCTCGACCAAGACCCCGTCAGACAAGGGCGCTGGCAGCTAACTTCGTCTGCCTCTGGCTGCTGGCCGCACCGGCCACGGCGCAGATGGTTCTGGTGATGGAGAGCGACGGCTCTCTCACCCCGTCCCGCTCACAAGACAGCTTCGCGCGCCATTACCAGGATGGGATTGCCGTGGGTTCGGGGACCCGGGGCTTGACGATCCTTGGGTCTGCAGACCCCGTGGGCGAGCCCGACACCGATCCGTTTGCCGGCGCCGAACGCGCTCCTGCGCGGCCAAGCCCCGAGGTGCTGGCGGCGATCGAAGCGACGGGGCTGCGCTATGCCAGCCATCCGGGTCTGCGCCGCGCCGCGCTCTCTGTGACCGACTGGCTCGTGCTCTACCGGGCCAATATCGAGGTCGAAAGCGCCTACCGGCAGGAGGCGATCTCGACCGCCGGTGCGATCGGTCTGGGGCAGCTCATGCCCGAGACGGCAGAGGAACTGGGCGTCGACCCGAACGATCCCCTCCAGAACCTCGATGGCTCGGCCCGATACCTCGCCCTGATGCTGCGCGAATTCGGCAATCCGCATCTGGCGCTGGCCGCCTACAACGCCGGACCCGCCGCCGTGCACCGCTATGGCGGCATTCCCCCCTACCCGGAAACCCAGAACCACGTGGCCCGTGTCCTGGCCGTCGTGGCTCAATTGGAAGGATCAGATTCATGAAACGGATTTCCACCCTCCTGACCGTTACCCTTGCTCTCATCTTGGTCGCGGCAGGGCCTGCTCTCGCCCAGAGCATCGACCTCTCCCCGATCCAGAGCCTGTTGCAGGGCATCGTCGATGCCCTGACCGGCCCGCTTGGCGTTGTCATCGCGACGCTGGCCGTGCTCGGGGTCTTTCTCAGCTGGTTTTTCAACATCATCGATCTGCGCCAGGCGCTTTGGGTGCTTGTCGGCATCGCTGGTGTTGCGGCCGCCCCCACCATCGTTGCCGCGGTCTTTGCCGGTGGCTGAACGCTCGCCCCTCTTTCTCGGTCTCGTGCGGCCGCCGAAGCTCCTGGGCTTGCCCATCATGTATGCGATGGTCTGGCTCTTCGGCTCGGTGCTCCTCTTCGTCTGGGTCCAGCATATCGCGGTGCTGGCTGTCGCCGCCGTGCTCTACCCCGTGCTCTGGAAAGCGGCCGACTGGGACCCGCGCTTCATCGACGTGATGATGACCGCGCTGCAAGAGACACCACCCACGCGCAACCGGTCCATTCATGGCGGGGACAGCTATGCCCCGTGATGACGCCCATGATGCCGCGGTCGATCCCCGCACGATGACGCCGGTCTGGTATGCGCGCGAGACCCGCCTTGCGCATATGCTGCCCTATGTGAGCCTCGTCGACGATGAGACGGTACGGACCCGGGTGAACGAGCTCTTCCGCTGCATCCGGCTGGAGGGGATCAACAGCTACACCACGGACGATGCCTATCTCGACAAGGTGACGGCGCTTTTTGCCCGCATCATCGCGCAGCTCGGGCCGGAGTTCAGCTATTACGTCCACAAGGTCTCCAAGGCCATCACACCGGATCTCGACCCGATCCGTGAGGACAGCTTCGCGGGAGAGGTCGACCGGCGCTGGCGCGCCAAGCTCGCAACCAGCGGGCTGCGCGACAAGACCCTGACGCTCACCGTCCTTCACCGCCCACCCCCGAAAAGCCTCCTGCCCTTCCTCAGCCGCAGCGCACCGGACCGCCTGAGAGAAGAGACCCGCAAACGCCTGCAGCGACTGGGCGAGGCCGTGAACGTCTTTCTATCCGGCCTCACCGAGCTCAAGCCGCGGCTCCTGTCGGCCGCATCGGGGGAGTTGGTGGGTTTTCTGGGCGCACTGAACACCGGGCAGGAGCTGCCGCTTTACCCGGCCAACACCTACGGATTTCTGTCGTTCAACGTCGCCAATACCCGCGTGACGTTTCACGGCGACCATTTCGAGCTTTCCGAAGGCGTCGTCGGCCATCGCTACGGCAAGAGTTTTACCATCGGGGAATATTCCGAAGGCACCTCCTGCACCATGTTCGACATGCTGAACCTTCCGGTCGACATGATCGTCACCCAGTCCTTCACGCCGATCAATTCGAACCTCATGGCAGGCCGCATCAAGCGGCAAAAGCGGCAGATGCAAGCGAGCCAGGACGCCGCCCTCTCGCTCCTCGAAGCCCTCGACATCGCTGCCGATGATCTCGAAGCCAAGCGCCAGAGCTTCGGCGAGCACCATATGGTTGTGACGCTCTTCTGCGACACGCTCGAAGAGCTGCAGACGCTGAGCGCCGAGATCGTGAACGCCGCCGCGACCGAAGGCGTGAAGATGATCGGCGAGAGGGTCGCGGCCAAGGCGCATTACCTGAGCCAGCATCCCGGCAACCAGCCCAAGCGCGTCCGCGCCAGCGCTGTGACCAATCGCAACTTCGCGGATTTCGCGGCCTTCCACCGGACGCAGCTCGGCAAACCCGCAGCGCTTACCCCCTGGGGCCGGGTCCTCACCTATCTGCCCACGCCCGAGCAGAGCGCCTACCGGTTCTCCTATCACGAGCAAGGCTCCCCCGACAAAGAGCCGACCAGCGGCCATACCCTGATCATGGGGCGCCCCGGGTCGGGCAAGTCGGTGCTGTCGGCCTTCCTGATGACCCAGGCACGTCGTGCAGGCACCCGGATCTTCGTCTTCGACTACCGCCTCGGGATGGAAATGGCTGTCCGGGCTAATAGCGGGCGCTATGCCTCCCTGAAAGCCGGTCAGCCTACGGGCCTCAACCCGCTCTGGACCGAGACCGATGCGCGCGGCACGGCGTGGCTCTCGGATTGGCTCACGACCCTGCTCTACCGCGCCGACAAGCCCCTGACCCCGGCACAGACCAACCGCATCCAGGAGGTCGTGCGCCAGAACGCGCAGGCGACCAACCCCGCCTTGCGGAACTGGCGGGATTTCGCATCGCTGTTCGTCTCCACCGATGATGGCGGCGATCTACACCAGCGCCTCCTCGAATGGACCGAGGACGGCCGCTATGGCTGGATCTTTGGCCAGAGCCTCGAGGACACCTTCTCGCTCACGGGCGATGTGGTGGGCTTCGATCTGACCGGCATCCTCGACAGCGAGGCCGACAAGGAACGGATGGCGGTCCTCTCCTATCTCTTCCGCCGGGTCGAGCGCGAGATCGAGGACCGCCGCCCCACCATCATCGTGATCGACGAGGCCTGGAAGGCGCTCGACAACGCGTACTTCGCCGAGCGGCTGTCGAACTGGCTGGTGACCGCGCGCAAGCAGAACACCGTCGCGGTGATGATGACGCAATATGCCAGCCAGCTTGAGCGCACCCGGACCGGCAAGACCATCGTCGAGGCCGTGCCGACGCAGATCCTGCTGCCCAATATCCGCGCCAGTGCCTCGGATTACGCCATGCTCAACCTCACGGAGAAGGAACTCGACGTCCTTCTCAACACCGGCAGCAATAGCCGCTTGGCGCTGATCCGCGACGATCAGGGCTCGATCGTCGTCGATGCCGATCTGAGCGCGCTTGGCCCCACGCTCACCATCCTCGGCGGCATGGAAAAAGGCGAGGCGCTCGTCGGCGCCGATTACCGCGACCGCCCGGACTTCTGGAGGCTTTCATGATCCGTATTCTCTTGTCCCTTGCCGCCCTCGGCCTGCTCGCCTCCTGTGCGCAGTATCGCGAACCGCGGGCCAACTGCTTTTCCTTCCTCGCCGCGACGGGCCCGATGGACGCGTCAACCCCGGATTGCACCTTCGTGCCGCTTGGGGCGGCGGAGGGCGGCATTGACGTCTAGGCTTCCCCACCTTCTCGCTCTCTGCCTCCTGCCCGGTCTGGCCGCCGCACAAGGCGTGCCGACCGATGACAGCGGGCTGACCGCGCGCGACATCGTCCAGACGGGCGACCGCGAGGCTGATCTGGCCCTGCAAGCGGACAAGCTTGCCGTGCGCGAACTCATTGCGGAGATTGAACGGGAGCAACTCGCCACCCTGCAACGCATTCTCGACGCCCAGACAAGTTTCGGCGGTCAGGGCTTGCCCGCGATGGTCTCGGGGCTGGAAGGCGGCAGCGGTGATCCCGACCGCGCCGTCGAGGCGGTCTATGGCACGGGCGAGATCGACCCCAACCCGGGCGGCGCGCAGATGTTCGGCGACGCCGCAGAAAACGTCGAACAGCTCATCATCCGCGTGGCCCAGGAGACGAGCGGCTTTGCCGGTGTGACCCGCGCACGCCTCTCCCCCGTCCAATGGCGCGCGCTCCTTCAAGCGCTGATCTGGCAGGAAAGCCGCTTCACCATCGATGCCCGTTCCCCCGTTGGCGCCTTTGGTCTCACCCAGATCATGCCGGGCACGGCCAGCGATCTCGGCATAAACCCGGAATACTTCTCGAGCCCCTATCTGCAGGTGCATGGCGGCGCGCGCTACCTTGCGGCCCAACTCGACACTTTCGACGGCAATATCATCTTCGCGCTCGCCGCCTATAATGCCGGACCCGGCCGGGTCTTCGAATATGGCGGCGTGCCCCCTTTCCGCGAGACCCAGCACTACGTCCAGGTCATCCCGGAGCGCTACAATCTCTATCTGAGCCGGATCGGCGGGATCGATGCACTCGGCACGATCGATCCGGCCGATCTCGCCAATGCCAATCTCTCGCTTACCAGTCATGGCGCGGCCTTCTACGGCAGCAACTCGCCGGCCGCGATTCGCCAGGCCGCGCTGCGCATTGCCGACATCGTCGAGCGGATTTCTGAAACCGAGGATGTGCAGGAAAGCTACGCGCTCAACACCTATGCCCGCGCCGAACTCGTGCGCCTCGTCGCCGCCCGTATCCGGCTTCAGGCGGCCCGCACCCGCGTGCTCTCCGCCGAAGAACTGGCCCAAGCCAGCGCCCGCTTGGCGGAAAGCACCTTCATGGATTTCACGATCAGGGAGATCGAATGATGAGACCTGTCCTCAGGAACGCGGGCCTGGCCGCGGCTCTAGCGCTTGGCCTGCAGATCGCGCCCATGACCCCGGCGGCAGCACAGGGCGTGCCGGTCGTCGACACTCAGAACATTGCGCAAAGCATCCAGCAATTGCGACAGATGATCGAAGACGAGATCCTGCAAAACGAGCAGCTCGTCCAGCTTCGCGAACAGCTGGCGACACTCACGGAGCAACTCGCCGAGTTGCAGCGCACCTACGAGGCGCTGACCCGTCTCGCCGAGCTTCCCGAAATCATCCGCACGGAAATGGAAGAGGAGCTGAACGGCCTCCTCGACCAGGAATTCGGCGACATCCTTGCCACCATCGAAGCCATCAAGACAGGCGACTTCTCCGGCCTCTCGGGCTCCGGCGCCACCGAGATCGAAACCCAGATGGACCGGGTACTGGCCGATCTGGGCTTCGACGAAGATACGCTCGCGGAAATGGCCCGCAGCGACAATGCGAGCGCCAACCGCGTGGCGACGCAAGCCACGACCGGCGCGCTCGTCTCGGCCGCTGCCCAGAACAGCTATGATGATGCAGGCCAGTCGCTCGAACGGGTCGACCGTCTCGTCGGGCTCATCGACGACATGGACGAGCTCAAGGAAAGCATCGATCTCAACACGCGCGTGACGGCGGAACTCGCCATTGCGTTGGTCGCCATGTGGCAGCTCGAAGCCGTGCAAACCGTGGGCGACGGCACGGGCGGCGTGATCGATGCCGCCACTATCGCCGAAGAGCAGCGCTTCATGGATTTCACCCTGCCCGAGCTGCGGGCTGAGTAGGGCGTTTCGAAATTGACCAAAGATACGGACCATCGGTTTTCGCGTTCGAGCGCAGCGAGAGGCAGCGAACAACCGATTCCGCTTGTTTCGAAACACCGAGACGGGGTGTGACACGTGGCGAGTGAACAAGAGATCATCGAGGAAGAACTGGTCTATGGCGCGCTGCGCCGCGAACGGCTCTGGCAGCGCCTTGGCCTGACCGGTCTTGTCTTCGGCATCATCGGTTGCCTGAGTGCTGCAGCCGTCGCGATTCTCGATGTCGACCCGCCACCCGTTGTCGTGCCCTATGATCCGACCACCGGCTTTGCGCTCCCCGAGGCCTCCGTTGGCGCGACCTCGGTCACCGCCAACCAGGCCATCATCGAGGCGGAGGTCTTTCGCTATGTGACCGACCGGGAGGTCTACAACCAGCTCGACAACGATCTGCGCATCCGCAGCGTTCTGCGCCGCTCGGACGGGGCCGCCGAGAGCGGGCTGCGCCAGCTCTGGAACAGCGCCAACGCGGACTACCCGCCCACCCTATATGGGCCAAACGCCCGGCTCGACGTGGAAATTCTCAGCATCACCCAGATCGGTTTGAACCGCGCCACGGTGCGCCTGCGCAAGCGCCTGACCTCGATCAACGGCACCCAGACCGGGCTCTTCACCGCGACCCTCCTCTTCGAGTTCCGCCCCGAGACCCGCCGCTCCATCGACGAGGTCTGGACCAACCCTTTCGGCTTCACCGTTCTCGAATATTCCATCCGCTCCGACAGATTGGAGAATTGACCCGTGTCTCGTTTGTGCCTGCCCCTCCTCTGTCTTGCCCTTCTCCCGGGCCTCGCCTTCGCCGAAGCCATCCCGCGCGGCGGCCCGCATGACAGCCGCGTGCGGGTGGCCACCTATCAGGAAGGCCAGGTCTACCGCCTCAGCGTCACGCTCACCCATGTCACCACCGTCGAGTTCGGCGAGGGCGAGAGCATCCGCTCGATCATCGCAGGCGACACCGAAGGCTTCGAGATCGATGGCGTGCCGGGCGGGCAGGCCTTCGCAATCAAGCCCGTCGCGCGCGGCGTCCACACCAACGTGACGGTCTATACGAACCGGCGCAGCTACTATTTCAACGTTGAGGAAGCCCCGAGCCCGACCTTCTATGTCGTGCAGTTCCGCTATCCGGAGGATGAGGCGCGCCCGGCCCGCGTCATCGCCGCGCAAGCGCCGAACGACAATTACGGGGCGAGCGCCCGCACCGAGTTCACCCCGACCCGTGTCTGGGATGACGGGACCTTCACCTATTTCGTCTTCCCGCCGAACGCGCCGCTGCCCGCGATCTTCCGCTATGCGAATGGCCGCGAACGCACGGTCAACGCGCAGGCCCCCGAGGATGGCGTGATCCGGGTGACCGGCGTGAACCGCCAATGGGTCCTGCGCCTTGGCGAAGAACTGGTCTGCATTGAGGCGACCCCGCCCGCGGAGGCCTCATGAGCGAGCCTGAGAACCCCGAGCTGGAACGACGCCTCGCCGCCCTCGAGAAGGGCAGCGCCCGCGCAGCCACGGCAGCACCGCGTCGGTCGCCCCTGCTCGCCCTCGTCGTGGTCGGCATCATCGGTGCAGGCGGCGCACTCCTTTATGTGCTCTCGCAGCCCGAGGAAGAGGTGGCCTTGCCCACAGCTACCCCGGATGTCTTCCAAAGCGAGGGGGATGGCTTTGGCGCCATCGAGACCCTGCCCCCGCCTGAGCCCGAGGTCGTGTTCGTCGCACCGGACCTGGTCGAGCCGAATGCCGAGCTTCTGGCGCAGATCACCGCCTTGCAGGCCCAGATCGAGGAGTTGCGCAACGCCCCCGAAGCGATCGTCGAGGACAACACCGCCGCGGCCGAGGCGATCGATGCATTGACCGCCCAGATCTCGGCGCTGCAGGCCGCGTCGGAAGCTGCCCAGGAGCGCTTCCAGGCCGAACTGACGGCCCGGGATCGCACCCTCGAGCAATTGCGCATGGATCTGGAACTGGCCCAGCTTGAGGCCAACCGCCCCCAACCTGCGCCATCAGGCCCCACGGAGGATGAACTCCGCGCACGCGAAGAGGAGCGGTTGCGCCGCGAGGAGGAAGCCCGGCGGCTGGCCGAACTCGAGCGTCGCGCCGCCGAAGAACGCGCCTTTCAGGAGCGGCGCATCGCCTCGCCCACCATCGCCTTCGGCGGCCCATCCGGCGCCGCCGAGACGGAGCTTGCCGCGCGCAGCTTTGGCGAGGTGACGGATTTCGTGCTGAACGGCGCGCTGCCCTCGACGGTGACGCAGGCCGAGGTGATCGCCAATCCCTCCAATACCATCATCCAGGGCACCATGATCCAGGCCGTCATGGAAACCGCCCTCGACAGCTCGCTGCCCGGCCAGACCCGTGCCGTGGTCTCCGAGGATGTCTACAGCGTAGATGGCACGCGCCTCCTGATCCCGCGCGGATCGCGTCTCATCGGGCGCTACCGCGCCGGCGTCGATATCGCGCAGCGCCGCGTCACCATCGCCTGGGACCGGATCATCCTGCCCGACAACCAGACCGTCCAGATCAGCTCTTTCGGGGGCGATGAGTTGGGCCGCTCCGGGGTCACGGGCTTCGTGGACACGCGCTTTGCCGAGCGGTTCGGATCGGCCGCCCTGATCTCGCTGATCTCCGCAGCCCCAAGTGCTGCCGCCTCCGAGGTCCCGAATGAGACCGCCGCCAACGCGCTCGAGGATGTGGGCGATGATCTGGCCGATGCCACCGACAGCGTGCTGGGCGATTACCTCTCGATCGGCCCGGTCATCTATGTCGACCAAGGCGCCCGCGTCACCGTCATGGTCGACCGCGACTTGGAGATCTTCTGACCCCATGTCGCTTAGCTATCTCGAGACATCGCTTGACCGGATCGACGCCGCCGCCCGCGCCGATGTCATCGAGATCTGCATCAACCCCGACGGGACCTGTTGGGGCGAGTTCCAGGGCGACCATTTCATGCGCCCACTGGATCAAAGGCTGACAGCCGTTCAGGTCAGGGACCTCGGCAACCAGATCGCCTCCTCCGCCAATACGACGATGAGCAAGGACCGCCCCATCGTCTCGGTCTCGATCACCTACAAGGGCCGCCCGATCCGCGCGCAGGTCATCACCCCGCCCGCTGTGATCTCGGCCATGTCGATCAGCCTGCGGTTCTTCTCGAGCCTGCCGCTCGAGGGCATCGCGCTCGATTTTCTCTATGGCAAGGAGCGAAAGCTCGAGGACCTGCGCGTGGAAAAGAAGCGCGCCTTGCGCGCCGTCGTGGCCGCGGGCGTGATCGATGATGCGCTGGCCTTCTGCGTCGAGAACAAGCTCAACATGATCGTCTCGGGCGGCACCTCCACCGGCAAGACCGTGGCTGCGCGCAAGATCCTCGCCCATGTGCCAGCCGAAGAACGGATCGTCACCATCGAGGAAGCCGCCGAGCTGCTGCCGACCCAGCCCAATGCCGTGACCCTCATCGCCAATCGTGACGCTGAATTCCAATCCGCCGATGTGCTCCTCACCGCGACGCTGCGCATGCGGCCTGACCGGATCATCCTCGGCGAGGTGCGCGGCAAGGAGGCCATGACCTTCCTCGAGGCGATCAACACCGGCCATGGCGGATCCATGACCACGCTCCATGCCGAAACCCCGCAGCTTGCCGTGCAGCGGCTCGCGATCGCGGCGCTGAAGACCGAGATCCCGATGACCTATGCCGACATGATCCAGTACATCGAGAACTCCATCGACGTGATCATCCAGGCCGGGCGCCATGATGGCCGTCGCGGCATCACCGAATTCTACCTCCCCGGCGCGGATCAGAGAGGAGAACCCCTTGAAGACCTTTGAATACGACGTCCTGTCCTTTCCTATGACCCGCAAGACCAGCCTGGCCGAGATGCGCTCCTGCCTGAACCAGAAGGGCGCAGAGGGCTGGGAGGTGGTCTCGGTCAGCACCTCGGAATTCGCCAATGTCGGGCACACTATCTTCCTGAAGCGCGAAACCACGCCCCTCGGAGCCGCAGCATGAGACCGGCGCGGTGCTTCCTTGCCCTGACCGCGCTGGCCCTCTCGCTAGGCCTGACCGCTGCCCCCGCTGGTGCCGAGCGCAACCTGGTGCCTTCCCTCGAGCGCAGCTTTGACGTTTGCCCCGACCGGCCTGCCGAGCCTATCTGGATGCAGGAGATCCCGCTCCGCCAAGTCTACCACCGCGTGCTGGTCCAAGACATCTACCGGGCCCAGAACCTCGAGCGCATCGTCGAGACCGACCGCTGCGATTGCGAGACCCGGTTCCCTTCCTGGGACGCGGCCGAGGGCGTGTTTCGGGAGAGATACGCCGACGACGAGCGATGGGAGATGCTGCAAGCCTCGGAGGGCTATAACCGCCGCGCCAATGCCGCCCGCCCAGAAGCTCAGGCCATCTGCACCGCCGCAGGAAACTGGTAAGGCGGCCCCGCGATGAGCATCGTCACCTACTTCGTCGAGACGTCCCAGAGCTACCTCGACAGCGCGGCCGAGACCCAGTTCGGATCCGTGGCGGCAACCGTCGGCACGCTCCTCGTGGTCGCGACAACGCTCGTGGTGCTCCTCGTCTTCATCAACATGATCTTCCAGTACCGGGCCATGGATGGGCGCACGGCTTTCTGGCTTGCGGTCAAGATCGGGCTCATCGGAATATTCGCGACCAACTGGGTGCAGTTCAACGCCTTCTCCTCTGCCATTCTCTCCGGGATCGACAGCATCGCCGGCGCGCTTGTGGCCTCCGTCGGCGGCGGCAGCCCGGGTCCTTCCGGCACCTTCGCCGAGGAATTCGACCGGCTGATTGCGGAACTGGGCGCCTACCTGAATGCCGCAGGGTCCGAGCTGAACTGGATGGCTGGTGCCATGCTCGACATCGTCGGTGTGCTTCTGCTCTCGATCCTCGGCGGGCTCGCAGCCTTCATCCTCGTCGCATCGCGCCTGATGATCGCGCTCCTGATCGGGATCGCCCCGGTGATGATCTTCCTGACCCTCTTCGAGGTGACCAAGGATTACTTCGCGCGCTGGCTCTCCGCGCTCATTTCCTTCGCGATCTACCCGATCGTGATCGCGGGGGTCTTCGCGACCATTACGGGGGTATCCTCGGCGCTCATCGCCGAGTTGGGCGACCCGGAAGGGGCCTCCAACATCGGGGCCCTCCTGCCCTTCTTCATGATGGTGCTGATGGCGAAGGGCTTCATCATCGCGACGCCCTTCATCGTCCGGACGATCTCCGGCAACATCATGATGCCCGCGCTTTCCGGGGGCTTGGGCGGCACCTACAGCTTCGCCCGAGCCGCCATGGGAAGCCAGCAAGTCTACAACCGATACCAGGTCGGGGGCGCAAGTGGGGCGGAGTACGCAGCCCTCAGAGCTCGGCAGTTCTTCGGGGTGCAACAGATGCCGTTGAGGCAGGGCATGGGGCAGTCGGGTTCCGCAGGCGGCGCAGGGTCCGCAGACACTGGGTCGAAGATGCTGGCGCAGCTGGAGAGACTGGCGCGGCTTGGGCGACGGTGACGGCCCAAAGTGGACGGTGGATCTGGCCCAAAGCAGTAAGGCAAGTGCCTAGAAACAGCCAGTCAAAGTCATGCTTGGCGGACTCTTCCGTTGGCTTTTGCTACTATTGCGATCATCACCCAGATGGCCAAGCGCAACGCCATGGCTCCCATGGTGCGGGTTTCAAAAGCTGCTCCGGCCGAAACCCGCCATAGAAACGCCGCGAAGACAGCGGCAGTGGCAAGGGCAATCATAATCGCGAGGCCCGTTGCCCAGCCGGTCTGATACCAAAGGCCCAGACCGGCAACGAGATAGGCAAAACCCGCAAGGAAATTGAACCAAAGCACAAATGGGACAACAGCGCCCATGTCGACGCCGCCGAAAAGCGCGCGCCCGCCCGAGAAGATGGTCAAAAGACCGAAGGCGATCGCGAGGATGGCTACGACAGTCAGGGAACGGGTGCGGGTGGGCATGGCCTTCTCCTTTGTTCAGGCGTCCACGAGGCGACCATCGCGCAGGTGGATCAGGCGGTCGAAGCGGTCGAAGATCTTTTCGTCATGGGTAACGGCAATGATGCAGGCCTCTTGTTCGGTTGCGAGTTTGCGCAAGAGATCCATCACCAGTTGCGCCCGGCCACTATCAAGTGCTGCGGTGGGTTCGTCCGCCAGAATGATGCGGGGCCGGTTGGCCAAGGCGCGCGCGATTGCCACGCGTTGCGCCTCTCCCCCTGACAAGAGGGCAGGTTTCACCTTGGCGCGATGACCGACTTCCAGATAGTCGAGGAGTTCGCTTACCCGAGCACGGCCCTTTTCAGCGGGCCAACCGGCAAGGTCCAGCACGACCGAA
>Ga0209812_10000884_pt1 | contig 23721 bp, 27 predicted proteins | sample JI71714BDNA_FD_187502 | JGI IMG/M metagenome (GOLD analysis project Ga0209812, IMG submission 187502) | Wastewater effluent complex algal communities from Wisconsin, to seasonally profile nutrient transformation and Carbon sequestration -... | ecosystem: Engineered > WWTP > Effluent > Algae...
AGCAAAAGATAGATATGGTGACGCGAACAGCCTACAACAAAGTGTTTATGCCATTGTGTTATCGGTCTGACGTTTATTATTTTTAACAACACAACGTCATAAACACGAACGTTGTGGGCCATGCCTCGAAAAAAATGAGACTAACGACAATACTTCTATTTCTAATCCTAAGTTCATGTGGAGACCTTGTGAGATTTGAGACTCCACAACCCGAGGGACAGAAAGATGAAAAATCAATTCCAAGACGTCTGACAGGTGTATACTTTAATATTGACGACTCAACAAAACTGACTGTAACGACTAAAGAGATAATTGAAACTTTAGAGAAGGATTTCAAAGGACTTTTGACAGAATTGGACTCAGTCGACAGAGCAACAATTAAAACAGACACCTCATTTTCAGAGACAAGTGAAAATATGAGAATAGACATGGTTGTAAAAGGAGACAGCATTTTCCAACACTTGGACTATAAGGACACACTATTCACATTTGACAAGAATGACATCTTAAGAAAATTCAAAGGTTATTACTTTTTAAACAGACAACGCTCAGCTAATAGTTGGAGTGTGACAAAATTGACTAAAACCAAAAAAGGAATAATTCTTGGGACAGTTTCAGATAAAACAGATATTGAAAATCTACGAGAACTTACGGACACAAAGGCTGACACTGTTTATAACTTTCGACCGACAAAAAAACAATTAAGGCAATTCCTTAACGACAAGGGATTTCAAAACGAGAAGATATTTATTAAAATAGAGTAGAGAAAGGCACGGCCCACAACAGCGTGTTTATGCCACTTTGGGGTTTGTCGTTAATCATAAATTCATTTCTTAAGTTAAATTTGTAACGGTGGACGCTTTAGACTGGTCGTGTTTGTCATGCTGCGCATTTAACAAACACTCCTACACCCAAAGCGCCATAAACACAAACGTTAGCGCCCATACCTTAACGACAGATGAAAAGAAACTTGATAATAATTGTAACAGTAGGACTTCTTACATCTTGCGGACTTACAAGTAAATATCAGAACGCTCAACATTCGGTTTACGCAAAAATGCTGACAACTGATGAAATGAATACAATAAATCAAAAAGGAGAAATAACAAGGGACATTGAGTTTAACGACCCAAACGACAACAGATTATTAAAAGGAAAATTAAGGATTTTAAAGACAGACAGGCAAGACGTCTTTAATTTCGTTGAAATCGGAGAATGGATTGACCATGGTAGACTTGGGAATTCAGGAAAATATCACAATTTGGAGTACAGAGACACAACCTTCAACGACAACTTAGGTAACTCAATATCAAGAGTTGTTTACGACAAAGACAAACAAAATAAATTTTCACTTGGCGAGCGGTGGACATCAAAACCACAAGGAGACTCTTTCATTCGACACATAGAAATATTTAAGGACAGAGTGCTAATAAGCGAGTACGACTTAAAACTCCAAGACTTCAACAATCCAAAATCTGACATTCAAAAGAAAAAAATACCAACTGGAACACGTAAAGACTATTCACCAAGCGGACAACTTATTTCCACCAAGACTTTTGACAATAACGGACAATTGATAAAGTAGAGACAGGTACGGGCGCTAACAAAGTGTTTATGCCATTGTGTTATCGGTCTGACGTTTATTATTTTTAGCAACACAACGTCATAAACACAAACGTTAGCGCGCATTATTTTAACCCCATGAGACTACTTATAACACTTACAATTATCACATTGACTTTTGGATGTCAAAAACAAAGAGAACAAATTGAAAAATTTGTCTTTGACAACAAGCAAATCGCCATACAAGAAATTCATAAGTACGAATTCGATTCGAGTGGCAGAATAAAGACAGACTACTCTACCACATTTATGTATATGTCCGGTGTGCCATTTGACAGTTCCAATTATGTCAAAAGATACCAGTACAATGACAAGGGGCAAGTCACTAGGATTTTTGATACACTTGACTCTACCTTACAGACAAAATTTTACAACAATGTCGACTCATTAGTAGCAGATTACAAAATAAACAACCATGGCGACACAGTCAGAATGACAGTTATCAATTATTCAGACAACAAATCTCACAAGAAAATTGAACGAATACTACTAATTACACGGTTAGAAAATTTTAAAAATCTAACGAAAGAGAACATTAGAGAATATGACACTCTGCTATTTATTACAGACTTCACCTACAACGGAGACAAGCATGTCAAATCAGTTTCTTTTGACAAAGACGGAGCTATAACAGATGAAGTAGAAATTGTCTATGATAATGACACGCACACCAAGTCAATTACCTATGCTTTTCTGGGTGACAAGAAGTTTATAAAAGAAACGTCATCTTACACGCCCAACGAAACAATTGGACAAGATGCAGTAACAATTGGAACTCAAGGCGACACCATTTCTTATACAAAGTCAATACTCCAAGACGAGAACAAAGTGACAATTAGCTATCATGGTCAATTCAATATGAAGGACATTACTTATTATGACAAAGCGGGGCGCATGATTGGCAATATTATGCTTGACTTGAATGAAAAGACAAAAGTGGTTTCCTCCTACACATACGACAATAATGGCAATCTCATTGAATATTCTAATTATCGTGAGAGACTAAATAACGCGCGCTAACAAAGTCTATAAGTCATTTTATTTTTAATGTTTATTTTTATCTTGGTAAATAAAACGCCTTATAGCCAAACGTTGGCAGTAATAGGGCCCGGACAATTTGGTCACCTAACGAGTGACACACTACAAACAAACATTTCCCGCTGGGACAATTGAACGGCTTCGCAGACAACTCAAGCTTTGAAAAAATCAAAACGTGGGACAGACCAAAAATTAATACAGCCGACCCTTCGCATTTTTAGCAAGATTTTGCTTCGACTTGCCCCGCGCATTTGGCACATGCCATAGCCGCGCAAACCCACCGCGACACCAAAGCTATGGCAAGAGCCAAATTCCCTTCAGCAACAGACATGAAAGTGTTTTTGCAAATGATGTTTGACTAATAATTCATTACATTCTTGTATAGTTAGGATTCCTTACTATATTTGACACATCATTTAATAAAACCTCTAAAACAATGGAAAAAATCAAAGGTTACACGTATGGACAAGTCGGGGCATCGCCAGTATCCCTTGCTGACTTGGATCTATTGAAAAAAACTGTTCTTTTTTCGTCAGATGACGAGAAACATCTAAAGCTCGCTGGAGAAGTACTGAAAGATCAAACCAATGAGGTACTTGCTTTGTGGTACGGATTTGTTGGTGGCAATGAACATCTTGTTCATTACTTCGGTAAAGGCGGAAAGCCTGACATGGAATACCTCGCAGCTGTGAGGATACGGTTCGGCCAATGGATTATGGATTTATGCAACAAACCCTATGATCAAGATTGGCTTAATTACCAACATGAAATTGCATTGCGTCATCATAGTACCAAGAAAAACAAAACTGATAATGCAAGCGCGGTACCTATTATTCACTATAGGTATATGGTAGCATTCATTTTCCCAATTACAGCCACCATCAAAGGTTTTCTTTCTAAAAAAGGTCATGATACTGAAACGGTAGAAAAAATGTATGCTGCATGGTTTAAGGCAGTGACCTTAACCGTGATTCTTTGGACATATCCATACATCAACAAAAATGAATTCTAAAACCCAAATCAAAACAAGTATGAAAACAAAAATTGCAATTCTATTTTTTACAGTCGTACTTTATTCGACTGCAAGTCAGGCTCAACAACAAAAAGCTCCTGCAGGCTATACATACGGAACAAGTGCTGTTGCGAAATCGCCTATGTCTTTGGAAGAACTTAAACTCCTTCAACAGTCATTATTATTTGGTGATGAAGACATTAAGTACCTCAAAATGTCATATGACATTTTGAAAGACCAAACAAGTGATATTCTTGATGTTTGGTATGGCTTTGTGGCTTCAACCCCACAGTTGGTTTATTTCTTTGGCAATAAAACAACTGGCAAACCTGATGGAGAATATCTGGCAAAGGTTCGTGAGCGATTTGCGATGTGGATATTGCAAACAGCAGAAGCCAATTACGATCAGAAATGGTTGGATTACCAGTACGAAATTGGACTACGGCATTATTCTGCGAAGAAGAATAAAACAGATAATGTCAATTCAGTACCTATTATCAATTACCGCTATATTCCTGCTTTGACTATTCCCGTTACCACAACGTTAAAACCTTTTCTCGCAAAAAAGGGTGCCAGTGCCGAAGATGTTGATAAAATGTACAACGCCTGGGTAAAATCAGTTCTGTTGCAAAGCATTCTTTGGGGTCAGCCCTATATGAAGAAAGGCGAATTCTAATCTCAATTAAAGATAACTGGACTACACACTTGCGGGACAAGGGTAGTTCAGTTATTTCCTTAAAAAAATATAAAACGATGAAAGTAGCAGTTTGGGATACCTATGTCACTAAAGCTGATGGAGTTATCATGAATTTCGACATTCTTGTTCCTGAATCCGAAACTAACCCTGAGATCATCTATGGATACGGTCAAGCCTATCTAAAATCTAAAGCGATGCACGATTACCCGATCACTTCAAACCATTGCACTTTTTGCCATATTGAAACCGCCACCGATGTAATGTTGGATGATATTAAGCAAAAGGGCTATTCTATAATCGAACTCCGAAATTGTTAATGAAACTTGCGCTTAACTATACAGAAGTAATTAATGGAGAGCTTAATCTTGGACCTATTAACCTGATGATGGCGTTTCAGGTTAATTGTCCGGGATGTTTTATACACGGCTTTCCTGTTTTGAAAGAATTACAAACCTACTATGGCAACAAACTCTCATGCATTGCTCTCTCCACCGCATTTGAAGATTTTCAGATAAATACGGAGGAAAATGCAAAGCTACTGGTAAATACCGGTGAACTTGTAGGTGAAGCATTAAAAGCACAGGAAGCTGGCCATCTTAATTGGGAAAGTTCGACCTTATCCCTTCCTATTCTTATTGACGAAGTAATCAATCAATCCGAATTGCAGAAATCAGAATTTGTTGAAAGCGTCATTATAAATATGCTTGACCAAACTACTACGTCTCCCTTGGAGCAAGAAAATATGAGAACTTCACTACACAACTATTTTAGTCAGTTACCTCAATGCGGAAAGACGTTTGCGGCAAACCTGATGCGAGGCACACCATCCTTTTTTCTGTTCACCGATTCCATGGAAATCCTAGTGCAATGGTTTGGTCATGGTGATAGTCGATTGATTAGAAATAAATTGGATATATTTATTGACAAAAAACATGGGTAAGTCTCCTTTCGATTTAAAGCATCAGAATGAAAATATAGACAGCCGGATTATTGCGGCTATGGAAAGAATTTCGCAAGCCTTTAGAGTTTTACTGTGGAATGAGAGCAAGGAACTTTCGTTAAGTCCAATCCAAATACAGATACTTATTTTCCTGATGTTTCACAGTGAAGAGAAACGAAAAGTTAGTTATCTGGCAGAGGAATTCAATATGACCAAGGCTACAATTAGCGATTCAATAAAGGTACTTGAGCAAAAAAAGTTTATTCGAAAGGAATATGAGACACATGATACCCGCAGTTACATCATCTACCTCACTACAAAGGGACTTGAGATAGCGAAACGGACGGCCTCCTTTACAAATCAGATACAAGTCCCTATTACTCGACTAAACTCGGAGGATAAAGAGAATTTGCTAATTAGCCTGATGGGAATCATTCAACATCTAAATAGTACAGGTGTGATTACTGTACAGCGTATGTGTAAAACTTGCGAACACTTTTCACCGGGAAACGGTAAGACCCAACACTTTTGCAACTTGCTCAATCAAAAGCTATTAGACACAGACTTACGTATTGACTGTCCTGAACACCTACTCTTAACGAACTGAAAAAATGGATACTACATTCACACCGGTTTCCTATGATCATAGAGAAATGATCGAAGAGGAAATAAGTAAGTGCAAAAACGGAAAGGTATTCTTCTTCAATAGCGAATTAAAGCTTGATTGCGTTGAGGGTCAAATAACAAGGTTGGTCGAACTCCAAAACAGAGGATGGTTTATACACATAAACCCAGAGTCTTCAATTCGAGTTGACCGGATTATCACGGTCAATGGTCGACCTGGACCGGCCTATGACGAATACGATTCGTACGCGAATGCCTGTTTGGACTGCAAAGGAGGTTATGAACTTGATTAATAAACCGCACACACATTGTCAGGCCGCACATACCAACCCACACCCAAAGCCAGCCAATAAGTGTGCTCAGCTCATAGTAAGGGGACAGATTGAGAAGTGAAAAATGCCCCACCGCACGACTTACTAAAAAAATAATGTTTAATCAACGGGGGACAAAAAATACGGCTTCGAATGAAGTGAAGAGAAGGGCCCTACTACTGCCAACAAAATGCATAATCAATGGCGGGGTTCAGTGTAAATTTGTAGTTTAGTTTTTCAAATAACGTTTGGTTTCGTTGGACAGTGAAGCGCTTCGAATTCCCGCCACTGCTTATGCACAAACGTTGTGGGCAATTTTTTAGTAAGCAGACAAATGAAATTACTGACATGTTACATTTTGACATCTCTCTTGACGATTTATTGCGGACAAGCCTTTGGACAAAGTGACGTGACTAGGATAGATGAAGACAAAGCACATTTTATTATTTCAGCAGGAATCTCATATCAAAAAGAGCTAGTCGGAGAATTGGGTTTTATTTACGGCTACTCTGCACCGCCTGGACCTTGTACTTCTGGCAATTTACGCGGACTAAAGTTTGCCACAGAATTTAACTTTAATTCAGACAACTTCTTCATTGCCCCTAAAGTCGGTGTAGAGTTTGACTACTTAATCCTTGGAGCAAGGTTAAATATTATCGACTATACAGATTTTACCTATCACGACTTCAAATTTACCCCAGAAATAGGATTATCCTTAATGGGAGCCTTCGACATATTTTATGGGTACAATTATTCGTTGACTGACAAAAGAATTGAGAATATTGGAACGAACAGAATTACACTGACAATAAATTTTGACAGGGTATTATGGGGACGAGAGCAGTAAAAAAACTGCCCACAACAAAGTGTTTATGCCATTGTGTTATCGGTCTGACGTTTATTATTTTTAACAACACAACGTCATAAACACAGACGTTGGCGGTAATATTTTTCAGGACAGATATGGTTCCAATAAAAACATACAAAAACGGACAAGTTATTGACATTCGGACAGGAGAACTGTACGACAGTATTGTCGAGATTTGTAACGAACATCGATTGACAAATCGAGCATTGGCCTTTGCTTTCATCTTGTACAACTATAAGAATCCCCAGATTTATAAAATACTAGATGACGAGGATTATTGGCGGGCTTTGAACGGGACTTCTGGTAGATATTTAACCGTATTCTATATATCGCAGCCAGACAGTTATTTTGGACAAGATCTTGCCGAAAGTGATGGTAAAGAGCAAAGAGGACTTCATGGATTAATGACTTATGAGCAGTTAGTCCCGTTATTGAAACCGTATTTCCAACTTGATGAGAAAATCGACTTACCAGCCGTTCTATTTTTTCAAGAACACAACGGCTTATTAACAGACTACTTCTTACTTGGACTCGATGAGAACAAGTTGGAGGAGTCATTCTGGGAATTGCAGCAATATATTCAGACTGCTGTGGACAATCTTGAGATGATAAAGAAGGAGAACCACCAAAATTCACATGAGATATTCACCCAACTCAAGTTGGGAGTTGAGGGACAACGGACAAAGAGAAAAATATTTAAGGCAACTCAAAGTTTTCCGTTGCAACTATTCGCGGGTTGGATTACAGGGAAGGTTTGAAAAATACTACCGCCAACACAAGCTATAAGTCATGGCGGCACGGTTGATATTTAATTTGATTATTTTGGTGTGCCGCCACGCCTTATAGCAAAACGTTACAGCACATTAAAAAAAGACGAAATGAGATTATTTCTACAACACTTAGTACAAGAGATAGAGTCCAAGTGAGGTAGTGAAAGTGAAAATATTACAAATAATAATTCTCTTAAATTAATAAATCCAAGAAAACATGAAAAATAAATATTTAAAAATTATTGCATTAACTCTTATTGGTGGTTTTACACTGATGACTAGTTGTACACAGACTGAGCAGAAAACTGCTGAAGCCTCACCGGATCTTGAAGCCATTGCTGAGCGTGCCTATCTTTATGGTCTGCAACAGGCTATATACTACGGACAGCGTTGGACCTACACCCAGAATGACACCAAGGAAAATATTGTTTATTCAGGTTTGAACCAATTTGCATGGGTTCGTAAACAAATTACTCCAGACTATCCAGTGGTTACACCAAATGCAACAACACTTTATGGTGCTGGATTTATGGACCTTCGCGAAGGTCCGGTGGTTGTAGAAGTGCCAGAAATCACAGATCGCTACTTCAGTTTCCAGGTTCAGGATCAATATGGTATTTTCCGGTTGATAGTCGGTTCGCCTTTCAACGGCACACAAGCACGTAAATACATTTTGGTGCCGCCAGATTTTACGGGTAATATTCCAGCAGATTTCCCGACAACTGATATCATCAAGTGGCCATTCAAGACCGCTTTCGGTCTTGCAAGGATGGCGCTTATGACTTCAACCGATGCTGAAATCAAGAAAATTAACGGCTACCAAGATCAGTTAACCATGACTCCTTTGAAAGATTGGTTAGCCAATGGACATAAAGGTATTCCACAAGCCGATAGAAAAATAGTTAAAGGCGATTTTCCTATTCCTAATGGTTTGCCAGAGTATCAGTTTGGTCAAGTTGACAAACAAACAGCCGAACAATATTATACACTACTTCATGTTATTTTAAACGATCCAACCATGCCACTCATTGAAGATTCGAAAATGGAGGCAGAAATGGTAGAACAGCTTAAGGTATTCAATATAGGAAAAGGGCTTTCTTTTGAATGGAACAAACTGTCACCAGAGCAGCAAACTGCTTTGAAAAACGGTTTTAAAGCTGGATTTGACAACGTTCGTAAGACTTTAAAAACAAATATGATCAATATGAATGGTTGGGGAGTTGTCCGCAATGATGGAGGCTTTGAAACCAAATGGATGGACCGTGCTATTATTGCCGATGCTGCTTGGGGTGCTCCAGACAAAAACGTATCACATGGTGGTGCATTTTTGTTTACCGATGCCGATGGCAAGCCATTCAGCGGAAAGAACAAATATACCTTGACTTTTGATATGAACGATTTGCCTCCGGTAACACAGTTCTGGTCAATCCCTATCTACGACTCCAATGGCTATTTCGTTGCTAACGAAATCAATAGATATACTGTGAATAGTTTCATGTTAGCTGCTGGCGACATAGTTCCTAAAGACGGCAAATTGGTAATTTATATCCAACACGAAAAGCCTTCCGATCCGGAACAAGCTAAAAATTGGCTACCAGCACCTGCTGAAGGATTCCGTTTCACATCACGATTCTATGGACCCTATGCTCCACTTACTAATGGAACGTATAACATGCCTAAAGTATTTAAGGTTAACTAATTGATAACTATATTTAGTATTATAACATAAATTAACAATGAAAAAACGCAACCTTTTAATAATAGCATTTCTAATCAGTAGCGGATTTGCAATTGGACAAGAAAAAGAACAAGAACCTGCAGCTGGAGGCGATTTACAAAGTAAAATCCAAAACCCAATTGCAAGCTTAATCAGTATTCCTTTTCAGAATAATACCGATTTTGGAATCGGTGAAGATGATCGCACCCGCAATACCTTGAACATTCAACCTGTTATTCCACTTTCTTTAAACGAAAACCTCAATTTAATCACAAGAACAATAATACCAATTATATCACAACCAACTTTTCCAGGTGAAAGTGAATTTGGATTGGGTGATGTTAGTTTAAGCTTGTTTCTAACTCCAGCAAAACCTGGAAAACTTATTTATGGCGGTGGTTTGGCTTTAGGACTTCCAACTGCAACCGATCAATACTTAGGAGCAGAAAAATGGACCGCAGGGCCTTCTGTAGTATTATTGGTTCAACCTAAAGGATGGACGGTTGGAACCTTAATTCAAAATTCCTGGTCTTATGCAGGAGCTGATGATCGTGGAGATGTGAATTTCTTTTACTCTCAAGTATTTGTTACTAAAAATTTACAAAAAGGATGGTATGTAAATTCAGCTCCAATTATTACAGCAAATTGGGAGGCTCCTTCAGGCGAACAGTGGACAATTCCCTTAGGAGCTGGAATAGGAAAACTAATTCGTTTAGGAAAATTACCTATCAATGCACAAGCAGGATACTATGTTAATGTCGAAAAACCAACAGGTGGACCTGATTCGCAGTTAAGAGTACAGGCTACTTTGTTGTTTCCTAAATAAAATTTTAAAAATAATTTAAAAAGAAGAACAGTTTTAGAAAGCCAACCTTCCTTAATTTATACATAAAATAAATCATGAAAAAAATAATTAAAACAGCACACGTAGCGGTAGTTATCAGCTCAATCTTAACCATTTCTGTGCAAGCACAGACTGACAAAAACACATCGCGAGAAGAACAAAAAACCAAAGCAGCTTCAATTCCTGATAAAATACAAACCGTTGCCGGAGAATTGCAATTCTTTGATGGGGTGCCCATAGGCAATACAAACGATTTGGTTTACGACTACTTGAATCGTGCACGTGCCGTAGATGTTTATCTCGATAACGTTGGAGCCGTTTCAATTTACGCTGTTCTTTCAGGAATGGCCGAACAAGGTGCTGATGCCCCAAATAAAATTGCCATCTGGGAACAGCTCATGGACTCAAGAACACCAGTCATAACTTCGAATACCTCGACAATGTACGCGTATGGCAGTACCGATTTGGCTAAAGATGGACCTACAGTAATTGAAATCCCACCTGGAATGCTTGGCTTTTTGGATGATGCATGGCAACGCTATGTAGGCGATATGGGCATAACCGGACCAGACAAAGGAAAAGGAGGAAAATACCTTTTATTACCTCCAGGATATACAGGTGATGTGCCAACAGGTTATTTTATTCTAAAACCCCGCACCAATAAGAATTTCCTCTTTCTCAGAGGTTCAATCAAAGATGGGTTGGAAGCAGCTGTGGACAATTTCAAAAAAGGATTGAAAATCTATCCGTTAAAAGATAAAGACAATCCTGCACCAACAGAATTGATCAACATGTCGGGCAGATCGTTTAGCACGATATTTCCAAGTGACCTTAAGTATTATGAAATTTTAAACGCCATTATTCAAGACGAACCACTTGATGCAATAAATTCAGAGGTTCGTGGTGAGATAGCTTCAATTGGTATTGTAAAAGGCAAGCCTTTCAATCCTGATGCAAATATGAAAAAGCTTCTCACAGAGGCAGCAATTCTCGGAAATGCCGCAGGACGTTCCATTACTTATGACCCTCGTATAGCTGGTGTTTACATTTACCCAGATTCAAAGAGTAACTGGGTTATGGGATACGCAAACAAAAACACTTCCTTTGAAGCCGATAACACGATGAACCTAGATGCACGTGTTTTATTTTATTATAATGCCGGAGGTGTAACACCCGCTATGGCTGTGACGCATGCAGGTGCTGGTTCCGATTATGCATTGGGAATGTTAGACGGTAACGACAAGCCTTTTGATGGTGCTAAAACCTATAAATTACACATCCCAACTAATGTTCCAGTAAATAATTTTTGGGCGGTAACCCTATACGATACACAAACAAGGTGTCAATTACAAACCGATCAAATATTTCCAACAGTGGGTAGTCAAGACAAGGAGATTAAGAAAAATGCAGATGGCTCGTATGACCTGTACTTTGGACCTAAAGCTCCAAAAGGCAAAGAAGGTAACTGGTTACAAACCATACCGGGGAAGAGTTGGTTCAGTATCTTACGTATGTACGGACCACTTGAACCATGGATTAATAAAACATGGAGACCAGGTGAGATAAAGTTGGTAAATGAATAAATAACGTGCTGTAACATTTTGTATAAGTAATGGCAGGAGATCTGACAAATAGCAAGGTTTATTGCCCGCACAAACTGCATAGCGGTTTGACAGAGAAGTAGCCCGCAATCTGCCACTACTCATACAATTTACCGTTAGCGCCAATTATTTTCAAAGACAGATGGACATTCAAGACAAGGCCGACTTTTTTATTAGTCATGCTTCTGAGGACAAGGAAGAATTTGTTCGTGACTTAGCTGAGACACTTTTGAAGAACGGAGCTAATGTTTTTTACGATGAGTATAGCATAAAACTTGGAGACAGCTTAACTGACTCAATAAACAAGGGACTTACAACGACTAACAATGCTATTCTTGTTCTTAGCAAGTATTTTTTTGAAAAAAGTTGGACTCAAGCGGAGTTACAGGCAATCTTTCATAAAGCTAGGACTACTGGATATAAGATTTTAATTATCTATCATAACATCACCAATAAGGAAGTAACCGAGAAGTATCCTCTACTATCAGACATAAAGGCAATTGATTCAAAGGAAGGGTTAAATAAAATAATTGAAGCTCTATTTAATGCAATCGACAAAAAGCCATCATTAGCTTATTTATACACGGACCTTAACGGTGGAAAGAGTGGTGCAGTTGGGACGGGTTTTTCAATTGCGCTTCGATTTGGCTTTCCGTTCCTAGGGAATAAAAGAATTGAAAAGACTCTGTTTGAAATCGGCACCCCTAATGTTTATAATAATCGAATTAGGATTCATGTTGTAAGGAATGAAAGACTGTATTTTGAGGTAACGGATTCAAGCTTCAGAAAATTAAGTCTTTCCCTTGATATGTCAGACTGGAAGTTAAATGAGCAACATTTCTTTATCGGCAATATTGACAAAGAGAATAGCACCATGTTCATAATGTTGGACGGTACAATTAAAGACGAACTAACATTCGGTGATTTGACTTTGCCAAACGATTTTATGGACAGTGGACGTAGCATCTTTGGATGTTCCTTAGAACTGGAAAACCCGTCTCCATTTATTATTTCCATGCAGTCATTGGGACGGTCGTTTACAAAAGAACAGTGTGTTAGCTACACAAAAGCAGTCGACCAATTTACAAAGGACATAGGTAGAAAATAACTGGCGCTAACAACGGCTATGCATCATTGCTTTTATTTAATTATTTTTAAAGGATAAAAGCAACGCTGCATAGCCAAGCGATATCTATGATTAAAAAAAGTTATTTCTAACTATTTTTTAATTCCAGCTCATAAGGCGTTCCCCGGTTGACCACTGCTACGATTCTGTGCAGCAACTTGTTCCTCACTGCATTGATCACCGACATTTTGTTCTTCCCTTCTTTCACCTTCCGCGCGTAGTATTCCTTAAGCTCAGGATTGTGATGAGCGCTGCTGATGGCGGCCATGTGCAGTACTTTCTTCAACTCCCCATTCGCAAATTTTGATACCCCTGTCTTGCCCCGGATTGAGGTGCCACTTTCGTAAACAAATGGTGCAACGCCACTGTAGCAAGCCAACTTGCGACCGTCCGCCAGGCGGTTAAAACCGTGAGTATAAATAAGCAACATCGCTGCCAGCACCTTACCCACACCTTTAATGCTGAGCATCAAGTCGTATTTCTGTTTCAGGCTTTCATCTTCACTTATAAATCCCAAGATCTGTTCATCTACTTTCTCCAGGCTCTTCTCTAAGCCACGCACAGCTTCCCGATTGGTTTGATCGATAAGCTTGCCGGTGGAGGGATCAAACTGTTTTAATTCTTCGGCACTCGTGCGTAGCATCTGAAGAGCAGTTAATAACCGTTTACGGTTTGCCTGCAGGTCCTTGAGCTTTTCCAATGTCAAGGAGCTTATTTGAAGCACATTCGCGTTGTTCTGGTATACATGCGCATAACGCGCAATCCGCTGGGCATCGATACGGTCGGACTTGCCACGTACTAATCCCTGGCTGCGTTTGATCTGTAAAGAACTTTCAAGCCAGATGGCTACCTCGCGGCTTACCAGGTAATGCACCAGCAAACGGGTATACAAACCTGTATGCTCCATGCAACACAGTGTCTGAGCATCGCACTCACACTGCTGTAGTTTACACCAGCGTTTCAAATGGCGAAACCCTGAGAGATTGTTATTAAACTTGTTTTCAAAGATCTGCCCATCTGAGCTGCGAATCAGGCAGGCATCAATGCTTTGCTTGGATACATCGATGCCGAGGATCCAGCTGTACGGTTGAGTTTTTTCTGACTTTTCCATAACTTTTCATTAAGTAATTATTAAAAAAGTGAGCTTCGGATCGAAACCTTTATAATAGGCCCTGAACGCCTTGAATATCTATTTGATCCCTTCTCACACTTTAAATAAGCAGCCGGACTGAATCGTTTGATAAGCCTCAACACTTAGTTGTGCGCATAGTGCTCCGGCTGCTTTTTTCCGTCACTGGACTACCGAAACGATAATCCATTAACTCCACAAAATTTACTACAACTATTGCTATTTTTATGATGAAACGAATCTAAAGGTTGTGCGTAATGTTTTTCTGGACAGAGTAATCCCATGGTTAGCGACTTGACATATAAAGTGGTCACATATTCAGACTTGACAACTGTTAACGGGGACGACTGCGTTGACTGGGCAATTGAAATGTTACAATTCGGACATGAGACATCTTCACTCTTAATTCTTGCTGGACTGACTAAGCCGACCAATCAATTTGAAGTAAGGGACTATTTAAAAAGGACCTTAAGCGAATTAAAATTAGACGAAAAAACTGGGGACGATGCTACATTAAGCTATAGCAGCTACTACATAACAAAAATATCAAGAGGAGAAGAAGTAAAGAGAAATCTGGGCATTGTATATGAATTCTGCCTCGCGAGAAATTATGAGAAAATAATTTATGACTTCTACTTATTGTATTGGGCATGGGGCGACTTGGACTATGGAAATGAGTATCAAGAGTATTGGCCAGACGCGAACAAAAATAACATTGAACAAATTGTAATAGAGACAGCCAAGAAATGGGTTTTAAAGAATGAAAAACACTACGCACAACAATTTGTATAATGTTTATGAAGACCAATACAAAAGACATATTACCCGGCTGGACATTCAAGGTGGACGAATTTAGTCCAGGCGCTTACAGAATAACATTGACAGACGAGGACGGAAGAAAAGCAGAAATTGTTGACGACTATACCGAACAGACTTTAGACAAATGTGTAGGCTACGCATTTGACATTGAAAGACAGACAAAAAGGAATTGGAACAGATTCCTTTACGACTTCTCCAACTTACGCCTTCCAGACATTAAAACTGAAAGGAATGAGTACAACAAAGAAGTCTTTGGTTCGTGGACAATTCAGGTAAAAGACAAACGACTTCTGTTGGACGGAAGAGACGGTTGGTTAATTTATGAGGAGAAGCTAAATGGTGACTGGGTTGACAAAGAAATTATTAAGGACTTTGAACGAGTGACATTTGAAGAGTTTAAAAGTTTCATAAAGAAAGCGGAGTGAAAACACTACGCACAACAAAGTGTTTATGCAAAGTGCTTAATGGTGGACTTTTTTATAATTTTGGCAAGCACTCTGCATAAACACAAACGTTGGCGGTCAGCCTTTGGACGAGTGTAAAACAAGACAAGATTAAAGATATGATTTCGGTTCCATTAAATCTGAGAGGAATAATTGCTGTTTCGGTTGCGTTGACAGGATTGATGATAGTTTATATTCAAATGAACTCTAAAGAAAAAATTGAATATGAAAAGACTACTGGACAAATAATATACCTGGACAAACAACTTGGACAGTTGCCAGTGAGGGACTTGGGGAAATACAGATATTTAGAAGTTGACGGTTACGAATATCCTTTTGAGATATTTGTAGGTAACGAATCAGGTGATTTCAAACCCAAATTTGAGAAGATTGACAATTTAAATATTGGTGACACAATTACTGTATTTTACTACCAGACTGAAGACGTACAAAATGAAGGCATAAATAGGTTCATTCAATTCATTGACAAAAAAGACGACTCTTATTTTGAAAGAGGAAACTCAAGTAAGACTCTTGGAGCGGTTGTAATTTCAATATGTGTTCTGCTGACAATTGGGGGACTTGTTCTCTGGAAAATGAAAAAGATTAGATTTTAGAAGCCGGCCGAACCGCCAACAATGGAGCGAAGGAAAATGTACTGTTTTACGTGAATGGATTAAAACAAGGTGACGCAAAAACATACTATGACAATGGCGCTATTAATATCGAGAGCAACTACAAAGACAATAGACTCCACGGTCCCATGACCGTCTTCCACGAAAACGGAACAATTAGTGGAACCGTGAGCCATAATAATGGTAAGATTGAAGGCTCGTGGAAATTCTATGACTCACTGGGACAAATACTCGAAGAGAGAGTATTTAAGGACAGCGTTTTGATTAAAACAATTGACTATAGAAAAAAAAGTAAGGATTGAAAAACGCGCTACAACAAAGTCTATAATCCATTTGTTTTCTTTTGTTTATTTTCATTCTGGTAAAACAAACGGCTTATAGCCGAACGTTGTGGTTCATGGCCAAGTTGACACGAGAGATTTATGATAAGATTGATATTGTTATTAGTACTGCTCCTCCACTTTTCGTTTGCGATTGGGTGCCAATGCTCAAAAAGTATTGGGGCAACCTTTTTAAATCAGATAAAGCGATTTGACCTAGTAGCTTTAGGGACATTTCATATTGATGAGCAAACCAGCAACCTTACTCTGGAGGTCGAAAAACTTTATAAGGGAAAGGCTGACACTAAAATCATTCAATTAATACCAGGTGGCATTGACTGCAATCATTCATTCTTTTTTAAGGAAGGTCAAAAAATATTAGTTGGACTGAATAAATCACCTTATACTGGACAACCTCAGGGATTTATTGCACACGGTTGTATTACATCAATTTTATATGTAACAGATCAACATGTCAGAATTGGTGACAAGTTACAGAGCCTTCCTGCTTGGAAACAGCGAATAAGCCTTTTTTCCAAGACAATGAAATTAGCTTCCATTGAGAGAAAAATAAAAAGAAGATCGTGAAGACCACGAACCACAACAAAAGCTATGCGCCATTGCTTTATTAATTATTTTTAAGGCTAAAGCAACGGCTCATAGCAAGACGTTAGCGGCTATTTCACGATGGACAGATGAGTAACTTATCGACAGACGTTTACAAGGACAATAAATTCACTCGACATCTCGGACCCTTTGAATTAGAAATGGTCAAGAGAGATATTCATTTTTTCTATGACGAGCAGAGAAACTACGCAACATTTTCTGGACAACTTAGTTTCGGACACACATTCAATCTTCCATACTGGGACTATTTAGACCTAAGAGGATCTATAAATGAAGACGAGCGAAAATTAATCCGGAGAGGAAGTCTGCTTTTACTATTGAGTGAGTGTCTTGAATTCTTCGAGGGCTTGGGGACATATTATCTAATTGAAAAAGAAAACCTAATGAGTTTAAGAAATTCCATTAGGACATTTGAACCGACCGATAAAACAGAAGAGAAAGTAAAGGAATTAATTTTAACACTGACAGAAAGAATTGAGACGAAGGACAATAAATGGGAAAAGACTTGGGACGAATTTTTAGACAGACTTTTCGTTACGGATGTTTATGGGTTTCATAGAAACAAGTTTAAGTCGTTCGACAATCATTGGGAGGTCTTGTTTCAAAAATATGAGGAGAAGTGAAACGCCCGCTAACAAAGGCTATAATCCAACTATTTTCTTTTGTTTATTTTTATTTTGGTAAAGCAAACGGCTTATAGCCTAACGTTAGCTGCAAGCGCCAGACAACAACACAACGAGGTACAAGAACTTGTATATTCACAGTAGTAAAATATAAAACCTACACATATGCTGACAGATCAGCTAAACTATTGGAATGCCATGAGACATGGGTTTTTGATTTTAACCATACTATCACTTTTGCAGACTCAACTTGTGGCGCAGTCTGACGTAAACAAATTGAATAAAAAAGAAATCGCTCTGACAATAGACTCAATCAATCGTAAGCTGAATAAAAATTATGTGTTTCCTGAGATGGCGACTAAGATGATAGAAAGTCTTAACGTCAATTTTAAGACTGGTAAATACAATACATTAACGAATCCGAGTGACCTTGCCCGTCAACTTACAAGTGATCTTCAAGGAACAAGTAAGGATAAGCATCTGATGGTGGTTTACAATCCAACGATTATTGCCCGAGAAAATGCCTTAACAGATCAAGACAGAGCAAATGAAGAAGCTGAATGGGCCAAAGAATTGGTGACTCATTTAAAGCGGGACAATTATGGATTTAGGGAAGCAAAAATTCTTGAAGGTAATATTGGATATCTGGATATAAGAGAGTTTGTCGATCCTAAATATGGTAGTGAGACTTTAGCTAACGCAATGCTTTTCCTTGAAAACACTAATGCAATAATCATTGACTTACGCCAAAACGATGGTGGGTCACCTGAAATGGTTCAGCTTCTGGCGAGCTACTTCTTTTCACCCGAACCAGCTATTCATCTTGCCAATCACTACAACCGCCCAAAAGATGAATTAACAAAATCAATGACTCTACCCAACGTGAAAGGTGTGCGGAGACCGAAGACGGACTTGTACATACTGACAAGCAGTAAAACATTTTCCGCTGCTGAAGCATTCAGCTACCAACTAAAATATTTGAAACGTGCAACGATCGTGGGGGAAAAGACAGCTGGTGGAGCACATCTGACTGGATCAGTAATTGCGACCGACAAGTTTTACGTAAGGATACCGCAAGGACGAACGACAAGTCCAGTTACAAACTCAAACTGGGAGGGGATTGGTGTAATACCTGACATTGAAGTGAGTGCTGAGGAAGCATTAAAAGCTGCCCAAACTAAAGCACTTGAAGGAATAAAAGACCGTTAGTTTACAATTGACAAATTTACCTTGTGACAGTTTGAGTAAGGCGCCAGCAGCTAACAAAATGCATAATCAATGGCGGGTTCAGTGTAAATTTGTAGTTTAGTTTTTCAAAATACGTTTGGTTTCGTGGAACAGTGACGCGCTTCGAATTCCCGCCACTGCTTATGCACAAACGTTGCCGGCAATTGCCAATGACTGACAGACAAATGAGACAACTAAATCAACTTCTCACAATTACTCTTTCGACAGCTTTACTTTCATGTGCGACAACCAAGTCGACTTCGATTCTGTATTCTGACAACTACGACAAAACAACCGACCGGACTTCGGTAATGATTTTTCCCTACGGAGAAATCAAAGTTCCTGGTAAATGGAAAAAGACTAGAGAAAACACGGTTAGCGGACAATACTTCTTTATCGGACAAGACTCCGCGCGAATCGCAATTGCTTTACAGCCATGGGACAAATACGAATTCTCACATAAAAACCCAGAGGTAACGACTGACAACTTCGTGAGGAAATTTTATGAATGGGACGCTAACTATTTAAAAGAACAGACCGGTGGACAACTGAGAATTGTAAAAGAGAATAAACAAAATAATTATTTGATTTGGAATTTGTCTAACCAGACAAAACCTCAAGACTATTTTTTATTTGGGCTTAAGGGGAAAATAGCTTACAACCTTAACGTCACCACTGACAAATGGGACGAGGGGAAAAAGATAAATTTTCTCGAACGACTATTTAGTGAGTGATGGCAACAGCCGGCAACAAAGTGTATGCGTCAAGCTTGCAAGACAATGAGACAAGAAATCAAAATAAAAGTGATTAGTGAGCCCGATGACGATGGACTTTACAAGTACCAAATTAATTTGTCCAACGCGGACACATCAGCAACTTTGGACTTTTGGGGCTACGCAGACAATTTTAGAGAATTTGGAGAAGGACTTGTAAACTTCCCAAAGTCGTACAAAGACATCGTGACTTACGAATTAGGAGAAGAAAAAAATGACGGAGAAATGAAGTGGGCCTACTACCTGCTCCTACAGGCATTTTGTCTTGACCCTTCTGGACAATCTGCAATAAAAGTGATAGTTGACAATCACTCGGACATTCCAAATTATCAGCGCAGTGAATTTTACATTAAATCCGACCCAGGAACATTAAATCGACTTGGACAGCGACTTAAAAACTGGACTCCTGACATTGAGAAAGAAGTGACTTTGACTTTTAAAATAGTTTGAGTGAGCAAGAACAACCCACAACAAAGTGTTTATGCCATTGTGTTATCGGTCTGACGTTTATTATTTTAGCAACACAACGTCATAAACACAAACGTTGCCAACAATTTGCGGACGATAAATAACACTACGCAGACAGTTGACAGTTTGACGACAACGTTTGGAGAATTAACAACTAATGTGACCTGCAACAGCACGTCAATTTTTTTATCCGCTCGACAGCGCGAAGTTTTTGAAAAATGACGACAACCCGACTCCGGTCGACAATGAATACATGACTATGGCCGTTTCGCTTCGTGACTACCATTCCAGTCGAATCGGTCGACAACAACGTGACAAACCAAAATAACTTTATCTTTGCAGAACAACTTTAAATCAAGATAATATGAACAGAATTTTAGTTCTAATCACTCTATCAGACAGCGGAATTGAGACAATAAAATCAAACCATGAATTACCAAAAAAAGAAATGGAATTTGTAAATAAATGGAAACAAGAAAATATTTTGGAGAGCTTCTATATATCAGTGTCCAAAAAAGATGCTGTTTTAATATTCAAGAATGTCGATGAAGCAAGGACAAAAGAACTTATTAAAATTTTGCCCTATTTCCCTTATATGGCAAAAATTGATTATCACAATTTGAACAAACAGTTTTAAACCGAGTAGTCTCAACATACAAACTTGCTTTTATTTGGGGCCGGTCGAAAACAACGTGCCGGACTAAGCAAACTGTTGGCGAAAAAATGCTTCTGCAATAGCGCGGTGACATGCAAGCTATAAGTGTTATCTTCGTACAACGTTTTGTATCGGGAACAGGAGGCGGCTTCGGAAGCGCGCTACTGCAGAAGCACAAGCGTTGTGGGCAAGTCATGACAAGTTCCCCGCGGAGAGTTCTGTCATTGACATTTTAAGATTCGGTCCGCCAGAAAACCTGGATATGCATGTGACGACATGGCCGGAATTTTATTCGTTAATGGTGTAATGAAAAAATCCGTTACTATGAATGCGGACAACAAAAATTATTTTGTTTCAGTCAAAGAAGGAAAAATAACTGAAGAATTATTACCTGCTGAAATAGTAAAATAGCCACTCATTGGACATGTTCTCTACTAACCGACTAAGTCCGCTGAGAGTTTCGGTCAATTGGCAATGGAATTTTGTACGCAGACAAATTAGATAAATGAAATACAAATAAGGACTGGCAACAAAATGTTTGCGCTATGGCGGGGTGACGTGTAAGCTATAAGTGCTATCTTCGTTCAACATTTTGTGTCGGAGGAAAGGACGTGGCTTCGAAAGCCCACCACTGCGCAAACACAAACGTTAGCGGTCAGGCTAAAATGCACCAATAAAAATAGAAAATTAAAAAGCATGCAAAGACAAACATTGACAAAGATTAAAGCCCTAATTGTAGGTATTGTGACATTTCTACTTTTCGGCTTCCTTTTCTGGGAGCATTTTCATGGAGGTGTCACTAGTCATCACATTCTACACCAACAAGACCTTCCTTCAATCTCAAATTGGTGGAGTGGATTACTGTTGCCTATTCTTACCTGGTTTCTTCTGAGTAGGATAGAAAAGAGAATTGATAAGCAATCTTCACAGACACAACAGCCGAGTAAATATAGTAGCAAGATTTGTTGGATATTTTTAACAGGTTTAGTTTTTGGAGTTTTGCTTTCAATTTCTTTTGTAAATGAGTATAAACCGTTCTTAGACAATGTTCTTTATATTCTACTTGTACTCAGCTTTATTATCCCTATATATTACTCAGAATTTATTTTAGGTTTTATTCTTGGTATGACTTATACCTTTGGAGCAATAATTCCAACATTATTTATACTAATAATGGCAGTTATTGGACTGTTCGTGTACCTATTTATCAGACCAATAATTTTGAGACTGACAACTAGACTTGGGAATAGTTTTAATAGAAGCCCGAACCGCTAGCAGTATGTTTCCGCAATGGTGCGGTGAGGTATAAGCTCAACGTGCTATCTTCGTTCCACGTTTAGTTCCGTAGGACAGGACGCCACAATGAAGTTATCTAAGGGGTAACACGCTAGTAAAAAATATCCCATACAGCCAATTGAATAACGGTGTGACAACGTGGAGGTTGAAAAAACAATTAACATGGGACAAATGAAAGAAATGGCTGACAGATACTAAATCCTATACAGATGAGATATTCCTTTTTGTTTATAATTCTTCTGCTATTAATTTATTCTTATTGTTCAGCGCAGAATCTCAAGAGTTTTAATAACGGCTCTTTAAAATTGTACTACGAAGAGTATGGTAAAGGTCCAGCACTTTACATTTTATCAGGTGGACCAGGAGAGGCACCAGAACATCCCTATCGAGAGATCGTTGATAGCCTGAAATCCTTTTATACCTGCATCTTAATCCATCAAAGAGGTTCAGGAAAGTCAAGAAACATACCTATCAATGAAAAGACAATAACAATCGGGAACTACACTCAAGACATCGAACTCCTGCGTAAAGCGCGTGGCGACCAGAAAATTACCTTGTTAGGTATTTCCTGGGGTGGCTTGCTTGTGATGAATTATGCTGCGCAACATCCAGAATCTGCGTCAAATCTTATTCTTATATGTTCAGCACCTCCATCCTATTCAGTTTGGAATGTGTTGTACGATAATCAATATGCGAGACGCTCTAAAATGGAATTGGATTCAATGGACATCTTGCAAAAAGTATTCTCAACAAAGACTGAAAGAGAGTTGGACTCCCTTAAAATAGTAACTCCAAATTGCAAAGAAGTTGTTGCTTACAAGGAGTTCATTGCTCTTCACGTTCGAGCAATGTATTATGACAGAAGTAAAATATCCAAAAAAAAATTCAACGACCTTTTTTACAGTTTTAATTTTCAGCCAATCCCAATTATTGACAGGGAAGTCATTGAGACTAAGTGGGACATTACGAATGAACTAAGGAAATTGAAAACACCGGCTCTTATTGTTTATGGCCGACAGGATGATCAAGGTGAATCTACTTTTTATTTGCAAAGTCAAAGTTTAAGATTTAGTGAGACACATGTTATTGAAAAATGTGGACACGAGATTCTGGAAGAGCAACCAGTTGAGTTTTATAAAATTCTTTTGGACTATATTAAAAGGACGAACAAATAATTGTGAGTAGGCCAAACAGCCACCAACAATGCGCATAATCAATTGCGGAATTACGTGTAAATTTAAAGTTTAGTTTTTCAAATTCACGTTTGGCTTCGTGGGGCAGAGACGCGATTCGAAAACCCCAGCCGTGTAAAGGAGCAAAAGTTTGCCGGTGAGGCCTTGGATTAACGCAAAAAAACGGAGAGGCTGAAGGTCGCATCATTAAAAAAAATTAAAGGCCCAAGGGTTTGCGTTACGATCTGGTTTGTAGCTTTGTGTTACCCCATGACAAACCTTATCCGGACCAACTCCGATCACCCCGATTTCGTTTCGCTTGTTCGTTTACTCGATGCCGACCTGGCTAAACGTGATGGTGCA
>Ga0209812_10000886_pt1 | contig 23686 bp, 16 predicted proteins | sample JI71714BDNA_FD_187502 | JGI IMG/M metagenome (GOLD analysis project Ga0209812, IMG submission 187502) | Wastewater effluent complex algal communities from Wisconsin, to seasonally profile nutrient transformation and Carbon sequestration -... | ecosystem: Engineered > WWTP > Effluent > Algae...
GAGCAGGGGCTTCGGATTGCCCACCTGCGACCACGCACCGCAGTCCGACGCCACGCCGCACGGCCTACGCTGTCCGGGTGGAGTTCGCGCGGGACGGGATCGATGCCGAAGCGTTTTTGCGAGCAGTGCGGGACGGCCTTGCCGGTCGATGCGCAGTTCTGCGAGTCCTGCGGCGTGCGGGTCGCAGCGATGCCGGAAGCGCCACCGTCCTCGACCGCCATGCCGCCGCGGCCGTCATCGCCGTTGTTCCGGCCGGTCACCACCCGTCCGACGCCCAAATCGATGCCCGTTCCCAGCACGCCGAACGCGCCGCATCAGCCCGTGCGGCGCACGTCCGCCCTGGGCCTGATGCTGGGCGCGCTGACGTTGTCGCTTCTGCTGGGCGCCGTTGGTATCTGGCAATACCGCCGGTTGGATGCGCCGGTGGTCTCGTCGGTGCCGGCGGAGTCCCGGTCGACTCCGGATCCTTTGCAGACGCCCGGCAGAACCGCTGCGGAACTGCCGTCGCCGGACATCGCATCGGAGGCCGCGCCGCCGATCCCGGTGACCGACGACCCGCCGGATCTGGAAGGCCTGCGGGCAGCGGTCATGGTCGCCAACGCGCGCGACATCGAGGCGCTGTACGCCGCCAGTCCCGGTGAGCGCGGACCGGACACCCGTGTGGCCTTGGCGGAGACGATGCGAGCCCTGGCGAAGGGGCTGTATCGACATCATGTGGTGGACGGCCATGGCGATCTGGAGGGCGCGCGCGCAGAGCTGCGCGGCTTCCTGATGGGGCTGGAGCATCAGGGGCTGGGACTGTCGGATGACGTGATCGAGGACGGGGTGGCGCAAGTCGGGCCCTGAAGCCGTCCATCGCAGGTCTCGGCGCTTGCCGCCGCGGCCAGCAGCGCGGCGGGTGTTGTCGAATGGCATGTGCTGCGGGGCAAGGCGCTGAATCCGCGGGCTTTGCAGCAGCGTCGGCATTGCGCATGCTCGGCGGGTCCCCCGATCGGAGTCCGGCCATGCGCATTCACGCCATTAGTCTGTACGCCACATGGGCCCTCGCCTCGGCGCTGGCCTCGGCCCAGCCGGTTCCGGCTCGGCTGCTGCTGGAGCTGGGTGCGCCGGCGGGCAACAGCACGATCGCGGCCTTCAACCCGGTGTTCACCGATGGTCACGGTCGACCGGGTGTGCTGCTGGAGCTGGCCAGCGGTGCTCGGGCGATCTGGTACGACGGTGCGGTGGTCTTCGACAGCAGCACGGTGATCACGCCGGTGCTGGCGGGCAGCGAGTCGACCATCGGCATCGGCAACGGCGGCGCCTTCGTCTACAGCCCGAGTGCCGACGGCGAGGACGCGCTGTGGACCCATCGCGGACTGCTGCTGCGGCGTGACGCTCCGGCGCCGGGGCTGACTGGGCAGTTCGTGACCTTTTCCAGTCGGCCGACGATGCTGCCGGACGGCAGCGTGGTGGTGGTCAGCGGCTACGCTTCGGCGGTCGGCGGCGCGACGCTGGGGCGGGTGATGTTCCGGAGCGCGCCGGATGCCGGACTGCCGATCCAGCCGATCCTGAAAACCGGGGATGTGGTCGAGGGATTTCCGATCGGGACCCTCGGCGTCGGCTTCAACTACCAGATGAGCGACAACGGCCGGCAGCTGATCGTGCCGCTGCTGCTGGATACCGGTAACACCGCCACCGACGGCGCGCTGTGGGTCAACGGGGCGGTGGTGGCGCGCGAGGGCTCGCCGGTCGGTGCCTCGATGCCCGGCGAGAACTGGCAGGGCTTCGCCGGCGTGGCGATCAACAACGCCGGGAACTGGCTGCTGGCCGGCGACAGCGACGGGCCCACGGCGCGGGACGCCTTTCTGGCCTACCGCGGTGTGGTGCAGGTCCGCGAGGGCGACGTCATCGGCGGCGAGACGCTGACCGCACCCGCGGCGCTGCGGGCGGCCGGGATCGACAATCGCGGTCGCGCCGCCTATGTCTGGAACACCGAAACGACCGTGCGCAAGGCCTTCTACGCCGAAGACGCCCGCAATCTCGCCGCGGCCCGGCTGCTGCTGAAGACCGGCAGCACCGTCGATTTCAACGGCGATGGCCAGCCGGAGGGCACGGTGGTCGACATCTTCCACAGCTACATCGCCACATTCGGCCTGAATCTGGCCGAGGACGGCGCGGTGTATCTGCACATTTCCTACGACAACGCCGGCACTGTCCGCGAAGGCCTGATCCGGCTGACCGTGGATCCGGCCTTCGGCGATGGCTTCGAGGGCTGAAGCACGCCTCGCGACGGCCGATTGACGCGGCGGCCGGCCCAATCGCCCCCGCCGCCGACGCACGGAGCCCCGATGCCCCCCGACACCGCCCCGATCCGGATTTCCGCCCAGCTGGCGCCGCGGTTGAACCTCGCCGCGGTGCAGAACGCGATTCCGGCGCTGCGCGAGCTGGTGATCGAGAACCGCGGCGAGCGGCGGCTGGCCGATCTGCGGCTGCAGCTGACGGCGACGCCGGCCTTCCTCGCGCCGCTGACCCTGCCGATCGCGGCGATCGCGGCGGGCGAGCGCTTTCAACTGCCCGAGCTGGATCTGGCGCTGGATGCCGTGTTGTTCGGCCGGCTGACCGAGTCGGAGCCGGCGGAGCTCACCCTCGCCCTGCTTGATGCGGCCGGGGCGCCGCTGGCCGAGATCCGGCTTTCCACCGAGCTGTTGCCGCGAACGCACTGGGCCGGTATCCGCAGCTGGCCGGAGCTGGTCGCCGCGCACGTGTTGCCAAACGATCCGGCGGTCGCGCGGATCCTGAAATCGGCGGCGGCGACGCTGGAGGCGAACGGCCGCTCCGGCGCGCTGAATGGCTACGCCGGCGGCGCGGTGCGCGCCTTCGAGCTGGCCTCGGCGATCTGGACGGCGGTGGCGGGCCTGGGGCTCAGCTATGCACTGCCGCCGGCCAGCTTCGAGTTGACCGGCCAGAGGGTGCGCAGCCCCGAGCAGCTCGTCGCCGACGGTCTGGCGACGTGTCTGGACACGACGCTGCTGTTCGCCGCGGCGCTGGAGCAGGCCGGCCTGCACGCGCTGATCGTGTACACCCGCGGTCACGCCTTTGTCGGCGTCTGGCTGCAGCCGGAGACTTTCGCCTCCGCCGTGATCGAGGATGTCAGCGCGCTGCGCAAGCGGCTGCAGCTGGATCAGCTGCGCGTGTTCGAGACCACGCTGGTGACCGGGCGGCCGGCCGCCGGCTTTCGCGCCGCTTGCGAGCACGCCGCCGCGCAGCTGGCGGTCGACGCGGACTTCCTGCTGGCGGTGGATCTGGCCCGGGCGCGGCAGCAGCGGATTCGGCCGCTGGCCACCGAGACGGTGCTGCCGGCGGACGCGGCCGACGCCGGCCCCGGTGCGGCCCCGGCCTTCGAGCCGGCGCCGACGCTGGATCCGCTGGCCGCCGATGCGCCGCTGCCGCCGGAAACTGCCGGTGATCGGCTGCAGCGCTGGCAGCGGCGGCTGCTGGACTTGTCGCTGCGCAATGCGCTGCTGAACTTCCGCCCCGGCAAGAAGGCGCTGCTGCTGGAGGCACCCGATCCCGGCCAGCTGGAGGATCGGCTCGCCCGCGGCGAGCGCTTCAAGCTGCTGCCGGAGCTGTTCCCGGTCGATCCGAAGGATCCGCGCAGCGCCACTCTGCTGGCGGCGCGCGAGGGTGTCGACCTGCGCCGCGAGGCCGCGCTGCAGGCGCTGGCGCGTCGCGAGTTGCATCTGCGCGTGGCCGAGGTCGAGCTGGAGCCGCGGCTGGTGCAGCTGTTCCGCGATGCCCGCGGGGCGATGCAGGAGGGCGGGGCGAACACGCTGTTTCTGGCCTTCGGCTTCCTGCTGTGGAAGCGCGCCGACAAGGATGCGAAGCCGACCCGCGCGCCGCTGGTGCTGTTGCCGGTGTCGCTGGAGCGGCGCAGCGTCCGCGGCGGCTTCACGCTGACCGCGCATGAAGACGAGGCCCGCTTCAACCCGACGCTGATCGAGATGCTGCGGCAGGACTTCGAGCTGTCGCTGGGCGTCGATGGCCAGGTGTTGCCGCGCGACGAGGCCGGGCTCGACATTGCCGCGGTCTGGCGACAGGTCGCCCACGCGGTCCGCGAGCTGCCCGGCTGGGAGGTGCAGGCGGAGGTCGGTCTGGCGCTGTTCTCCTTCGCCAAGCACCTGATGTGGAAGGACCTGGTCGACCGCACCGCGGCGCTGCGCGAGAACCCGGTGGTGCAGCATCTGCTCGACACCCCGCGCGAGCCCTACGTCGGCAGCGGCGAGGGCATGATCTTCCCGGAGCCGCGCCGGCTGGACCGCGAGTTCCCGCCGACGCGGACCTGGTGTCCGCTGCCGGCCGATGCCTCGCAGCTGGCCGCGGTGATGGCCGCGGCGCAGGGTCGGGACTTCGTGCTGATCGGCCCGCCCGGTACCGGCAAGAGTCAGACCATCACCAACCTGATCGCGCAGACGCTGGCCGAGGGCAAGACGGTGCTGTTCGTCGCCGAGAAGATCGCCGCGCTGGAGGTGGTGTATCGCCGGCTGCAGGCCATCGGCATCGGCGAGTTCTGTCTGGAACTGCACAGCAGCAAGGCCCGCAAGGCCGAGGTGCTGGCGCAGCTGAAGACCGCGCAGGGCCTGAAGCAGCCGGACGCGGCGGTCGATGCGCGCTGGCAGGCCGAGGCCGACCGGCTGGGCCGGCAACGCGAGGCGCTGTCGGCCTATGTCGAGCGGCTGCACGACCGCCACGCCAATGGCTTGAGCGTGTTCGGCGCGATCGGCCTGGTGCTGACCGAGGCGGCGCTGCCCGAGCTGCTGCTGCAGTTCGAGGGCGGCGTACTGGCGTTGGACGCCGACATGCTGGATCGGCTGACCGGGCGGCTGGCGCAGGCGGTGGTGCTGGCGAGTGCTGCCGGCGTCGCCCAGGACGAAGGGCCGCTGGCGGCGATCGGCGCGCGGAACTGGACGCCGAGCTGGCAGCAGACCCTGCTGGCCGCCGTGGCCGCCGCCGAGTCGGCGCTGGCGATGCTCACCGAGGCCTCGACGCGCTGGCAGGCTTCCAGCGGCGTGCCGGTCGGGCCGCTGGCGGCGCCCGAGCGCGCGGCTTGGGTGGAGCTGCTGGCGGCGCTGCCGGCCCTCGCGGGCGTGTCGGCCGGCTTCCTGCTGACCCGCAGCGCCGAAGCCACGCTGGCGGCGCTGACCGAGGGCGCGGCGCTGCTGGCCCGGCATCGGGCGCTGAGCACCGAACTCGCCGCGCTGGCGCCGGAGACGCTGCGGGCCGCGGTGCAGGAGGCGTTGGCCGCGCTGGAGGCGCACGCGGCAGCGCGTTCGGCGCTGCCGGCGCCCTGGCCCGACGTCCAGCGCGCTGCGCTGGAGCGCGCCGTTGCTCTGTTGCAGCGGCGGGCGGCGGCGAAGGCCGGCCTGTCGGTGCGTTACGGCGCCGGCCTCAGTGCGCTGCCGGTCGCGCAGCTGCAGCGCCGCTGGATCACCGCGGGGCAGGCGTGGGCGCCGCTGCGCTGGTGGCAGCGGCGCGGCATCCGACTGCAGCTGGAGGCGGTGATCGAGGGCGCCGGCGAGCCGGCCATCGAGGCAGACTTGGCGCGACTGGTCGAGCTGCGCGATCTGGAGGCCGAGCTGGCGGGCCTGCCCGGGCTGCCGCTGCCGGCCGGTCTCTGGCGCGGCGCCGACACGCCGGCCGAGTCGCTGGCGCCGATTCTCGCCGAGCAGCGGGCGCTGGCCGCCGCGGTCGCCGGTCAGCCGGTGGAGGTCGCCGCACTCGCCGGCCTGCCGGTCGCGGCGCAGACGGCGGTGGCGGCTCTGACCCAGGCCAGCCGACGGCTGGTGGCCGTCGCGCCGCAGCTGACGCCAGTGGCCGCGGTCTGGCGCGGCGCCGAGACCGAGCTGTCGCGCTGGCGCGAGCTGGCCGAGTGGCTGAGCGAGCGGCTGCAGCTGGCCGCGCGCGGGTCGCCGTCGGCCGCGGCGGAGGCCGTCCGCGCCGGTCGCCACGGCCCGCAGCTCGCCGCCGATGCCGCGACGCTGATCGCCCGCGCCGAGCTGGAGGCGCGGATCGATGCGCTCGCCGAGCTGGGCGCGGCCAGCGGCGGCCTCTGGCGCGGGCTCGACAGCGACGCCGAGCGGCTGGCCGGCGTGCTGGCCGCGGCGCCGGTCCTGCGTCGAGCCGCCGTGCAGCTGCTGTCGCAGTCCGGCGATCGCGAGGGCCTCGGTCGGGCGCTGCTGACGCTGCTTGCCGGCGGGCAGCCGGCGCCGATCCCGACTGCCGCGGCGGACTTCCGTCGCGCGCTCGAGGCGCTGGAGGCCGCCTTGCCGCCGCTGTTCGCTGCGGGCGAGGTTGCCACGGACGTGGCCGCCGATTGGCGGGCGCAGCCGCTGGCAGAACTCGCCGCCCGACTGCGTGGCTTGCGCGAGCGCAGCTCGCGGCTGCGGCCGTGGTGCGGCTGGCTGGCCGCGCGGGCGGAGGCCGAGGCCGCCGGGCTCGGCGCGCTGGGGGCTGCCGTCGCGACCGGGCAGCTGCCGGCCGATCAACTGGTGCCGGCCTTCCGCGTCAACCACGCGCGCCTGTGGCTCACCGCGCAGGTGGCGGCGGAGCCGCTGCTGAAAGACTTCCTGCCGATGACCCACGAACACGGCATCACCGAGTTCCGCCGCATCGACGGGCGCTTCCAGCAGCTGACCCGCGAGTGGCTGCGGGCCCGGCTGATGGCGCGGATTCCGGCCGAGGCGGCGACCCGCGGCGATGCCGGCTGGGCCACGTTGAATCGCGAGTTCGCCAAGAAGCGCATGCACCTGCCGCTGCGCGAGCTGGTCAACCGCGCAGGCCCCTCGCTGCTGCAGCTGACGCCGTGCCTGTTGATGAGCCCGCTGTCGGTGGCGCAATACCTCGCGCCAGGCACGCCGGCCTTCGATCTGGTGATCTTCGACGAGGCCTCGCAGATTCCGGTGTGGGACGCGATCGGCGCGATCGCCCGTGGCCGGCAGGTGGTGATGGTCGGTGACCCGAAGCAGCTCCCGCCGACCAGTTTCTTCGACCGCGCCAGCCATGAGCCGGAAGACCTGGACATCGAGGAGGAACTGGAAAGCATCCTCGACGAATGCCTCGGCGCGCGGCTGCCGCAGCGCGAACTGTCCTGGCATTACCGCTCGCGGCACGAGAGCCTGATTGCCTTTTCCAACCATCGCTACTACGGCGGCGGCCTGATCACCTTCCCGTCGCCGGTCACCGACGACCGCGCGGTCAGCTTCCACGCCGTCGAGGGCGTCTACGCCAAGGGCGGCGCGCGCACCAACCTGATCGAGGCACGGGCGCTGGTCGCCGACCTGGTGGCGACGCTGCGGGCGCAGACCGACTCGGCAGCGCCGCTGAGCATCGGCGTGGTCAGCTTCAACGCCGAGCAGCAGGGCCTGATCGAGGATCTGCTGGATCAGGAGCGCAGGCTCGATCCGGCGCTGGAGCGCTGGTTCGACGAGAGCCAGCCGGAGTCGGTGTTCGTCAAGAACCTGGAGAGCGTGCAGGGCGACGAGCGCGACCTGATCTATTTCTCGATCACCTACGGCCCGGATGCGCAGGGTCGGGTGGCGATGCAGTTCGGGCCGTTGAACCGCGAGGGTGGGCACCGCCGGCTCAATGTCGCGATCACCCGGGCACGGGTAGCGATGAAGGTGTATTCCAGCCTGAAGCCGGAGCAGATGGAGCTGTCGCGCACGCAGGCCAAGGGCGTCGCCGACCTCAAGCACTTCCTCGACTACGCGATGCGCGGCGCCGTGGCGCTGCCGGGGGCCGGCTGCGGCCGGATCGGCGAGCACGAAAGCCCCTTCGAGGCGGCGGTGGCGGCGGCGCTGCAGGCGCGCGGCTGGCAGCTGCATCCGCAGGTCGGCGTGTCCAGCTTCCGCATCGATCTGGGCGTGGTGCATCCGGACGCGCCGGGTCGCTATCTGTGCGGGCTGGAGTGCGACGGCGCGACCTATCACCGCTCGGCCACCGCCCGCGATCGCGACTTGCTGCGCGAACAGGTGCTGAAAGGGCTCGGCTGGACGCTGGTGCGGATCTGGTCCACCGACTGGTGGCAGGACCGCGACGGCGCACTGGCCCGCACCCTCGAACGGCTCGAAGCGCTGCTGGCCGAGGATCGGGCGCGCCGGCCGGCCGTCTTGCTGGGCGACTGAAGTGCGGTGGGTCCGGCTCCAGCGTTGCGGGTGGCTCTGGGTCCTGCTGCTGGGGCCGTGGATGTCCGCGTTCGCCGGCGCCGAGACGGTGCGCTGGCTGGCGCAGCAGACCGTGCCGGAGCTGGAGGGCTCGCTGACGCTGGAGGTCGACGCCGGCGGCGCGCTGTGGGTGGGCGGCAAGCGCGGGCTGCGGCGTTGGGACGGCCAGAGCTGGTGGCGGCCGCCCGGCGTGCCGGCGCTGGCGATCCGCGATCTTGCGCTGGGCACCGACGGCCTGCTGTGGGTGGCGACCGAGCGTGGCCTCGGCCACTGGCAGGACGGTCGCTGGACCGAGGTCGCGTCGCTGCCCGCCGAGGTCACCGAGCGGGTCCAGTTGCTGCCGCGCGCCGACGGGCTGTGGCTGTCGACGATCGGCAGCATCCGCCGCTATCGGCCGGATCATGGGCTGACCGTGGAGCCGGGATTGCCCGACGTGTCCTGGTACGGACTGGCCACCGCGGCGGATGGCGATCTGCTGGCCGCGGGCCGGCGCGGGCTGTATCGCCGCGGGGCCGAGGGCGTCTGGCAGGGGCCGCTGGGGCCGGCCGAGCTGGTCTTCGATGTGCTGGACGCCAGCGACGGCACTCGCTGGATTGGCGGCTTCGCGCTGCATCGGCAGGCACCTGACGGGGTGTGGTCCGCGGCGGAGCCGGTCACCGACTTGCGCTTCATTCGTGAACTGGTCGAGCTGCCCGACGGCAGCCTGTGGGTGGCCACCCACGGCAACGGCCTGCAGGTGCGCGACCGCGACGGACGCTGGCGGAGTGGCGAGGCCAGACTGGCCGGCGAGATGATCACGGCGATCCTGCCGGACGCGCAGGGCAATGTCTGGGTGGCCACCGAGGGCGGCGATCTGCACCAGTTCCAGCGCGGGCCGATGGCGGTGCTGGAACGGGAGCAGGGCTTGCCGGGCCGCCTGCTCGCCGCGGTTGCCACCGCGGCGGACGGCACGGTGTGGCTGAGCAGCTACGGCACCGGGCTGTATCGCGTCGATCCGGACCAGCTCGCGCTCACGCCGGTGGACTCACCGTGTGGTGCCGAGGTGCGTGCGCTGGTTCGCGATGGCGAGCGGCTATGGATGGGGGCGGCGCTGGGGCTCTGCGAGCGGTCGGCGGTCGGCGAGATCGGCCTGCATCCGCTGCCGCTGCAAGTCGACGCGCTGGCGGTGGCCGGCGAGACGCTGTGGCTGTCCAGCCCGAACGAGCTGCGTCAATGGCGCGGCGGCGTGGTGCAGCGGCAGTACGGCGCGGCCGACGGTCTGCCGCCGTCGCCGCTGTATAAGCTGCTGCCGTTGCCTGACGGCAGTCTCTGGGTGGGCGGGGAGGGCGGCCTCTGGCGGCTCGCCGCGGATGGCCGCACCACGGCGCTGCGCACCGCCGCCGTGCAGGCGCTGCAGCTGGAGTCGACGGTCGGTCCGGACGCCTTCTGGGCGCTGACCGAGGGCGCTCTGTTGCTCGTCGACGGCGGACGGATCCGCGCCCAACTGCCGGTGGAGGCCCGCCACTGGCTGCTGCTGACCGATGCCAGGGACGGGTTGTGGCTGTTCGGCCCCGAGCACGCCGAGCGCTGGCCGCATGCCGCGCTGGTCGAGGCGCTGCGCGGTGGCACGCATCCGCCAGCGTCGCGTCGTTTTGGTCGCCGCGAGGGTCTGGAGCCGCTGCAGAACGTGGTGATCGGCGGGCCGGCACACACCGTACTGCCCGATGGTCGGTACGCGCTGGCGGGTTACGGCCGCTTGCAGATCGGCCGACTGGAGTCGCTGGCGCCGATCGCCGACGCAAAGGCGCGAATCGACGGCGTGGCCGACCGTGACGGCGCCGCGCTTGACCTCACCACCCCGCTGGCGCCCGAGCGGGTGCCGGTGCGCATCGACTACAGCGCACCGATCTACCGCGAGACCGGCCAGCTGCGCTTTCGCCATCGGCTGCTGCCTCTGGAACCCGGCTGGTCGACGCCAGGCAGCGCGCGCCAGCAGGTCTACGCGAATCTCGGCGGCGGCGACTATCGCTTCGAGGTGCAGGCCCTGCCGCTGGACGGCCGCGATCCGGGCGTCGAGGGCATCGACGCCGTCGAGTTCCGCGTTGCGCCGCGCTGGCACGAACGCGGCGCCGTGCGTCTGGCGTTGGCAGGAGGCGCGTTGCTGGTGGCCGGATTGCTGCTGCGCGGCTGGCTGGCCTGGCGGACCCGGCGTTTGCTCAAGCTGCAGCAGGAGCTCACCCTGCTGGTCGAAGAGCGGACCCGCCAGCTGGCCGATGCCAACCGCCAGCTCGCCGTGCTCGCGCGCACCGACGCGCTGACCGGGCTGGCCAATCGTCGCGGCTTCGAGGAGGCGCTCGCCGACGGCTGGCGTCGAAGCGTCGAACTTAATCGGCCGCTCGCCGTGATCCTGCTGGATGTCGACCACTTCAAGGCCTACAACGACCGGTACGGCCATCCGGAGGGCGATGCCTGCCTGAAGAGCGTCGGCGGCGCGATCGCCGAGGGGGTCGGTCAGGAGCCCGGGATCGTGATTGCCGCCCGCTATGGCGGTGAGGAGTTCGCGGTGTTGCTGGACGGCGATATGGCGCATGCCAGCCGCCTCGCCGAGGTGCTGCGTCAGTCGATCGCCGCACGGGCCTTGCCGCACGCCGGCAATCCGGGCGCCGGCGTGGTGACCGTGAGCCTTGGCGTCGCCGAGCGGCGTGACGGCAGTCCGGATGCTGCCGCGCTGATCGACGCCGCCGACCGCGCGCTGTATCGGGCCAAGCGTGGCGGGCGGAATCGGGTCGAGGTCTGATCGCTGACTTGCCTTGTCCCCGGCAAGCAACGCGGTGCGCGGTTCAGAAGACTGGTCGCGGCGGCGCGGCTGGCCAGCCACCGGCAAAGGGAATGATCGCGCCGGTCGGGAACGGACTGCGCAATCCGGCGAGGTAGCCGATCAGGGGGCCGATCTCTTCGGGCTGACCCAGACGACCGGCGGGGACGACCTGGGCGATGTAGTCGCGGCCGGCCGGGCTGTCGATGAACTGGGCGCGCGGAAAGTAGGCCTCGCTGTAGTAGAAGTTCGGGGCGATCGCATTGACCGGGATGCCTTTCGAGGCCAGTTCCAGCGCCAGCGATTGCACCAGCGCGTTGCTGGCGGCGCGCGCCATATCGGGAATCGCGCCACCGATCATCGGCAGCGCGGTCCGGCACGAGGTGATGAAGAGGATGCTGCCGCTCCCCGCCGCGGCCAGCAGCGGTGCTGCGGCCTGCATCAGTCGATACGGCCGCACGACCAGCATCTCCAGCGTGGCGGCGAGTGCGGTGGCGTCGCCGTCGAGGATCGGGCAATGAACGGCGGGATAGGCATCGTTGCTGACGATGACGTCGAGGCGGCCATGCTCGCGCTGCAGCTCGGCGACCAGCGCGGCCGGATCGTCCTCGGCACTGGTGCGGGCGCCGGGATGGCGCTCGCGCCACGCCGCGGCGGCCTCGGGATCGGCAAAGCCCGCATCGACGGCGTGCAGCCGATAGCCCTCGGCCTGCAGTCGGGCGCAGGCGGCGGGACCGACATAGGCCTGCGCATGGGTGATCAGTGCAACGGGAGCGGTGCGCATCGGCAGCGTCGGTACGGTCCGGGCCGTCGAGCGTTGCCGACTCGTTCGGCGCCGGCCACTGGACTTTCGGGCGATCGCCCAGCAAAAAGGGCGGTGCCCTTGCGGACACCGCCCTCGTGGAGCGCGGATCGCGCGGCGATTACGGCTTCACGGTCGCCTGATGTGCCGACAGCGCATCGCTCAGGCCCGGCAGCAGGCTGGCACCGTTCGGCACGGTGACGCTGGAGCCGGTGAAGTCATCGCCGATCGGCTCGACGCGGCCGCCGAGGCAGTTGCCGAGGAAGGACTCGGCCACCGCATTGAAGGCGATGCGGTTCTGCGGCCGGGCGAAGCCATGGCCTTCGTCCGGGAACAGCACGTAGCTGACCGGGATCTGCTTGGCTTCCATGGCAGCGACGATCTGGTCGGACTCGGCCTGCTTGACGCGCGGGTCGTTGGCACCCTGGCCGATCAGCAGCGGCCGCTGGATGCGGTCGATGAAGTTCAGCGGCGAGCGCTCTTCCAGCAGCTTCTTGCCTTCCTCGGTGTCCGGATCGCCGACGCGGGTGGCGAACTGCCGCTTGATCGGCTCCCAGTACGGCGGGATCGAGGCCAGCAGCGTGTTGAGGTTCGACGGACCGACGATGCTGACGCCGCAGGCGAAGTCGGTCGGCGTGAAGGTCACGCCGGCCAGCGCGGCATAGCCGCCGTAGCTGCCGCCCATGATCGCGACCTTGTCGCGCTGGGCGATGCCCTGGCTGGAGGCCCACTCGACCGCGTCGATCAGGTCGTCATGCATGGCTTTCGCCCATTGCAGGTCGCCGGCATTGACGAAGGCCTTGCCGAAGCCGGTGGAGCCGCGGAAGTTGACCGACAGCGTGGCGTAGCCGCGGTTGGCGAACCACTGGTGCGAGCCGTTGAGACCGTAACCATCGCGCGCCCACGGACCACCGTGGACCAGCAGGACGGTCGGGACCGGCTGATTCGGCTTGCCGTCGCCGTCCGGGTCGCTGCCGGTCGGCAGCGTGTAGTAGCTGGGCAGCGTCAGGCTGTCGCGGCTCTTGATCTCGACCGGCCACATCTTGGCCAGCGGCTTGCCGTCCAGCTCGGGGCGGGTGTTGAACCACAGCGAGGCCTGCCCCGTGGTCCGGTCATACAGATGCACGGTGCTCGGCGCATCGGACTTGACCACCGTGACCACCCAGGTCTGGTCGTCCAGCGTGCGCGAGTTGACGTAGTACTCGCCGTCGCCGGCCAGCTGCTTCAGCGCGTCCAGATCCTTCTGGATGGCCGGATCCAGCGCCTGCCAGTCGGACCGCAGGTAATTCGCCGAGGCCGCCTGCACCACGCCGGTCATCGGATGGGTCAGCGCGCCGGTGACGTCGGCGCGGGCGTCCTCGCGGAGCAGCGTGCGCTCGCCGGAGCTCATGTCCATGGCGAACATCGCGCCGGTGTTGCGCTCGCGCGAGTCGACCAGGTACAGGGTCTTGCCGTCGGCGGTGAAGCCGGCGAGGAAGGTGGTCAGCGAGTCTTCCTGCGGCACCTTGCTCCAGGACTTGAACTCGCCGGCCTCGCGGCGGAACCACTCGTTGCCGCCGTCTGCGGTCTGCTTCTCGGCGATTCGCACCTCGAAGCTGTCGTCGACCACGAAGCCGGTGTACTCGTTGTTTTCCAGCATCAGCGTCGATGCGCCGGTTGCCAGGTTGACGCGGTACAGGTCGAAGTAGCGCGGGTTGCGCTGGTTGTGGCTGATGATCAGCTCATCCGGGAACTGGCTGCTGATCGAGGCGATGCTGGCGCGGGAACCCTTCGGCGACAGTTCGCGGGTTTCGCCGCTGGTCAGGTCGGTGGCGAAGACCTGGAAGTTCTCGTCGCCACCGACGTCCTGCGCATACAGCACATGGTTGCCGGTGTAGGCGAACTGGAAGCCGCGGATACCGCGGTTCTGGTCGTTGGTGACTGGCTTGGCCTGATCCGGGGTGGCGCGCGGCGCGACGTAGACGTTCAGCACGCCATCGCGCGGGGCGATGTAGCCCAGCCACTCGCCATTCGGGCTGATCGAGCCGCCGGCCTTGGCCGGATTGCCGAACAGCGCCTCGCGGGCGATCAGCGGAATCTCGGCCGGAGCCGGCGCTGCGGCGGGTGCAGCCGGTGCTGCGGTGCTGGCGGCGGGCGGTGCGGAGGACTGGCCGCAGCCGGCCAGTACGAAGGCGAGGGCAAGCGCGCTCAGGCGCAAGGCAGGTTGACGCATGAATTTCTCGTGTAAACGGGCGGAAGCGGCAGCGTAGCGATCAGCCGCCCCGGGCGCCCGTGGGATAGGTCATGGCTGCAGCGAGAGTTCGGCGACCGCGCCGCGCCAGTAGGGTTTGCGACCCTCCGGCAGCAGCCACGCGACTTCGCCGGCCATCGGCAGCAGCCGCCCGTCGACCTTGCGGTAATCCGACCACAGACCCTCCCAGGGCGTCGGTACGATGACGCCGCCGACGCTGCGACCGCGGGCGTCGCTGCGCACCGAGCGCAACAGGCCGCCGGCATCGAAGCCGAAGCGCAGGGTGATCGACAACGGCCCATCGTGGACGGTGACATCCGCGTGGGTCTCGTCGACCGCCGTCCAGCGCACGCGCGGACCGGGCAGCAGCACCCACGGATACCAGGCGGCCTCGGCGATCCAGCGCATCAGCTCGCCCTCGGCGAGGCCCTCGCGGTCGGCGAGGTCGGCCAGCGGAACCAGGCCCAGCAGCCGCGCCCGCAGAATTCCCTCGCCATCGAGGTAGGCATCGTGCACGTGGACGGCAAGGCCCGGGAACATCCGGATCCGGGCGTCCCAGACAAAGCCCGGCTGACTCAGCAGCACGGTCTGCACCGCGCTGAAGGGGGCCCAGCGCTCGCCGTTGGTGCGCGTGTTGAACTCGCCGCGATGCCGCAACCGCAGGGTCCGCGCCGACGGTGTCTGCGCCGGCAGCACCTGGGCAAACCAGCGCTGCACCGGCGCCGGCAGAGACTCCGCGGTCGTGTCGTCGTCGAGGCTGGCTGGAAGCATCGGCGTCGCGCGCAGTCGGCCCAGCAGCGCGGTGCTGGACCGCTGCCAGCGCCAGCGGCCGCGCAGTGTCAGCGCGATCCAGCCCGCGAGCAGGGCGGCCAGCACGAACAGCAGCAACTTGATCATCGGATCCGGCGTGACGAAAGCACCCGAGCATAGGCGAGCACCGGGAAAAGCGCGTCAGCAGGGGACGCGCTGACGCCCACCCGCGCCGATCGGCCAATACCTCGGCCCGTACGGGTCGTCCGCCCGGTCCGGCTGGTCGGGCCTCAGCGCTGGAACAGCGCGATCGACTCGACGTGGCTGGTGTGCGGGAACATGTCCATCACGCCGGCGGCGACCAGCCGATAGCCGCGCTCGCGCACCAGCGTGCCGGCATCGCGTGCCAGCGTGCCGGGGTGGCAGGAGACGTAGACGATGCGCTCGACACCGTCCAGCGGCAGGGTGCTGACGACCTCGGCGGCACCTGCGCGCGGCGGGTCGAGCAGCAGCGCGCTGACGCCGAGGTCGCCGAGCGCCGCAAGTTGGCCAGCATCGAACAGGTTGGCGACCCGCCAGTCGATGGCGAGTCCGTGCGCGGAGGCGTTGGCGCGGGCGCGTTCGATCAGGCCGGCGTCGCCTTCGATGCCGATGACCTCGGCGCCGCGGCGGGCCAGCGGCAGGGTGAAGTTGCCGAGGCCACAGAACAGATCGGCGATGCGTTCGCCCGGCTTCAGGTCCAGCAGCTCCAGCGCCAGCGCAATCATCTTGCGGTTCAGTTCGGCATTGACCTGGACGAAGTCCTGTGGGCCGAAGGCCAGGCTGAGCGCGCCCTCGTCGAGGGTGTAGCGCAGCGGGCCAGCGTCGGGGCTGAGCGGCGTGACGCTGTCCGGCCCGCCCGCCTGCAGCCAGATCGCGATGCCGTGTTCTGCGCCCCAGGCTTGCAGCTTGGCCTTGTCCTTGTCCGACAGCGGATCGAAGTGGCGCAGGATCATCGCGGCGCCGTCGTCGCCGGCGGCCACTTCGGCCTGCACGATGGCGGTGGGGCGCGACAGGCGGTCGACCAGTTGTCCCAGCGACGCCAGTCGTTCGCCGAACACCGGCACCAGCACCGGGCATTGCGAGAGATCGGCAACGAAGCGGCCGTCGCCCTCGCGAAAGCCGACCAGCGTCTTGTTCTTCTTGTCGACGCGCTTGACCGACAGCCGCGCGCGGCGGCGGTAGCCGAACGCCGGCCCGGTCAGCGGCGGCAGCACGCGCTCGGGGCTTACGCCACCGATCCGTTTCAGCTGCTCGATCAGACCGGCCTGCTTGCGCTCCAGCTGGACGGCGGGCGCCAGGTGCTGCAGCGTGCAGCCGGAGCACACATTGAAGTGCGCGCAGCGGGGCTCGGTTCGTTCGGGCGCGGCTTCCAGCACCTCCAGCACTTCGGCCTCGTCGAAACGGCGGTGCTGGCGGAAGCGCTTGGCCATGATCCGCTCACCCGGCAGCGCGCCCTTGACGAAGATCACCCGATCACCCAGTCGGCCGACGCCGCGGCCGTCGTCATCCAGATCATGGATGGCCAGCTCGAAGGGGGTCGTGTCGAGCGCGTTACGCATCGTTCTGATTCCAGTCGTCGGGCGGGGCTCGCCAAGCGGCGGCGGAGTGTGTCAGAAAGCGTCCCTGCTGCCTGAAGGTCGAACTGCCATGAGCCCATCTCCCGCACCCCGCCTGCTGGTCGTCGATGACGAGCCGATCTGCCGGCGGGCGGTCGTGGATCTGGCCGAGGCCCTCGGGCTTCCCTGCGACAGTGCGGCCGACGGCCTGGCTGGTCTCGCGCTGGCGCGGGCGCAGCGCTACGACCTGCTGCTGATCGACTGGCGGATGCCCGGCTTGACCGGCAGCGAACTGATGCTGGCACTGCGCAGTGATCCCGAGGCGGCCTCGGCGGATTCGACGATGGTGCTGGTGACCGGTGAGGCGGTCGACTTCGAGCAGGAGCGCATCCGCGGCTTCGATGCGGTGCTGGCCAAGCCGCTGATGCCCCAGCAGTTGCGGACGCTGCTCGGGGAGGCCGCCGCGCCGGTGGGTGCGTCGTCAGCCGACGCCGCGGTGCAGGTGCTGGACGATGCCGTGGCGCTGGCGGCGCTGGGCGGCAGCCGCGAGCTGATGCAGAGCCTGCGGCAGATGCTGATGCTGGAGCTGGAAGCCGATCTGGCGCGGATGCCGGTGCAGCTGGCCGAGGGTGCCGTGCTCGCGCTGCGCGAACGGCTGCATCAGCTGACCGGCGGGGCGCGCTACTGCGGCGCAGCTGCACTGGCCGAGGCTGCGGATCAGCTGCGGCAGACGGTCAAGGCTGGCCTGCCCAGCGATCAGGCGTGGCGCCAGTTCGAGCGGGTCGCGCGGCAGACCGTGGCGGCGATCGGCGCCGGAGCCGCGGGATGAACCGCTCGGCCTGGCTGCTGATGGGCATCGCTGTGGCAGGCGGTGTGTGGCACCTGATCGACGGACCACCGCGCGCCATCGATCCGGGCCCTGGGGTGCTGGCGCCCGACGTGCCGATCCAGCAGGCGTTGCCGGAAGGCACCGCGACGATCCGTCACGGCGACTACACCCTGCATCCGCAGGCGCGGTTCGAGATCACGGCGCGGCTGTTGTCCAGCGAGCGCTATCGCTTCGACGGTGGTGCCTCGCTGTCGCCCATCGACTGGGCGCTGGGCTGGGGCCGGATGTCCGATGGCGCAGTGCTCGATCAGCTGAAGATCGGCCAGGGCGCCCGGTTCTTCACCTACCGCTGGCAGGTGGCGCCACCGATTCCGCCGGACGAAATCATGCGTTCGGCCGCCAATGCGCATCTGATTCCGGCCGACGAGACGATCTGGCGGCAGTTGAAGCGTGCGGCACCGGGCCGGGTCGTGCAGCTGCAGGGCTATCTGGTCAACGCCGTCGGCGATGACGGCTACCGCTGGAACAGCTCGCTGACCCGCGAAGACACCGGTAACGGCGCCTGTGAGCTGATCTATGTGCAATCGGTGAGCGTCCTGCGCTGACGCCCTTCACCGTGCGTCCCCGGTGCGCCGGTCACGCTCCACCGATGCCCGAAGGTCCCGAAATCCAGCGCGCAGCCGACCGACTGCGTCGCGCCATCCTCGACACGCCGCTGCATGGCGTCGAGTTCGGTCTGCCCGCGCTGAAGGCCCACGAGCCGGTGCTCGCGGCCAGCCGCGTGAGTGCCATCGAGACCCGCGGCAAGGCCCTGCTGACCCACTTTGCCTGCGGTCTCAGCGTCTACTCGCATAACCAGCTTTACGGTGTCTGGCGCGTGGTGAAGCCGGGCGTCATGCCGGTCACCACGCGCAGCCTGCGTTTTGCAGTGCACGGCGAGCGCCGCTCGATCCTGCTGTACAGCGCCAGCGATATCGCCGTGCTGGATGCCGCCGGCGTCGCCGCGCATCCCTTCCTCGCGAAGCTCGGGCCGGATGTGCTGGACCTGAGCTTGACCGAAGCGGCGGTGCTCGCTCGGTTGGCCGATCCGCGGTTTGCGCGTCGGCGATTGACCGGGTTGCTGCTGGATCAGGGCTTCTTCGCCGGCATCGGCAATTACCTGCGCAGTGAAATCGCGTTCGTGGCGGGTATCGACCCGCGTCGGCGGCCGCTGGATTTGAGTGCCGCCGAGGCCGAGCGGCTGGCTCGGGCGATCCTGTCGGTGTGCCGGCAGGCCTACCTGCAGCGCGGCGTGACCAACGACCTTGCCCGGGCGGCGGCGCTGAAGGCCGCCGGCCGCGGTTACGAGGCTCGACGGTTCCATGTTTTCGGTCGCGACGGCTTGCCCTGCCATGCCTGCGGCAGCGTCATCGAGCGCCACGACGACGGCCGCCGCTGGTATGGCTGCCCGCGCTGCCAGCAGTCGTCATCGATTCGTGGATAATGCCGGCAAGCCGGCCGCCACCGGTGGCCACGCATCCAATCGGAGAAAACCGCATGATCTTCGGCAAGATCTTCGCCGCCATTCGCGCGCAATTGAACAAGGTCGCCAATCTGTTCTGGTCGGCTGATCCGATCGCCATGATGCGCTACGAGTACGACCGCAGCGTCGCCGAGATGCAGGACGGCCGGAAGGGCCTGGAGCTGTACCGGGCTCTGGTCGAGAAGGTCACGCGCCAGGTTCGCGAGCAGGAAGCGCACATGGCGAAGCTGGAGGCGCAGGCCAAGGCCTACCTGAAGGCCGGCGACCGCGAGACCGCCTCCAAGTTCGCGCTGGAGATGGAGAAGCTGCGCAAGGACGTCGAGGAGAATCGCGGCCAGCTGAAAATGCACGAGCAGGCCTACGACAACAACCTGCGCAAGATTCAGCACGCCACCAAGAAGCTCGCGGAGGTCCGGCAGCGCATCGACCGCCAGGAGGCCGAGCTGAAGATGAGCGAGGCCGAGGCGGAAGTCGCCAAGCTCGCCGAGCAGTTCAACTTCAACGTGACGACCGATTTCGGACAGGTCGAGAGCGTGCTGCAGGATCGAATCGACAAGAACCGCGCCAAGGTGCGGGTGGCTGCCGACATGAGCAATCGCGGCATGGTCGAGATCGAGGCCGAGCAGCGGATGGAGCAGCAGATGGCCGACGACGCGCTGAGCCGACTGGAGGCCTCGATGGGCATCCGTACGCCCGAAACGCTGCCGCCGGTGGCGCCGGCGCAGAAGACGCTGGGCCCCGCCCAGGAAAACTGAGGCTCGTCGTTTCATGGCAACCCCGCGTGCGAAATCCGTCCTGATCCGCGTCGCTGCGGCCGTGGTGCTGGTGCTGGGTGGTTTTTCCTGTTACGGCTTCATCCACCATCTGTCCGACCCGGACGGTGGTGCCAGCCGGGCACAGGGCGCCGCCTATGGCATCGCGATGATCGTGGGTGGCGGGTATTTCCTGCTGCGCCGCGAGCCCTCCGATGACGATCTGCCGCCGCTGAACTGAGGGTTTTTCCAAACCCCTGTCAGTATCGGCAGGTCGATTTCCCGAGTCACCACAGAAGGAGCTCATCCATGAGTGGTCAACCGAAGCCGGCATTTTATGCGGCCATCTTGCTGGTCATCCTGGCCCTCATCGGCTATGCCGTGTACCGGTTTCAGGGCGAGGCGCCATCGGGTGATGCCCCGACGGTCGATGCCACGGCGCCGGCAACCGATGCCGGTGATGCAGATCCGGCCGCCAGCCCGGGGGCCGGTGCCGAGGCCCCGGACGAGAACAGCGTCGCGACGACCGTGCAGGAGTACAGCTTCGTGCCGGCGCAGCGCCTGCCGGAGGTCAAGGGTGTCGCCAACTACCGGCCGATGCAGGATCGCACCGTACGGATGGCGCTGAACGTCTGGGCCGGCTGGGCGCCGATCGTCCACGCCAACCAGGGCGCGTCGCCGAAGGTCGAATGGAAGGACGCCAACGGCCAGCCCTTCAAGGTCGAACTGGTGCTGATCGACGATCCGGTGGCGATGCGCGACGCCTTCGCGGCTGGTGAGGTGCATACCGGCTGGGCGACGGTGGACATGCTGCCGCTGTTGATCGAGGGCCTGCGCCGCGACTCGCGAACCATGCCGCGGGTCTACCAGCAGATCGACTGGTCGAATGGCGGCGACGGCATCGTGGTGCGGGAACGCATCAAGTCGGCCGGCGACCTGCGCGGCCAGAGCGTGGTGCTGGCGCAGAACTCGCCCTCCCACTTCTTCCTGCTGAACGCGCTGATCAACGCCGGCGTCGATCCGAACGAGGTCGACCTGCGCTTCACGCCGACCGCCTTCGAGGCGGCGGCGGCCTTCAATGCCGACAAGAAGCTGGCCGGCGTGGTCACCTGGGCGCCGGACATCTACAACCTCGCAGAGGCCAAGGGCAATCGGATGCTGGTCACCACCGGCACCGCCAACAAGCTGATTGCCGACGTCTGGTTCGCTCGCGCCGATTTCGCCAAGGAGCATCCGGCGATCGTCGAGGGGCTGGTGCGCGGCATTTTCGACGCGATGGTCGATCTGGAGTCCCAGGAAGCGAAAACCGCGGTGGCCCGGCAGATGGCGAGCTTCTACGGCATTCCGGCCGAGGACGCGCTGGCGATGCTGGCCGACGCGCATTCCACGAATGCGGCGGAAAATCGCGAGTTCTTCCTCAACCAGAACAATCCCACCAATTTCGAGCGCACCTATGATTCGGCGGCTGCGTTGTACCGCCGGATCGGCGCGGTCGGCACCAAGGTGCCGTTCGATCAGATCGTCGATTTCTCGGTGCTGCAGAAATTGCTGCGCGAGCCGAAGTACGCAAATCAGACCTCCAGTTACGGGGTCAACTTCGTGCCGCTGGCGGCCAGCGCGATCCAGTCGGAGAGCCCCGAGATCCTGACCAAGACGGTGGTCGTGCAGTTCTTCCCGAATTCGGCGGATCTGACCAAGCGTGTCGAGCGGCTCATCAACGGGCGTCCGGCGATGGAGCTGTATGACCCGAGCGTCGGCTTCGTGATCGAGGAAGTCGGCAAGCTGGCCGGTCAGTACGGTGCGGCGCGGATCGTCATCGAGGGGCATACCGACGCCTCGATGCGCGGTCAGGTGCCGGAGAGCGCGGTCAAGGAGCTGTCGCTGAATCGAGCGAACGCGGTCAAGTCCGAAATCCTCAAGAAATTCCCGACGCTGCAATCCAACCAGTTCGCGGTCGAGGGGGTGGGCTGGGCCCGTCCGGCCGATCGTCAGGACCCGGGCAACCACGCCAAGAACCGCCGCGTCGAAGTCAAGGTCTATCCCCTGGAGGCACAGTAAATGGCAGACGGCATGCAGGCCGGCGTTCCCACCCTCGACATCCGTCGCTATGACAGCGACCGCGATGCCTTCGTGGCTGAATTGGGTGCGGCCTATCGTGAGTACGGCTTCTGCGGCATCACCGGTCACGGCATCGATCCGGCGCTGATCGGCGAGGCCTACCGGATTTTCCAGCAGTTCTTCGCGCTGCCGGACGCGGTCAAGCGGCAGTACCACCTGCCGGGCACCGGCGGCGCGCGCGGCTACACGCCTTTCATGATCGAAACCGCCAAGGACTCGCAGTACCCGGACCTCAAGGAGTTCTGGCATGTCGGTCGCGAGCTGGCGGCCGACTCGCCGCACGCCGGTGTGATGCCGGCGAACCTGTGGCCGACCGAGGTCGAGGGCTTCCGCGACACCGCGCTGGCGCTGTATGACGCGCTGGATCAGCTCGGTCGCCGCGTGCTGAAGGCGCTGGCGCTGCATATCGAGCTGCCCGAGAACTTCTTCGAGGACAAGGTCGACCACGGCAACTCGATCCTGCGGCCGATCCACTATCCCCCGATCACCGAAGGCGACGTACCGAACGTGCGCAGCGGTGCGCACGAGGACATCAACTTCATCACGCTGCTGGTCGGCGCCAGCTGCGCCGGTCTGCAGCTGCTGACCCGCAAGGGCGAGTGGCTGCCGATCACCACGCAGGGCAACGACATCGTCGTCAACATCGGCGACATGCTGCAGCGGCTGACCAACCACGTGTATCCGTCGACCACCCACCGCGTGGTCAACCCGCCGGGTGACGACGCACGCCAGCCGCGCTACTCGATCCCGTTTTTCCTGCATCCGAACCCGGAGTTCCTGATCGAGACGCTGCCCGGCTGCATCACACCGGAGCGCCCGAACCGCTACCCGGAGCCGATCACTGCCGACGGCTACCTGCAGGAACGGCTGCGCGAGATCCGGCTGAAGTAGTCGGGCCAGAGGCGCCGACGTCTTCGTCGGCATGGCCTTGAGCTGCAGTCCATCCTGGCTCAGATGCTGCAGAGCCGTGTTCTGCGGTTTCAGCGCCAGCGTCCGTGACTCGGAGCGGCGCGGTCGTGGCATCTTTCGCGACCGCTGCCTGATTCCCGGAGTTCACATGTCCCTGCTCGATCAGCTGAAGGCCATCACCACCGTCGTCGCCGACACCGGCGACTTCCGCGAACTGGCGCGCTACGCACCGCGGGACGCGACGACCAACCCCTCGCTGATCCTGAAGGCCGTGCAGCAGCCGGCCTACGCGCCGCTGATCAGTGAGTGCGTCGCGGCCCGTCCGGGCGCGGCGCTGGTCGAGCTGGTCGATGACCTGCTGGTGCGCTTCGGCGTCGAGATCCTGAAGCTGATCCCGGGTCGGGTCAGCACCGAGGTCGACGCTCGCCTGTCCTTCGACACCGCGGCCACCGTGGCCCGCGCCCATGGCCTGATCGCCCGCTATGCCGATCAGGGCATCGGCCGTGAGCGGGTGCTGATCAAGATCGCCTCGACCTGGGAGGGCATCCAGGCGGCCCGCCAGCTCGAAGCCGAGGGCATCCACTGCAACCTGACGCTGCTGTTCGCCTACCCGCAGGCACAGGCTTGCGCGGATGTGGGCGTCAAGCTGATCTCGCCCTTCGTCGGCCGGATCTACGACTGGTACAAGAAGCAGGCCGGCGCCAGCTGGGACGAGGCGGCGAAGGCCGGCGCCAATGATCCCGGCGTGCAGTCGGTCAAGCGCATCTGGCGGGCCTACCGCCAGCAGGGCGTGGCCACCGAGGTGATGGGCGCCAGCTTCCGCAACGTCGGCCAGATTCTGGCGCTGGCCGGCTGCGATCTCTTGACCATCAGCCCCGAGCTGCTCGGCCAGCTGGCGGCGATGGACGGCGAGCTGCCACGCGCACTGGACCCGGCCGAACTCGGTGCGCCGGAGCCGTGGACGCCACTGGATGAGGCGGCCTTCCGCTACGCGCTCAACGCGGATGCAATGGCGACCGAAAAGTTGGCCGAGGGCATCCGCGTGTTCGCCGCCGACGCCGCGCGCCTCGACGCGCTGATCGAGGCGGCGCGCTGAGACCATCGCCGGCGCTTTCATGCTCGCCGGCCCACACTCCGCCACCCGAATCCGGAGCCCGCCATGCACCTGACCAGCACCAGCT
>Ga0209812_10000887_pt1 | contig 23677 bp, 22 predicted proteins | sample JI71714BDNA_FD_187502 | JGI IMG/M metagenome (GOLD analysis project Ga0209812, IMG submission 187502) | Wastewater effluent complex algal communities from Wisconsin, to seasonally profile nutrient transformation and Carbon sequestration -... | ecosystem: Engineered > WWTP > Effluent > Algae...
GGGCTAACATCGGCCAACTAAGAGTACGGGAACGCGCACTACTGCCCACCACGAGCGAACAATCTGACACGGCTTCGGCTAAGTGATCATAAGTTTTGGCTGCAGCAAGGATATCGCTTGCGCCAGCTGCTAGAGCAAATGCTTGACCATCAGGCTCACTTTTGGGCGCAACCAAACACAACTGCGAAAGGCCCATCGTTTTCATAGCACGGGCAACCGAACCCATATTGCCAGTATGCGTTGTGCCAACTAATACCACTTTGATTTGCTCTAACATAACGATACCCATGCGAAAAAGGGTGAGCATTCTAGCATAGCTAACACACTTTGTTGACTGAAATTTAGCAGTCTAGCCGCCCATAATTCGAAATAAACGCCCCTGAGAATTCAGCCATAAAAGGCGCTGCAATTACAGCCTTGCTTTGTTAAACTAGGAATAACTTTCCTAAGGAGTCACCTACTATGTTTCGTTTAAGCCGAATCGTCACCCTGACCGCCTTACTGTCTAGCGCCGCATTGTTTAGCAACGCGTTGTTAGCCGCCACACCTGCTCTAGAACAAGCGGTGAATAGTCCGCATCGTACTGCTGAGTTCGCAAAACGTGATCAGTATCGTAATCCTGCTGCTACGTTACATTTTTTTGAGGTAACGCCTCAAAGCACCGTGGTTGAAGTGTCTCCTGGCGCAGGCTGGTATACGGAAATTTTAGCACCGCTGCTGGCTGAACAAGGCCAATATTATGCAGCGCATTTCCCTGCTAATGCCACTGGCTATGGCCAACGCAGTCGTGCCGCATTTTTAGAAAAACTGGCCGCGGACCCGCGTTATGCCAAAGTACAAGTCACCGAATTTGCTCCCACCCCTGGTGTCGCTATCGCTCCGGCCGGATCCGCTGATGTTGTGCTGACCTTTCGCAATTTACACAATTGGTATATTGCTGGCGGTGAAGATGCCATGCTGACAGCCTTTACCCATTTTTACACCGCCCTAAAACCAGGTGGAGTACTTGGTGTAGTAGAACACCGTTTACCCGAAGCAAAGTTAACTACAGAATGGACGCGTAGCGGCTACATGCCACAAAGCTTAGCGGTAACGCTAGCAGAAAAAGCGGGCTTTGTATTAGAAAGCACCAGCGAAATCAATGCTAATCCTAAAGATACAGCGGATCATCCCTCCGGTGTGTGGACCTTACCACCCAGTTTACGCTTGGGCGATGTTGATCGCGAAAAGTACTTGGCCATTGGTGAAAGCGACCGCATGACGCTAAAATTTCGCAAACCTTTAAACTAACTGATAACAACGGATAAGCTAATGAAAGTATTGGTAATAGGTGGCGGTGGCCGCGAACATGCTCTGGCTTGGAAAGCGGCACAATCCCCGGGTGTCACGCAGGTATTTGTTGCGCCTGGTAATGCTGGGACGGCACGCGAAGCAGCATTAGAAAACGTGGCAATTGCCGCGGATGATGTCGCTAGCTTACTGGCGTTTGCTCAACAGCAGCAGGTGGATTTAACCATTGTTGGCCCTGAAGCACCGCTTGCTAAAGGGGTAGTGGATCATTTTAGAGCTGCTGGCTTGGCGATTTTTGGCCCTACGAAAGCAGCTGCTCAGTTAGAAAGTTCAAAAGCCTTTGCCAAAGACTTTTTAGCGAGACATAACATCCCTACCGCGGCTTACCAAAACTTTACCGAGATTGCCCCGGCCAAAGCCTTTGTTCAACAATTGGGGCTACCTATTGTTATTAAGGCAGATGGCTTAGCGGCAGGCAAAGGCGTGATTATAGCGCAAACTGAAGCCGACGCCTTTGCCGCAATTGATGATATGTTAGCTGGCAATAAATTTGGCGATGCAGGCAGTCGAGTGGTTATAGAGGAATTCTTACTCGGCGAAGAAGCGTCTTTTATTGTTATGGTCGATGGCAAAAACGCCTTAGCATTTGCTTCATCCCAAGATCATAAAGCCAGAGATAATGGTGACAAAGGCCCCAATACGGGGGGGATGGGAGCGTATTCGCCTGCACCGGTAGTAACACCTGCTGTGCATGACTGGGTAATGGAGCAAGTGATTTATCCGACGGTACGCGGAATGGCCGCGGAAGGGAATGTCTATACGGGTTTCTTGTACGCGGGATTAATGATTGCACCTGATGGCTCTGCCAAGGTGTTAGAGTTTAATTGTCGCTTTGGTGATCCTGAAACACAGCCGATCATGCTGCGCTTAAAGTCTGATCTTGTCACACTTTGCCAACACGCGGTACGAGGTGAATTGGATAAAGCGCATATTCAGTTTACCGATCAAGCCGCCGTTGGTGTGGTGATGGCCGCAGGTGGTTATCCCGATGCTTATGCTAAAGGCGCCGTGATTCACGGATTAGATACGCCAACCCCAGACGGTACTAAAGTGTTTCATGCCGGTACGGAACTGCATAATAACGACGTAGTCACCAATGGCGGGCGCGTACTTTGTGCCACAGCATTAGGCAATACTGTAACCGAGGCACAACATGCAGCCTATCAATTAGCGTCGCAAATCTGTTGGGATCAGGTATTTTATCGAACGGACATTGGTTATCGTGCTATTGCGCGTGAACAAAACACCTAATAACTTCATGCTGTCGTTTGAAAAAGGTGCTTCGGCACCTTTTTTTAAATAGCACCCTTTATACAGTGTAACAGGAAACATTATGCGTATTTTTACGTTAACTTTTGGTGCCCTTTTGTCTGCCTTATTGGCGGGCTGTCAACAACCGACCACACTCTGTGAGCAGGCATCACATCAAATAGGCCAAGTACAAGGATCTGCTGACATCAGTAGCCTGTTAAGCCAGCAAGTCAGTGTACAAGGTGTAGTACTTGGGCACGTATATTTAGACAGCCCAACCCCTGGCTTAATGTTACAAAGCGTGCAAGCCGATGCCGATCCTACAACGGCAGAAGGGATTTTTGTGGTCGTACAAGAACCAGAAAAATATCAAACGGGTCAGGTGTTACTGGTTAAAGGCACCGTAGCGGAAGTCGATCAATTAACCAGCTTAATTGACGCTGAAGTACTTCATCAATGTGGTCAGCAAGAGATACAACCACTGGTTCTGCAATTACCGTTAACGGCGCCCTTAAGCTGGGAAGCGCTAGAAGGCATGTGGATCAGTATAGATCAACCTTTGGTGGTGGCCGATACATTTCAACTTGGACGCTATGGCGAAATATTACTGGCCAACGAACGACTCATGGTGCCGACGCAAGTAGTAGAACCCGGCCCGGCAGCACAACAATTAGCTGAGCAACATACTCGACAAGCCATTCTGTTAGATGATGGTGCTTGGCGTCAAAACCCGGATCCACTGCCCTACCCAAATACCGGTCTAAGTGCGCAAAGTACATTGCGCGTTGGTGATGAAGTTTTGAATGTGGCAGGCATAGTGCATCAAGATGAACGCGGTTACCGATTATTACCTACTCAGCAACCCCGTTTTAGTGCATCCAATCCCAGACCAGCAGCCCCCACTGCGGCATTACCGACCGAACTGCGTATTGCCAGCTACAATGTGCTGAATTTCTTTACTGGGCAAGGTCAGGATCCGGCTTTCCCTACCCGTCGAGGTGCACGCTCTGCCGAAGAACTCGCGAGGCAACAAGCGAAATTGGTTTCAGCACTAGTAGCTCTGGATGCCGATGTTATCGGCTTATTAGAATTAGAAAATAACGGCTACGATACTGGCAGTGCCATCGCCACGTTACTCGCTGCCGTTAACCAACAAGCAGCCGAACCGTATAACATGGTGATCACAACCGACAAGCCTGGTTCTGATGCGATTAAAGTTGGTATGTTTTACCGCAGTAATCGGGTACTGCCAATAGGCGACACTGCCTTGCAAACCGCAGTACCATTTACCCGCCTACACCGCGCACCCATAGCACAAAGTTTTCGCCATATTGCTAGCGAGACCGAATTTACGTTAGCGGTTAACCACTTTAAATCAAAAGGTAGTTGTCCTCGTACAGGCAGTGCCGACTATGACCTGCAAAAAGATCAAGGTGATGGCCAAGCCTGTTGGAATGCGGCAAGAGTGACAGCCGCTACAGCGTTACAACAGTGGCTACAAACCTATCCTACTGGGATAACGAGTCCACATCAGGTTATTGTGGGTGACTTTAATGCTTACCGAATGGAAGATCCCATCCGCTTTTTTGAAGCGCAAGGTTGGAATTACCTTAGTGATGGCAAAGCGGCCTCTTACTCTTTTGTTTTTAGAGGACAGTCGGGTTCATTAGATCATATGCTCGCTAGCCCAAGTTTAGCCGAAAAGTTACACCACTTTACGCACTGGCCCATTAATGCAGATGAACCCGTGTTATTGGATTACAGTCTGCGTTTTAAACCCGCCAGCCAACGGCAGCAATTGTATGATACCAACCCGTATCGTTCGTCGGATCATGATCCGATTATCGCTACCTTCCGCTTTTAAGTCTTGAGGCACGAACGCGTTGCGGTTGTTAGAAAAACGCAGCGCGTTCAAACTTACCCTATCGCATTAAGTGCCATTAGCATCATGCTGATAGCGGCGGCCATTGAGCCCAGCCAAATTAAACTGCGTGCTGTTGCCCAATTGAGCCAGTAACAAAAGAGATATGCGACACGGCAGAGAACAAATGCCCAAGCTGCAATCACCATGCTTGGACTCACACTTGTGGCAGCGATAACACATACACAGGCCGCCACATACACCAATAAGGCTTCAAAACTATTGTAATGCGCGGCATTACAACGCTGGCCAAAATCTGTGAGTGCCGCCTGCTGCCGGCGAGGATAATGATTATCGTATCCACCAGCACGGTGCATCGCCCAGACCAACGGCATTTTTGCTAGAAACGGTAAAAATGAAACGATAACCAGTGTCAGCAAAATGTCTGACATATATAACTCCTTTCTTGCGGTAACATTATTGAGAGGTGCTTTCTTGCTGCGTTTTCCTGATGTGCTGTCTAGTTTTACTACCGTAGCGCTAATCAGATCATACTTATGGATAATAGTTGCACCTAGACAAGGTATTCCTATAAGGTATTAAAAGTTCATGTTATAGGCTGACGTTTATGTCTACTAAAAATCCAATTATTGCGGTAACCGGTTCATCGGGTGCCGGCACTACCACTACCACCAATGCTTTTAAGCATATTTTTCGTACCTTAGGGATTGATGCCGCGTTTGTGGAAGGCGATTGTTTTCACCGTTTTAGTCGGCCAGAAATGGATTTGGCCATTCGAAAAGCCAAAGAAGAAGGTCGTTATATTAGTTATTTTGGCCCTGAAGCAAACGACTTTGGCGCACTAGAAAACTTCTTTGCCAGTTATGCCGAATCGGGGACCGGACGGATCCGACATTACTTGCATACTTTTGATGAAGCCGTACCCTACAATCAACTACCCGGTACGTTTACGCCTTGGCAAGACATTCGCCCTAATACCGACTTATTATTCTACGAAGGATTACATGGTGCGGCGGTCACCGAACAGCACAATGTGGCGCAACATGTTGACTTATTAATTGGGATGGTGCCAATCGTTAACCTAGAATGGATCCAAAAAATTATTCGCGATACCTCAGAGCGTGGACATAGCCGCGAAGCCGTGCAAGCCAGTATCGTGCGCAGTATGGAAGATTATTTTAATCATATCACGCCGCAATTTTCTCGTACCCATATCAATTTCCAACGCGTGCCTACCGTTGATACCTCAAATCCCTTTAGTGCCAAAGATATTCCTTCACTGGATGAAAGCTTTGTTGTTATCCGTTTTAGGGGTATCAAACATGTGGATTTTCCCTATTACTTGCAAATGATTGATGGCGCTTTTATGTCACGCGTTAACACGCTCGTGGTGCCTGGAGGTAAAATGGGTTTAGCCATGGAACTTATTTTAACGCCTTTAATTGAAGCCCTAGTGCAGAAACGCTTACAGGCTAGACGTTAAATTGCAGGAAAAAAAATAGGCCCGAGCAGGCCTATTTTGTTACAAAACAGCTTATTTAATTTCGGGTAAATTGCGGCCGTAAAAAATCTCACGAATTTCGCGGAACACTTTTTTACTCACCAATTTTTGCTCTTCAGCAGCCATCGAGTCTGTACCCATTCCAAACAGGTAATTATTTAAATCACCTTCTTTTAGCATCATCTTGGTGTGAAACAAGTTTTCTTGATAAACGTTAACATCAATCATCTGGAACGCTTTCTTGGTATCATCGTCCATAAAATTTTGAATCGATGAAATAGGATGATCGATATAGTGCTTAGTACCATTCACATCTCGGGTAAAGCCACGCACACGATAATCAATGGTAACAACGTCAGATTCAAAACTATGAATGAGGTAATTAAGCGCTTTTAACGGCGATATGATTCCACAGGTCGAGACTTCAATATCGGCACGAAAAGTACAAATACCATCGTGAGGATGCACTTCAGGATAGGTATGAACACAAATATGGCTTTTATCTAAATGCGCAACCACTGCTTCAGGTAATGGACCTGGATTTTCAGTATTATCAGGATCTACTAACACCGGTTCTTCACTGACTAGAATCGTCACACTGGCGCCTTGAGGATCATAATCTTGACGGGCAATATTTAGCACATTGGCGCCAATAATATCCACTACTTCGGTCAAAATATCCGTAAGACGATCAGCATTGTATTGCTCATCAATATACTCAATATATTCCTGACGATGCTGCTCTGTTTTAGCATAACAAATATCATAAATACTAAAACTGAGGCTTTTAGTCAGGTTATTAAAACCATGTAGTTTCAGTTTTTCAAAAGGCTTAACCAATTTTTTGCTCTCCGCTAACGACGCACACACACGCCGCAGTTAACTTTCAGCCCGACCTTGCAGACACACGTGGATCAATCAGCATCTTTAATGCTGAAGGAATGCGTTACCTTGACACTCTGAGACAACATAATGGATACAGAACAGTATTTTTCGGCAGACAAGTTAACGGCTCGCTCGACCTGCTTTTCACTTAGCTCCGTGCCCGACACCACAAAATGTAAGTGTAAACGCGTAAAAACTTTAGGAATAGTCTCAGCCCGCTCTGCTGATAACTCAACGTCGCAACCAACAATTTGCTGCCGCGCTTTTTGTAAAATGCCTACAACATCTACCGATGAACAGGCACCAGCAGACATTAACAACATTTCCATCGGCGTTGGTGCCGTATTGCTGTCACGATCGGCGTCAAAAACCACTGCATGACCACTGCCTGAGCGCCCCAGAAAGGTTAACCCATTAACCCAGCTTACTTTGGCTTCCATGATGCGATTCCAGCTTAAAAATAAGGCTGCATATTCTACGTAAAACATCCATAAGTCGCCAGTAAAATCGCCGCTAGGTTAATCTCGCCTAGCAACGGGGCAACAAGAGTAGCAAGCAAAGAACAAAAAATATAATGGATAGCGTGAAGTAAGAAGGGTGTATGACAAGAATGGGGAAAAATCCGCAGTTAATCAAATAATGCTGCAATGGCGTTATCGAACAGATTTTTTATTAGCATAGCAATTTCAGTAATCAGTTCAAGTTGATGCTCCGTAGCGGGTTTTTCTAAAACAGAGGCGAGAATTTCTTGAAAATCATACATAATGCCATCAATTTCGCGGATAATTAACGAGCGGTGATTCATTTCTAAATCGCTATGCTGGGTACAAAGCGTAATGATTTGCTCGGCAATCTTTTCTTCAAGTAATACCCCTATCGTTTTACCTTGCGCAGCGATCGGTCCCTGAGCAGTAAATAACGCCAAGTGTTCAGTCAGAAACTGAATCAGGTGTTCATAACCGGGTTTATCAATAACCATAAATAACCTGCTCAAAATATGCGACGTAAATGGCGTTAACCATCTTACAACAGTGAATAGCTAACAGGGATTATTTAAGCAAAATATTTTGCAGAAAACAAATCGGCGCGACTGCGCCGATCAGATAAACACTAAGCCGAATAGCGTTAGAACGTTAGTCCCGGTGATAACTGCTCAGGTAAAACAACTTGCTCCAGTTCCACCGACGCAACTGGATAGGCACAGTAGTCTGCTGCATAATAGGCGCTAGCACGATGGTTACCACTCTTACCAATGCCCCCAAACGGCGCGGCCGAACTTGCCCCAGTAATCGGACGATTCCAATTTACAATACCCGCCCGAATACGTTTGTAAAAATGCTGATATAACTCATGGCTATCGCTTAACAAGCCTGCAGATAAACCAAAGCTTGTTTGGTTAGCTGCATCAATGGCCTGATCAAAATCGGTATAGCGGAAGACTTTTAATAAAGGCCCAAAGTGCTCTTCATCTGGAAAATCCGTGATAGCCGTGCAATCAATTATACCCGGTGTAACAATGGCTTTATCAGCATGTGGCTGCGTTAACTCAAGTAATACTTTACCCCCTAAAGCAATTAACTGCTGTTGCGCTGCTAACATGCCTTTGGCTGCGGCTTGTGAAATCATTGAGCCCATAAAGGGTTGCGGCTGTGCATCATACTCGCCGACGACGATAGCCTCACTGACCTGCAGCAGTCTAGCTAATATCGCATCGCCTTGTTCATCAGCAGGTAAATATAATTTACGGGCACACGTACAACGCTGTCCTGATGTAATGAACGCAGATTGAATAATATCGTGCACCGCAGCGTCAATATGGGTAACGTCTTTAACCAGTAAGGGATTATTGCCACCCATTTCCAGCGCGAGAATTTTCTCAGGCCGACCCGCAAATTGTTGATGTAAATAATGTCCGGTACGTGAACTCCCCGTAAAGAATAAGCCATCGATACCATTATCACTGGCAAGCGCTTTACCGGTGTCAACTTCACCCTGTACTAAATTAATCACTCCCGCAGGGAGGCCCGCTTGTTGCCACAATTTAACGGTGAATTCTGCCACCTTCGGCGTTAACTCAGACGGCTTAAAGACAACGGTATTTCCGGCCAATAAGGCAGGTACAATATGCCCGTTGGGTAAATGCCCAGGAAAATTGTAAGGGCCAAATACGGCTACCACACCGTGCGGTTTATGCCGTAAAAACGCACGGCCTTGTGGCATTGGGTTTTCTTTTACGCCAGTGCGCTCTTCATAAGCACGCACAGAGATATCAATTTTACCAATCATGGCTGCCACTTCTGTCCGGCTTTCCCACATAGCTTTACCAGTATCTTCAGCGATACATGCAGCCAGTGCCTCTTTTTGACTGCTGAGCTGTTCGGCAAATTTTTTAACGTAAGCCACACGTTCAGTAAAGCTTAAATCGCCCCAGGCTACTTGCGCTTGACGCGCAGCCGCTATTGCGTCGGATACTTGCGCAGCACTTGCCGCTTGACCTTGCCAAATAATCTGATTCTTTGCAGGATCTAAAGATTGAAAAGCATGGCCTGCGCCAGCTAACCACTGACCATTAATAAATTGCACTGCTTGGCTCATCTGTCACTCCTGTCTTTATATTTTACTTATTCTTACCCAATCGCCCGCGCGAAGATCTAACGCATTCGCTAACGCAGTGGGAAGGGTGATGTGATTACTGTTTGCTGTAGGCGCTAACATAGCCCAACTGGCACGAAAGCCGGTCAGCGAGGTATTACTGATTAGATAGGGTTCGGCAGCAACGCCAACAGTGCCCAATTCCACTTGTAAACGTTGGCTTTCGCGAATGGTTCGAATGTCTGAGGTGCGTGCTTCTACTGTTGGGCCAGCATCAAAAATATCCACATACCCGCGACATGAAAAGCCTTCTGACTCAAGTAAGGCCAACGCCGGTCGAGTTTGTTCATGCACCTTGCCAATCACTTGCTGGGCCACAGAACTTAATAAACTGACGTATATGGGGTATTTGGGCATTAATTCTGCGATAAATTCTTTTTGCCCAATCCCGGTAAGATAATCTGCGGTAGGAAAATCAACCGAGAAAAAGTGTTCTTGTAACCATTGCCAAAAAGGTGAATTGCCTTGTGCATCCGAGACACCACGCAGTTCAGCAATGATTTTATCGGAAAACCGTGCGGCAAATTCGGCTAGAAACAAAAACCGCATTTTTGACAGTAAACGGCCATTATGTTTTTGCCGAAACTGGGGCCGCAAAAATAAGGTACACAGCTCACTTACGCCGGTGTAGTCATTACATAGGGTAAGAATATCAACCGTTTTATACACACCTAAGGAGCGAGAACTGTGTACCACTTTACCCAAGTGATAATGATAAAACGCATCATCTAACCCCACAGCGGCTTCAAGGGCACTAGTACCGCACACTTGGCCGGTACTGGTATCTTCTAGAACGAATAAATACCCCTCATTACCCGGTGTATTAGTGGCTTTGGTAAAAGACGTTTCTGAGCGGCTAATCTTTCGCATTAGCAACTCCTCATTTACCGGCAAGGACGTAAAACCATGCCCAGATTCTACCGCCATCTGATACAGCGCCGGGTAATCATTCGCTCTGATCGGGCGAATTATCATCATCGTCGCTTACTCCATTTTTGCTTTATTCTATTGCAGGTGATTGTACTCACCAGCTAGCTTCATTTATGTTACTTGGGGTAACCTGCTACCCCTGCCAACGGTCTTAGTGCCGTTTATTGGCGTTTTAATTAACTGTTTACCACTTGCTTAACGGCTGCATCGAAGCGTTTCATTCCTTCACGAATTTCTTCTTCCGTGATCACTAAGGAGGGCGCAAAGCGCACGACATCAACTCCAGCGACTAAGGCGAATAACCCGTGATCCGCTGCGGCGAGGAAAAACTCACGCGAACGGCCTTTGTACTGCTCGTTTAATACGGCGCCTAGTAGCATCCCTTTGCCACGAACCTCAGCAAAAACATGGTACTTGTCGTTGATCGCCTGTAAACACTCTCTAAAAATATGCTCGTTTTTAATCACACCGTTTAACACGTCAGGCGTATTAATGGTATCAATTGCCGCTTCAGCAACAGCACAAGCAAGCGGGTTGCCACCATAAGTACTGCCATGCGTGCCCACTTTTAAATGTGCAGCAATGGCCGTTGTTGTGAGCATCGCGCCCACTGGGAAACCGCCACCTAGTGATTTAGCAGAGGTTAAAATGTCTGGAGTAACACCACAATTCATGTAATCGAAAAGCTTACCTGTACGACCAACACCGGTTTGCACTTCATCAAACACTAATAAAGCATGGTGTTCATCACACAGTGCGCGTAATCCTTGTAAAAACCCATAATCACCCGGAATAATACCGCCTTCACCCTGAATAGGTTCTACTACAATGGCACAGGTTTTATCAGAAATTAACGCTTTAACACTGTCCAGGTTGTTGTATTCGGCATGCAGTACTGCGCCTGGTTTAGGACCAAAACCATCTGAATAGGATGCTTGACCACCTACGGTGACGGTGAAGAACGTACGACCATGGAAACTTTTGGCAAACGAAATAATCTCATTCTTGTGCTCACCATGAGTATCGAGCGCCCAGCGACGAGCCAATTTAAACGCCGCTTCGTTTGCTTCTGCACCCGAATTACAAAAGTACACTTTTTCAGCAAAGGTGTGATCGACTAATTTTTGGGCTAAACGCAGTGCGGGCTCATTGGTCAACACATTACTTAAATGCCATAACTTCTCGGCTTGATCTTTAATCGCATTCACTAACGCAGAATGACAATGCCCTAAACTACTCACTGCAATGCCACCCGCAAAATCGATATATTCACGCCCCTCTTGATCCCAAACACGTGAACCCTGCCCTTTTACTGGGATAAGTTTCGCAGGGGCGTAATTAGGCACCATGACTTCGTCAAACAGCGCTCTGGTTACCTGAGTTTCAGCAGTCATATAATTCTATCCTCTTAGTGCGGGCAGTAAGGTAAGGCATACCACAATATGTGGTCATTTCTTGCATTATTACAGATTTAAACAGCTGTGTCTTGTGTTGAAAAGGCTCGCAAAGCCCTAAAAAATAAGGGCTGCAGATAGATTTGCAGCAGAAATGAATAGATAGCCGTTAAGACCACACCCATAAGTGTACACAGTAGGCCGCTAATCCAGAGCCCTACTGTGCTGGTAGTAAAAACGTAGAAAGTAAAAAAGATTATTCAGTCAATGCTAAAAAATTTGCCAACATGGTCTGACCATGTTCAGTGAGGATGGCTTCAGGATGAAATTGCACCCCATGCAACCGGTGTTCAGCAACACTCAAACCCATGATATCTTGCCAACCATCCGCACTGGGCATGGTGGTGGCTGTAATTTTAACATGCGTTGGCAAGGTGTCAGCATCAACCACCAAAGAATGATACCTCGTAACACTTAAGGGCGAAGGCAATCCTTTGAATACTGACGATTGCTGATGTTGTATGAGCGAGTTTTTACCGTGCATAACCTGCTTGGCACGTACCACCTTAGCTCCTAACACCTGCGCAATCGCTTGATGCCCTAAGCATACCCCTAAAATAGGCACTATTCCGGCAAAAGCGTCGATCGCCGCAAGGCTAACTCCCGCTTCTGAGGGGGTGCCCGGCCCAGGAGAAATGACGAGGTATTGCGGCGCTAACTGTTTAATTTGCGCCACCGTCACCTCGTCATTGCGTTTAACTAATACCTGCTGACCTAATGCCGCAAAATATTGCACCAGGTTCCAAGTAAAAGAATCGTAATTATCGATCATAAGTAGCATACAGGCATTACCTCATTGTTTTAATTGTAAATTTGATCACAGCGATGGTAACCATACCCGCATTCATACCCGCAATTTCAATCAGTGCTTATTTACACACATATCAATAAAATTTAAAAACCGGACTTCAACATTGAGCAACACCTGTCTCGCTTAGAAACCCAGCTCAAGGACAAAGCTTACTAAGGCTATACTACCAGAAATCGATGATAGCTTGTCGTACTACACCGATGATGGTGCAGTTGCCGTTGATCGGTATTGCAGGGTATTGCGGGTTCAAAGGTTTTAGATACTTCTGTTCACCATCAATAACCAACTGCTTAAAGGTTGCTTCTTTCGAATCATCCAAACGCGCAACAACCAATGAACCTGAAGAGTAAGGTAACTCAGGATCAACAACGATCACTGCTCCCTCAGGTATGGATTTTTTTCCGCTTGGATTTTCCATACTGTCGCCTTTTACGCGAAGTGCGAAACAACCCTCATGTGCTTTCCCAGTGACGTCACGCCACTCCTCAGCATCTTCATGGGCAAATCCCTCCGCTATTTCAGTCCAATCACCGGCCTGAACCCAGTTAATGAGAGGAATTCTTCCCTTAATATCAGGCCCGACTTCTACATTACCGACCCCCAAGCCAATCTCGCCATCACCTGTGGCGAGCCAATGAGCATTCACGCGAAGCGCCTCCGCGATCTGCATGGTGTAACGAGACCTAGCCGATTTACCAGAGCAAATCTGGCTGATCGACTGCTGTTTGATACCAATGCGACGAGCCAACTCAGACTGAGTCACCCCAGTAAGCTGCAAGGCATGGTTTAGTCGTTCGGATAAAGTTTTCATAAGCCCGCATTCTACAAATAAAACTGTAGCCTTTCAACAATTTTAACTGTTGACTAATCTACAGTTTAAACTGTAACATTCAATCTTGTAACAGTTATTATTGTAACAGGAGACGGTATGGAAGTGTTCAACACGACACAAAAACATCTCCGCCGTGCCATTGACTTGGTCGGCGGGCAATCAGCATTAGCACGAGCCATCAACTCAAAACAGCAAAACGTCTGGTTTTGGTTGAATAAATCAGGGCGTGTTCCCGCTGAATTCGTTTTACCGATCGAACAAGCTACGCAAGGACAGGTAACCCGATCCCAGTTAAGACCGGACATCTATCCCGAATGCCCAAGCGAGCTGAAAGCCAGTAACCAGTAGGACTAAGGGCAAGTAATGGTCAGCATTTTACGTAAACACAAAAGCGAGTTCCTCCATGCGTGATTATGGCAAGGTCTATACCCGCTTTTGGCTAAAGCAAAACGTTTTGTCCTGGAGTGACTCAGCGAAGTTGCTAGGACTGTATTTGCTTACATGCCCACATTGTAATTTGCTTGGCTGCTTTCGATTGCCGATTGGTTACGTTGCTTCTGACTTGAACTGGGATGAGCAACAGGTTGCCAAGGCTCTAAATGAGTTAGAACAAGATCAGTTCCTCATTCGTTGCGAGGAATCCGGTTGGACTTTGATTCGGAGCTTTCTGAAGCACAACCCAATCGAAAACCCAAATCAAGGTAAAGCAGCCTTTCGGTTGCTTAAAGATGTACCTGCCGACTTCATTGGTATGGCATCGCTTTTGAAATCTCTTGCCGCTTTTCAAGCTCGGCTGCCAGAAGAATTTTCATCATTGTTTATGCCTGATGGCAACCCGGTAAGGGACTCTCAACGGTCGGATGACTCTGAGAGAAGCAATAAATCAACAGTAAAAACTGTTGCCCACATACAGTTTGAAGACTTCTGGGATGTACAAATACGCAAAGAAAAGAAAGCGAAAGCCAAAGAAGAATGGCTACGCATGGGCCTCAATGAAGACCATGAACTCGCCTTGGAAGTGCTAACACGCTGGAAAGAGCAACGTGACAACCGATTGCAGTATCAAGATCGGACGAAGACCCCGATGCCACATAACTGGCTTTTAAACCGGCAATGGGAAGACGAGTACGTTCGCATTGATGAAGCACAGCAAACACCGACGAGCCTAAAAGGCAGCAATCACCAGTTGAATATTGAAGAAAGCAATCGTCGCATCGCTGAAAGCTGGGCCGGACCAGGTATTCGGGAGGTTCGTTCAAGTGCAGGAGGTTGATAAACGCGAGTTTGCTGAGGTTTGGGGAGCCGCTTGGGCCATGTATGGCAAAAGCGTATCACCGCAATTGCTATCCATCGCATTTGAAGCCCTTCGTGCTTATAGCATTGAAGAAGTGCGAATCGGTCTGACTCGGCATATTCAATCACCGGATACTGGGCAATTCTTTCCAAAGCCCGCTGACGTCATCAAGCATATCGATGGCAACTCGGGGTCAAGAGCCATGGTTGCTTGGAACAAAGTTGACAAGGCTGTTCGTCAGGTTGGCGCTTGGACATCAGTGATGTTTGACGATGCGCTTATCCACCGCGTGATTTCAGATATGGGTGGATGGGTTGAACTCTGCAAGGTTGATGACAGGGAATACCCCTTTAAGCAAAAAGAGTTTTTAACACGCTACCAGGCTTACTTGCTGCGGGACGAAGTGGGTGAATACCCAAGGCTATTACAGGGTATTACAGACCATCAGAACCAGCAAAAAGGATTTGATATGCAAGCGCCTGTTGCCGTGGGTGACTGGTCAAAAGCGGCACAAGTTTACACGAGAGGCATCGCCAATTTTAGCGCAGTGCCTTTGAAAAGAATAAGCCCGAAAGCCATTCAGGCGCTTCTCGGAAATCAATTAGAGGACAAAAATGAAAACGATTAAAGCAAAAACCGTTGCCCTAGTGATAGCCATGTCCGCAAGCACTTCAGTCTATGCGTTTCCGGGCTATCAGTGGGAAAAAGCAGCACAAAGTGTTGGTATTGATCCAGTCATGCTCTACGCCGTTGCCTTGGCTGAGTCGGCCTCACATCGAGGTCTTAACATGACCAGTCCATGGCCATACGCAATTCGCAATGGTTCAAACGCAACCTACGCCAAATCTAAGACAGAAGCGGAGCAACTGTTAAACCAGGCACTTCAAGAGAGTGAAAAATACCAGCTCGATATTGGCCTTATGCAAATCAATTTGCATTGGCATGGGCATCGAGTGAGCTCAGCAGCAGAACTGCTAGACCCCATCACCAACCTTACTGTCGGCTCCAGTATTTTGGCCGAAGCAATCAAGTCTTCACCAAACGATTTAGAGCTTGGCATAGGCCGCTATCACAGTTGGAACGAAGAGCGTGCACGCTGGTATGGGCAAAGAGTGCTTTCTATCTATCGCAATATTTTACATGAACTGGAGGTCCGTCAATGACAACCAATCAACAAGACTTCTATCAATTAAATTTGGCGTACCTACACGCAGCACGTGAATTAGCGCGAATTGATCCGCAAGAGGCGGTCTTGCGCTTTGGACTTACACGCGACGTGGTAGATGCACTGATTAATGCCGGTGTTGACGACCTGCAACGAGTGGCGACCTCATCATTCATGCTGTTTCAACCAAGGGGTAACCAAAGCCAACTGATTGAGATGGTGAAGAGCAAAGGCACAGGTATCCCAAGAATCGCTTATTTATTATCAACTTTAAACAACAAGGGGGATGCATGATTGATAACCTGTCCAAAAGTGAGCTGTTTACCCGAGCCTCGCTGCTTATTAAATACGGATTTCGAACAACCATTATCGCGCTCGATACAGGTTTGCCAATCCACATTATCAGAAGGCTGCACAAAGAAGTGACTGGCAAGTCACCTTGTCCTGGTCAATTGCCAGAATCTGATGCCATCGTTAAAAGCAGAAGAGCCTTAGTTGAAGGCTCCCTGCTGATGGCGCTTTATGTCAATATTGGTGGTGATAATGTCTACAAGCAATTAAATATCGATGCTTTGATGAAGGCTTACGATGCGTACTTGGTTGCAAGAGAAGAAGCAGATCTTCCAGCTGAGATCCCCTGGAAAAAACTGACCATCAATGAAGGTTGGGTTCTAGCTCGTGATTTAAGATCACAACTAGCATCCTTACACCGGTGTCGATGCGGCAGTCTTTATTTGACGGTATCTCAACAGCGTATTCAGCTTAAATGTCCTGTGTGTGAGATTATGGCCGAGCAAACCACTAGAGCACTTTTTGAGAACTAACATGCTGATGCATGATTTGATTGTGCACCGCCCGTGCACTTTGAGAGTACTAAGAAGATGACAAACTTACTTAAATCTTTACCAGCACGCTGCTGGTTTATATCACTGGGGCTTTTTCTGGCGACTTTGGCTGCGGCTCATTTTTTTCCATCAGAAATATTAACGGCATCTGCCAAGTTAGCGGCTTTGCCATTTCTGTTCTGCACCGTCGTATTTGTAAGCTACTTGGGATTCAAAGCGACCTGTAACCCTATCGGCCTTATAGCCATCATCACGATGCTTGTAGCAATCGCATATTGGCAAGCGAGTTGGACAATTTTATGTGTCGGTTTAGCTTTCTTGGGCTTAAGCGGACTAATCCGTTTATTTCAAAGGCAACTGAAAGATACCGGTCGAGAACTAAGCCTGAGCGAAAAAAAATATTGGTACTGGGTAAACGAATTTGCAGATGGTCGCTCATCTATTCTCCCCAAAAAACCAAAAAAGTAGCCAGCCTACCACGCTGGCTACCTTCTATTTCTAGTTCCTTCCTGATGCCTGGTTATAGGCCCTAATATCGATCAAGTTGTTCTGAGCATAATCTCCCGCAAGGGATGCATTTGAGATCACCGCTATCTGCTTATCCACAAATGCTTTATCTTCTTCGGACACACTGTCTGGGATGTAAGCGCCACTCTCATCCTTTTGACGATACTCATTTAGCATTTGCTCCCTTATGCCAAGCATTTCAGGCGACCAACTCGATGAGTCTTCAGAGTTGAATACGCGTCCCGCCAAACCTTCATTGAAAGCTTGAGCGAACACTTGACTTTGAATCGGTGTCAATCCCATTCTCTGCCCTTCGCCGTATGCTTCCTGTTTAAAATCATCGGCGTACTGTTCTAAGAACTCACCATACCGATTGTTAACTGCCGCACCGAATGCCCCCGCCAACATGGCTTCAGACTTAGTGCCCCAGTTTACTTCGGAAGCATACTGCGAACTCGATCCACTGTATGCATCATTAAACGCCGTCAAAGGGTTTTCCAAAGAGGTTCCGGCATCAACGGCGGCTTTTAAGCCATCCCAGGTTGATTTGCTGGCCACCGTTGCATTGTGCAAGAAACCTCGTGAGCCAGGATCTTCAAGCGCTTGTTCTTTGTAACTCTCATAGTCTTCGCCAAAGTGATTCAAGGTATGCAGTGCTGCATCAGTATGCTTGCCACTGAAATCACCAATAGCACTGGCGCTGTTGAAGAACATTTCAGCACCAGAAACTCCGCTATCATCAGCCATAATGCGTAATCGCCACTGAGATCCAGCTTCACTGTTTAGTCCAGATTGATAGGTACTTTTGTCAGTAGCTACGGCCTGCTGAGCTTGCTGCTGATGCGCATTCAACTGTCCATCTATACCAGACAGATTGGTTTGGTAAGCCGATTGAGATGCGTTGAACTGAGTTTGAACTGTTGCTGCATCCTCGTAGCCGCCCAATACACCCGATTCAACTTGGCTTTGAATACCACCAAAAGTAGGTGCCGTTGATGACAAGCCTTCATTAGAGCGCGGCTGTATCGAGCGTAAATCAGCTCCGGTAGCCATGGCCATAACCGTCATTGCAGCTTGATAATCATTGTCGCGTTCAGCGGGCGTTGAAGAGTTGCTATAGGTTAAAGACTCCATAGCTGCGGCTACATACGCCTGATTATCATCAGGTAGCAAGCGCTGATACATTGGAAGGTTTTCACGTAAACGGTTACCTGCTTCAACATGCTGGTTCATATAGCGACCTAAATAATCCATGACTTCAGGATTGTCCGCCGCTAATCGGGTTAACGTCGCACCATCAGTATTTCTTTGTCCTGATAGACTGTAGCTGGCCTGATCAAGCTCACTAAAGCGATTTGATGCCGTGACAACGTCTTGTGCTGAACTCTGAAGTGACTGATAGTCTTGGTTAGACAAGGACATCTCAACGCCAGAACGTCTTGAATCTGAAAGGTCCTTAACCATTGCATCGCGATACTCTGCACGTCGTGAATCACTTGATGCCAAGCTTTGCATCTCCCCAGTGAGCGTGTTTGCGGTCGTTGACCGAGAACTGCCCTCTGATGACTCAACTTGGCCACTAAAGTTACCACCTAAATCCAAGCCTGCTCGTAACCGTGATATTTTTGGCACTCTTGATGATTCTGGCTTATCCACTCCTGGTAAGTTGCCTTGTGGGGAGTCATTCCCTCCTGTACCAAGTAATCTTCCCAAGAACCCTTTATCTGCTACTTCTTTATCATCGGTATTTGTAATGGTTCCATCGCCACCGACCCTTAGGCCTCCCGATAACACGCCAGATACCAAGCCACGTACAGCATCTTTTTTATCGTCTCCAAAACCATACCGAGTTTGCAGGTCATCAGTAACCTGATTAACAACGGCGCTAGATGCGGAGTTAGATGAGCCGATCTGACGTCCAACCGAAGACAGGTTGTCGTAACTTAGCTTTTCACCAAAAGTTCGACTCATAGTATTCCCAACCTGACGACTAAAGGCTTGGGTTGCCTGAGTCATGGATTCTTTTGCAGAGCCGACCATTGAACCCACTGCGTTTCCGACAGAGAAACTGCTTAGTAGGTTTGACGCGCCGGTCATAGCAGAACCCGTAAGGGCTGAATTTTGGAACATTGACTGTGATTGCATGACCGGAGCATTTTTCGCGACATCTGGACTTGCCATCTTTTCATCAATGGCATCACCGTTTTGAAGACGCCCAGCCAAGTGGGTAGCGGTTATTGCTGAGCCATACACGAGCATGAGCGAAATCGCAGGAACACTCGACGCCAACATTCCGCCAGTAGCTATCCAGGTTTGCAGCACTGAATCCATCTGCATCATCCCGGCAAAAGATGGCACTTCCGTACCTGCAAACGCATCAAGAGCCGACATTTTCCCTGCAACGGTTAAATGAATATACAGGTTAATGATGGCCATGACAGGCATCCAAAGTTGAATCCAAAGCAGGATTAACAAGTACTTCCCGGCCATTCGCATCCCGATTTGGCCAAGGGCTATCACAAAGGCCATCAATGGGGTGATGGCGTAAATGAAACCCTCAAAAAACGTCATCATCGGACGAACGATACTTTGGAACAGGGTCTGCTCCGCCGCCCATTGCGTATTGCGCTGCTCAATCGCTTGGTTAACCATCACGGCAGCGGTGAAAGCTTGATCATCCATATACTTGCCCGTCACGCTTTGCTCATAAATAGGCAAAAGCACCGACGAGGTCATGTACTCTTGGGTGTTAACCGAGGCCAAACCAAGATTATTCAGTGCATTTCGGATCACGTCATCAGTGTCAGTGGCTGACGAAGTCCCCAATGAGGCCGACAGAACCTGTTTAAGCCTCGGAATGAAGGTTGATTCTGTCATGAGTTTCAGCTGGCTATAGGCATCGGTGCAGTCCAGATCGCTACTGCTACCACTGAGCATGATGCGTGTGCCATATATGCGCGAATCAAACCTAATCGCAGTCATCGGGTTAGGATCACTCAGCACCTGATCTAGGTTCTTTTGGCCGATGTCGATGCCAATCAAGGTGCATTCTTTGATGTAGTTAAACCACGATTGCTCGATATCTGAGCCACCGACACGATTTGCATCACCCAACCCAGAGCGATCCATCACCTGTTTTCTCACTTTAATCAGTGACTGTAAACTGGATGCAAAGCCGTATTTCGTCATGGCGGGGGTTGAGAACGCCGTTTCAAACAATCGCGTGATTTGAAAGCCAACAGTCGAAATCGTACTGCCTGCGGCAGCAACACCGATGGGCACATTATCAACCACTCGAACTTGTCCCGTGTACGCATCCTCAATGCTCACTCGGGTACTGGGCCCAAACATGGTTGCAAAGACTAGCCATGAGACTAAAACATGTTGAAAGTTAATCCCACGACCACCTTGCATTAAGGCCTGAACAGAGACCATCAATACCCCAATGAGCAAGCCAATGCGAACCATTGAAGTAAAATCGCCTGTACCAGTGATCATCGCGACAGCGTTCAGGACCTGCTCTAAAAAAGCCGAATCCCCGATGGAATAGATTTCCCACATGACCTATTCCCCCAGCGCCGTAGATTTAACGGTGTAATAACGCTGTTTGCGAATGGTCTGAATCACTTGGTTAAAGTGCGCCAGCAATTCTTGCTCTGAACCGTACTTTCGCTGTAACGCGGCGTATTCCTCATTGATTTGGCGACGTGCACGTTCAAGGTCTTCAGTTAACAACTTCGCATAGGCATGATCTTCCACACCAGAGGTGCTTCTAGCAGCATTGAGCATGTCTTCAACCAATGCTCGGGCCATCTCAACAGCAATAAATGGCGCAGCTCTTGAAGCAAACGACCTAGCAGCCCCTTCATTTAATGCAGAAAGTGTTCGAATCATGCCGCCAATGCTCGCAGGAGCAGAGGTCATAAAAGCCTTTTCGGTGGTGCTAGCAGCCCCTGTATTTCGAGCAAACTTAAAAATAATGCCGTTACTAGAACCTGTACCAAGAAGTAAATTTTCTACCTGGGTTGATAACCCGGTTAGGGTCACGTTAGTGATTGTCGGATTCAGACAGCCGTCTTGTGTCACTGTGTCACATCGGTACATAGCGACGTTACCGCCATGAATTAGATGCTCAATAGTCACTTTATTGCCATTCAGTCTGGTCAGTTTTGGGGCTTTACCTTGGCCATCAGCGGCATTCGCTAAATCACCAACGATGATCGAGCCCGTCACGGACATAACCGCTTCAAGAAAACGGTCATCTCCCGATGCAAACCAGCTTGATGCCGAATGACGTTTCAGTGCTCGCCAGACCAAATTACCTTTAATAGTTTTGTTCACATCAGATGCCGCGACACTTGAAGCATTCTCGTAAGGGTTCTTACCGTTGGCCTCACTCCAACTGGTAAAAATGTCTCCAGCCCCTTTAAGTGAGCTCAACATGCTGGCTTCTGTTTGCCCCTTTTTACCAAAAGCAGCTAGGGTATCGTTCACGACTCCCTGAGCCATTTGACAGGAATTGCCGAAATACTCGTTCAACTGCTGGATTTTCTTTTGCAGTGTCTCCATGTGCTGAGAGCATTTCTCACACATAGCACTGAGCGCCAATTGGAATGCGTACCCCTTGGCATTTGCTGCTACAGAGCGAAGTAACTGAACAAACTGATCTGCGTTAACAAATGACAAACTTCCCGCGAACATATCAATGCCGCCACAACCGGCTTGGAATGACGGAGGCACCATAGAGACGAGGTTCTCGTTCATGATCCTGTTACGGACAACCACGCTTCCTCCAGCTATAACGCCACGCCGCTGACTCTCGAATACACCAGGCGCAGTAGTGTTGGTCATTGAACCAAACAACTGGTTCATCTCCTGTTGCAAGCTTGCTTGGCTCATAGACGAAAAACCAATCGCAGAGGCGATTAGCAATACTTGAAATACTTTTTTCATCGTTATAACCCTCCTTGTGCACGCAGATAGCGAACAAGAAACTCAGGGTCCTGTAATATTTTTTCGTTAAGCTCTTGGGCTGACATCGCGAGTGACACGCCGGGTTGAACAGGTCTGGTGGCATAGTAAGTTTGATCGTCAATCCAACCGGCTTGATGGGCTGCGAGAATAATTCGATTATTGAGCTCATCAAGGCTCATTGCACCTTGGCCTATCGGAGTGATGACATTTGGCGGATCAACTAAGAATACGGCAGGGACAGTCGTAACGGACAAGGATTGTGCTTGTCCTGAATCGACCTTGTAATTGGGAAACTCTCCACCGGGTAAAGGCAAGCCATCGACAGCAATAGCAAACACCTCGAAACCGTAGTTCAAAGCCATGGATTCGATGATAGGCGCTTGAGCATGGCAATAAGGGCAATCCGAACGATAGAAGAAGAACAAGCCAGCACGTTTTGCTACTTCACCTAAAGCTACATCACGTTGAGCGCCAGCTTCTCGATCCATCCGATTGGCAGCATAGGTCGCCAAGGGTCTGCGACTGATTTCATCCAAAACAGGATCGCCCATGACCACCTGCTGACTAACATCAGCAAACTGTGAGCCCTTATCCATCATAACGCGCTGGAGATACAGATAGGCTCTGACATTCTCATTCGTCGGCTCATCAATTGCCTTGTCCATGAACGACTGCATGTGCTCTCGGAACCAGGCAGCACTGAAGGGTTTTAGCTCGTCCTTTGTGGGCTCCATGACTCCAGATTCCGGCTTTATTTGCTCTTCAGACTCCGCTGGCTCAGGAATGACCTGATACCAAAACCAACCTTCCTGACCACGCTGATAGAATTGCCCATCACTAGCATAGGCAGGCAAGATGAATAGAAAGAAAATAATGATTGGAATGGTCACCCATAGGATGAACCAAGGTAACAAGGGGGGTCTCATTGTCAGCTCCAGAAAATTTCATAGAACTAACATACTAAAGATCCCCGTAAGAGCGATTGGCCAGATAGATGAAGGAATCGTGTGTGTTTCTGACTAGCTGTTATGACCAGTAACAACAGTTAGCTTTAACGAGCCAACCTTATACTTGGACCGCTTTGAGCGCAGGCTGTGTGAAAACTGCTGATCACTTTTTGGTCTAAGCACAAGATTTTTATGATCAATCGTTCTTGATAAAACAATGCTTGCAGCAACCGTTTGACTAAAATTACTAATAGGTAAATTTATAAACGTGTGCACTTATGTCTCATCATATTAAAGGTCAGGGCCGGCATCAAATAACATTACTACCTGAAGCGCTGGATGACTTTGTTACAGAAGATAATCCTGTCAGAGTAATTGATATATTTGTAGATGGATT
>Ga0209812_10000888_pt1 | contig 23669 bp, 19 predicted proteins | sample JI71714BDNA_FD_187502 | JGI IMG/M metagenome (GOLD analysis project Ga0209812, IMG submission 187502) | Wastewater effluent complex algal communities from Wisconsin, to seasonally profile nutrient transformation and Carbon sequestration -... | ecosystem: Engineered > WWTP > Effluent > Algae...
TCCTTTACTATTGTTGAACGAAAATCCATTTGGGAATTCAAGCGTACACGAAGTAGAAGCATTTGGACCAGTGGCCACATTGATGCCATACAAGCATACAGAAGAAGCCATTTCATTGGCCAAATTAGGAAAAGGCTCTTTGGTAAGCAGCATTGTAACTGCGAGTACAACAATTGCAACCGACTATGTAATTGGTGCGGGTAATTATCACGGTAGAATTTTAGTGCTGAATGAACAGTGTGCTAAAGAAAGCACTGGGCATGGATCTCCTTTGCCTTTATTGGTACATGGTGGTCCTGGTAGAGCAGGTGGTGGAGAAGAAATGGGGGGATTAAGGGGCGTTAAACATTATATGCAGCGAGTAGCAGTGCAGGGTTCACCAGATATGATTACTGCCATCAGCAAAGTGTATCAACCAGGTGCAACAGGAAATACTCCTACCATTCACCCATTCAAAAAATATTTTGAAGACTTAGTAATTGGTGATCAATTGATCACCGAGAAAAGAGTAATTACTGCTGAAGACATTAATGCATTTGCCGATTTAAGTGGTGATCATTTTTATGCGCATTTAGAAGACACCGATTTCAATGGCACTATGTTTGACAAACAAGTTGCACATGGTTATTTAATCATGAGCATGGCTGCAGGATTATTTGTAGACAGCTATGAAAAAAACCCAGTACTCTTAAATTATGGTATTGATGAATTGCGTTTTACCAAACCAGTTTATCCTGGAAGCGAAATGCATATTCGATTTACCTGCAAAGAAAAAATAAGGCAAGAGAAAAAAGAGCCAACCGATATAGACAAGGGAATTGTTAAATGGCTAGTAGAAATGATTGATGAAACCAATGAATTAACAGGAATAGCCACCATCTTAACCATGGTTGCCAAAAAACCAGTACAATAAAATCATTTGTATGATAGAGCATATTAAAGAAGGGTTTGTAAAAGTTGATCGCGAGCATGGTATTGCAACCATTGAATTCTTTCATCCACAAAGCAATTCATTGCCAGGGAAAATATTAGATACCCTAGCAAAAGAAATTTACAGTGAGGGTTTAAACCCCGACACCAAAGTAATTGTGTTGCGTTCAGCAGGTGAAAAAGTATTTTGTTCAGGTGCATCATTTGATGAGTTATCGATCATTCAATCAGAAGAAGCAGGTCTTAAATTTTTTAGTGGCTTTGCCCATGTTATTAATGCCATGCGCACTTGCGGAAAAATTATTATAGCTCGAATTCAAGGTAAATGTATTGGGGGTGGAGTAGGGCTGGCTGCTGCGGCAGATTACGCCATTGCATGCGAAGGAGCCGATGTTAAATTAAGCGAGCTCGCAGTAGGCATAGGACCATTTGTGGTAGGTCCTGCAGTTGAAAGAAAAATTGGCTTATCTGCATTCTCACAATTGACGATTGATGCAGTTACATTTAGACCAGCAGATTGGGCGAGAAGAAAAGGCTTATTTGCAGAATTACATCCAGATGTAGCAGGTATGGACGAGTCTATTATCAGACTATCAACCACTTTATCTCATTCCAATCCAGATGCATTACATGAATTAAAAACTATTTTTTGGAAAGGCACAGAACATTGGGATGAACTCTTGAAAGAAAGGGCTGCCATTAGTGGTAGACTTATTTTAAGTGAACACAGTAAAGCTTTTATTCAACGATTCAAACAGAAATTGTCTTAACGTATTAAACCAGCAGCCCAACTGATACCATAACTGGCTTTAAGGTATTTTGCTCTTAATTGAATCAGCTTCTCCGCCGTTTCAATTACCTTATTTTCTCGAGTATTAAGTAAGAACAAACTGCTCTCGCCATTTTGAAATCGAAGAGTTTCTGCTTTTAGTAAAGCAGTATATCCATTGTATGCCTGTTGTGCAGCAGCAATCTGCTCTTTTAATAAAATAGACTCGGCATAATAAGACCTAATTTTATTGGCAGTACTCCACTGTTTAGCATTCAGCTCGTAATTGGTTTCGGCAATTTTTAATTTTGCCTGTTTATAAGCACCTTGACCTTCTCTCAAGAAAATTGGAATTTTAAATTGCACGCCCCATACATAATTGTTTTGCAGCAAAGCACCTCCAAAATCTTTCATCACATTGAAGCCTTGGTTTAATAAATTGGCTTTAATATTTAAAGAAGGAAGTAAAGACTGAAACTTTAATTTTCTTTGTACTTCTAATGCTTCTAACTCAAAAGCTAAACTTCTTAATGTTGGGTTTTCTGTATTGGCTCTATTGATTAATTGTTCAGGGTCTTCTACTGCTAAGTATAGTTGAAACTGAACCGTATCAGGCACTAAATTATCATTCAATAAATAAGCAGCGTCATTTTCATTCCATAAAAAATTAGCCAGCTCAAGTTGTGCATTAACTAATTTAGCTTTTGCATCTGCTTGTAATAATTGAAATTGTTGAACTTGAGTGAGTGCTTCAATGGTATCAATTAAAGCTCGGTCTCCATTTTGGTAAGCCAATTTAACCAGTCTAAAACGGTCTAGACTCACTTGCAAAAACTGGCGATAAATACTAAATAGTTGATAGGAGCCAGCCCATTGCCAGTAAGCATTGTAGGCATCAAATAATAAATCATTCTGCATTTTAAGTCGGTCTTGCACACTCTGCTGAGAAAACAATACCGCTTGTTGCAAATTAGCCCTACGTTGGTCTATTAGCAAGCCTTTTAATAAAGGCATTTCTACTCCTAGATAACTACTCTGGCCTCTTGTAATTTGATTATTTAAAAACAACCCTCCATTGTCTTCAACTCCAGCTTTAATATCCATACCCCCAATTCTGGTAGGTAGTTTTAATTCTGGATTAGTAGAGAAATAATAATTTTTTCCATCAAATGTTTTTCTACTTGCATCCAATTCTATGGTAGGATCAAAGCCACCCCTTGCACTCAAAAATGCAGCATTCGCTTTTTCAACTTTTATATTTGCTTGCTTGGCTATTGGATGAAAAGTCCTAACCTGTTCAATAAATTTTTCAGGACTTAAAACTTGGGCATTTGTATTGAACGCCCCTGCACAGCCAATTAAGAAGATCAATTTTCTCATGGCTATTTCCCCTTTTGTTCTTTAAGGTCCGTGCCTTGTGTTGGCTTGTAATATTCAGGAGGGAATCCATTGATATTTCTCCATAACTCGTACCCAATTGGCACATCTTTTAAAAGCGCAATTCCATTTGCACCCCCACCCATTCTAAGCTGACGTGGCCAAGCTTTTTCTGAAGGATCTTCAATCACTAACAGCCTAAACTTTCCATTGCTGCTCACAGAGGTCTCTACTGCAGCTACAACTCCACCAAATGTTCCATAAGATGCAGCAGGCCAACCCGAGAATACAATTGCAGGAAATCCATCAAAAACAAACCTGATTTTTTGACCAATTGCCAATAGTGGCAAGTCCATGGGTTCTGCAAATAACTCTACCGCATATTTTATATTATCAGGAACTATTTCTACAATCATATCACCCTCTTTAACCATTTCTCCAATACCTGCTTTACGGGCTTTGGTAATTTGACCATCCTGGGGTGCTGTGATATAATAGAGCTTATTTCGAATATCATAATTACTATACGCATTCTGTAATTTGGCTACATCTGCTTCGCCTGTTGCCATATTAGACAACGACCCAAATTGCTCGCCTTGCGCTTTCGCTATTTTATCAGTGTATTCTTGGATAGTTCCATTTTTTTCAATTCGAATAGCGGTTAACTCTTGTTTCGCTTGTAAAAATTTATTCTCGGCACTGATTTTTTTAGCCAATGCATTCTGGTAGCTTACTTTTCTTCTTTCGAAATCAACTAAAGAAATTACCCCACTATCTAACATATTTTTTGCAGCATCAATTTGTCTTTTAGTTACAGACAATTCATTCAAAACTGCACCCAAATCAATACTATCACTCACTACTTTTAAGGCCTGCTGACGAAGTTTAACATCCAACTGGTCTAACTTTAAATCCCTTGCTTCTTCCAAAGCATTGATTTGTGATACTGCTGTTGCAGCTTTATTGCCATAGCCATCCACCGCAATTTGCTTTGCATCAATTTGTTTCTTGGTTCTATTCAGTAATTGAGGATCAAAATAATCTGTCTTAACCTCACCAATCTGCATGATGGTATCTCCTTTTTTAACAAAGTCGCCTTCTTTTACATACCACTTTACCACACTACCTGCTAATATGGTATTCAATTCTTGAGGTCGATCTTCTTGCCTTAAAGCTGTAACAGCTCCTTTTGCACGTATATTTTGTGTCCAGGGTAAAAAAAGTACCACCAACAATATAAACAAAGAGGCCCACATCCACTTTTTTACATTGTTTTTATTTTGAATTCTATAAATGCCCTTGTAAGAACTTAATTTACTTGATTCAAACTCTTCTTCTATTACCGTGCTGATGAATTTATTATTGGCCATAATTTTCATTTAAAAGTGAAGCAATACTTGACCAATTTCCAGCTGCTTTAACAAACCCATCTTGCAAATAAATTACTTTATTACAACGGGCTGCAATTTCAACATCATTGGTAGCAATGATAACTGTGGCATTTTCCTCAGAAAATATATAATCCTGAATATTTTGTTTGTATCGTTTCTCTAAAAAGTTGAGGGGTTCTTCAAGTAATAATAACCGCTTTTTTCCCAACAGCGCCCTCAGCAATAAAATATCTTGTCTTATTTTACTATTCAACCGCTTTCCGGTTGGGTCTAGAAGTGTATCATATCCTTTTGGTAAACTTTGTATAAAACTGGTTAGTCCGCATCTGTTCACTAAATCGGTGACTTCATCGTATTGTATATGACTACTGCCCATCGTAATATTTTCCCAAATTGTTCCGTGAAAAATATCCTGTTGACTAAGCAAAATTCCTGTTTGAGATCGAACTGAGTGTAGGTTATAGTTACCCATTGGTATACCATCCACTAAAATAGATCCAGTGAAATTTTTAAACGCTCCAGTTAATAACCGCAGAATGGTTGATTTACCTGAGCCTGATTCTCCCATGATACATACTTTATCACCTGCTGCTATATCTAGTTGTAACCCTTCTAATGCTTTTGATTGATTTCCATATACAAATCCAACATTTTCAAATAAAATGGAAACGCCTTTATTCAAATCTGATAATTCAACCGTTCCCTGTGTTTCAATTTCGCTCTCCGTAATCTTACTCAATTTTTCTACTGATGTAAGTACATCATACACTTTATCCATATTCAATATCAACTTCTCTACAGAAGCAATAATGCTTAAAATCACAATATCTGCTGCAATGAATTGTCCTATATTAATTTGTTGGTCTACCAATAAAACCGCCCCTACTATAAGCATTGCAGCTGTAATCAATACCTTAAACATGATTAAACTCCAATACTGAGTAAGCAACACTTTAAAATAAGTGGTTCTGGCATGTAAATAATTGGAAACAATACCATCCGTTTTTTTAATATTTAATTCGGTACCCCTAGAGTATTTAAAAGATTTAATTACTCTCGCCATTTCTTCTAACCAAGCTGCCGTTGCATATTTTTGATCACTTGCTTCAATACTTGCTTGAAATCCTGCTGGAAGGGTAAAGCGCATAATCAAATAACCTATCAAAGCCAATACAGCACCGAATGCTATAAAAACTGGATGATAAAAAGAAAGTAAAATCAATCCAAAGAAAATCTGAATGATTGCTGCCGGAACGTCAAGCAATAATTTCTCGACTGCTTTTTGTAAAGAAATGGTATCAAAAAATCGATTGACCAATTCTGGTAAATAATAGGCATCTAATTTTTCAATATTCATTTTAGGTAATCGATCTGCAAATTCAAACGAGTAGCGAACAAATATTTTCTGTTGAATTTTTTCTGTTACTTGTAGTTGCCTTACCTGCAATAAACCATATATAATTACGGCTGCTACAACTAAAACAATCAATACCACAATAGATGTAGAGAGTGATCCCGCCAAAACAAAGCCAATAATGGTTTGGATACCCAATGGCATTGCAAGGCTTAATATACCTGCTAGAATGGCAAAAGCGTATATGGAAGAAACATCTTTTTTATCTAAATTAAGTAGCTCTAAAATCTTGCGAGCTGCACCCATTGGTGATACTATATTCTTACTTTTTTCCATTGCGGGCAATATTACAAGTATTATACCTAAAGTAGTTTAACTACCAATAAGCTTTTGTGAAAGTGATTGGCTAAATATTCCTAATATGAATAAAGGGCCAATATTTATCTAAAGATCATCAAATTCATAAATTTCATCAATATGGGTTCCTGCCCGCATCTCATAGATTGGCTTTACCAAACCATCATGCAAATCATAAACCCAACCATGAAGATCAGGGCCTTGACGCTCCTTCCATGATTTTTGAATAATAGAGGTTTTAGCTAGATTCAATACCTGCTCTTGTACATTTAACTCAATCATTCTGTTCAATTGTATATTTTCATCTTGAATCGCATCAATTTCTTCTCTATGAAAACGATGAACGTCTTTAATGTTTCGAATCCATTTGTTAATAATTCCAAAATTATGGTTGGTCATGGCCGCTTTTACACCACCACATCCATAATGACCGCATACAATGATATGTTTCACTTTTAATACTTCAACTGCATATTGCAATACACTCAACAGATTCAAATCTGTATGAATGACCATATTGGCAATATTGCGATGAACAAAGATTTCTCCAGGTTGGGTTCCTGTTATTTCATTTGCTGGAACTCGGCTATCGCTGCAGCCAATCCATAAAAAATCGGGGGTTTGCACATCAACCAATCGATTAAAATAGTCTGGATCGTCATGTAGTTTTTCTTTTGCCCAAGCCTTATTTTCTAAGAGTAATCGTTCGTATGAATTCATAAATAAAGTTTATGGCTGTTTAAATAATAAATGCATGGGTTGATAATTCCCTTTTTTAACATGCACTTTAATTCCTCTTGAAGGTGCTGTTTCAATAAAATCGTTGATTTCTTCAATTATATCTTTATCAATAAAATCTGCTCTTGTTGCATCAACCATTACAAAAGAATGATCAGGAAAAGATTGTAAATGCTTTTTAATAATGGGTTTATTTAAAAAGGAAACATCCTTTCGAAGTCTGATCAAATAATTATTATCATTCACAACCAAAATAGCAGACCTGAAATTGCTTCTTACTAAATAAAATAAACTCACCAACATTCCCACAATAATTCCGGTTAGCATATCAGTTAAAAAGATAGCAATTGTGGTTGCTATATAAGGCATAAACTGATCCCAACCTTTATCGTAAAACAATTTGATTTCTTTAAAACTTACCAGCTTAAAACCAGTATAAATAAGCACTGCGGCTAGAGCAGACAAAGGAATTTTACTCAATAATCCGGGAATAAAAACCACACAGAGTAAAAGTAAAATACCATTTATAATAGTTGATTTTTTAGTTTGTGCGCCTGCATTTACATTAATTGAACTTCGTACAATCACCGAAGCAACTGGCAAACCACCGATTAAGCCCGAAAAAATATTGCCAATACCTTGGGCTTTTAATTCTCTATTGGTAGGAGTAATTCGTTTTAAAGGATCCAGTTTATCAATCGCTTCAACTGCTAATAGTGTTTCTAAACTTGAAATAATGGCTAAGGAAAAAGCAACCATCCAAATAGTTGGATTAAGAATTAAACTAAAGTTAGGCAGGGTAAAAAAAGAAATGAAGTCGGTTAGGTCTTTCGGAATAGGAAGACTTACCAAATGGCTTGCTTCTAATTTGGCGCTAGAATTGGTGTACTCAAAAAAATAGTTAGCAACCGTTGCAAGTAAAACAACTAATAAAGGAGCAGGAATATAATTCAACCATTTTGTTTTCTTTATTGATGTGGTTTGCCAAATCAATAAAATTGCCAAACTAATTAATCCTATAAATAAAGCAGTTGTATTAAATGCATTGAATGCTTGTGGAATTTCTGTAAAAGTATTTTGTTGATCATTTTGAAAGAAACGTTCATCGCCTTCAAAATCTACGTCGTAGCCAACTATATGAGGAATTTGTTTTAGAATTAAGATGAGTCCTATAGCGGTTAACATGCCTCTTATAACCGAGTTAGGTACATAGTGAGCAATAACTCCCGCTTTAAAAAATCCTAAAATGATTTGGAAAATACCAGCTAAAACTACCGCAACTAAAAATGCTTCATAAGAGCCCAATTGTGAAATACCCATCACTACAATTGCAGTTAATGCAGCAGCAGGACCCGTTACACTTAATTGAGACTTACTAAAGAAGCCTACAACAATACCACCTACAATTCCAGCAATAATACCAGAAAACAAAGGTGCCCCAGAGCCTAGTGCAATACCAAGGCAAAGGGGCAGCCCTATCAGCAAAACAACAATAGAAGCGGAAAGATCTGATGCTGTATGCTGTAAAAATTTTTTCATTTTAAATATTTAATCCACCACAAGCGCTAATAACTTGTCCGGTAATATACGAACTCATATCGCTTGCTAAGAATAAGGTTGTGTTAGCAATTTCTTCTGCCTTTCCAAATCTTCCCAATGGTATTTTTTGTAAAAACTGTGCAGCACCCTCCCCATCTTTTAAGTAATGAGTCATATCGGTTTCCACAAATCCAGGAGCAATGGCATTACAGCGAATATTTCTAGAGCCCAATTCAGCAGCAATAGACTTGGTAAATCCTATAATACCCGCTTTACTTGCAGCATAACTACTTTGACCAGCGTTTCCTCTTATACCAATAATAGAGCTCATATTAATAATACTTCCCTGCTTGGCTTTCATCATTGGACGAATCACCTGCTTGGTCATATTATAAATGCTCTTTAAATTAATATCAATTACTTCATCCCATTGCTCTTCGGTCATTCTCAATAACAAGTTATCTTTTGATATACCTGCATTGTTTACACAAATATCAATAGCACCAAATTCTTTCACAGTATCATTCACCAAGGTCTCGCATTCAGCAAAAATGCCTGCATTGCTTTTTACCGCTTTCGCTTTTACCCCCAGTGCTTCTATTTGTGTTGCTAAAGCAGCTGCTTTTTCAGCACTATTATCGCTAACATAAGTAAATACAATATGACTTCCTTGTTCTGCTAATTTTAAAGCAATGGCAGCTCCAATTCCACGAGCTGCACCTGTTACAATAGAAACTTTACCTTCTAATAATTTCATTTGGTTCAATTATAATGTTCTACAAATAAAAACTTTTTATTTCATCTATGTACAAACGTTCATTACTTAACCTTGGTACTTTATGTTGTCCGCCCAATTTTCCTTTATGCTTTAGCCATTGGTTAAAAATACCCGGATTTAAAGCGTGTACAACAGGCATTGCTAGGGCCATATCTTTATGCCGTTTTGCCTCGTAGTCACTATTTAAACTTTTGAGTGCAGTATCTAGCTCAATTGTAAAATGTTCAATAGAATCAGGCTTTTGCTCAAACTCAATTAACCATTCATGGGCTCCTTGATGCTGCTCGCTAAAATAGATGGGTGCTGCTGTATAGTCGGCTACAATCAACCCCGTATTAGCGCATGCTATTGCAATAGCCCTATCTGCATTGTCTGCAATCAATTCTTCTCCAAACGCGTTAATGTATTGTTTTAGTCTTCCAGTCACTTTTAATTTGAAAGGATACTTGCTAATAAATTGAACCGTATCTCCTACCAAATAACGCCATAAACCGCCATTGGTGCTGATGACTAAAGCATAGTTTTCACCAACCACAATATCATTTAAGCCAATTGTTTTAGGATTGGGTTTGCCATATTCACTAACTGGCATGAACTCATAAAAAATGCCATTTTCTGTAAACAACAACATACCCTCTTCTTCTGGTGAAACTTGAGCGGCAAAAAAACCTTCACTGGCGTTGTACATTTCCAAATAACTACAACCTCCTCCAATCAGCTGCTGAAATTGAGCACGATAAGGTGTAAAAGAAACACCGCCATGAATATACAATTCCAAATTAGGCCATACTTCTTTCAAGGTTTTTTTACCAGTAATGGCCAATATTCTTTTTATCAAAATCAATGTCCAAGTAGGCACACCGGAAATGGAAGTCACATCTTCTTGTATTGTATGGTGAGCCATTTTCTCAATCTTCTCTTCCCATTCATCCATCAATGCAATCGAAAGCTCAGGAGTTCTAATCCAATTGGCCCAAATGGGTGTGTTTTGTAAAAGGACTGCACTTAAATCGCCATATTGCATCTCTTCATTTAACTGGCTAATTTGATGACTGCCGCCAATGACCAATCCTTTTCCTGTTAACAGATCGCTTTCGCTTCTGTTGTTATAATACATAGTAAGAACGTCTTTTGCACTTTGAAAATGGCAATCTTCCAAACTCTCTTGTGTAATCGGAATGAACTTACTTTTATCGTTGGTAGTTCCACTGCTTTTTGCAAACCAATTCACAGGCGTATTCCAAAGTACGTTTTCCTCGCCCGCCATTATTCGATCTATGTAGGGTTTTAAATCGTCGTATTCATGAATAGGAACTGCTTCTTTAAATTTTCGAATATTAAAAAGTTGATTAAAGCCGTACTTTCTTCCGAACTCTGTGTACTGTCCGTGGGTTATAAGGTCTTGGAGCACTTCGCGTTGAGAAGCAATTGGATCATTAGCCCATTGAGCAATACGCCAGTGCCTTATTCGGGCCAAACGTGATATAGCAGGACTTAATAATTTCATAGATTTTGTTCGCTATTCTCTTTAGCCATATCAATGATCCAATCTTTGCGTTTTAATTCAAAATTCGTTCCCAAATAAAGTCTGCGTACTTGTTCATCTTCGGCCAATTCCTCGGCAGTTCCGTGCTTAAAAATTTTCCCTTCAATTAAAAGATAAGCTCTATCACAAATGGAAAGCGTTTCGTTTACATTATGGTCTGTAATTAAGATCCCAATATTCTTATATTTCAATTTAGCTACAACGCCTTGGATGTCTTCAACCGCAATTGGATCAACACCTGCAAAAGGCTCATCCAATAAAATGAATTTTGGATCAACAGCTAATGCCCTAGCAATTTCAGTTCTTCTTCTTTCGCCTCCACTTAAACTATCTCCGTTGTTTTTTCTTACATGGTGCAAATTAAATTCATCTAATAAAGATTCCATTTTATGAAGCCGTTCCGCTTTAGTAAGATTAGTCATCTCTAAAACAGCCATGATATTGTCTTCAACCGTTAATTTTCTAAAAACACTCGCTTCTTGTGGCAAATAGCCAATACCCATTTGAGCTCTTTTATACATGGGTAATTTGGTAATATCTTGATCGTTCAAGAAAACCGTTCCTTCATCTGGCTTAATCAGGCCCACCACCATATAAAAACTGGTGGTTTTACCTGCGCCATTTGGGCCCAACAAACCCACAATTTCCCCTTGTTTAACGTTTACAGAAACATTATTTACAACGGTTCTACCCTTGTAACTTTTGTAGAGGTTATTGGTTTGTATAGTCAAGTTCACCGGTAACGCTTTGTACAAATGTAATATGTCGTTTGTATATTGCGGCATGAAAGTTACTGAACATATTCAACAGGCCAAGAACACATTAATTTCATTTGAAGTTTTACCTCCACTTAAGGGAAAGACCATCCAACATGTTTTTGATCACTTGAACCCGTTAATGGAGTTCAAACCGTCTTGGATTAACGTAACTTATCATAGAAGTGAAACTGCTTTTAAAAAGAAAGCCGATGGCACTTTTGAAAAAGTAGAAGTGCGCAAGCGCCCTGGTACCGTTGGGATCTGTGCCGCTATTATGAACCATTACCGCATCGACACCGTGCCCCACTTTATTTGTGGCGGTTTTAACAAAAGGGAAAGTGAAGACGCCTTAATAGACCTTAACTTTTTAGGAATTGACAACGTATTGGTGTTAAGAGGCGATGCCGCTAAAAACGAAGCCAGTTTTGAACCAGAACCAGATGGGCATAAATATGCCATTGATTTGCAGAAGCAAGTGGTGAATTTAAATAGTGGGATTTATTTAGACGAAGACATTCAAAATGGAGGCAAAACCAATTTCTGTATTGGAACAGCTGGTTACCCCGAAAAGCATTTTGAAGCCCCCAATTTAGAAATAGACTTACAACGATTGAAAGAGAAAGTAGATGCTGGGGCAGATTATATCATGACCCAGATGTTTTTTGACAACCAAAAATTCTACGATTACGTAAAAGCTTGTAGAGATATGGGCATCACCGTTCCTATCATTCCAGGATTAAAACCCATCACCAATAAAAAACAATTGTCTGTATTACCCAGAATATTTCATGTAGACATTCCTACAGATTTATCCAATGCCATTTCAAAATGCAAAACAGATGCCGATTGTGAGCAGGTAGGAACCGAATGGTTAATACAACAAAGCAAGGAACTCAAAGCTTTTGGTGTACCCGTTTTACACTATTACACCCTAGGTAAACCCAAAGTAATTTGGAATGTGGTGAATGCGGTATATTAATATTTTACAACACTATTTTTTCTGCATAAAATCAGAGTAAGCTTTTGGTGGTTTTCCAAACTTTTTTTTAAAACAATGACAAAAATATGCAACAGAATTAAATCCAATTTCTGATGCTATTTGTTTAATATTTTTATTGCCTTGTCTTATTAAAACTTCTGCTTTAGATAATTTAATGTCTGTAATAAATTGCTTTGGCGTAATGCCGTACTTTGTTTTTACTAATCGCTCTAATGTAGAAACACTAATTGCCATTTTTTCTGCGAGCAAAGGAATTGAAATGGAGTCATTTTCATAAAACTGATTTACCAGCTCTTCAAATTTAAATGACGACTTAAAATTGGGGATTAATTCATCAGAATCAGAATTACTTTTCATTCTACCTTAATTAAATATTTACTTTAATACAGATAAATTTACAATACTCCATTTTTTAAAAAAATGAGATTAATCATAAAATTTCATCAGCGTTTTTTAGCATCCATTAAAGCATCAAATTGTTCCAATGTCAACTGCTTTGCTAAAATGCGCTTTTTATCGTCTAGTAAATAAACTGTAGGGGTTTTAAAAATATCATATAACTGCCTATAGTTGGGCAAGCCCGCTTTTTCTTCTGCTTGTTTATCTTCTTTGGTTTGATATACTTGGTACCAATCGGTAGACAATTTGCGATCTACTATAAATTTTTTCCAGGCTGAATTTTCATTTTCGTAAATATTGACAGAATAAATCGCTACCCCTTTTGACTTCCACTTTGCTTGGTAAATAGAATCATATCTGGGTATTTCTTCTTTACAGTGCCCGCAGTTGGGATCCCAAAATGTTACGATGGTAAATGGAGCATTGATGGTATATAGTCCCACTTTCTTGCCACTGGTATCGGTTAAATTAAGCACAGGTGCTTGCTGACCAATTTGGTTGGCCATTAAGCTATAAGCCCTTTCGGTAATTGATTTTCGAGACGCTGGATTTAATAGTACCGTATCCCCTTTTGCATAAAAATTTTCAAAAAGGTATACAAATACCTTATCCTGCCCCATGAATTCAGGATTGATGTATTTATTGGTAAACTTGGTTAGCAAATAAGGATAAATTTCTTTTCCAGTTTTAGCCATCAACAACATTTGCTTTACTTCAGAAATAATAGAATCGGGGTCTGCAGAAACATAGTATTTAAAATACTCATCCAGCTTAGGTTCAAAAAAAGGGGTTCTTAATAATCGATCCTCATTAAATAATACATTGTCCCAATAGTGTTGTTTTACATATTGGTATGGATATGCAGAATCTGGCTTACCCTTTACAATTGGCACTGGTGGCAATTCAGGACGCTGCATAATATAAAACAGCGTAGACAATAAAGAGGTAGGATGGGTCTTGTGAATATTGATCTGGTACTGTTTGATTTCTTTTTCTGTGCTGGCAATAGATGCCCTTATTTTATCTGCTTCTGCACCATTGGTAGACTGCAAAGCCAATTTGAGTTGCTGTAGCATTCTTCCTTTTTCATTAGAAAAAACAGCATAGTTTTTAAACAAGTCGTTATCGGGCGAGCCCTTGATGATGGCCGATTCTTTTGCACTGGTGTCTGCCTGAATACTGAATCTTTGCTGAGGATCCATCAACAACTCAAATTGTATGGTATAAGTAGGAGAAACAACAAAATAAATTCCAGTGGTCAGCTTATTAGGTCCTTTAAATACCCCTTTACTATTCTGGTCTAAACGAGTTGAATCTACTAAAGTCATCCCTTTCCCAAAATAACTACCCAAGTACACCGTACAATTTTTAAGGGGGGTTAGCGAAATAGCGATCTCCCTTCCCCCAGTAACTACCTTTTTTTGTTGGGCCAATAAGCCTTGAAACTGAACCAATATCAACACACTGAACATCAAAAAACGCATATTCCTTATTTAGGGTTAAAAATACGCAATTTGGAGGGCTAAATAGAAAACGACCTACCTTTACGGCGTGAGAAAACAACGAAAAACAGTTGTACTAGAGAAAGTACTGGTACAGGATTATGCCGCCGAAGGAAAATCTTTGGCTAGAGTAGATGGTAAAGTAGTTTTTATTGAGGGGGCAGTTCCCGGCGATGTAGTAGATGTTCAATTGTCTAAAAACAAAGCCGACTGGGCCGAAGGCCATACTGTTCATATTCATAACTTGTCATCGGATAGGGTTACGCCTTTTTGTGAACATTTTGGTGTTTGTGGAGGTTGCCAATGGCAAATGCTTCCTTATGAAAAGCAATTATTTTATAAGCAAAAACAAGTTAACGATAACCTGACCCGTATTGCAAAAATTAATCTCCCTGAAATTGCCCCTATAATTGGAGCTGATTTTACTCGCGGCTATAGAAATAAAATGGAATACACTTTTGCTACCCGCAAATACATCCCTACGGATGAGTTTAGGAGAATGAAAGCAGAAGGGGTCGATTTTAATAATCAACCAGGGGCTGCGGGCTTTCATGTGCGTGGTTTTTTTGACAAAGTGGTAGAAATAGACACTTGTCATTTGCAAGAAGAACCCACTAACTTCATTAGAAAAGCAGTGGCAGCTTATGTTCTAGCGAATGAGTTGCCATTTTACAATATTAAAACCCATGAAGGGTGGATTAGAAACCTCCTGGTAAGAAGCAGTACTACTGGAGAGTTGATGGTGAATATGGTCATTGCCTATGAAGACAAAGAGCATCGGATTGCGCTATTAGACCAATTATTACAATCATTCCCAGAAATAACTACCCTTTTATATACCATCAATGGTAAAAGGAATGATAGCTTGCACGATCAAGAACCCATTGTTTATCATGGCAAGGGTTATATCATTGAGAAATTAGAAGAACTGTCTTTTAAAATTAGTCCTAAATCATTTTTTCAAACCAATACTAAGCAGGCAGAAAAATTATATGGGGTTACTAGAGAATTTGCTGAACTAGATGGCAGCCAGCTTGTTTATGATTTGTATTGCGGAACAGGGAGTATTGGATTATTTGTGAGCAAATTTGCTAAAAAGCTGATTGGGGTTGAAATGGTAGCAGATGCCATTGAAGATGCCAAAGAAAATGCTGCTTTAAACGGAGTAAACCATGCTTCTTTTTTTGCGGGTGATGTAATTGATATTTGCAATGATGCTTTCTTTGAAACCCATGGAAAGGCTGATGTGGTAATTACAGATCCTCCAAGAGCTGGAATGCATGAAAAACTAGTAAAAAAATTATTGGAAATAGCAGCGCCTACGGTGGTTTATGTAAGCTGTAATCCTGCAACGCAAGCAAGAGACTTGGCTTTGTTAAGCGAAAAGTACCAGGTAACCAAAATACAACCAGTTGATATGTTTCCACATACCTTGCATATTGAAAACGTTGTACAATTGAAATTGATTTAAGCATTATGACAGAGTTTAGACCCAGTAGATTCGAAATATTACCGACCATCGTAAAAAACTTATTGATCATCAATGGGCTTTTTTTTCTGGCACAAAATATCATTTCAGGGCCCAACGGATTCTTGAACATGGAAAATATTTTTGCCTTACATGGATGGCAAAGTAGTTTATTCCAGCCCTGGCAGTTGATTACACATATGTTCATGCACGGAGATTTTGGACATATTCTAGGTAATATGTTTGCACTTTGGATGTTTGGATCGGTTCTGGAAAATTTATGGGGATCAAAAAGATTTTTAACTTTTTACTTGATTTGTGGATTAGGAGCAGCTTTAATTCATTTGTTGTTTCTTAGTTATGAGTTTGTGCCACTCATGAATGATTATAAAGTTATTTTCAACCTACATGAAGATGGCGGCGCTTCATTAAATAACGCCATGATTCGTTTTATTGATACCTATAATATCCGATTCGAAAATCACAGTGAAGTCATCAGCAGTTTAAGGTTAAATCCAGACAACACCCTGGCCAGTGCTCAAATGTTTGAAGCCTTGACTAATTTTTACGATAAAAATATCAATACCGCAACCCTAGGAGCCAGCGGGGCCGTTTTTGGTATTTTGGCAGCCTTTATATATTTATTCCCCAATACATATATCTATATCTATTTTTTATTCCCTATAAAAGCAAAATGGATTGGATTGCTCTACTTTTCATATGAATTCTTTTTTGCCCTTAAAAACTCCGCAGGAGACAATGTAGCAAGATGGGCACATATTGGCGGGGCCATTGTAGGATTACTAATTGTTATTACTTGGAACAAAACCCGCAAAAAAACGTTCTATTAGTATGTCACCACTAACACAAAAAAGCACCCGAAATATATTACTTGGACAAGACAATAACGCATTGGTATTCCTATTTGCTGTGAATTCCTTGGTTTTTGTATTAATTAATTTTATCAGGATTGTATATTTCTTATCGGATATTCCTTTAGAATTTTTCAATAAGCAAATTTTAGACTGGTTTACGCTTTCGCCTGTTCCTGATGTATTTTTTTCAAGACCCTGGACCATTTTTACTGCCATGTTCACCCATTTAAGCATTTGGCAACTGATTAGTACTTTGTTGTGGTTATGGGCTTTTGGTTACATATTGCAAGACTTAGCAGGGAATAGCAAATTATTACCCATCTATTTATATGGCGGATTTGTTGGTGCCATTGTGTTTTTATTAACCAATAACTTATTTCCGGTATTAGAAAGAAATATATTGACCACTCCAGCTATGTTGGGTGGAGGTGCTGCTGTAATGGCTGTTGCTTTAGCCACTACTACATTGGCACCCGATTATAGAATATTCCCCTTAATTAATGGTGGAATACCCCTTTGGGTGCTCACTTTGGTGTTTGTAGCCATTGATTTTGCTACTTTATCAGGGGGTAATGCAGGAACTGGTGCTGCACATTTGGCCGGAGGAGCAATGGGTTTCCTTTTCGTAAAACAATTGCAAAAAGGGAAAGATTGGAGTGCTTGGATGAATGCATTGGTAGACTGGGTAGACAATCTTTTTAATCCGGAAAAGAAACAAGAACAACAGAAACAATCAGAAAAACATTTCTACAGAGCCAACAGAAAGCCGTACGAAAAAATTGCTAATATCACCCAACAAAAATTAGACGATATCCTTGATAAAATAAACCAGCATGGATATGCGTTTTTAACAGACGAGGAGAAGGCTTTTCTAAAAAGAGCCAGCGACCAAGAACTGTAATGAATTCACCACATCCGTTTTTTACATTTATTAAAACCAGTATAGCAGCATTGGGCTTTCCATTAATGCTCATCTATTGGATTGCTTCGTTCAGTGGTTGGATGGACCCCCATATTTTTACAGGCATCACTTTTTTAGCGATTGGCTTTCCCATACTATTCTTAGTTAGTTTTTTATGGTGCTGCATGGTTGTATGGTTGTTTAGAAAAAAATCATGGCTGGTTTTTTTATTATTACTACCTGGAAGTTTTAATCTTTTTAATACCTATTCTGTTCGGTTCAATCAATCATTCAATGCAAGTAAAAACCCAGAATCAATTCGGGTATTAACTTGGAATGTGAATGAATTTTTGTTTAGTAAACCAGAAGTGGATTCTTGGAAATATGATCAAGGTGAAATGCTTCAATTCATTAAGGAAGTAAATCCGGATATACTTTGTTTTCAAGATTATATTGTTTCTCCAGGTTGGGCAGAACGAGATATACCGGGGTTTATAAGGGATAGCTTAGGTTTTCCTTACCAGTTCTTTAGCATGGACGACTTAGATTACGGAACCATTATTTTTTCAAAATTTCCTATCAAAAATAGTGGGCGAATGGTTTACAATCAAGCATCACATCCTGAAAGCATTGCATATGCCGATGTAGAAATAGACAACAAAACAATTCGATTGTTTAATACTCATTTTAGGTCTATGTTTTTACACCACAATACATTGTCTAGTGCAGTATTGGGTAATTTAAAATACGTAAAAGAAGACACCAATTTTCTATTTAAAACGAATCGTTTTGAAAGATTGGAATATTATGATCGTGTTCATACAGATCAAGCCAAACAAGTACTTGATGCATTTGATGATACCCAAATCCCTTTTATTTTTTGCGCTGATCTAAATGCAGTACCCAGCAGTTATGTATATCAATTACTCAGACAAAACACGCTAGATACCTATTTAGAAAAAGGTGCTGGCTTAAGAGGCACTTATAAAAAAGGCAGCTTTTTAGCAAGAATTGATTTAATACTCACTTCTACTGATTTTAAGACGGTACAATATTATTCTCCAAAATTGAATTTATCCGATCATTATCCCGTGATTGCCGATCTACAACTTGCCAATTAATTTTTCTGTAATTTTAATTATGGCAAAAGGCTGGATCAGAAAAACCACAAAGAAATTTTTCATCATTGTTAATGCAATTATTGTTTTATTTTTTTTGATTGCTGCACTGTCTCCTTATATTAATCCCAATCAAGTCTGGCTGCATGGATTACTAGCGTTAACCACTCCGTATCTCATTCTAGCTCTGATCTTATTTACATTATTTTGGTTAATATCAAAACCTATATGGTCGCTCATGCCAATTATTGCGTTGTTAATTGGATGGCAACAAATTGCAGTGGTGTTTGCTTGGACAGGGAATTCCATTTTTACCAAAAGAAAAGCTGAAAATCATTTTAGAATTGTCAACTGGAATGTGCAAAGTTTTAATGGTCTATCTAAAAATGCATTGGCAAAAAAATTGGTCAGGAATGAAGTGGCTTCAAGCATCTTAAAGACCTATCCAGATGTAATTTGCTTACAAGAGTTTAATAATGCAGAAGCAGAAAACAATATCAGTTTATTTAAAAGCACGCATCGGTATTACTTTTTTTCTAAAGACCATAAAAGGAACGACGGAACCTATCAATCCGGATGTATTATTTTCTCTAAATATCCAATCATCGACTCTGGCAGAGTTGCATTTCCTTCTGAGGAAAGTCTTATTTATGCCGATCTTTTAAAAGGGAATGATACGATTAGGATATTTACCACCCATTTACAGTCTTTCAAGTTTAAAAAGAAAGACTATGCTGATATTGAGAAAATTAAAGATTCTGATGAGTCTTCTTTCAGTGCCTCACTCAGTCTCATGAGAAAAATGAAAGCGGCTTATAAAAAGAGAGGTATTCAAGCCAATTTAGTAAGAACTGCGCTTGACCGAAGTCCATATCCAACAGTGATTACTGGAGATTTCAATGATGTTCCCAATTCCTATACCTACTTTAATATCAAAGCTGATAAAAATGACGCATTTCTACAAAGAAGCTTTGGCTTAGGCAGAACGTTTATTTCCATAGCCCCAACCCTTCGAATTGACTATATCTTATTAGATAAGCAATTTGAAGTAAAACAGTTTGATATGGTTGATGAAGCGCTAAGTGACCATATCATGTTGGTAGCTGATATTCGTTTGAAAAAATAAAATAACTTTGCGGCATCATGTCGCTGAAAGTATACAACTCGCTTACCCGTAAAAAAGAAAATTTTGAGGCCATTAATCCCCCCTATGTGGGAATGTACGTTTGTGGACCTACTGTAAGTGGAGAAAGTCATTTAGGTCATGCAAGACCATTTATCACTTTTGATGTATTATACCGGTACTTGATGTACTTGGGGTATAAAGTTAGATATGTAAGAAATATTACCGATGCGGGTCATTTTGAAGAGGAAGGTAGGGCCGCGGAAGATAAAATTAGTTCTAAAGCAGTTTTGGAGAAACTAGAGCCAATGGAATTGGTACAGAAATATACCAATATGTACCATTGGGCCATGAATCAGTTTAATAACTTACCACCAAGTATAGAACCAACTGCAACAGGCCATATTGTTGAGCAAATTGAAATGATTAAAAAAATCATTGAAGATGGCTATGCATACGAATCAAATGGCTCTGTATATTTTGATGTTGAGAAATACAATATCGATTTTAGCGCCAAAGGCCAGCCTTATGGAATTTTAAGTGGAAGAATTTTAGATGACCAAATAGAAAGTACCAGAGAATTAGATAACCAAGACGAGAAGAGAAACAAAAGCGATTTTGCTCTTTGGAAAAATGCACCGCCCGAACATATCATGCGTTGGCAGAGTCCTTGGGGTGAGGGTTTTCCTGGATGGCATATTGAGTGTTCTGCAATGAGCACAAAATATTTAGGAAAAGAATTTGATATTCACGGTGGCGGTATGGACTTACAGTTTCCACATCATGAATGTGAGATTGCGCAAAGTACAGTGTGCAACCATCAAATGCCTGCCAGGTATTGGCTTCACAATAATATGATTACCATTAATGGTAAGAAAATGGGTAAGAGCTATAACAATGTAATTAAGCTCAGTGAATTATTTGCGGGAACACATCCCATATTAGAACAAGCTTATGCCCCTTCTACTGTTCGTTTCTTTATTCTACAATCCCAATATAGAAGCACACTAGATTTTAGCAATGAAGCTTTACAAGCAAGTGAAAAAGCATTGAGAAGATTAATGGATGCCTATGAATGGTTCATGAGTTTTGACCTTACAGCCAATCAAACTGGAGATGATCAAACACTTAACCAAAAAGTAGTAAAGCTGGTTACTGAGTTTGATGAATTCATGAACGACGATATTAATACTGCTAAAGTAATTGCCAATATGTTTGAATTGGTTCCTGTAATCAATTCATTAAAAGACAAACATATCAGTGCAACTGCATTGGATAGTAATACAATTGACTTAATGAAAAAACAATTATCTGCGTTTATAGTAGATATTTTTGGCTTGCAAAGCAGTAAGGCAGATAATAACAATAAATTAGAAGGTGTTTTACAATTGTTGATTAATATTCGCAAAGAAGCAAAACAAAGAAAAGACTTTGTTACATCCGATAAAATCAGAAATGAATTAAGCGCCTTAGGCGTGCAATTAAAAGATGAAAAAGATGGAGGAATGAGTTACACCATCCAGTAGATTATTCTCCTGGACGGTATTCCTTTTCCTTGTTTTTATATACATCTTCTTTATAAAAGAACACATCTTTAAACTTACCATAAACAAATCCAGCAGATTGGTCCTTAAAATGAGGAGAGAGTGGATTATTGCTGTGGCCACCTGTCACAATTGTTTTGGCTTTCACTCTCTTTCCAAATTCTACTGCGGCAATAAAACTATTTCCAGAAAAACCATATCGTCCTTTTGAACTATACATAGATCTGCTTTCAAAAGCAGGCAATGAACCCCATCTAGATGAACTTAATGGAACGGCCAAGCTTTCTTTACTGTCGTCGTACACTTCAGCAAATTTACCAGTAAGGCGCTGGTAACGGTTAATAGAACCCCATCTTACTTGCCAGTATCCATACTTGGCTGTTAATTCGTTCACGACTTCATTTAATTTTTCTAATATTTTTCTTCCGCTAACGCCACTAGCAATTGCATTGAATCTGCCAATAAATTCTGTGCCCTCTTCTCTTGTTTTAGCAGAAGGCCAAAGTGCATTCACTTTAGTAGCCCAATCAATTGCTAATGTAGTTGCTACGGAACTAGTATCGGTAATTTTATTCCAAGCCCTCAATGTTTCTACAGCTGGTCTGATTTTGTTTTTTAAAGAGTCGGTATTACTGGTTGCATCAAAAGCCTTAAATAAAGGAGGCAGTAATATATCAAACGCAGTTAAATAGCGATCGTATCCAATTTCAATTAATTCTTCAAGTGAAATACTATCTCTATTATTTAATAATCGCATGGCGTTTATACCCCTAGCATTTTGGCCATCAGGAGCCATATAGTAAGGATAATTGTTTTTATTAGGGCTACTCTCGCCAGCCAATGTAAATGGAGTAGCATTACAGTTTTGCATCCATCCACTAGCAGGATTAATTAAATGTACTGTTTCCTCTAATGGATGTACGCCCTGCCATTCAGTTGCAGCAATAGAACCATCAACTGGTAAATTAAAATCAAACCCAGGATTTCTTTTAGGAACAAAGTTTCCATGCCAATAAGCAATATTTCCCTGGTCATCCGCATACACAGTATTATTGGTTGTATTCGAAAGTCCTTTCATTGCGGTAGTGTACTCCTCTAGATTTTGGGCTTTGGTTGTTTTCCAACTTTGAATCAAGGCTTTCATGGATCGATTGTACTCTTTTAGTGCCAACCACTTTCCATTTCTTTTAGCTACAACAGGACCGTGATGCGTATAAAATGCAGTAAATGTTTTAGCCAGTCTTTCGCCATTCACCGTATAGTAAATAGTTATGGGTTTAGATTTCACTGGCATGAACTTTTTATCGTATTCATATACCCAGCCCTTATTGGTTTTAGAAATTTTTTCTTCATATAAATCGGCCACATCGGTGTATCCGGAAGTATGCATCCAACCTACATGTTCATTGAACCCTTGGTAAATAAAAAATTGGCCCCAAGTTGCAGCGCCATACGCATTCAATCCTTCTTCGCTAATCATTTGCGCTTCAGATCGAAAGTAAAACGGCACGTGTGGATTTATGTACAACATAGCATTTCCTGAAGCAGATCTTTTAGGGGCAATAGCAAATCCATTTGATCCTCTTTCTTCAATATCTTTTATTGGATGATATGCTGCTGTTGAATTGGTTTCAGGACCGTTTTCATAAAACTGTTTAATTTCTTCAACGGATGCGCCACCTGTACTTGTTGCGGAAACACTTCCATCGGTATACATTAAATGAAACCAAGGCTCAAATTTTTTCAAAACAACAGGTCTTACTTCAGGATGCTTGTACAAGAAATAATTTATTCCATCAGCATGTGCGTTCAATAATTTCTTCAACCAGATTGGGCTTTGCAAATAGTCTTTTTTTGCATCGTTGCTATCGGCAATTAAGCGCATCAATAAATCATTGTAAACCAAGCGCTCGCCCTCCATCTCAGCTCTTCTTCCCAGCATTTCCAAATAATTGCGCTCAATGCGTTCAAAATTTTCTTCGCACTGAGAGTACATTAAACCAAAAACAACATCAGCATCCGTTTTACCATAAATATGTGGAACACCATAGGTATCTCTTACAATATTTACTTGCTTAGCTTGGGCCTCCCAACGCTTTACTTCTGCTTGGCTAGGCGATTGAGCAAAAGCGGAGGCCATGATCAAACTACAAAATGCGAAGAACCCTATTTTCATAAACTTTTTTGATATTATAACGATTA
>Ga0209812_10000892_pt1 | contig 23600 bp, 18 predicted proteins | sample JI71714BDNA_FD_187502 | JGI IMG/M metagenome (GOLD analysis project Ga0209812, IMG submission 187502) | Wastewater effluent complex algal communities from Wisconsin, to seasonally profile nutrient transformation and Carbon sequestration -... | ecosystem: Engineered > WWTP > Effluent > Algae...
ACCACCCGCGCGATCGACGAGCGCAACGAGGCCCGGATGAATTTCCGGACGAAGCCGCGCATCAAGACTGCGATTCAGCAGGCGGCGGCGCTGTCCGGCGTCGACGATTCCGTCTTCACAATGAACGCCGCCTACCAGGCCGCGCTGGCAACGATCGCAGCGCATGAACGCACAGTGCTGCAGCCGGTCGATCATGAAGTGTTCTTCGCGGCGCTCGATGCACCAGCTGCGCCGACCGATGCCCTGCGCGCAGCCTTCCGTCGGCACCGCGAGACGGTTGTGTCGAAGTAAATGGCCGCGTCACAACCGGTCGCTTACACCATGGAGCCGTTCGATCCTTCGAGGCATGATCGGGCGGCTTTTTCTTGCGGTGTCGAGCAAGTCGACAACTATTTCCAGAAGACCGCGAACAAGCTCGCCAAGGCGGATAATGTCCGCCTCTTTGTGATGGTCGACCCCGACGGCACTATCATCGGCTTCTATGCCCTGAATGCGCACGCTGTGCAGTTTACGGATCTCCCTGCGAAATTTGCGCGGACCCGACCCTCGCATGGCAACATTCCTGCCGCCTATATCTCGATGATCGGGCGGGATCGGAGGTTCAGCGGCGGCGGGTTTGGCGGCGATCTCTTGGTCGACGCACTGCGGCGCATTGCCGTTGCGGCCGATGCCATTGGCGTCGCGGTCGTCATGCTCGATGTGCTCGACTGCGGTGATCCCGACCGCGTTGCGCGCCGCAAAGCGCTTTACGAGAGCTACGGGTTCCAGTCGTTGGCCTCGAACCCGCTGAGAATGTTCATAACTGTCAGCACCGTTCGCAAGCTCATCGACGAAGAGGACGACGAGCAAATGAAGGAAGCGGCGCTCACCGAACTGGCGCGGCTCGGACAGGAGTTTGACCGAGGCTGAGGTCCTGAAAAACCAATCTGCCAATCTATAGGTTGGCAACTACGCACAGTTTTGCCAAACAATGGTGTGGCAAAAGCTCTGAGTGAGCGCGAGATGCTCGAACAGCGGTATCTAGTCTCACCAGCTGGTGCCGCGATCATTTGTACCCGTCGATTCACTTCGACATGAGCCCCCCTGTGACGCAAGCACTCGTGCGGCAGAGCGCGCCGTTTGATTAGGACACGCCCGGTCCTAGTTGAGCGGGTGGCGCATCACGTCATGGACAGGATGCACCCAACCGTGTGGCTTGCCTATGAGAGTGGCGGGGATGACCGCGAGCGCCCGCACGATTTTGCCGCCCGGATGCGCTAGGCTTGGGAACTGCGCGATGTGCAGTCAGATATAGGCGATCAGCGAAGAGATAATGGACAAGCTGGCCGCCCCTCGGAGTCTGGCTGACCGTATGCGCGCGGAGGCCGTTGGCATCGAAGGCAAGCAGCTGGCTCATCGTGCCGCTGCATTGCAGTGCGACTGGGAGGCGGAAGAGGAACATGCGGCCAAAGAGACTGAGCGGCTGCATGGCAAAGATCTGGAGTAGGAGCACGAGGCAGAGGATCAGCGAAAGCGGGGGCTAGGACACCAGTTGTAGAGTGACAATCTCCCGTCATTCTAAGCCCAGAGCGGACGATCAGCACTAAGCCGGGATATCGAATGTCAGCAGCCCTGTTTCATCCAGAGGCAGTTGGGCGGCGACATCTCCTGCAGGCGTAATGATTGCAACCGGCCCCCACGAAACCATATCTCCCCGCTCGCCCGTAACGTCTGACGATGCCAACCAGAGACCCGTCTCACGGCATCGTTTCGCACGCTCGTCGTTGTGAACGTCCCTGTAGATCTCCGCCTTGGCACGAGGCAACATATTGTTCGCGCAGCACATGATCAGCGATCCACCGGCATCGGCTATGCTGCGTGCAGTATCCGGGAAGTTGGTATCGTAACAGATGCTGATCCCGAAGCGCAGGCCATCGACATTGAAGATGGGGCAATCGTTTCCGGGCGTATATCCCCGTTCTGCCGCTAGAAGATGCTTCTTGCGGTAGCGCCCGATCAACCTGCGCTCCTTCACTACAATCGCCGTATTGAAGAAACTTCCTATCTCCTCCTCGATCAGACCCATGACGATCACAGGGCCGGAAGTCGGAAATTGAGCCAAAACATCCTCGAATGCTTGAGATGAGAAGCTGAGGGCAGCCCCGCGAATTTCCTGCTCGTCCAACAGGTATCCTTGCAGATACCCCTCTGGGAACACGAGCACCGAGACGCCCGTGGCCTCTGCGCGGGCACAAACCTCGATGAGGTGCGCTATCGCCCCCGATGAGTCGTTCCGATATTCGGGGGTCTGTGTGACGCCGATACGGACAAATCCTGAGCGCTCATGCGGGTTGACCAGCATTGGTCCTCCTTCTTCATCGATCACTTGCTACGACCGGCACAATGTCCGCACAGCTGCCGGTCGATCAGGACAAGACCCCTAGTCTTAAATGGGTGGTAGAAAGCGGTCGATTTTGTCGGGGACAGAAACCTGTGAGTTTTGGTTAGGGGGCAGCTGAGAAAATATTCTTTGAGCCCCGATACCCTTGCGCAAGCTTTCTTGGCAAGGGAGGCTGGCAAGGAGCAAGGCGAGGTGCGCGATGTATGTATCGGTCAATGGAGCAAAGCTGTTCTTCGACGTCGACGGCGAGAGCCTTGCGCCTGATGGCAAAGCTATGCGGCAGAAGCCCACTGTTATCATGGTTCACGGCGGCCCCGGCGGTGACCATACCGTGTCCAAACCCTACTTCTCGCAGCTGACTGACATCGCACAGGTGATCTACTACGACCACCGAGGAAACGGCCGAAGTGATTTCTGCGACGAAGCCACCTGGAACCTCGCGCAATGGGGGGATGATCTGAAGGGCCTTTGCGATACACTCGGCATCGAGAAACCTATCGTGGTCGGAACATCGTTCGGCGGTTTTGTAGCGCTTTCCTATGCGACGCGCCATCATGGTCACGCGTCGGGGCTGGTTCTGATCAGCACGGCGGCCAAGGTTGACTTTCAGTGCGTTTATAAAGCGTTTGAACGCCTAGGCGGGTGCGAGATTCGCGATATTGCGGAAGCCTATTGGGAGAACCCGACGGCTGACGGGCGGGCACTCTACCGCGATCGCTGCGTCCCGTTTTACAGCCACAACGAATCTGCCTCGACAGACTGGCTGTCGCGCATTCTGTGGAAGAATGAAACAGCGCTCTGGTTCAATGGACCACATAACGAGCACGGGCGCATGGATTTCCGAGCGGAGCTTCGCCGTATCGATTGTCCGACGCTGCTTCTGGTTGGAGAGAACGACCCAATCACGCCGCCCGAGTTCAGCGACGAGATTGCTGCGGGCTTGGGCAGCGATCAGTTGACCTATCTGAAATTTCCTGACTGTGGCCATGGAGTGGTAGCCAACAAGCCTGAGGAAGCGATGGTGGCGCTAAGGCGTTTCATCCAGTCAGTGCAAGCCTAGCCGAGAACGCTTCGCCGCATCGTCGCCGTTGGTCAGCTCGGCAATGAAGGTCTACACTGCGGACAAGGCTGCCATTTATCGACCCAGTGCGAAGGCATGCTTATTTCGCTTCAGCAGGGTCGAAAGCAACCCTCTAAGCATAGGTGGCCAGACCGGTAAGGATGGTACTAGCGCCCTGTTTGCCTGGCTAGCAGGATCGCAAGAGCTGCGGCTGCCCCGAGACCGAACGCTCCGGTGATCCAGGCAATGCCCACACTTTCAGTCTCACCAATCCAACCTAGGATAATCAGGCCCACCATTGCACCTAACTGCTTGAGTAGCGACTGGACCGAAAGGATCGTTGAACGGCGATTATCCGGCGTATGGGCGTGCAGGATGCTTGCGGCCGGCGATTCCGACAGTCCCAATACAACGGAGAAGAGGAGAAAAGCCACGATGAAACCGATAAGCGACCCTTGCAGGGCCAATGCGATCTGACAAACGATGAGCGCTCCAAGAGCCGCCGCGAGCGTCGCCGCATGATGACGTCTGATGAGGCGGCCAACTCGTCCGGCGAGGCTCGCGCCCACCGCAATCGACAAAAAGTATCCTGCCGTCAGAAAGCCCACCATGGCGGCAGCGCGTTCGGGATCGAGCAAGGCCTGCACTACAGTGGGCCAAAGCACCTCGACCGGATTGGTGGCGAAAAGCATGAGGGTCAGGATCGCAAGTAGCATCAGGAGCGCCCGGTTCGAGATCGCGAGCCGAGCGCCATCGCGGATCGTGCCCGGCACGGCGCGTATCTCGCGCAGCACGACCGCACCGTTTAGGGTGCGGGACGGTTCCCGGATCAAAATGACCGTGTAGGCAAACACGACGAGTGTCAGCGCTAGTCCGGCAGCAAAGGATACGTCGTAGACTGTCCGGCCGATCAGTGGATCCGAAGCGTCATTCCCTGTGACGAGGCCGGGAAGGAGGCCGCCCATAATCGCCCCAAATCCGAGCCCCGCAAAGTTTGCCGTCTGCGCACGCGCTAGGAGGGGCTGGATTTCTACACCGGGCGCGCGCGCGTATAGTCCTTCCACGTACCAGGCGTCTAGCGTTCCAGACCGCAATGCGCGACCGAGGCCGACCAATCCGAACGACGCGGCAAGCGGCCAGAACGCGTCGGAGAAGATAAAGACGACGGAGGCCATCAGGCTCGCTACCGTCGCGAGCAGAAAGACCGGCTTGCGCCCCACCCCATCGGCTAGCCCGCCGAAGGGCAACTCGGCCAACATTGTGACGGCGGCGTAAACGGCGAAGAGCGCTCCGATCTCACTGACACCCAAGCCCCGTCCTTGAAGGGCGAGAGCCGTCACAGCGACGATCACCCCCATGGAGAAACGGTCTAGGAATTGGTGCCCTTGAAATAGATACACGTGCCGACGTGCGAGGGTTGGCAGCTTTGCAAAGGGCATATCGGCATCAGACATCATATCCGAGAGCCTCAGTCAGCGTTGCAAGCATTGCAACCGTCAACGTGGATCGTTCGTGGAAGCAGCTATTCGTGTAGTCCGCAGCATCAGTCAAATTCGGCTCAAACGGAGATTTCGCCGCACATGTCACGAACGGCCGCTGCTGGACAAATTCTGGTCCAAGGACCTTGGAAACATCCGGAGGATTGCGCCTGGGACAAAAACGCCTAACTTTTGCCCCGGATTACCTACGCGAAGAGATCCGTTCATTCGCCGGCAGTCCTGCTCATCCAGCGGCGTGCTCCGCTTCCGTCAGTGGCGAGCCTGTCATGGGCGTTGTTCAATGGGCAAGCTTCCAGTGACAAACACCCGCAGCCAATGCAGTGATCCAGCTGATCGCGAAGGCGCAACAGCCGCTCGATCCGGTCGTCGAGAGCATCACGCCAGACCTCGGAAGCCGCCAGCCAGTCCTCTCGACGCACTGCCTTGCCCTGCGGCACCCGGTCGAGCATGGCGCGGATGTCTGCCAGCGACAGGCCAAGGGACTGCGCGACCCGGATAACCGCCACCCGGCGCAATTCCCGCCGGTCAAAACGCCGATGCCCTGCTGTGTTCCTGCTGCTGCGGATCAGCCCTTCTGCCTCATAGTAGTGCAGCGCCGAGACCGCGACGCCGGACCGGGCTGACATCTCTCCGACGGTCAGATCTCTTGCGGGCATCCTGTCCTGTGACGATGACATCGGGCTTGACCTCAAGTGCACTTGAGGATGCAGCGTCACAGAAACAAGATGAAAAGACAAGGAACGCACCGTGAATCAGCATAACCGGCACGCAGCTGCAACAATCAATGGCGGGGCGGTCGTCCGGTTCATCGCGGCAAGCGGGCTGACCAATCTGGGCGACGGGATCGCGACCATCGCCTGGGCGTGGACCGCCTCGCTGCTGACCCGCGATCCGTTGCTGATTGCCCTTGTCGCGGTGGCGCTGCGCCTGCCCTGGGCTGTTTTTGCCCTTCCCGCCGGGATCATCACCGACAGAACAGACCGGCGCAGGCTAATCCTGACCATGGATATGCTGCGGGCTGCTGCTTTCGGTGGAGCGGCCATCGCGCTTTGGTCGGTGCTGCCGCTGACTGCGCCGCCCGTGACCGGGGTTTCTTCCCTTCCGGCCTTTGTGGGGCTTCTTCTCGCGGCATTGGTGGTTGGTGCGGCGGAGGTCTTTCGCGACAATGCGGCGCAAACCATGCTGCCGTCGCTGGTGCCACACCACCGGCTAGAGGCTGCGAACGGCAGGTTGTGGAGTGTGGAACTGACCGGGAACGCCCTCGTCGGCCCGCCGCTCGGGGCGATGCTGGTGGCAATTGCACTGCCGCTGCCCTTTGTCGTCAATACTCTAGCCTATGGTCTGGCAGCGCTGATTGTCGCCGGGGTCATGGGAAACTTTCGTCCGGCGCGACCGCAGGTGCGGAACTGGCGGGCGGAGTTGGCCGAGGGGCTGGCGTTTTTGCGCGCGGCCCCGCTGTTGCGGTTGCTTGCCTGGCTCACGGGATTCTGGAACCTGTTCTTTCAGATGGTCATGATTGGCCTGATCTTGCATGTGCAAGAGAACCTTGGACTGTCTGCCACCGGCTATGGGCTGGTGCTGGCGGCGGGTGCGGTCGGAGGCATTGCGGGCGGGTTGCTGGGCGAGCCCATCGTGCGCCGGTTGGGTGCTGGCCCGACGGCGCAGTGGATGCTGTTTGCCTCGGTTCCTGCCTTTGCGGGCATTGCACTGGCCCCTAACGCGTGGACACTTGGCCTGATCCTTGCCGTATTCGAGTTCTGTGGACTGGTCTGGAACACCGTTTCGGTGTCAACCCGGCAACGGATAATCCCTGACCATCTGCTTGGCCGAGTGAACAGCGTCTATCGTTTGCTGGCTTGGGGAATGATGCCCCTCGGCCTGCTGCTTTCCGGCCTGATCGTTCGGGGTGCCGAGGTTGTCACAGAACGCGAAGCCGCCCTGATTGCACCGTTTTGGACCTCTGCCGTGGGCGTCCTGATTGTCACCTTGGTCGGTTGGCGATCGCTTGGGGAGGGTCTGTCCGGTAGACCTATAGCGGATAGATCGGTTGGGCCAGAAGATCAGTAGTTCAGTTACAGAGCATGGGGATCAACCGGTCAATTCCGCCCGAGACAGAAACGTATGGGTTATGTCCAGGGCGATGGTAGTGAATAGTCCTTAGCTGCGTGTCCAAAATTATAGTGAAATCTCGACTCGAGCCCTGTAAACACCTTGGAGGTACAATGTCCTCAAAGGCCCCACTTTGCCAGCGTAACGCCCGGTCTCAAAAGCGACACCTGAACGTGAGCTCGAAATGCACACCGCTTTCGAGCGTACATCTTGTTCGCCGGGTGCATGGCTTGAGACCGGATTGGCATTGCAAGCCGTGCGTCTTGCACATGATCCCAATGATCATGCCCTCCGACTGACAATCTGCCATTCCTTGCCCTTCGAGGGCGCTCTCCGCTGTGGCCATGGCGAACTTCCAAACGGAAGGCCAAGGCATTATGACGAGCAAAGTAAGCGTTGTCTGGCGGATTGATCCTATCTCCCCACCACGACCGTGGAGATATTGCAGCACCTGCGGGGTCAGTCGCTTGTTCCGCTCAAGTGGCAAGATCAGATTGAACGCCAATGGGCGACGGCTGGACGCATGGCTGATTTACAAATGCGATGCCTGCGAAAGGACCTGGAACTTGCCACTTGTCGAACGTGCGTTTGTCACCACGATCCCTGAAAAGGATCTTCAGGCCATGCACCGGAGTGATCCCGTCTGGGTTCGTGAGCGGGAATTCGATCTTGCCGCACTCGGGCGTCATTGCGATCAAATCGACATCCCTCCTGACCTGACCGTAACGAAGGATATCAAAGGCGAGTGGCGTAATGCCTGGTCGGAATTGCATCTTTTAATTGTCACGCAGCGCCCTACTGGGCACAGACTAGATCGTCTTCTGGCGCTGGAACTAGAGCTTTCGAGGTCCGAACTCCAATCCATGCACCGGGCCGGTGGCCTCTGGTTCGATTCTCCAACCGGCAATATCTTGAGAAAGCCGGTGAGGGGTAGCTTCACCCTGCGGTTCATCGCTTCCCGCCTCACCGAAGGTCAACGTGCAACCGTAGCCGGAAATGTGACGAATGGGTGACAGGACTTGGAGCGCTAGATCACCAACGCCAAATGACCGCTTCGTTCCGCATAGTTGCCGAAGGGTGGAACAAAAACCTCTGGTCATGAACGCATGGTCAGAAACGGTCGTTTCTTTCCTTTAGCGAGTCTCCTAAGCGTTTAAGCCCGACAGATCTTAGGGTCAGATCCGATTGAGGTCTGGGAGGGTTCTGTCTGGTCGGTGGCGAGTGGCCTTACACACTTCAGGTCACTTGTTACCGTCGATCCACTTCGACATCAGCCCCTTGTCGCGGAAGCACTCTCCCGGAACAGCGCGGCGCTTGATCCGGGCGAGTTTCTCCGCGAAGGCCACCTGCTTGGACGTGGGCAGCCTGTCCATTTCAAATACCGGCTTCAGCTGGGCCTGTGCCTCGATCCAGGCGCTCAGGGACCGGCGGTCCTGCTGAACCTCCCAGGGCAGAAGGGTCTGGTTGCGCAGGGCAAGGGAGCGCGCATAGGCGATCTGCTTGGGCGTCGCGGGCAGAGCGTGCGTGGTGCTGTCCATCGGGAACCCCCTTTCTGGCTTGGCTCTGAATATAGAACATAACAGGAACAAAATCAACTGAAGCGTCTACGGCGCACTGGTTCGAGAGGGAGAGACGGGCCGGGGAAGATCAGGCCTGAGGGTGCCCGAGAGAGGGCGTCCGAGCCTGATCCCGTCCCTCATTCCGGAGTTTCCCGATGACCTATCTCGCGCCTGTTGCGCCTCCCGTTCCTGTTCCATCCACTGAACCCGCGCCCGCGATCCTCGCCGTTGCCGAAGCGCTGCAGCCCGATCTCGCCCAAGGCTTCCAGATCGACGCGCTGCGTCTGCGCCTCGAGATGGAACGCGCATTTGGCGGCTCCGATGCCGATGGTGCCTGGGACTGGAAGCTCGCCTATGAGGCAGGCGAGGTGGCGCTGGTCCTCTTCCTGCGGAAGTTCGGCCGTGCACTCCTGGCCCGGGCCGGCTCGCCTGCCGCGCTGCTGCCGATCCTCGCCAAGGTGGCGGGCCTCTTGCCCACGCACACCCGGCGCTCGGAGGAGATGGAGCGCTTCCAGCAATTCTCGACGCCGCTGCCAATGGGGATCGCCGCTCTCTCCGCGGCGCAGATCACGCAGCGTGACCTCGTCCTCGAGCCATCGGCCGGAACCGGACTTCTGGCAATTCTCGCCGAGATCGCGGGCGGCAGTCTGATGCTGAACGAGCTGGCCGACGTCCGCGCCGATCTTCTGCGTCTTGTGTTTCCGGGGCGTCCGGTCAATTCCTTCGACGCAGCACAAATCGACGATCATCTGGACGTGGGCGTCCGCCCGAGCGTCATCCTGATGAACCCGCCGTTCTCGGCGGTAGCCCATGTCGATGGCCGGACGACCGAGGCGACGGCGCGGCATCTTCGCTCGTCGCTTGCGCGGCTGGCCCCCGGCGGACGGCTGGTCGCCATCACCGGTGCCGGTTTCGCGCCGGATGCGCCCGCCTGGGTGGAAACCTTCGGTCGCCTGACCGAGACGGCCCATCTGGTGTTCACCGGCGCCATGTCCGGGGCGGCCTTCGCAAAGCATGGGACCAGCTTCGAGACGCGCATCTCGGTCTTCGACAAATGCCGAGGCGGCGAACGGGGTGGCATCACCGCCGATCTGGAGCGCCCGATATCGCCGGATTTGGTCAGCCTGCTGTCGCTGATCACCACCCACGTCCCCCCGCGCCTCGAGCTGGAGCAAGCGGCATCAGCGGGGCAGGTCCGCTCTTCCCCCTTCCCGGGAAACTCTACCCGCGCCACGCGCCCCGCCATCGGCACATCGCGCGCCACGCTCGCAACACCCCTCGCCACCACTGGCGCGCAGCTCGAGGCCAAAGACCTCGCCTACGCGCTGCGCGAGACAGTGGACGATCTCGGCTCTGCCCGCCTTTCTGACGCGATCTACGAGACCTTCCGCCTGCAGGCCATCGACATCCCCGGTGCGGCACCGCATCCGACCAAGCTCGTGCAGTCGGCGGCCATGGCCTCGGTCGCGCCCCCGAAACCCGCCTACCGCCCCAAACTGCCCGCCGCCGTTCTGCACGACGGCCTGCTCTCTAATGCGCAACTCGAGACCGTCATCTACGCGGGCGAAGCCCACGGCGCATGTCTCGCGGGGTCCTGGACCGTCGATGAAACCGGTGACATGGTCTCCGCCGCGCCCGACGATGCCGCTGACGCTGTCCGCTTCCGTCGCGGCTTCTTCCTTGGCGACGGTACCGGGGCGGGCAAGGGCCGCCAGTCGGCCGGGATCGTGCTAGACAACTGGTGCCAGGGCCGTCGCAAGGCGCTCTGGATCTCGAAAAGCGACAAGCTTCTGGAAGACGCGCAGCGCGACTGGTCGGCCCTTGGCCAGGAGCGCCTGCTGGTGACCCCGCTCTCGCGCTTTGCCCAAGGTCGCGACATCCCGCTCTCCGAGGGTATCCTCTTCACCACCTACGCCACGCTGCGCTCGGAAGAGCGCGGCGCCAAGAAGTCCCGCATCGACCAGATCGTCGACTGGCTGGGGGCGGATTTCGACGGGGTGATCCTGTTTGACGAAAGCCATGCCATGGCAAACGCCGCGGGGTCCAAGGGCGAGCGGGGCGACACGGAAGCCTCGCAGCAGGGCAGGGCGGGCCTGCGCTTGCAGCACAAGCTGCCCAATGCCCGCGTGGTCTATGTCTCGGCCACGGGTGCCACGACAGTACACAACCTCGCCTATGCCCAGCGCCTGGGTCTGTGGGGTGGCGAAGACTTCCCCTTTGCGACGCGGGCGGAATTCGTCGAGGCCATCGAAGCGGGCGGCGTCGCGGCGATGGAAGTCCTTGCGCGCGACATGCGGTCACTCGGCCTCTACACCGCCCGCTCACTCTCCTACAACGGGGTCGAATACGAGATGCTGGAACACGCGCTGACTCCCGAGCAGCGCGGCATCTACGATGCCTATGCCGGGGCCTTTGCCATCATCCATAACAACCTCACCGCCGTCATGGAGGCCGCCAACATCACTGGCCCGGCCAGCTCGACAGGCTCCAGAGGCACGCTGAACCGCCAGGCCAAGTCCGCTGCGCGCTCCGCCTTCGAGTCCGCCAAGCAGCGCTTCTTCGGCCATCTCTTGACCTCGATGAAGACGCCAACCCTCATTTCCAGCATCGAAGCCGATCTCGCGGCAGGCCATGCCGCTGTCATCCAGATCGTCTCGACCGGCGAGGCGCTCATGGAACGCCGCCTGTCGGAGATCCCGACCGACGAATGGAACGACATCCGCGTCGACATCACCCCGCGGGAATATGTCCTCGATTACCTCGCCCATTCCTTCCCGGTGCAGCTTTACGAGCCCTTCACCGACAGTGAAGGCAATCTGTCCTCCCGGCCCGTGGTGCGCGATGGCCAGCCGGTCGAATGTCGCGAAGCCGCCCGCAGGCGCGACGCGCTGATCGAGAAGCTGGCCAGCCTGCCGCCCGTCCCGGGCGCGCTCGATCAGATCGTCCAGCACTTCGGCACCGATCTCGTCGCCGAGGTCACGGGCCGCTCGCGCCGCATCGTGCGCAAGGGCGAGGGCCCTGCCGCGCGGCTTGTGGTGGAAAGCCGGGCGGGGACTGCCAACCTCGCGGAAACCGCCGCCTTCATGGATGACCAGAAGCGCATCCTGATCTTCTCGGATGCCGGCGGCACCGGGCGCAGCTATCACGCCGATCTCGGGGCCAAGAACCAGCGCCTGCGGGTCCACTACCTTCTGGAACCCGGCTGGAAAGCGGACGCTGCCATCCAGGGCCTGGGCCGCACAAACCGCACCAATCAGGCGCAGCCGCCGCTCTTCCGGCCGGTGGCCACCGATGTGAAAGCAGAAAAGCGGTTCCTCAGCACCATCGCGCGCCGTCTCGACACGCTCGGGGCGATCACGCGGGGTCAGCGCCAGACCGGGGGGCAGGGGTTATTCCGGCCAGAGGACAACCTCGAGTCCTCCTATGCCCGCGACGCGCTGCGCCAGCTCTACCGCCGCATCTATCGCGGCGATGTGGTGGGCTGTTCGCTCGGAGCCTTCGAGGAAGTGACAGGTCTCAGCCTGACCGATGACAATGGGCTCAAGGATGAGCTGCCCCCGATCACCACCTTCCTCAATCGCCTGTTGGCCCTGACGATCGACATGCAGGCCGTGCTGTTCTCGGCCTTCGAGGAATTGCTCGACCAGCGCATCGAGGGGGCCATCGCCGCCGGAGTCTATGATCTCGGGCTCGAGACGCTGCGCGCCGAAAGCTTCCGTGTCACGGATGCGCGCGTCATCTACACCCATCCCGGTTCCGGTGCAGAAACCCAACTCCTCACCATCGCGGAAAAGCGCCGCAACACGCCGACCGCGCTGGCGGATGCGCTCGACTGTCTCGATGACCCTAAGGCAAGGCTTTTGGTCAACAGCCGCTCTGGCCGGGCGGCGGTGCAGGTGCCGGCCACCAGCCTGATGCTGGACGACGGCACCATCGAGCCCCGCCTGCGGCTGATCCGGCCGATGGAGAACAGCACGGTGCCGACCAGGATGATCGAGGACACCCACTGGCTCGAAGCCGACCGCGGGGCGTTCGCTGCCGCCTGGACCGCGGAACTGGCCGAGGTGCCGGAGTTCAGCGAGTCCTCGCTCCACATCGTGGCCGGGCTGCTGCTGCCGATCTGGAAGCAGCTCCCCCAGGACGAAACCCGCGTCTACCGGCTGCAGACAGACGATGGCCAGCGCATCATCGGTCGTCGGGTCTCGCCCGCCTGGGTCGCGACCACGCTCGCGGCCGACGCGCCGAAACTGACTGCGGCGCAAGTCCAGGCCCTCATTCTCGAGGGCAAGACCGTCGTGCGGCTGGCCGAGGGAGTGGAGTTGCATCGTTCTCGGGTGATGGGCGTGAACCGGATCGAGCTGTCGGGTTTCTCTGAGGCTGCTAAGGACCGGCTCAAGGCCGATGGCTTCTTCTCGGAGATCATCAGTTGGAAGCTGCGGCTGTTCTGTCCGGTAGACGGGAGCGGCATCGCAGTGCTTGATCGTCTGCTTGCACGTTGTCCTGTGACGGGACTACATGCACGCGGAGGTTGTTGAGCCATGTATTCCGAGACCGAAGATGTGATCCGCGCTCTGGCGGAGAATGCTGAGAGCGTGTGTCGCGCCTATCTTCCCGCCGGACGGCGGGAAGGGGCCTACTGGATCGCGGGCGATCTGCAAAACAATCCCGGCCGGTCGCTCTTCGTGCGGCTGACCGGGCCTGCCTCGGGGCCGGGTGCTGCCGGCAAGTTCACCGATGGCGCCACGGGCGAGCATGGCGATCTTCTCGACATCATCCGCGAGAGGACCGGGATATCCCGCTTTCCGGATCTTCTCGCCGAGGCCCGGGCGCATCTGGGCCGTCCGCAGCCGGTGCTCCCGGATGCACCAGTGCCGAAGAAGGCCAAGGCCCTTGGTGGCACGCCAGCAGCGGCGGCGCGCTTGTTTGCAGCCTCGATGTCGGTCGCAGGCACGCTTGCCGACACCTACCTCCGCGCCCGGGGCATCACCCAAGGCGGCACGATGAGCGCCCTGCGCTTCCACCCGAAGTGCTGGCATCGGGATGAGGGCCAGATCCGGAGCAACCCCAGACCCGCGTTGATCGCGGCGGTCACCGATGGGGCAGGGGCCCTGCAGGGCGTGCATCGCACCTGGCTGGCGCCTGACGGACAGGGGAAGGCGGCTGTCGAGACGCAGCGGCGTGCTATGGGTCACCTCCTCGGCAATGCCGTCAGGCTGACCCCACATGACGACATCCTCGTGGTCGGCGAAGGCATCGAGACCATGCTGTCCTTGGTCGAGGCGGTGCCCGGCCTTCCCGTCTGGGCGGCGCTGTCATCGGGTCACCTTGGGGCGGTCCTGCTGCCGGAGGGGCTGCAGCGCCTCTACATCGCCATCGACCGCGATCAGGCCGGGCAACGCGCGGCAGAGAGGTTGAGCGCCAGAGCTCTTGAAGCCGGGATTGCCGTTTGGGTGTTGGAACCGCGGCTCGGGGATTTCAACGATGATCTCCGGGCGTACGGCAAAGAGGCGCTGCGCCACCATCTGGCAGGGCAGATCGGGCTCGAGGATCGGCATCGCCTGTCAGGCTGAGCTGCATCGCGCCGGGGGCGGTCGGGGACAGCGGGGCAGGGGTCCTGCAGCCCTGTAGTGGCTGTGGATTGTCGCCTTTTGCCTCTTCCCGGGCAATCTCATCCACCCGTCCCCCGAGCGGCCTTCAAGAGATGGGCAGGCGGCCGTCAAAGAGGCCGCCCCTTCAAGGACGGGGAGCGACTGATTTCCGCCGGCGGCAGAGCCGCCTTTGCATCGCGAAGCAAATCAGCCGCTCCCCGTCCTCCTCCACATGCGTTCCGGCCCCGAAAGGGGGTGAAGGGGCGTCCCCCGTGACGGCTTCCGCAGCCCATGAAGGCCGCGCGGGATGACGCGCGGACGAGATAGGCCCGGAGGCAAGAACCGATGACGATCCACACCCACGACGACGCGTATGAACCCGCCCACACCGCATCCCAGACCGCCCATGCGCTCGACGAGCTGCAGCTCTATGGCTACCGCCCCTTTGACGAGCCCGATCCGCGCCCGATGCCCGATAGGCAGCGCCTCGCGGTCGCCGTAGCCGACATCTTCGACGCCCTCGTCGCGACCCTGGAAGACACCCGCATGGAACCCGACCTCGAAGAGGTGCTCTGGGGCCAGGTCAACCTCTTCCACCGCGCCACCGCCCGGATCGAACGGTCGCTCGACGAGAACGAGCAGGCGCAGCGCCGCCTTCAGCGCGAGCAGGACGGCTCCGAGGTGAAATCCACCGAACTCGAGCGCCTGACGGCCGAAGGTCTGACACTGATCGAACGGCGCAACTGCATGGACATGATGCGCGATCACGCAGCGACAGAGTTCGTCCATCACACGGGCTCAACCTGGAGGCCCCGCACCGGCTCAATGGTGAACCGCCAGCACATGACCGCGGCGCTGATCGACAGTCGCGACTTCCTGGCCGCTAAGCGCCGCGCGGAATCCGAGGTGATGCTGCCCGCAGGCCCCAAGGTCGCCCTTACCGGTGGGACCGACTTCAACGATCACCGCCTGATCTGGGGCAAGCTCGATCAGGTCCGGACCAAGTATCCCGACATGGTCCTTCTCCATGGTGGCAGCCCGAAGGGCGCGGAACTCATCGCCGCCAAATGGGCTGAGGCCCGGGGCGTGACGCAGGTGGCCTTCAAGCCTGACTGGACCAAGCACGCCAAGGCCGCCCCCTTCAAGCGCAACGACGCCATGCTCGACGTCCTGCCTGTGGGCGTCCTCGTCTTCCCGGGCAATGGCATCCAGGAGAACCTCGCCGACAAGGCCAAGAAACTGGGCATCCCGGTCATGAAGTTCGAGAAGGGGGCGTGAGCCCCCTCAGATTTCGTTTTCGGCCCATAGCTGAAAGTCGAACCTGCTGTAGCGCTGTAGCGCAGCTGCCCCAAATTTGTCATTGGTAGAGTACCTGGTCCTCTGGTCAGAAACGCGTTGGCAGGTAGGTAGCGACCGACCTATCCTTCCTGAAAGAACGCCTTTGCCTCCAAGTGGTCGCTGAGCTGTTTCGGGCGATACGGATGCAATTCTCCAAGATGAGACACAGCGCCAGCATTCAACCTCTCGAGCACGGATGGATGGAGCGTGGCGTTCGGATCCACCATCCGCGGCTTCGACGGCCACCGCTTTTTGAATGGTCCGAGTTCGAATATGTAGGTCTCTTCGTGCTGCATGCCCTTTGGATCCGGTGCCAAGAACAGCTTGTCGGAGTTGATCAGTACGTCCGGCACGCATTCCCGCAGCTCATCAACCATCCACTGCAAAGCGATATCACTAAGTCGCGACTCCGGCTCGAGATAGCTTCCACCAACATCGCTGTGGCATCCGGCGAACCAGACCTGCTTTAACCATGCGGGTTTGCGCCCTTTAGTCTTTTCCGCTTCTGCTGGCATCGCCCATCTAACGCGTGGAAAGTTCTCTCTGTGCTCATCAATTGCCAAGGCGTGCCGTGCATGTGCGACATCTGAGTCGAGCCACTGGTCATAGTTTTTCAGGTTCCATTTGGCGTAGTGTCCATTCCTCCAGATAGAGAGCCAGTCCGCAGGGTAGAGGATGTTCAGCGGACTGTGCTGATCTGGAGAGAAATACTTCCACTGCGACCATTTTAGCCTTCCATACCAGTAGAGTACGATGCCGAGGACGGCCGTGAGTGACGACCAAACAATCCAATGCTTAGAAAACCAAACTGTCGTCACGATAGCCGCCAAAAGCGCTGCAGCGCTGACTGCCGCCGCGATCCCGACTTTGGCGTTTCCGAGCGCTGCTACCGTGTCGAAGACACCAATAAAGGTCGGTTGCACGTTCCCCTGAACGTCCTCTTCGGCATCGGGCACAAAGCTATGGTACTTCTGGCGGAACCGACGGCCGAGCTCCTCTCTGCGCTCATAGTACGGCGATTCTCCGCGCGGATAACCATTCCCGTGATTGTAAACATAGTTTACGGCATCACTTGCTATCTTGCGGAGTCGCGGTCCAAAATTCGGCACGGGACTTCCGTCAGGCATGCGGGTCGGAACACCGCACAGGTTCAATACATTAGCGACGGCGCGAGCAGTATATGCTCCGCGAGAGAAGCCAAACAGCAGTATGCGATCGCCAGGTTCGTAGTACGAAATGATCTTTTCATAGCAGTCGATTACGTTTTCATCGATACCGGTCCCTACCGCGGCAGACAGAATGTTTCTAAGACGCTTGAACGTGAACCCACCTATCTCGCCAGCGCCTAGGCCTGGATCATAGAAACAGACTTGTTCAAGCGGGCTGATCGGCGACCATGGGCCAGGCCGCATCGCCTGGTACATCTTGTAGATGTTTGACAACCGTTGGTCGGGGCGCAACCCGCCGAGCTGCCCTGTTCCGTCCGAAAATATAAGGATGTTCTTGCTCATCGCTCACTCAGTTCGATCTACTTTTGATCTAGGTTCAACTGCTTCGGCCTAGCCATCGAATAAAATTGACATCTGTGTTGAGTAAGGGCGGCCGTGCCACATACGCTTTCTGGAGGCTTGACCAGATTCAGCAATCGTCAATGATATCGCACACCTGCGGCGCAGTATCCTGCATTGGGAACTTGCGCTCCTGGCTTTCAGCCTCCATAGGCATCGCTGTTCATCCAAGCCAATGTTAATGCTCTCCAAAGTTCGCATTATGCTGATCATCCAGCAAACCGGGCGAGCCGTCGTCGCACCTCGCTTCCCGGCAATCGGCATCTGGGATGGTCGAAAAGTGTGCTCAAGCCGAAATGCAGTCGGGCAAAGGACACGAGTCCGCCATCTGCGAGTTGGTCTAGCAACCAAAGTACGCCGTGCATATCGACATGCTCCAGGATGGCGAGTTCGCGCAGCGTTCCGTCTCCGGTGAGCAGCCCCCATCCACGGGACTCGGCGATTGCGAACGCAAACGTATCAGGAACCGAAAGTCGTGCATTCTGCCGATTTACCAAGGTGGCGCGACGGAGTTCGTCCGGCGTCAGCACCTCGATTCGAAGTCCAATCTGCACCAACCTGTCGCCGAGTTTGCCGGAAAGCTCTCTCGTGAAGAGGAGATCGGGCACGGCAAACTCGAACGGCAAGAGAAACATTTCCTCAAGGAGGCTAGCCCTTTCGAGGTCAATCAGGACCGATGTGTCGGAAACCAGGATGGTCACAGATCACACCGCCAACTGGTCCAGTCGCTTGTCGAGTTCGCGCACCGATATTTCGAGAAGTTCGGCAGCTCGCGATTCCCCAATTACACCTTCGGCTAGTGCGCGGTAGCAGAGCCGCTCGAAACGCCGCGGTTCCTCCACCTCGGGAGCGAGACTCTCGGGCTCTTCATACGGAGCAGTACGCCACCCCCGGTCCGTAAAGACTTTGAAGAGCCGTGCGCATGCGGGCTGACTGATGATTCCCAAATCTTTGCAGCGATAGGCGAGCGCCTGAATACTTACGCCAAAACGCTTTTTTAGAGCGACTAATTCACCAATACTGATTGACGAACGGTGGGCGCCAACCTCGGCGCGTAGAACGTCTGCCGGCATCAGGAATGCACCCGCAAAACGATGAGCGGCCTTCTCCTCATCGACCCCATTAGCGGGCGCGATGACCATGTGCCCTAGTTCATGTGCGAGATTGAACCGTTTGCGCTCAGACCACGTACTCTGTTTCACCACAATGACGCGGGCGGCCTCGCGATCCTTCCTACGTACTTTGGCTGCGAGCCCGTCAACGCTGTCGAGGTCCAAAGACAACACCTTAATTCCCCGTTCTTCGAGCAGTTCGGCGAGTTGCGGGATAGGGTCGTTCCCAAGTCCCCAGTCGTCCCGAACCGATCGCGCCGCATCTTCGGCATCGCGAACATCTGCAACGGGATGCGGCGCACTACGCGGCCGCTCCCACTCGACACTCCGAAGTTGAAGAAGATCTTCGACAGCCAAATAGCGCTCAAGCATGTGGATTGCGCGCGCTTCCAGTGCCGCCTCTTCCTTAGAAGACGTTCCAACCTTCTTGCGAAAATCCACCCCTTCGAGCGAAAGCTCGTCTTCCCTCAGGAGGTACTCCTCCGAGACCCGAAGCGTCTTCGCAAGTGCGATCAGGACCCGCGAACTCGGCATGTCCTCGTCTCGCTCATACTTGCCGATGGCCTGAGCAGAGACGAGGCCATCCATCGCGTCGGCAAGTGCTCGCAACGAGAGGCCCGATGCGGATCTCGCGACCTTGAGCTTGCTTCCGATCATGACAGTCTCCTTGTGCCGCGCAGTTTCCATATGTATGATGTGGGATGAATTTTGTAAACTAAAAACTCTTGAAATGTGGTAATATGGACCTCATATTGCTAGTAAGATGCCCAAGGAACGGAAGCTTTGTAAACCGAGTCTTGTCGAAAGGCGAGGTCGCCTGCTCCTGACCGATTCACTCGACTGGACTCATGAAACTACGGTGGTTGTCACCGACATCTAACTACAGGAGAACAACTTGACTGCACAGCTGACGTTCTTCCCCGTTGGAAACGGGGATATGGCCCTCATCACTCTCGATAACGGTCAGACCATCCTGATCGACATCAACATTCGGTCTGCGGCCGATGATCCCGACGACGACACCTATGACGTCGCCACCGACCTGAAGGATCGGCTCAAGCGAGACCAAGAAGGTCGTATGTATGTCGACTCGTTTTTGCTGTCGCATCCTGACGGTGATCATGTCACTGGGCTGAGCAACCACTTTCACCTGGGTCCGCTCGAGGACTTCCCAGAGGGCGAAAAGGATAACCTCATAGTCATTCGTGAAATGTGGTCGTCGCCGATCGTTTTCCGGCGCGCCAGCGCCACGCATGTGCTTTCGGATCAAGCCAAGGCTTGGGCCAAAGAAGCGAGACGCCGTGTCGCACGTTATCGGGAAAAAGGTTCGTCCGTCGGGGACGGCGACCGAATCCTGCTGATGGGCAAGGACAAAGACGGCAAGACGGATGACATCATGGGCATCGTCGTTGAGCAGTTTGGCGCGATAACCCGCGCCAACCAAGGTACCACCGGTTACTTCGAGGGCCGCCTCCTCGCGCCGATGGTCGTCGACGATGATGACGAAGAGCTGATACACCTGCTCGAGAAAAACAACTCGTCGGTCATTGTCCGCTTCTCAATTGCCGGTGGAGGCTACAAGGACAAGTGCCGGTTCCTGACTGGTGGTGATGCTGGGGTGGCGATTTGGGAGAGGCTCTGGGATCAGATTGGCGAGGAAAATAAGGACTGGCTCAGCTACGATGTGATGGAAACGCCGCATCATTGTTCGTGGCGTACCCTAAGCCACGACCGTTGGTCCAAGCTGGGCGAGAAGGTAAAGGTCTCGGAAAAGGCACGCAACGCGCTCTCGCAGGTCCGCACGGGCGCTGTGATCGTGGCCAGTTGCAAGCCCATCAAGAAAGACGACGCCAATCCCCCGCACGAGCGGGCCAAGCGTGAGTATGTGTCGATCGTGGGCGGTGCCGCCGACCGCTTCATCTGTACGATGGAGCACTGCGATAAGGAGGATGCACCAGTTGAGTTCAAAATCGGCAGTTCCGGAACGACGCGCAAAATCGCTATGACGGCTGCCTCAACTGCTGCAGCTGTAGGTATCAGCGGCGTCGCCTCGGCCACTCGAGCACACGGCCACAAATGACTGAGGATGAACTAAGGCAACACGCGGAAGACTTCGTTCGTGTCGCCAAGGAACATTCGCTCTGTACGTCTGTCAGCCTCTTGTCGGTGGATGCCGACAGAGCTCTCCTTACAGCGACACTGAAAGTCGAGATGCCTTTGGCTGAAGCCGCCGAGGGCATTAGCGCCACAGGAGTGCGCGTGGAGGAGGAGGTCCGGATCTCGCTCTGGGGCGACTATCCATGGTCATGCCCGACATTCGCACTCAGAGAGGACTTCCCGCGTCACTTCCCGCATCTTTCCAGCCGCGCCGGCAAGGGTCGGCCCGTTCCATGTCTCGTTGAAGGATCGGCGGGTGAGTACTTCACCAGCTGGGGGCTGTTGGAGGTTGGCATTCTGCAGATCTTGTCGCAGATGGGCGCCTGGTTTGCGAAAGCGGCAACTCATTCGTTGATGGATCCTACTCAAGGGTGGGAACCGGTCATCCGCCACGATGTGGACGATGTCCTTATCTCAGATCCGCTCGCAATGCTCGGCCGCATCAACAACAAACCTGGCGACATTCTGCTGCGGACGAGGTTTGTGAAGCAACGCACAAGCGACAGCTGGGACACCACGATGATCGCGTCGGATGATCTTGCGCCAGCGGTGTCCACAATACTCGCTCGTTCGCCGTTTAACGTTGAGCAGGCAGATGAGAACTTGATCGTCGGGGATACTGTGACTGCCCTCTTCTGGCCAGCGGGTCGCCTTGAAAGCGCTGCGGTCCTGCCAGAGACCATCGAAAACCTCGACGATCTTGCGGCTAGGGCCGATGTGCTAGGGCTTGGATGGCGCTTCAAGAAGTTTGTCGAGCGGCTTGAAGAATTCTGGAGCCGAACAGAGGCGCCTGTTGAATTTCCCGTCTGCGTGGTGCTGTGCTTCCGCCGTCCCTACAATCTCATTGGACGCGACTACGCAATCGAGATGCTCCCCTACACTTTTGAGATATCCCCAGCACCGCGACGCAAGTCTCTGTTTGCCGGCCCGACTGGACGAAGGGTTCGTCCTGCGAAGCAGATCGACAAGCTCACGTCTGCGCTGCTTAGGAGCGTGTCGCAGACTCCAGATCTTGGATCCTACGCGGTGGTCGGGTGCGGTAGCGTCGGCTCGAAGATGACGATGCACTTGGCGCGCGCTGGCGCACAGATTACGGCGATCTCTGATAATCGCTGCCTTTTTCCGCATAATATGGCACGTCATGCGCTAGCACGTTTCCCATTTCTCCAGCCAAAGGCGTTGGAACTTGAGAAAGAAATCGTACGCTTGGGCCAGAACCCGTGCGTCTGCTTGGATGACGTTGCGGCGACAATTCGCTCGGGTGGTGACCTATCAAACATCGTCCCGCCCTCGACCAAAACGCTCCTAAACACGACGGCCTCACTTGTAGTTAGGGAAAGCCTTTCGCTTGTCCCTCGAGAGAGTATCCAGGCGCGTATGGCTGAGGTCGCCTTGTTTGGTCGCGGTCGCGGCGCCTTCGTGCTGCACGAGGGTGCAAACCGAAATCCCAGTCTTGCCGACCTCGAGGTCGCGCTCGGCGCATATGCGACGGCAGACGAACGAAAGCTGCTTTTCGATCCGGCATTTGGACTTACTGAAGTACAAATCGGTGATGGGTGCGGTTCGCTCACCATGCCGACGACCGATATGCGACTATCTGCCATGACCGCGCTCGCGACGGAGCACCTCACAGGTATCGTCCAAGCAGATGCCAGTGAAGGCACAATCGCGATTGGTGTCGACACCGAAGCCGGTGTCACAACTTGGCGCCGGCTTGCTGTGCCAGAGATGCTTGAGGTCAAGGTCGAAGGCAGCGGATGGCGGTTGCGTGTCGCTGCGGAGGTCGTAATGACGATGCGCGCGGAGATTGCACGCTACCCTGGCGAGGAGGCGGGAGGGCTCTTGATTGGCGCTTGCAGCGGCAGGACACGCACAATTACGGTGGTTGATGTTCTCGATGCTCCGCCAGACAGCACGCGGTCGCCTACCAAGTTCGTCCTTGGCAAGAAGGGTCTGAAAGCCGCGATCAAGAAACGCTATAACGTCAGCGGCAAGCGCCTGATCGACGTCGGCACCTGGCACAGCCACTTGGTCGAAGTCGGCCCTTCTGCGACCGATCGCCAAACTGCGAAGCAACTGGCACGCGAGCGGCCACCCCCGGCGGTGCTTCTGATCATTACGCCGACGACGTTCCACGCCCTGATCCATAACTCCGCGAGCGCTTGATGGAATTTCTCGATACCTACGCAATCAAAGCTCGGCTTTTTCCCGCACTCGTGGCGATCGCGCCGGCCCTTTCTCTGTTTCTGATGACGGGAACCTTGACGAACCCAGGATTCCCGGAAGTCGTCACCGCGCTCACACTCGGTGTGATGTTCTTTGCGGCGGCTGATCTTGCCCGTAGAGCAGGTAAGCGGATCGAGGCCCGCCTTTTCAAGGCAACCGGTGGGCGGCCACAAAACCGCGAACTGTCATTCGAGGACACGACGCTCGAGGAGGCCAACAAAGCGCGCTACCGTCAGTTCCTAGCGGGACAAGTTGGGCTGACCGCTCCGACCCGAGAAACTGAAGTAGAAGACCCTGCAAAGGCACGCGAGTTTTACGCTGCATGCTACGACTACCTCAGGGTCAACACCTACGACACCGGAAAGTACAATATTCTGTTCAGGGAGAACATTAGCTACGGCTACATCCGGAACCTTCTCGGCCTCAAGCCTTATGGAATTGCGATCAACATCGCCGCTGCCATCGCGGCGGGGGCACTCTATACCTATCAGCCGCAGTTCGCGCCCATGAGTCAGGGGAAGCTATTCCTCCAGGGCGGGTTTGCCCTGATTCATATCCTCTATTTGGCGCTCGGCGTTACCGAGAACTCCGTGATGAACGCTTCCAAGCGGTATGCGCGTCAGTTGACGCTCAGTTGCGAAACCCTTATCCGCGAAACCAAGTCTCAATAAGCATGAGAGCGCCATCAACGGAACATGCTTTGCATCGAATAAACAGAAAAATCTTCCCCAGACTCGCACAGAAGTCTTCGCCTGTCGTCTGGGCCGAGTGGCTTCTTCGAAGCTGCTTCGGCGTCGCCTTCCTTCTGTTCGCCGTCTGATGTTGGGTTTTCTAGCTGATCCCTGGACGAGTGGCGGCTCTCCTCACTTCGCCGAGACCGCCCCGCCGTCGAACAACTTCCCCAACCTTACTCCGCCATCGACTTGATTGGAATCACGCGCTGTTTCGAACGACCGCTTCCGCCTGTAGTGTCGGGTACAATTACATAATCAGAATTATCGGAG
>Ga0209812_10000893_pt1 | contig 23576 bp, 22 predicted proteins | sample JI71714BDNA_FD_187502 | JGI IMG/M metagenome (GOLD analysis project Ga0209812, IMG submission 187502) | Wastewater effluent complex algal communities from Wisconsin, to seasonally profile nutrient transformation and Carbon sequestration -... | ecosystem: Engineered > WWTP > Effluent > Algae...
GCCTTCGGGATTTTCAGCGTTGCCGCGCTCGCATTCGGAGGACAGGCCTGATGGCTACCGCAGCACCTAAGGGCACCGCCAACGACGTCGGCGGCGCGCATCTGAAGGGCGCTTACACGATCGTCGACCACACCTATGACGTGGTCGTGGTGGGCGCGGGCGGTTCTGGCCTGCGCGCAACCATGGGCGCGGCTGAAAGCGGCCTGCGCACCGCGAATATCTCCAAGGTGTTCCCCACGCGCTCGCACACGGTTGCGGCGCAGGGCGGGATTGCGGCGAGCCTCGGCAATAACTCGCCCGATCACTGGACCTGGCACATGTACGACACCGTCAAGGGGTCGGACTGGCTGGGCGATCAGGACGCGATCGAATATCTCGCACGCGAAGCCCCGGCTGCGGTTTACGAGCTGGAGCACGCCGGTGTGCCCTTCAGCCGCAACGCCGATGGCACGATCTACCAGCGTCCGTTCGGCGGCCACATGCAGAACATGGGCGCCGGCCCGCCAGTGCAGCGCACCTGCGCCGCGGCTGACCGCACCGGCCACGCCATGCTCCACGCGCTGTATCAGCAGAGCCTGAAGTATGACGCGGACTTCTTCATCGAATACTTCGCGCTCGACCTGATCATGTCGGAAGTCGACGGCGTGAAGCAGTGCGTCGGCGTGATGGCGATGTGCCTTGATGACGGCAAGATCCACCGCTTCCGCGCGCAATCGGTCGTGCTGGCGACGGGCGGTTATGGCCGCTGCTACTACACCGCGACCTCGGCCCACACCTGCACTGGTGACGGCGGCGGGATGGTGCTGCGCGCCGGCCTGCCGTTGCAGGACATGGAGTTCGTGCAGTTCCACCCGACCGGCATCTACGGCGCGGGCGTGCTCATCACCGAAGGCGCGCGCGGGGAGGGGGGCTACCTCACCAACTCCGAAGGCGAGCGCTTCATGGAGCGTTATGCCCCGTCCGCGAAGGACTTGGCCTCGCGTGACGTGGTCAGCCGTTCGATGGCGCTGGAAATGCGCGAAGGGCGCGGCGTCGGGCCCGAGGGGGATCACATCTACCTCCACCTCGACCACATCGACCCCACCGTTCTGGCCCAGCGCCTGCCGGGCATCACGGAAAGCGGCAAGATTTTCGCGGGCGTCGATCTGACCCGCCAGCCGCTGCCGGTGACCCCGACCGTGCATTACAATATGGGCGGTATCCCGTGTAACTATCACGGACAGGTGGTCACCCTCGGGCCGGACGGCAATCCGGATACCGTGATCCCCGGCCTTTATGCGGTGGGCGAGGCGGCCTGCGTGTCGGTGCACGGGGCCAACCGCCTCGGCTCCAATTCGCTGATCGACCTCGTGGTGTTCGGCCGTGCGACCGGCCACCACCTGCGCGACAATCTGAAGCCCAATGCCAAGCAGGCCGAGCTTCCGGCCGACAGCGCGGACTTTGCCCTGACCCGTCTGGATCACTTCCGCTATGCGCAGGGCGGCTCGCCCACCGCGCAGATCCGCGCTGAGATGCAGAAGGCGATGCAGAAGCACTGCGCCGTGTTCCGCGACCAGAAGCTGATGGATGAAGGCGTGGCCAAGCTGGCCGAGCAGAACAAGCGGATGGAGGACATCCACGTCACCGACAAGTCGCTGATCTGGAACAGCGACCTGATCGAGACGCTCGAGCTCGACAACCTCATGGCGCAGGCCAACGTGACGATCGCCTCGGCTGCCAACCGCAAGGAAAGCCGCGGCGCCCACGCGCACGAGGACTACCCCGATCGCAACGATGCGGAATGGATGAAGCACACCATCGCCTGGTTCGACGGCTGGGGCGGTCGCGGCTCGAACAGCCGCATCGATTACCGTCCGGTCCACGAATACACGCTGACCGACGACATCAAGTACATCGAGCCCAAGGCGCGGGTGTACTGATGCATTGGCGGCGAGCAGGCTTGGTGATCGCACCGGCCCTGCTCGCCGCAACTGCCTGCTCGCCGCTGGGCGAGACGGAGGCAATGGCGGAGGCCGAGGGAGCGGAGACGCCCGCCGCCGATGCTTCCGCCACGCCGGCAGCGGCGATTCTGCCCTCCGATCCCGTCCCCAAGAACCTGCTTGGCCGCTGGTCCTATGCCCGCGACGAATGCGAACCCGACGCGGAAGACACGCCTTCACAGCACCGCGTCAATGCCGAACTCAGCTTTGAGGCGGACGGCACTTATTTCATGGTTGTCGAAGGTTTCCCCTTCACCGGAACCTACCGCTACGAAGGCGGCCAAAGCCCGCGCATCCAGCTCGACGGCAGCCTGCTCAACTTCGCCGTGGAAGGCGACACCTTGCAGAACTGGAGCGAGGGCGACGCGGTCTATCAATGCGGCCGCGTCTTCGTGCGCGAGGGCGGTTAGAGGGTGCTGCGTGTCGCGATCATCGGCGGCTACGGCAATTTCGGCGGGCATGTGGCGCGCAGTCTTGCGGACGATCCGGCCATTCAACTGATTATTGCGGGGCGCTCGCTGGCCAAGGCGCGGGCGGCGGCGGACAAGCTCGGAGCAGCCAATCCGTCTGAGGCCGGTGCCTATGACCTTAGCGGCCCGCCCGAGGGGCTGGCGGCGCTGCACCCCGATCTCGTCATCAACATGGTCGGGCCTTACAACGGCCAATCCTACGCCGTGGCCAAGGCGGCCATCGCCTGCGGGGCGCATTATTGCGACATTGCCGATGCGCGGGAATTCGTCACCGGGATCGGCGTGCTGGATGATGCGGCGCGGTCGGCAGGAGTCGCCGTGCTGGCAGGCGCGAGTTCGGTTCCCGCCCTGACGGCAGCCTATTGTGACGAAGCGGCCAAGACGATGCGCACCATCCGCAAGGTCGAATACGGGATCAGCGGCGCGGAGCAATCCAATGCGGGCGCTGGCACAGTCGCGGCGGTCCTGTCCTTCGTAGGCCAGCGGTTCACCACATTGCGCGGCGGCAGAATGGCCGAAGTCATCGGTTGGAGCGAGCAACGCCGCGTCCACCTCCCCGGCGTCGGCCAGCGCTGGTTCGGCCGCGCCAATGCGCCTGACCTTGAACTTTTCGCTGCGCGCTATCCCGGCCTTACTGATCACACCTTCTGGGCAGGCCACGCCATCGCGCCGCTGCATTTCGGCACGGTGCTGATGGGCTGGCTGGCGCGCATCGGCCTGCTCCCCCGGCTTGACCGTTTTGCGCCGCAAATGGTGCGCCTCGCCAGCCCGTTCGACGCACTCGGCACCGGCACCAGCGGCTTCTTCATGACCATCGCGGGGGAGGGGGCGGACGGCGCACCCCTGACCCGCCGCCACTGGATCATCGCGCGTTCGGGCCACGGACCGTTCATCCCCTGCATCCCCGTCATCCTGATCGCCCGCCAGATGGCCGCAGGTCGCCGCTTCGATCCCGGTGCGCGGCCCTGTCTCGGGATCATCAGCCTTGCCGAATATCGCGGCGAATTTGCCCATTTCGATATCGAGGTGACCGACGCATGACGCCCGCGCCCTATTCCTACCGCGACAACCCCGATGTTCCCGCCTTCGACGATGCCCGCCCCGTCTTCATCTTCGATCATGTCTGCGTGCTGTGTTCGGGCGGGGTGAGCTTCATCATGAAGCATGACCCCACAGCCGCCATCGCTTTCACGCCCGCGCAAGGCCCGCTGGGATCGGCGCTGGCGCGGCATTTCGGCATCGACTGGAACGGCAGCTACATCTTCATCCGGGGTGGCCGTGCCTTCACCAAGAGCGACGGCTATTTCGAAGTCGCCCGCGCGCTGGGCGGATGGTGGCGGCTGGGGCTGGTGTTCCAGATAATCCCGCGCGGCTTGCGCGACCGGGCCTATGATCTGATCGCCCGCAACCGTTACCGCTGGTTCGGCAAGACGCCTGAGGCCTGCCAACTGCTGACCCCCGATCAACGCGCGCGGCTGCTGTGACACCATTGGCTTGACGGCATCCCCGCGCACAGGCAGCTTGCTCCCCGATGAACAGGGGCAAGATCATCGTGGGGGCTTTGGCGGCGTTGCTGGCCGCGCCCGCGCTGTCGCAATCGTCGACTCCTGACCCTTTCCAGCCGCCGCCCCATACCTTGCCCTATCCCGATCTTGGCAGCGGGGAGAGCCGGGCGGAGCGGCGGCAGTCCTTCGAACTCAGCCCCGAACTCCAGCGTGGCCTGACCGCAGCCCAAATCCGCGAACAACAGCGCAGGCTCGATGCCGCTCTTGCAGCCGTGTCACCGCAGACGCCCGGCACGCCCGATGCTTTCGTGGTGACCATCGCGCTCGACAGTGATCCGGTGTTCGCCCGCGAAGCGCGAGAAGCGGCGCGGGTGCTCGGGACGCGTTATGGGGCGCAGGGGCGCACATTGACGCTGGCTGGGCCGGACGGCACCCGCGACGATGCGCCGCACGGCTCGATCTCGGCGCTGCTACTGACGCTCAGCCACCTTGGCACTGTGATGGACGGTGCGGAGGACGTGCTGGTGCTCTATACCACCAGTCACGGAGCCGATATCGGACTGGCCTTTCATTACGGCGATACAGGCTATGGCATCCTTTCGCCCGCCAGCCTCAAGGCGGCGCTGGAGCAGGCAGGGATAAAGCGGCGGGTACTGATTCTGTCGGCATGCTATTCGGGCGTGTTCGTGCCGGCACTCGCCAGTCCCGACACCGCGATCCTGACCGCTGCTGCCAGCACGCGCACGTCCTTCGGGTGCCTTGCCGAGAACGACTGGACGTTCTTCGGCGATGCGCTGATCAACCGCGCGCTGCGTCAGCCGGTCGCGCTGGATGAAGCAGCGCGGATGGCGGGACGATCGGTGGCGGAGTGGGAGGCCAAGGCGCGCTTTCTTGCGTCCTTGCCGCAGGTCAATATCGGGGCCGGAGCGAAGGCGTGGCTGCCCGGGATCGAGGCACAGATGCCGCGCATCGCCAGCGCGCCCATCGGCCGGCCCGCCTTCGACGAGGCGGCGCTTATGGCGGCGGCGGCGACGCGGAAGGCTCCGCCCGCCGCGCCGAAATGATCCGGACCGGCTCGGCGATCATCTGGCCCTTCATCACCCCTTGCCCTGCATCGGGATCACGTGGCGCGACCTGAGCAGCGGCGACCACCTCCATGCCAGATATCACATAGCCAAACACCGCAAAGCCATCGCGCCATGACGGATCGCTGGCGGCGGGATCGGCGTCGAAGGCGGTCTGGTCTTCGATCATGATGAAAAAATCGCCGTCGGCCGTGCCTGCCCCCAGTGAAGCCATCGCCAGCGCGCCGTGGACGTGGCTGAGGCCGGTGATGTTGGTGGGTTCGTGGCGGATCGGTGGCAAGAGACGCTTGGCCTCGCCGCGCACCCCGCCTTGCAGGATGCCGGAAGGCTGGCGCTCTCCGGGCAGGTCCATTGCGCGGTAGAAACTGGTGCCGTCCAATCGCCCTTCCTCGACATAGCGCAGGAAATTGCCGGCTGTGATCGGTGCGCGTTCGGTTTCGAGCGCAATGGTGACAGGGCCGAGGCTGGTGTCCAGCACCACACTGACGCTGGCCGCATCGGGGAAGGGGCGGGCGGCGGGCCGGGCGGTCGCGCTTCCGGCGAAGTCCGCCGGGGTCAGCGCCGCCGCGCCGCCGGGCGGGGGCTTCAACTCGAACTTCATCAGCAACGTGCGCTGGCAGCCGGGCTTGTCCCCGTCGTCGCAATTGCGGAAATTGTCGTCCGAGACGAGGTAGAGGAAGGTCTTGCCCGGTTCCTCGCGCACCGCAAGCCCTTCGAAATTGTCGAGCCTGAGCGGCGGGGCAAGCACTGCCAGCGTCCGCACGCCGCCATCAGCGGCCAGCTCGACAATCGCGGCGCGGTTGCCTTCGCTGGCGTTGTAGCTGCGGAACAGGACGAAGCAGGTGCCGCTTTTCTTGCAGGCGGCATCGGTCGGCACGCCGCCGGCTTCGGCAATTCCGGCAGGTGGGGCGAGGTGGAACGGGGCCGCGCCGCTATCCGTGATCCGCAGGCAATTGGGCCGCGCCGGATCGGCCCATTCCCCGCAGGCGAGCAGCCCGCCCGGAAAGGCGGCGAGCGTCTCGATCCCTTCATTGGCAGCGGCTCCGGCGACCAGCGCGGCGGCGCGGTCCTCAACCCCGGTTGCAGGCGCGGATATGTCGGCATAGCGCCAGATGCGGTGATCCTGTTCAAAGGCGACCAGCCACTCGCCCGAAGGCAGCTGTGTGATCGCCTCCGCATCGCCGCGCGCCTTCGATCCGATCGCCTTGCCCTTGGCATCGAGCAGCGGATCGATACGCAGCGCCGAGGCATCGACCAGCTTTGCGCCAAGATCTTCGGGGGTCAGGATCAGCCAGCGCCCGTCATCGGTGACGGCATACAACTCCCCATCCGTCCATTCGAGGCTGGAAATGCCGCCGATTTTCAGAAAGTCAGGCGCAATCTCGATTCCGCCGCGGAAGATCAGCTCGCCGGTTTCGATGTCGCCGCCGTCTTCCGCCAATTCGGCCGAACTGGTGACCGGCAGGAACGGATCGGTGGCCCATGCCGGAGGCGCAAGGACGAGAGCAGTAAGGCCAAAGGCGAGGCCGAGGGTGGGGGCAAGGGCGCGCATCCATGTCATTCGTCCGGGTCTATCGCCGCTTTAACGAAGCGCAAGGCCGGGTTTGGGCTGTTCAGCCATGTGCAAGGTTTACAGATGTAATCGTATTGACTACAGGTGTAATCACAAAGCGAGGGAGACGCCCCGTGAACCCGTCCAATGACAATGGCCCCGGCGAACGCATTACCGATGCCGAACATGCGGTGATGGAAGTGCTGTGGGACCGTCCACGGCAGACCGCCGCCGAAGTGTGCGAAGACGTCTGCGCACAGCGCGGCTGGAGCCTCGCCACCGTCAAGACGCTGCTGTCCCGCCTTGTCCAGAAGGGCGCGCTCGCTGCCGAACCTGATGGGCGGCGCTTCCTTTACAGTCCCTTGATCGCCCGCGAGGACTATGTCGGCGGCGAATCCCGGCGACTGGTCGAACGCCTGTTCGGCGGCTCAGCTGTCTCGCTTGTGGCGCATCTGGCCGAAAGCGAAGCTCTGACGGACAATGATCTTGCCGAAATCGAGGCTCTGCTGAAGGAGTTGCGGCCATGACCGGCATGCTGCTCCATACGCTGGTGTGGACCGGCGTTCTGATCGGGTTGGTGCTGGTGCTGCGTCGTCCGGTGATGCGGACTTTCGGTGCCGAAGCTGCCTATGCGCTGTGGGCCTTGCCGCTTGCCCGTCTTATCCTGCCGCCTGTCACATTGCCCGCATGGATGGCCCCGCAAGAAGCCGCGCCTGCCGCTGTGCCTTTGCCACCTGCCGGCACCGATCCCGTGATCTGGGAGGTTGTTACCGATACGCCCGCGGCCCTCACTGTCCCCGCGCCGGTAGAGGCCGTGCCGCAATCCGGGTTCGATCTGCTCGCCACCCTGGCCGAATGGCCGATTGTCGAAACCCTGCTGCTGATCTGGCTTGCGGGAGCAGCTGTGACCCTGTGGCTGCGCTTTGGCGCCTATTTCACCCTGCGCGATGAATTGCTGGCCGAGGCCCGCGAAGTTGGCCGTGCGCCTGCCCTGCTGGGTAAGGTGCGACTGGTGGAGACCCCTGCGACTACCGCCCCGCTGGCGATGGGCGTACTTGATCCGGTGATCGCGCTGCCGCCCGGTTTCATGGCGCTGCCCGACCGTGCAGCCCGCGATCTGGCTCTGGCGCATGAACTGGCGCATCACCGCGGGCTGGATTTGCTGGTCAATATCCTCGTCCAGCCGCTGTTCGCGCTGCACTGGTTCAACCCGCTCGGCCGTTATGGCTGGCTGGCGCTGCGCCGCGATCAGGAAGCCGCCTGCGATGCGCGGGTGATGGCCCGTCGTTCAGCGCAGGACCGCGCTGCCTATGCTGCGCTGATTGCCCGTTTTGCCGCTGGGCCGGGCGCTGCCCACAACGCCGCCCTGACCGCGCCGATGGCCTGTCCGGTGCTCGGCGAGAAATCGATCATCCACCGCCTGAGGAGTCTGTCTATGTCCGATCTGTCCCCCCGTCGCCGTCTGGCGGGCCGCGCGCTCCTGGGCGCTGGCTTGCTGGCCCTGCCGCTTACTGCCTCGATCAGCTACGCCGCGAGCGAAGCTGATGCGATCGAGGCCCCCGAACCGCCGGCGCCGCCCGCGCCGCCGTCTGCTCCCGATGCGCCCGAACCCCCGATGCCGCCCGAAGCGCCCGAGGCTCCGGAACCGCCGACGGTCGTGGTGCTGGGCGCTGAAGGCTCGGGCGAGACCGAAGTGACCGATAAGGTCTGGCAGGACGAAGATGGCAAAACGCACCGCGTGCGCATGGTGTTCCGCTCGGCGCCTGACGGTCAGGTGCTCGCCCGCCCGTTCGAAGGCCGGTTCGAAGGACCGCGCGGCAGCGATCCGGTCGCCCACGAGGAAATGATGGCCGCCTTGCGCCAAGGCCTTGCCGAAGCCGATCGGGTGCACGCCCAATTGCCTCAGATCATCGCCGAAGCCATGGCATCGGCAGATGGCGCCAATGCCGCCGCCGGTGGTGTGCCGCGCGTGATCGTGAAGCAGGAATGCAAGGCCGGCAGCGACGAGGTGTCCGAAACGACGACCCGTGACGGCACGCAGATCATCTCGATTTGCCAGAAGCGGGTGTTTGTCTCGGCTCGCAAGGGACTGGAGGAAGCCCGCGCTGAAATCGCCAGCGACAAGGACATTCCCGAAGCCACCCGCAAGGAAATCCTGCGGACGCTCGACAGCCAGATCGCGCGCTGGAAGGACCGGGAGGGCTAAGGCCGCTCCCGGCCGTTTCAAGCGGCTATTCGCCCGCCGCAGCCATGGCCTTGGGGCGGGCAGGGTAGGCACAGCCCCGGCCCAGACCCCAGCCTTTCAGGAAAGCGCGCCTGACCATCCCCGCAGTGTAAGCGGCGCGCAGGGCGCGGTCATTGCCGGCCGCGCCCGTCACTTCGCGCACAATTCCGCGGAAGGGGATGATCGAACCGACCACACCCTGACCGATCCGCCCTTCGCTCAGCCGTCGCTCGCCGTCATTCTCGGCGATATCGTAATCGGCCCCTAGCACCATGTCCAAACTGGCAATCGCCGAAACGATCGCATTGCAAGTCTCCATCCCCTGCGTTGCATAGGGATCGAGCACAGCGCTTTGCAGCACTTCGGGAATGTCTTTTGCGTCGATGTTGAAGTCACGCAGCGGGGTCTTCGCGACTTCGGTGACATCGGGTTCGGGCATGACCTGCGCATGTGCTGGCGCTGCGATGGTGCAGGCCAGCGCGATCAGCGCGAGCAGGGTGGCCGGGGGGAGACCGGGGGTGGTCAGGCGCTTCATGGCTGTTAGCCTCCTTCAAAGAAAACGTCGCAGGCTGCGTCGTCAGTATGCTCCACCCCCAGTCTCAGCGCGGACATGCGCTGGCGGCTGGTGCCATGGGTGAAGCCTTCGGGGTTTATGCTCTGTCCAGCATTGCGCATTAACGTATCATCGCCAATCGCACTGGCGGCCTGCATTCCTTCTTCCAGATCTCCCGGTTCGATGCGGTCGCGGTTTTTGCCCGCCCACATCCCGGCATAACAATCGGCCTGCAATTCCATCGCCACTTGCAAGCGGTTGGCCGCGCCCGGATTGCGCTGCTGGGCGGCGCGCACCTGCGCTGCAAGCCCGGTAATGTTCTGGATGTGGTGGCCATATTCATGCGCAATCACGTAAAGCCGCGCAAAATCGCCTCCGGTTCCGGACATTTGCGCCAGCTGGTCGTAGAAGCCGGTGTCTATATAGATGCCCTTGTCCGCCGGGCAGTAGAACGGCCCCGCAGCCGAAGTGGCGCTGCCGCAACCCTCGGTATCGACGCGCCCGCGGAACAGATCGAGGCCCGGTTGCTCGAACGGCAACCCCGCCTGCCGGAAGCTGGCCTGCCAGGTGTCATTGAGGTTGGTCAGCGCGTTGCACGCCTCGGTTGCATAGGCGCTGCTGGTGCAGACCACCTGCTCGTCATCCTCGCGCCCGCCGTCGCTGCCCGCGGCAGGGGCGGTCTGCTGCTGCACGCTCTGGACAAGGCCGATGGTCTGCCCCGGGTCGAGCCCGAACACCAGCGCCCCCACCAGCGCAATTGCCAGTGTCCCGCAGCCCACGCCGCCCGCACGGCCCATGCCGCCGCCACCGCCGCCGCCACCGCCGCCGCCATCGCTGGAGCGGACCCTGATTTTCGACGTATCGAACGGCCCCAAACGCATCCGCAAATTCTCCCTTGCCCCTGTTGCATCAGCAATTTGCTGGACAGCCGCGATGCGCACGGCAAAAGCGAACAGCAATAGCCCGAACGTGCAGGAGATGCGGCGAATGCTCAAGAACCGGCGTGCCCTTGTGACCGGATCGACCTCGGGCATCGGGCTCGCGATTGCCCGCGCCCTAAAGGCCGAAGGTGCCGAGGTGATTCTCAACGGGCTGGGTGATCCCGATGAAATCGCGAAACTTTGCGACGAACTGGGTGCGACCTACAATGGCGCGAACCTGATGGACGCTGACGCGATTGCCGCGATGATGGCCGACATTGGTGCAGTCGATATTCTCGTCAACAATGCCGGAATGCAGCACGTCTCCCCGGTCGAGGATTTTCCGCCTGCCAAATGGGACGCGATTCTGGCGCTCAACCTGTCGGCGGCGTTTCACACCACGCGGCTTGCGGTGCCGGGGATGAAGGCGGCAGGCTGGGGGCGGATCATCAATACCGCCAGCGCCCATTCGCTCGCCGCCTCGCCGTTCAAGAGCGCCTATGTCGCAGCCAAGCACGGGCTGGCGGGCTTCACCAAGACTATCGCGCTGGAACTGGCGACCCACGGCGTGACCGCCAATTGCATTTCCCCCGGCTATGTCTGGACACCGCTGGTGGAAAACCAGATCCCCGACACCATGGCCGCACGCGGGATGACGCGCGAGCAGGTGATGAACGATGTGCTGCTTGCCAAGCAGCCGACCAAAAGCTTCGTTCTGCCCGATGATGTCGCCGCGCTGGCGGTATTCCTGTGCGGCGATGCGGCGCGCAATATCACAGGCGCGAACTATGCGCTCGACGGGGGCTGGACTGCCGAATGAAGGCGATGCGCGTCCGGCCGCTGGTGGTTTGGCTGGTTACGGGGCTGGCGAGCCTGTGGCTGGTATCCTGCGCACCGCCACCCGTGGCGATCGCGCCCGATGCCCCTCGGGAGGATATTGCCGCGCGGTTGACGGCCGATATCGATATCCTCGCCAGCGATGAATTTGGCGGCCGCAAGCCGGGGACGCCGGGCGCCAGGGCAACCTACGAGTATCTCGAAAGGCGGTTTGGCGAGGTTGGTCTGGTGTCCGGCACCAATGATCCGGGTTCCTATTGGCGGATGCCGGTCGATCTGGTCGCGACCGAGCCGCAGACCGGGCGACTGACCTTGGGGCAGGGACGCAGCAGCGTGACCCTGACCGAGGCAGAGGCCGCTGTCTTTACCCCGCGCCGCCGCGCTTTGGCGGCGGGCGGACCGGGGACGGGGGTTCCGGTGGTGTTCGTGGGCTATGGCGATGGCTCGGTGCTGGGTGACGAAATGGCAGGGGCCGTGGCGCTGATGCTGGCTGATCCCGGCCGCGATGCAGCGCGCCGCGACGCCCTGTTCCGCCAGCGCGCAACCGCGGTCGTCACGGTGCTGCCCGATGCCGGTGCGCTGGCAGCGGTTCGCCGCGTCGAGGAGCGTGGCAGGCTCGAATTGGCGAGCGAGCAGCTCGATACCCTGTCGGCCTATATCACCGATGCAGCGCTGGCGCGCGTTGTCGGGGAAAAGAAGTGGGAGCTGTGGAAGCGGGAAGCCAAGAAAGCCGATTTTGCACCGCTCGAACTCAATCTGGCGCTGACGATCGAAGCGACGGCGGACCGGCGCGAGTTTCCCAGCCAGAACATTGTCGGAATGATCCCCGGCAACGCGCCGAGTTCGGGGGCGGTGCTATTGCTGGGGCATTGGGATCATCTGGGCGAATGCGGCGCGGTCGATGCGTCTGACCGGATTTGCAATGGCGCTGCCGACAATGCCAGTGGCATTGCGATGATGCTGGAACTGGCACGGCGGCTGAAGGCTGGCCCGCCGCTGGGCCGGGATATCTATGTGCTGGCCACCAGTGCGGAAGAGGCCGGGCTGCTGGGCGCGCGCACTTTTGCCAAATCGCCGCCGTTGCCGCTTTCCGGCATTGTTGCAGCGTTCAACTTCGACATGATGGCGGTTGCGCCAAAGGGGAGCCCGGTCGGGTTCATCGGCCGCGGCCAGAACGCGGCGCTTGATGCCGCGATCCTCGATGTGATGGCCCGCAATGGGCGTGTGGTCGGGGACCAGACTCTTGCCGACAGCTTCCTCCAGCGGCAGGACGGGTGGGCGTTATTGCAAGCGGGCGTGCCGACGGTGCTGCTGTCGACCACCTATGGCAGCCGCGCGATCCTCGATCCCTTCCTCACCAGTCGCTATCATCGTCCGGGCGATGAGGCGGACCGGATCGAGCTGGGCGGCGCGATCGAGGATCTGCTGCTGCACGAGGAACTTGTCCGCCTGCTGGCAGACCCGTCACGCTATCCTCCGGCCGCCGCGCCGCAGCCCTAGCGCAATCGGCCAAGTGCGGTTACATGGGCCGCCACGATTCTCCGGCGCGCCAAAGGTGCGGGGGGAACCCTCTCTCGGCCTTTAGAAAGTGGCGCTCATGGATATCCCGCTCGGTCTTACCTTTGACGACGTATTGCTCCGTCCCGCGGAAAGCAGCGTCTTGCCGAGCATGGCCGACACCTCGACCCGTCTGACGCGCGAGATCGCGCTCAATATCCCGGTGCTGTCATCGGCGATGGATACCGTAACCGAAGCGGACATGGCGATTGCCATGGCGCAGCTTGGCGGGATCGGCGTGCTGCACCGCAATCTCGATATCGACGCGCAATGCGCCGCCGTGCGTGCCGTGAAGCGTTACGAGAGCGGCATGGTGGTCAACCCCATCACCATCGGCCCCGATGCGACGCTGGGCGATGCGCAGGCGCTGATGCAGCTTCACCGGATCAGCGGCATTCCCGTGGTGGATGCAGGCGGCAAGCTGGTCGGTATCCTCACCAACCGCGACGTGCGCTTTGCCGAAAACGCAGCCCAGCCGGTGCGCGAGCTTATGACGACCGAAAACCTTGCCACGGTGCCGCTCGGCACGGGTCAGGAAGAAGCGCGCCGCCTGCTCCACGCCCGCCGCATTGAAAAGCTGCTGGTGGTCGATGATGCCTTCCGCTGCATCGGGCTTATCACGGTCAAGGATATCGAAAAGGCGGTGAACTATCCGCACGCCACCAAGGACGGCACGGGCCGCCTGCGCGCTGCGGCGGCGACCACCGTGGGCGATGCAGGCTTTGCCCGCACCGAAGCACTGGTCGATGCCGAGGTTGACGTGATCGTGATCGACACCGCCCATGGCCACAACATCGAAGTCGCCCGCGCAGTTGAACGGGTGAAGAAGCTGTCGAACCGGGTGCAGGTGATCGCTGGAAATGTCGCCACGGCAGAGGCAACCCGCGCGCTGGTCGATGCGGGCGCGGATGCGGTCAAGGTCGGCATCGGGCCGGGCTCGATCTGCACGACCCGCGTTGTCGCAGGTGTGGGCGTGCCGCAGCTGACCGCGATCATGGAAAGCGCTGCCGAAGCGGCCAAGTCGGGCGTGCCGGTGATCGCCGATGGCGGTCTGCGCACGTCGGGTGACGCGGCCAAGGCGCTGGCCGCTGGCGCTTCCAGCGTGATGATCGGCTCGATGCTCGCAGGCACCACCGAAAGCCCGGGCGAAGTGTTCCTCTACCAAGGCCGCAGCTACAAGGCGTACCGCGGCATGGGCTCTGTCGGCGCGATGGCGCGCGGCTCGGCCGACCGTTATTTCCAGCAGGACGTTTCCGCGATGAAGCTGGTGCCGGAAGGGATCGAGGGCCAGGTGCCGTTCAAGGGCCCGGCGTCCGATGTGGTCCACCAGCTGGTCGGCGGGATCAAGGCCGCAATGGGCTACACCGGATCGCGCACGATCACCGACTTGCAGGAGCGCGCCAAGTTTGTGCGCATCACCAACGCGGGCCTGTCCGAAAGCCACGTCCACGATGTCGCCATCACCCGAGAGGCACCCAATTATCCCACACGCTGAGGCCTTCAAGGGCGGGGCGGGGGCATGACCCCCGCTGCACGGGTCGAGGCGGCGATCGAGCTGCTCGACACCATCATTCCAGCGGCACGCAGCAAAGGCGCGCCTGCTGACCGGATCATCGCCGATTATTTCCGCGCCCGCCGCTATGCCGGTTCCAAGGACCGGCGGGCGGTGCGCGATCTGGTCTATCGCGCCATCAGGCTGTGCGGCCCTGTGCCTGCCAGCGGGCGTGCTGCGATGCTGGCTGTGGCAGGACAGGACGAGGCGGTTGCCAGCCTGTTTGACGGGTCCCCCCACGGCCCGGCACCCCGCGCCGAGGGCGAGGAAGCGGCCAACACCGGCCTTGCGCCCAAATGGCTCGCGGCCGCACTGCGCGCCTCGGGCCTGAGCGGGCGCGAGATTGCCGCGCTGCTGGGCCGCGCTCCGCTCGATATCCGGGTCAACGCGCTGAAGGCCGACCGCGCCAGTATCGAACTGCACGAACCGGGCGAGCCGCTCGCGACCGCGCAAGGGCTGCGGTTTGCATCGGGCACGGCTGTCGAGCAGTGGGATGCCTACACGCAAGGCCTGATCGAAGTGCAGGATCTCGGCAGCCAGCTGATTGTCGAGGCGCTGCCGGTTTCGCCCGGCGACACCATCATCGATCTGTGCGCAGGCGGGGGCGGCAAGACGCTGGCGCTGGCGGCGCGACTCGGCAATGCGGCGAGCCTGATTGCGGCGGACACCGACAAGCGCCGCCTCGGCAATCTTGCTCCGCGTGCCGCGCGGGCAGGGGCGGCGGTCGATCACACTGTCCTGCTTGATCCGGGCCGCGAGATGGCAGCGCTCGGCCCTTGGGCGCGGAAGGCCGATCACGTGCTGGTCGATGCGCCCTGTTCCGGTAGCGGGACGTGGCGGCGCAGTCCGGAAGGACGCTGGCGACTCGATCCGGCAGAACTGGCGCGGCTCAATGCCTTGCAGGATCACGTGCTCGATCTGGCGGCCAAGCTGGTCCGCGCGGGCGGAACGATCGGCTTTGTCACCTGTTCGGTGCTCGATGCCGAAGGGGCAGACCGGATCGCGGCGTTCCTGGCCCGTCATCCGGGCTGGCGCAGCGAGGCGCTCACCCTGCCGCTGGGCCGCCCGCACGGGGCAGGAATCCGGCTCGATCCGCTCCACGATGGCACGGATGGTTTTTTCATCGCCTGCTTGCGTTCACCATGATAGCCTAGCATCCTATGCAAGAGCCTGACGGTTCCCGTAACCAAGCCCTGAAGGAGCTTCTGATGCGTTTTGCGCCTGCTGCTGCCGCTCTGTCCCTTTGTCTGGCCATGACGGCGAGTATCAGCAGCGCAGGCGACGTGGCTGCCGCCGATCCGCGTGCAGCAGCCTTGATCGCGCAAGGCCAGGCAGCCTTGGCCGCAGGCGAGACGCAGAGCGCGATTGACGCTTTTGAAGCGGCGCTGGCGGTTGATCCTTCCTATACCCCGCTCTTCATCGATCTGGCCGAAGCTGCGCGCCAGCAGGGCCTTCAAGGCAAGGCGATCCGTTACTATCGTGAAGCGCTGGAGCGTGATCCGGGCAACTTCGCCGCAATCGCGGGCGAAGGCTCGGCGCTGGTGGAAAAGGGCGCGGTCGAAAAGGCCAGGCGCAACCTTGCCAAGCTGCAATCTCTTTGCGGCGATGAATGCCCCGAGACTGTGGCCCTGCAAAGCAGCATCGCACGCGGCCCTTCGCCGCGTCTGGCGATCGAAAGCACCGTGGATTCGGCCTCAGCTTCGAACTAAGCGAGCCTCAGATAAGGTCGCTGAACTCGGCCAATACGTCTTCGTAAACTGCCCGTTTGAACGGGATGATCAGCTCGGGCAACAGCCCGGGCGCAATCCAGCGCCATTCGTTGAATTCGGGCGGATCATGCGCCTCAAGGTCGATATCGGCATCGGTGCCGAGGAAGCGGCCGAGGAACCAGTGCTGTTCCTGCCCGCGATACTTGCCCTTCCACACCTTCCCGATCAGTTCGGGCGGCAGGTCGTAGCGGATCGGGCGTGAGGCAGGGGCGATGACTTCGACCAGATGCGCCGCGACGCCGATTTCCTCATGCAATTCGCGCAAGGCAGCCTCACGCACATCCTCGCCCTTGTCGATCCCGCCCTGCGGCATCTGCCAATAGCCGTGCGCCGACGGGTCGATGCGCTGGCCGACGAAGACGAGGCCGTCCGCATTCACCAGCATGAAGCCCGCGCAGGGGCGATAGGGGAGGTGGTCGAAGCTCATGCCGGGCTGCCCAGCATGAACTGCATCGCCGCGATAACGCGTTCAAGATCGCGTTGCGTGCTCGGCACCGCGCCGCGCAGATTGGTGAAGCTGTGCGTCACGCCGCGCATTTCGAGGAACACGCAGTCGCGCCCGGCATCGACCAGCGCCTTGGCATAGGCGCGGCCCGAATCGCGGATCGGATCGAGGCTGGCGGTGACGACGATTGTTGGCGGCGCGGCGGAGTGGTCGCCAAGGATCGGGAAACCGCGCGGGTCACTGCGGTCAGCGCCGTAAGCCGCATCGAAGAAGGCCATGGTGTCGCCGGTCAGCAGGAACCCGTCCGAGAACGCCGCCATGCTGGCCGAGTCATTCGCATCGGCCACCAGCGGGAAGATCGGCACTTGCAGGACGACGGGAACGGCGGCGGGGTTGGCGCCCAGCAGCTGGCTGACGACCACCGTGGCATTACCGCCCGCAGAATCGCCGATGGTGATGATCCCGGAGGCGGTGCGGCCCAGCTCGGCAGGGCTTCCTGCCACCCAGCGCGTCGCCGCCTCGCAATCGAGGATCGCGGCGGGGAAGGGCGCCTCGGGGGCGAGCGCGTAATGGACCGCCACCACTGGCAGATCGATCAGCGCTGCAATTTCGCTGCAGAGCGCATGGTGGGTGTCGAGATCGCCGATTACGAAGCCGCCGCCGTGGTAGAACATGACGATGGGCGAGGCTTCGTCGCGGCTCTCGCGCGCATCATAAAGCCGCAGGGGAATGTCGCCGTGTGGGCCGGGGCAGTTAAGGTTGCGGATCACGGCAAGGTCACGTGCCGGACGGTCGGCGATTCCGTGCATGACAACGTAGGATTGCCGGGCTTCGGCCAGCGTCATGTCAGCCAGTTTCGGCCCCGTTGCTGCCGCCATCATGTCGAGGAAGCCCTGCATGTCGGGGCGGATGTAAGGCGTGTCGGTCATGGCGTGTCTCTCTCCCGCGCGTGTCTTTGGCGGTGCGATAGGCGAGGCGGGTGCCAAGTTCCAAGCATCTTTGCACTCGCTTCGCGCCATGCGGCGCGCTAGCCAGCGAACATATGGACAATCTGACACATAGCCTTGTCGGCGCGGTGCTGGGGCAGGCGGGGCTGAAGCGCACCACCGGGCTTGCCATGCCCGCGCTGATCATCGGCGCGAACTTGCCGGACGTGGACGCGGCGTGTTTCTTCTGGCTGGAGGGGACCGAGCATCTCGCGTTCCGCCGCGGCATCACCCACGGCCCGCCCGCGCTGGTGCTGCTTCCATTGATTTTGGCCGGATTGCTGTGGGCGTTCGACCGCTGGCAGGAGCGGCGCGGGACACGGCCCGAGGCGCGGCTGCCGGTGCGGTTTGGCTGGCTCTACGCGATGGCCTTCGTCGGCTGCCTCAGCCACCCGTTCTTCGACTGGCTCAACGTTTACGGCATCCGCCTGCTGGAGCCGTTTTCCTCGCAATGGTTCTATGGCGACACGCTGTTCATCATCGACCCATGGCTGTGGGCGATGCTGATCGGAGCCGTGTGGTGGTCGCGGCGGCGGGAGAAGGTGGGGGCGGAGTGGTCGCGGCCGGCGCAGGTCGGGCTGGCGGCGATGCTGGTGTATATCGGGGTGAATGGGGTGATCAGTTGGGCAGATGCCCGAGCATCCAGCGTTAGCGGCGAAACTGCGATCGCCAGTCCGGTTCCCTTGGTTTTTTGGCAGCGCGAGATGATCCTCGGTAATCGGAACGATTGGAGTCTCCGCTCGAATGAAGGTGGCTTTCCACCTTTCAGACCGATCACCGAACAACCTTGTGCGTGGCCCGACCTTACCGAAGCCCGCCGCACCAACTCGCAGCTCGACGCCTTCCTGTTCTGGTCGCGCGCGCCCTTTGCGACCCGCGCGCCGGATGGCTCGGTGATCCTCTACGACGCCCGCTACTACGATCCGCGCGCGCGGGACCGGTTCTCGGTCGCGCTGCCGGATGTGACGTGCGAATCCTTGCCATAGCCCGTCATGCTGAACTTGTTTCAGCATCCATCGTGCCCCATCCAACCGACGGTGCGAGAAGAGGAATGGATCCTGAAACTAGTTCAGGATGACGGGAACGGGAAATCCGACCTTTGAAGGTGAAACAAGTTCAGCATGACGGCGTTGGTGGGGAAACGCGAACTCAGAGAAACCAATGACCCAAATCGTATGGCTGCGGCGCGATCTGCGCTTGGCCGATAACCCTGCACTCTATCAAGCCGCCAAGGCCGGGCCTGTCGTGGCCGTTTACGTGCTGGACGACGATAGCCCGAAGCACCACGCCTATGGCGGGGCCTCGCGCTGGTGGCTGCATCATTCGCTGGCGAGTCTGGGCAAGAGCCTTGAGGCGCGAGGGTCAAAGCTGATCCTCCGGCGCGGCGATGCGGTGGAGGAACTGGCCAAGTCGGCCGCCGAAATCGGTGCGACCACCATCCACGCCAATTGCCACTACGAACCATGGTGGCTCAACGCCGAGCGCAAGCTGGGCAAAAGCCTCGATCTGCAACTCCACCACGGCAACTACCTGATGCCACCGGGCAGCATCACCACCGGGACGGGCGGGCAGTACAAGATCTACACCCCGTTCAGCCGTGCGGTGCGGGCCGAGTTTCCGCCACGCGATGAACTGCCTGCGCCCGAACGTCTGGACGCGCCCGAAAGCTGGCCGGCGTCTGACGACCTCGCATCTTGGAACCTGCTCCCCACCAAGCCGGACTGGGCGGGCGGGATGCGCGATTTCTGGCAGGTGGGCGAAGACGCGGCCCATGCGCGGCTCAAGGAATGGGAAGCCGACGTCGACGACTATGACGACAAGCGCAATCTGCCGAGCGTCGACAAGGTCTCGCGCCTCTCGCCGCACCTGCATTTTGGCGAAATCTCACCCATTCAAATCTGGCACCGCTTCAAGGACCGTCAGTCCGAAGGTTGGCGCACCTATGAAGGCGAGCTGATCTGGCGCGATTACTCCCAGAACGCGATCCTGCAATTCCCCAAATACGCGACGCAAAACTACCGCGAGGATTTCGACCGCTTCCCGTGGCGCGATCCCGCCACTGATGAAGCCGCCGCGCGCGATCTCAAGGCGTGGCAGCAGGGCCGCACCGGCTACCCCATCGTCGATGCCGGGATGCGCCAGCTCTATCAGACCGGCTGGATGCACAACCGTGTGCGGATGATCACCGCCAGCTTCCTCATCAAGCACCTGCTGATCGACTGGCGCGAGGGCGAAAAGTGGTTCTGGGATACGCTGTGCGATGCCGACTATGCCTCCAACGCTACCAACTGGCAGTGGACCGCAGGGACGGGGGTGGACAGCAACATGTTCAGCCGGATCATGGCTCCGCTCAGCCAGTCCGAGAAGTTCGACGCGGCGCGTTATATCCGCACCTATGTCCCTGAATTGAAGGGCATCGACGCGCCGTACGTCCACGATCCCGAGGAATTCGGACGCAGGCCTGCGGGCTATCCGCGCAAGATCATCAGCCACAAGCAGGCGCGTGAACGGGCGCTGGCAGCATTGAAGGCGATGAAGGACGGATAAAGCAGGGCTTGCTCGCCGCCACCGCTCCCGCCTATGCCTATCGCATAACAGACGAGAGGGTGAGAGATATGGGCGGGATCAAGGGGATCGTTTCGGGTGCGGTGTTGGCAATGGCGCTGGCAGGATGCGCTTCGTCGCAGGCCGATGCGCCGCGGGTCGCCACCGTTCCCTCCGTCGATGTCGTGCGGCCCGGCCCGGTGACGCTGACTCAGCCTCCGGCGCGCGACCCGGCTGATTTGCAGGTCTTGTTCTGGACCGAAGAGCAGCGCAGCCAGCGCTTCCGCGAGATGGAGAAGTGGTTCGCCGGCCACGAGGTGCCCGCGCCCGCGTCCACCCGCGCGCTGGGCAGGGGCGCTCCGCTCAGCCCGGCACTTCGCGCAGAGATTACCGCCCTGATGAAGGCGACCGACACCGCCGGGGTGATGGTGCTGGTCGATGGCAAGGTGGTGCATGAGGAGTATGGCCTCGGCATGGGCCCCAAGGATCGCTGGACGAGTTTCTCGGTCGCCAAGAGCTTCACCTCGACCCTGCTGGGCGCGGCGGTGAAGGATGGCAAGATTGCCAGCCTCGATGATCCGGTAACGAAGTACATCCCCGGCCTTGCGGGCAGCGCCTATGAGGGCGTTACCGTGCGCCAGCTCGCCACCATGACCAGCGGGGTCAGATGGAACGAGGACTATACCGACCCGAACAGCGACGTGGCACAGATGAACCGCTTCGTGGTCGAATATGGCGCGGAGGCGATCGTTGCCCAGATGAAGGCGCTCCCGCGCGAGGCGGAACCGGGCAAGAAGTGGGTCTACAAGACGGGCGAGACCAACCTTATCGGTCTGCTGGTCGAGAACGCGGTCGGCAAGTCGCTGGCCGAATATGCGCAGCTCAAGATCGTGGCGGCAGCGGGCTTCGAGGGCGGGCTGTTCTGGATGGTCGACCCGCGCGGCGGCAATATCGGCGGGTGCTGCCTGTCGATCCGGCTGTCGGACTATGCCCGCATGGGCCAGTTCGCGCTCGAAGGGGGCGGGGCGCAAGTGCCCCTGAACTGGTTCGCCGAGGCGACCGACAGCGCGGTCGATTTCGGCGACAGCGGTTTCGGCTATGGCTACCAGTGGTGGACCTATCCGCAGGGCACCTACGGCGCGCAGGGCATTTTCGGGCAGGGAATTACCCTGTTCCCCGACAAGCGGATGGTGTTTGCCTATGTGGGCAACTGGGCGCAGGCGAGCGGCGGGGCAGAGCGGGGCGAATTTCTCGATCTGAGCCGAAAGATCGCCGCCGAGGTGCGCTGATCGCGCCCCGGCCTAGGGCTCAGATCATCTGGCGATAGACGCCGACGTTGCTGTAGCGTTGCAGGATGTTGTCGTGGACGATCGGGCTGAGCAGTTCGGTGAAGGCGCAGCCGACGATGCAATTGTCCCACCACACCACTTCGGCCTGAAGCGATTCGAGGCCGGGCAGGGTCAGCCAGCACATCTGGCCTTCGTGCATCCGGTTGATCGAAGCGGCGGAAAAGCCCGAGATCGAAAGGTCATGCACAACGCTCTGGAACGCCCGCCCACCCGAAGCGCGCAAGGTCGCAGGGATGGTCAGCCGCGTGCGCGGGCCACAGCGATCTTCCTGGGATGCGGCGCGATAGGGGTCCGAACTCTGCGGCATTGCATCAACCTTGCGTTTGTATCCTGCAGTCTCTCTGGGCGAATTGGTCCGCGCGTGGAATTGCGCCCGCGTTCGTTAAGAGCAGGTGTCAGGATAAGGTTAACGCCGGGGTAGGGGTACTATACGGGGTCGATCCGCTCGCGGTGCAGATCATTGAACCCTTCGATCAGCAGAGCGACCAAGCGGTCGGCGACCACTTCGGGCGGCTTGACCGTCATCGGGTCTTCGCCCGGATAGGCACGGGCGCGCATTTCGGTTCGGGTCGCGCCCGGATCGATAATGGCAACGCGCAAGGGGCTCAGCCGCTCGACTTCGGCCGCATAGGTGGCGAGCAGGTTTTCAAACGCCGCCTTGGTTGCGCCATAGGCTCCCCAATAGGGTCGCGGTGCGGCAGCCACGCTGCTGGTCAGCCCGATGATCCGTCCTGCCTTGGCGCGGCGCAGCATCTGGTCGAACCCGGCGAGCAGCGCGTGGGTGGCAACGACATTGGTCAGCAGCGCCTGATTGAACGGCTTGGGCTCGATCTGCGAGGCGGGGGTAAGTTCAGGCAGATAGGCCGCGGCCAGCACCATGATGTCAAGCGTCTGCCAGCGCCCGGAAATGGCATCGGCCAGACGGGTGACGGCATCAGGCTCGGTCAGGTCGACCGGCGCGATGGTCGAGGTGCCGCCAAGGGCGTGGATTTCATCCTCGACCGCTTCGAGCGCCTTCACCTTGCGCGATACCAGAATGACATGCGCTCCCGCTGCGGCGAGTGCCTTGGCCGTGGCGGCGCCGATGCCGCGGCTGGCGCCGGTGACAAGCGCGGTCTGGCCGGCGAGCGGCTTTGCAGTATCGGTCATAGGTGGTCAGGCAGCCTTGGGATCAGCGAAGGGAAGCTCGGCGGATTTGGCTTCCGCAAGCGCGAGGTCGGTAAGCGAAGTCGGATATTCGCCGGTAAAGCACGCGTCGCAGAACTGCGGGCAGGCCTTGTCGCGGGCCTTCTGGCCGACAGCGCGGTAAAGCCCGTCGATCGAGATGAAGGCAAGGCTGTCGGCCTTGATGAAGTCGCGCATCGGTTCAAGGTCCATGCGCGCGGCAAGCAGCTTCGATCGTTCGGGCGTGTCGACGCCGTAGAAGCAGGAATGCGCGGTCGGCGGGCTGGCGACGCGGAAGTGGACTTCGCTTGCGCCTGCTTCACGCATCATCTCGACGATTTTCATCGAGGTAGTGCCGCGCACGATCGAATCGTCGATCAGCACGATCCGCTTGCCTTCCACGAGGGCGCGGTTGGCGTTGTGCTTGCGCTTGACGCTGGAGTGGCGTGCGCCATCGGACGGCTGGATGAAGGTGCGCCCGACATAGTGCGAGCGGATGATGCCGAGTTCGAACGGCACGCCGGAGGCCTGGGCAAAGCCGATCGCTGCGGGCACGCCGCTGTCAGGCACCGGCACGACCAGATCGGCCTCGCACGGGGCTTCGAGGGCGAGCTGCATTCCGATGGCCTTGCGCGCTTCGTAAACAGAGCGTCCGGCAAACACAGAATCGGGACGGCTGAAATAGACGTGTTCGAAGATGCAGGGGCGCGGGGATGGGCTGCCGAAGGGGCGGACCGAGCGGATCTCTCCGGCGAAATCGACCAGCACCAACTCGCCCGGATCGACTTCGCGGATCAGTTCCGCGCCGACCACGTCGAAGGCCACGGTTTCCGAGGCGAACAGGATCGCATCCCCCATGCGGCCCATCACCAGCGGGCGGATGCCGAGCGGGTCGCGGCAGGCGATCATGCCTTCAGGCGTCATCACGATCAGCGCATAGGCACCTTCGACCAGCCGCAGCGCATCGACCAGACGATCGGCGATGGTGGGGTAGCGGCTGGTGGCGACGAGGTGGATGATCACCTCGGTGTCGGAGGTCGACTGGAAGATCGAACCCTTGTTCACCAGATCGGTGCGCAGGCTCA
>Ga0209812_10000894_pt1 | contig 23554 bp, 20 predicted proteins | sample JI71714BDNA_FD_187502 | JGI IMG/M metagenome (GOLD analysis project Ga0209812, IMG submission 187502) | Wastewater effluent complex algal communities from Wisconsin, to seasonally profile nutrient transformation and Carbon sequestration -... | ecosystem: Engineered > WWTP > Effluent > Algae...
AGCGGCTTTCCTCAAAGTCGCGGTCTTCAAAGCCAACGACATTGTAACCCAACGTGATATTGGCGTTTTCATAGGGTGACACAGTCAGCGTCGGGCCGCTTGACCAGGCGATATTCTTGCCATTGGTGCCGATACGCGCGGTTCCGGAAACACCGACATCTGCCACGTCCGATATATCGAATTTCAGATCCGCCCCAACCACATTGCTCCAGCCCTTAACATCATCAAGTCCGAAACGGTCGCTGTTGTACCGGGTACCCCAGAAGAAGCCATATTCACCGCGTTCAAGGAACAGGCCGTCATCCTCGCCGATCGGTGTATAGTTGACCGACAGACTGTTGATGACGCGGGTTGATTTCACATTGCCATCGACGAGAAAGGGTGCGCCGCCAATCGGACCAGGAAGACCTGCAACTGCGTTCTTCACTGAGTCATAGCGATATTCGGTCTTGTTCAGGAACGACCATTGGCTGTTGGCAGGGCGGTGCGCCCAACTGACTTCCGCTTGCGCCGTCGTGGTGGTGGCACCTGCTTCTTGCTTGGCGCGGAACCAGTTGATCTGGCCACCGACAGCTTTGCCTTCGCCAATCTGGCGCAGGATCGAGCTTGTAAGGCCGTAGCGACGCGTGGTGTCGCCATCGCGCCATTCGGCACGGCCGGTCCAGCTCCAGCGATCACCGCGATATGTCGCACCGGTTGTGACTGCGATGAAGTCTTCGGTCAGCGTGCCATCGCTCCCTAGGAAGCCACCCGAGGCGACCGGATGAAGCGGATCAAGCACATCGTTGCGGCTGAAGCCACCGATAGTCTGGTTGCCGTCAAGCGTGACGTCGATTGACCATTTGTCGCTGACGCGGAACGATTGTGAAAGGCCGTAGGCAGCAAAGGAACGCGCGCCAAATTCGCTGATATCCTGCTGGTTTGCGCTGGCAACCACGCGACCACCGGCCCAAGGCGTCAGATCGAAACCGAGCCGTGCGGTGCGAGCATCGATATTCTCGCCCTTGGCAATTTCATAAGCGCCGACCAGCGCAATATCCGGACGGATTGCATAGCGCGCACCCAGGCGATGACGCGCTGGGAAGTCGATGCTTTCATCCTGTCCACCCAGTGCGAATTCGGTCTGAGCGTCGAGTTCCAACTTGCTGTTGAAGAATTTGCGCGAACCGCCGAGACGCACCAGTGTCGAGACATTGTTGGTTCCATCGGCCAGCAGATCGTCGGCATGGGTGATGCCAGCGCGCAACGACGTCTTCTCGTCGCGATATTCGATTTCACCCGAACCTGCACGACGACGCGCGCCTGTTTCCAGTTGCTCTTCCTGATAGCCAAGCGCTGAGAAGGACAGCTTGTCGGTGAGGCGATAGCGGGTGTCGATCCCGAATTTTTGCGTCGATGCCTGGCCCGCACTAATCTGGCCAACGCCAAAACCGCTCGATTGACGACGGTAATACGCAAGCGCGTCGATTTTCGCGCCATGATGTTCGGCTTCGACCAGTGCGGCATAGGCACCACCGGCATCTGTCGTACCCGTTCCGCGTGCCTGACCGTTGCTGCCGGCGAATTCGGCGCGCAATTCGGTGCCGACGGTCGGGCGATAGCGTATGTCGGCACCAACAAGGTTGGTTTTCGAGGTATCGGTCTCGTCATGGATCGCGGTCGCTGCAATCTGCAGTTTCTGGTCGGGTGACTGCCATTTGACGCGGCCACCAGCGTTGTTGACACGTTCGCCTATACCATCGACCTCATATTCGGCGACGATGAATTGCGGATCCAGCGCACTTGAGCGCGACAGGATCGGCTCGCGGAAACGCAGCGTTCCTGCCAGATAATCAATATCATAATCGATGTTGCGGATCAGCGAACGGCGTTCGATGATGCGGTCAGAACGCAACCGGTCGCGCGTCTCAATGCTGATCCGCTCGCTGTTTGCGATGATGTCGCGAGCGCCCAAAGCATAGGGACCGGACAGACCCGTGCCCTGGATTTCCTCACGACGAAAGCGATAGGGTGTATCCGCCGCAAATGCCTGAGCATGCACAGAATCGTTGCGATATTCGGCTTTTATACCGTTGAAACTACGCTGATATCGCGCCAGTTCAGGCTCATCAATTCCGGTTTGATAGTCGCCAAATAGTGCATAGAATTGCGGGCGCTCAAGCTTCAGATACAGCTTGCGGATCGACGATGCATCATAACGCTGTTCGCTGCGATCGGCATAGACGGTGTAATAGCGACGCGGGTCAATTGTTCCGGCAAAGCGGGCGTCGTCGCTCTTCTTGTCACTGTCATAGGCAAGCGTCATCAACCACTTACCGCTCACTCGTCCTTTGGCGTAGAGCGCAACCCGGCCGTCGACGTTCAACTGATCATCGTCGTCGACGAGGTCTTCCAGACCCGCTTCCAGCTTGTTGAAACCCATGGTTCCTGCGGCAAAGCCGACGACAGTCCAAGGGCGATCACCCGGATCAAGCCAGGTTTCGATGCGCTGGGTGCGCTCGACTTCGCCATCACGGAAATTGAATCCAACAGCGACTGTACCCGACGCGGTGGTGGGTTCGAGTTCGATATAGGCAACGCCGTCGTCCCCCTGAACGCGCCAAACCGGTGCCGCACGCTCGAGGCCGGACAACTGATTTGCCTGCTGTGCGTCAATTTCAACCGCAGGACGATAGGGATCGGTAAGCGTGAAGTCACCAATGGCGCTATGCGGGATCGGATTGCCGTTACGATCGGTCAATCGCACTGCTATTCTGGGACGGGTTACCCCGTCGGCGAGCAACAAAGACCGTTCTTTCAGCATTTGAGCGTTGATAGGAGCGCCTGCGACAATAACTTTTTGATCGAGCGATTCGATCATTTTTCCGTCTTGATCGAATACTTTAGCCGTCAGAATATTGACGCCGGGATCGATGGTAATGCCGCGCCAGATCGCAGCACGCATTTTTCCTTCGGGACTTTTCTTGCTGCCGTCGAAATTCAGCGGGTCAACAGGTTTGCCATTGACCAACAGCTCGATTTTTTGGCGAGGCAGATGCTTGAACACGACGCGAATGGCACGCGAGCGCGGGTTGTGGCCGGTTTCGGGGAAGAGGAAGCCTGTTCCCGGCGTCTGACCGGCAAACCAGTCACGATCGGCACCAGCTGCCTCGGAATCGCTGGAAATTGACGGCAGAGGAGCGGCTTTCGCGCGCAAATCTTCGCGCGGAGCTGTCTGCACAGCCCTAAAATCAGCACGTTTCAGGCTGCCGCCGCGTCCTTCGACAAAACGCGAGATCGGGTTTCCGGCGCTGCGCGTATTTTTCGCGCAATCGACAGGTTTCTGGTCGAGCGGAAACGACATCGGATCGACCTGCACGACATGAATTCCGGGAATCACGCCTTCAAAATGATAGCGGCCGTCAATATCGGTGACGGTATAGGTGCCGTCCTCCAGCATGACCCGGATTCCCTGAAGGCCTTTGGCTTTTCTGGGGTCTACGGAGCATCCGCCGTCTGTGATCCGACCGATAATTGTGTAGCGTTCGCTGATGCCGTCGCGCAAAATACGAATAGCTGCGTCGGTTGTGCCGCTTGCCGCTCCGCGATTGTCGCGCGCGCTGGCCAAATTAATCGCGTTGCCCGGACGAGCATCCTGACGAACTTCGGTCAGATAGGTCAAAACGCCGGATTGCCCGCCCGAAAGCGGCGGAACCGCGACGGAAAATTCTTTGCCGTCCGCTGAGACGGTTGGTGTGACCGCAGTTCCTTGCCAACGCATTGAATTCAGACGCAAACGCATTGCTTCGGGCAAGATATCAGTGACGGTAACCGGTCCACTGTTGCGGGTCCGGTCAGGATTGCGCACTTCGATGCGATATTGCACGACATCACCCGGCATTGCGGTGACGGCCGACGTTTCCTTGTGGATAGACAAAGCGCCGCCAGGGCGATCCAGCGGCACGTCAATGCGAACCGGGGCAGGGTCGGAAAGCGTTATGATTCCGCCATAAGACCCATCGGCGATGATGAATTGGCCGCCATCGGGGCGCGTCAACATCGCAATTTCAGCAGGTGTTGCTGCTGAGGGATGCCGATATGGTGCTACCGGCTCAATTACGAGCCGATATTGGCCCGGGCGGAGGAAAGGAAAGCGATAAAAGCCGTTGTCGAAATTATATACCGCGCCCGAACTGTCGGTTACCGTCGATCCGGCGATCAGACTGTTGGGGAATGTGGAAACGCCATCGTCTCCGAACACTTGCGCGGGTGTTCCGGTTGCCGCGTCAACAATGGTAACGCGCGTGCCCGACACCGGAACGCCATCGGCGCTGTCAAATGTCAGACCGAACGGATCGACAAGGACATCAACCGAAGCAGTAGCGATGCTGGTACCGGTTGAGCTGTTACCCAGATCGAAGTTGAGTTCGTCTCCGGGGCGGACAGTCAGTACGCAATCGCCGATAACGGGATTGGCTGGGGTAGCGGCAGTATTGATGATGCCGAGGAAAATACCGCTATTGGCAGCGGTTTCGGTCAGTGTAATCCGTTCGCGGTCGCCATTTTGCGTGGTAATCGTTGCTTCAAAGCTATCAACTGCGCCAGCATTGACGTTTTGCGCTGCAGCCGAGACTCGCAACAACAAGGGTTCACCTGCGCGAATTGCGTTGGCTTGCAAAGCTGGTGCGGCGCCATTGGCAAATTGCGAAAATGCACCTTGCAGATGGACGGGACGCGGGCCGCCCGATCCCTGACATATTGTCTGCGGCAGATTGAAAGGCTGTGCACCCGGCTGGTTGGTGAAATGAAACAGTTGCAGCGTGGCTGGCTGAGGTGTCGTTCGCTGAACCTGGATATCAACCTGATTTGAAGGTTGCGACAAGCGTTGCGGACCAGAATCCCATTCAACGGTGGCGGTATTGCTTACCAAGTCCGTGGTGCTCTGTGCACGCGCGGGAAGGCTGGCGACGGTTACCACTGGCACCGCCGTCGCTAGCGCACCTGCGCATTTCAAAAGAGACTTGGTTAATGAGATCATAACGAAAAGGGGCGGCGACGCCGAAGCGCCACCGCCCAGCTTTCATCAATCGATGGTTACTTGGAATACAAGTGTGCGGGTTTCACCCGGCGCAATGTCGGTCAGCGTGCCCGAAACGATACCGTTGGCACCGCCGGTATAGCTGGCATTGGTCGTACCTGGGGTACAGGTGCTTCCGCTGACAACAGTACCGTCGATTTTGCCGGAGCTGGCAACGTAGGTAACGTCAGTCAGCGTAGCCAGGTCATCCGATACCACCACCGAACTTGCTGTGCCGGTTGCGGTTCCAGCGTTGCTGACCACGATGCAATATTCGACAACTGCACCGGGAATGGCCTTCGGATTGGTAACGCTGACGCCATCGGACACAACACGGCTGAGCTTGGTGACCGTCAGGTCAGCAGCAGTTACCGTATAATCGTCGCCGTCCGATTCGATGCCATCGCGACCTGCGTCAGCAAAGATTGTCTGCTCTGCGCTGGTGTTAGCGTCGCTGTCGGTTGCAGCAGTGATCGCCGATCCATCGTCGTTCTTTGCGGTTCCGGTAAGCGTTACCCCAGCGACAGCGCCGGAAGGCGCGGTTAAAGCGATATCGCCAATTACGAACACGAAAATGTCGTCATCCGGTGCAAGATTGTCGATCGTGGTTGCCGTGTCGATACCTGCGTCATAGACACCGATCGTTCCTGACGATTGATTGTCGACAAAATATTGCACACCGGGCGTGCAGCTTACGGGCGTTGTGCAAATCTGGACATCTAGATTGTCGGTGCCACCATGCTCAGCGGTTCCGCCAGCCAATTGCGCGACAGCAAGATCGAAATCGAGCGTGTCGTTCGAATCATTGTCCACCTGGAAACGCGTGACAGCATTTTGCTGTCCCGGAACGACTGAAGTTGTCCCCGTCGTGGCTGCTTCAGCGACGGTGAAAATAACCTTGCGGTCAACCTTGAAGGTATCCGAAGCGGTTTCCGCCGTTTGTGGCACTGCGCCAACATTATAGTTGACTGTTGCCTGGTTGAGAATGTCGGTGCCGGTAAGCGTCCCGACCGCATAAGCAGAGTTTGAACTCATCAATGCGACCGAAATCGTGCTAGCGGCAACGAGAAATTTCAGCTTACTGGTCATGCTGTTGCTCCTGTTGCTCTTTGTTTTGATTGCCTCATTTCCGCAGCAATCATTGCGGTTTCCGAAGAAGTTCATTTTACTACCCCACGAAAGATGAGCTTACCGGCCGCACCGGCCGCAAGCGTTTGATTCAAAGTCCAGCGGATGTGCGTCACATCCGCCATTCCAGCGGCGCGGCTGGAGCCGTCGCTATTGGAAACCCGAAGCTGGTTGATTTTCCCCCAGCTTTTGCCGCCATCGACAGAAACAATTTCGTTTCCATCAGATGTGCCGCTGAATGAAATTGCGCGCGGGATAGGGTTCGTCACCGCGATGTTGCTGGCTGGAATGGTGCCCGCATTCTTATAGTGAACAACGAACACCAGTCGGTCGCCCGGGATGATCAGATTGGGCGTTACCAGCTTCGTCGCCAGCGTTCCGTCAGGCCGTTTTTGCTGCTTCTCGACGAAAATGTCGCTTTTCAGTTCAAGCGGAGCACCAGCCCAAGCCGCTGGAGCAGCACTGGCTGCAGCAACAGCAACTAGCGAAAAAATCAGCTTTTTCATTGGATCGTTACCTTGAAAGTGACGGTTCGTGTCTGGCCTGCGGCAACATTGCCCAAAGCAACTGCTATTCGCGTACCGTTAAAATTGCCTTGATCGGCATCGCTGGCATCGGTCAGCGGAGAGCCTTCAAGCGTCATGCTGCTCGCGACATATTGCGTGCTGGCGGGGATCGGGTCGGTGATGGCGACATTTGCCAAAGTGCCCGCGCCGCTGATCGTTGCCACCAAAGTATAGGTGACGGTCGCGCCCGGAACTGGGTTGGTACCGCCAAACGGATCAGCAACTACGGCAGACTTAACGAGAGCAATCGAAGCGGCTTCGACAAGAAGAAATCCGCCCGCCTGTCCTGTGGCGCTGGTCGAGCCAACAACAGCATTGCCTCCACCTTCGCCTGCTCCCGCAAATGTCGTGCCAGGCGCGCCCGTACCGGTCGTTGCAGTTGCAGCCAGTGTGACGTTGGCGCGATCGCCGTTGTTTTGGCTGGCCGGAATATTGTTCAGAACAAATACGGTCAGACTTTGATCGGGGGTAAGCAGCGGATCATTTGAACCCGCGACATAAACCGTATCCACACCCGGATCGTAAACGCCGTTATTGTTGGTATCGAGAACCACCTGTGACAGGGCAGGGTCGAAATCATCACCACCATTCACAACATTGGGGGTCAGGGTGAAATATTCGGGGCCGTTGCCATTGTTGGTAATGCGGAATGTCAACGGCGCATCGGTTGCACCATTGGTGGTTGTGACGTCACCGGGGTCGGAGCTGACGACCACCACATCCAGAAGCTCGTCAACCTTGATGACAACAGGGTTGGACTGTATTTCGACAGTGCTCCCACCGCTATCATAGGAAGCGGTCGCGATATTCTGGATGTCGGTTCCCGCGAGCGTACCCGCCGCATATGCTGCAGGTGACGCACTGAGTGCCGCAAGGAAAAGCACGGCTTGCACGCCATAACGACGTGTTTTCGCGCCTGAAAATTGGCTTGAGCCTGATATGTGGTTTCTCAACATGCTGACAGTTATGCCAGAAGAGGGTCAAAAAAAGGTTAAGGGTCTCGATTGCCCGTTAATCCTTCAACATATTGATAAATAACGTTATAATTGAGAAATATTTGTCTTTTCGTGTAAAATGAACAGCAATGTTAATAGGTCCAAACTGGCGGAAATTCACCGTATTGCAGTCTGGCTCGCTATCAATCAGGGTAAATATTGCCTCGCCCTCATACAGGCTGTTGACAGCGGAACAGCCGCCTACTAGAGGCCTGCCACCGCATCTAAGCGGGTGTAGCTCAGTTGGTTAGAGCGCCGGCCTGTCACGCCGGAGGTCGCGGGTTCGAGCCCCGTCACTCGCGCCACTTTCCTGTTTCCATCCAGCGCAAAAGTGGCTTGAGCGGAGCAATCCAGATAATCCCGGCACCGACATAGACAATGCCCTGCAACCATGCGGGCAATGCGGCAATTTCTGCCGAAAAACTGCCCACCAGCCACGCAAGCAGAACAATTAACCCCAGGATGATCGCCATACCGGCGGGTTTGCGCATTGTGGGTTGCGGACGGTCAGAGGGATTGTTCATGGCTCGATCCATGCCTTTTCTGTCAGAATGGCGTCAAGGGGAATGTCCCACGGGTCGTGTGGAAGAATCTCGGCCTGTTGTACCGACCAGGCAATGCCCACCGCTGTCGAGCCATCGAGCAGGCTGAGTGCACGGTCGTAATGGCCGGCGCCTTGACCCAATCTTACGCCACCGTCAGTAAATGCCAGCAAAGGCACAAGGACAATATCGGGTTTGCATCGTTCGGCGTCAATGTCTGGCTGCATCAGGCCAAAAGGTCCTGGAACCAGCGGGTCGCCATGTCCCCAGCGCAAGAATTGCATGGGTGCTGCCCGGCTTGTCACATGCGGAAGCGCCGTTATGCAACCTGCCTCTGCCGCTTGTGCAAGCAAACGCATTGGATCTGCTTCAGACCCTGTGGGTTGATAAGCCGAAACAACAATATTGGGCGTGAATAGCTTCCTCAGCGGAGAGGGAGCGACCGAAAATGCGCGCAATCGGTCGGCATCGGACAGGTCTTCGACAAACCGGTCGCGTTCGGACCTGAAACGGGCGCGCAGTTGAGATTTATCAGGCAGCAAATTCAGCCTTTTCGCCGAGAAAAAGTGACGGAACCACCATGGGTCGTTTCCCGGAATATCCTCTGACGCCAAAACGTCAGGTGGGCACCGTATATCCCAAGCCAGGGCTTGAGTAGGGACAGCTCCCAAGGAATGATTATCGCCTCAGGGATGTTCGCTATAAGGTCGTGCCGGGCAGTTCCGCCAACAGTCTATGTAGGCGTTCGGGCTGTTGTCCTCAAGCCCCGTTCGCCAGCGTTTCCAGTCGTTCGGCTATTTTTTCCAATGTTTCAGCAATATTATTCAAATTGGCTGATGGCGCTTGCATTTCAGAAGCAGGTTTTGTGGCACCCATTTCCCCCATTTTGTCTGCCATCAACAGAGCGGCAAACAGCAACTGCCGATTTTCGCTCATTCCGGCGGCAATACCGCCGGCTTCACGGGCACTTGCATCCACTTGTTCTGCCAGTTTCAGCAATTGTGCTTCTTCGCCATCGCGACAAGCGACCAGATAGTCTCGACCGGCAATCGAAAGTTTGACGTCAGCCATCTGCGCGGTCCAATTCTCCAAGTAGCCCGTCAATTTGGCGGATGGCTGCGGTGGTGGCAGATTTCAAACCCGCATGGCGTGCTTCCAAATCTGCCAAATCCGTGCGCGGTTGAGCTGCCGCAGGGCGCTGTTCCAAGCGCACCAGTGCCTGTTCAATTCTGGTTATAGCAGCGCTGATTCTTTCTTGCGACATGTCCCGCCCCGTTTTCAAGCCCCGTCTAGCTCCGCAGCCTAGCAAAATAAGCAAGGCTGGCAAATCGGCTTTTGGCGGAAAATACGAGCATTAACCGGGGGCTTGGGTTGACGCTGGCGATTTGGCTCCGCAAAGAGCGCGCGAGCCGACTCGCCCGTAAAGACCTTGTTTCCATATTCGGGCATTGCATGATGCTATCGACCAAGGGGATTTTCGCATGACCGCCAGTTTGAACGAGATGGCAAATGCGATCCGTTTTTTGTCGATGGATGCTGTTCAGGCCGCGAACAGTGGCCACCCCGGAATGCCGATGGGAATGGCAGATGTTGCAACAGTCCTTTACACCAAATATCTGAAATATGATGCGTCTGCGCCGCGTTGGGCCGACCGCGACCGGTTTGTGTTGTCAGCAGGGCATGGCTCGATGCTTGCCTATTCCACACTGTATCTTAGCGGCTATGCCAGCCCGACGATCGACGACATCCGCAATTTCCGCCAGTTGCACAGCCCGTGCGCCGGGCATCCTGAGAATTTTGAATTGGAAGGCGTCGAATCGACGACGGGGCCGCTGGGGCAGGGACTTGCAATGGCGGTCGGCATGGCGCTTGCCGAACGGCATTTAAATGCTGAATTTGGCGATGATCTGGTGGATCACCGGACCTGGGTGATCGCAGGTGATGGCTGCCTGATGGAGGGGATCAACCACGAAGCGATTGGTTTGGCAGGGCATCTGGGCCTTGGCCGCATGATCGTGTTTTGGGACGATAACCGCATCACCATCGACGGGTCGACAGCACTGTCGACCAGCGAAGATATTCCAGCGCGTTTCGCGGCAACCGGATGGCACACGGAAGAGTGTGACGGGCATGATTTTGCTGATATTTCGCGAGCCATAGATGCGGCACTGGCTGACAATCGCCCGTCATTGATTGCTTGCCGCACCGTTATCGGCAAGGGTTCGCCGAACAAGCAAGGCACGCATAACGTTCACGGAGCGCCTTTGGGTGCGGACGAAATTGCGGCTGCGCGCGCTGAGCTGGGTTGGGATTATCCGCCCTTTGTCGTGCCCGACGATGTTCTGGCGCAATGGCGTGAAGCAGGAAAGCGGGGTACGGAAGTCCGCTATGCGTGGGAAGCCCGGGTTGCAGCAAACGCCAAGGGCACGCAGTTGCTCGACCGCATGGCCGGCAAAGTCGATGCTTCGTCCGCAATTCAGGATTATCTGGCGGCGCTGATTGCCAAGCCCGAAAAGGTTGCGACACGCAAAGCTTCGGAAATGGCGCTGGAAGTGTTGACTGCCGCAATTCCGGCAATGGTTGGCGGTTCTGCGGACCTCACTGGTTCAAACAATACCAAAACAAAGGCGACCAACCCTTTGTCAAAAGAGGATTATTCCGGGCGCTATGTCTATTATGGCATTCGCGAATTCGGAATGTCGGCGGCGATGAACGGCATGGCGCTGCACGGTGGGATCATTCCCTATGGCGGTACGTTTCTGGTCTTCTCGGACTATTGCCGTAACGCAATCCGGCTTTCCGCCATCCAGCGGCAACGCGTCGTCTATGTGATGACGCATGACAGCATCGGACTGGGCGAAGACGGTCCTACCCACCAACCGGTCGAGCATGTCATGTCGCTGCGCATGATCCCCAATCTGGATGTATTTCGACCTTGCGACACCATCGAAACCGCCGAATGCTGGGCGTTGGCGCTGGAAAGCGAAGATCGTCCTTCTCTGCTGGCGCTGTCACGACAGAATTTACCGCAACTGCGCACCGACATCAGTAAAAACTGGTCAGCGCGTGGAGCGTACCGAATGCGTGCAGCCAATGCCGCGCGCCGGGTTGTGCTGATCGCGACAGGCTCGGAAGTCGCGTTGGCCATTTCAGTCGCCGACCGGCTTGAACAACATGGGATTGGCGCCGATGTCGTCTCAATGCCGTGCTGGGAGCGGTTTGCAGCACAGGACGACGCTTATAGGGCAGAGGTTCTGCCTGAAGGTCCGTTGAAAGTTTCGATCGAGGCAGGCGTGACCCTAGGTTGGGAGCGTTATACCAGTGACGGCATCCGTATCGGTATCGACAGCTTTGGCGCGTCGGCTCCGGCCGAAACCCTGTACGATCATTTCGGTTTTTCGATCGATACCATTTTTCACAAAATTCAATCAAAACTCGATAATTAAGCGGAGTTATTCATATGGCTACTAAAGTTGCAATCAACGGATTTGGTCGCATTGGTCGCAATGTAGCGCGCGCCATCCTCGAACGTCCTGACTGCGGTCTGGAACTGGTTTCGATTAACGATCTGGCCGATGCCAAAGCAAATGCGCTGTTGTTCAAGCGCGACAGCGTGCATGGTGCCTTTTCAGGCTCTGTCGAAGTCGACGGCAATGACCTGATTGTCAACGGCAAGCGTATTCACGTTACCGCTGAACGCGATCCCGCCAATTTGCCGCACGCTGACAATGGCGTTGATATCGCGCTGGAATGCACCGGCTTTTTCACCACCCGTGCAGGCGGACAGAAGCATCTGGACGCCGGTGCCAAGCGGGTTTTGATTTCGGCACCGGGCAAGGAAGTCGATTTGACCGTCGTTTATGGCGTCAATCATGAAAAACTGACGTCAGAACACAAGATCGTTTCCAATGCGTCGTGCACGACCAACTGCCTCGCACCTTTTGCCAAGGTGTTAAATGACGCCATTGGCATCGAACGCGGGCTGATGACCACTGTGCACGCCTATACCAACGACCAGAAAATCCTCGACCAGATCCACGAAGATCCGCGCCGTTCGCGCGCTGCTGCGATGTCGATGATCCCGACCACCACTGGTGCCGCGCGCGCCGTGGGTGAGGTTTTGCCGGAATTGAAGGGCAAGCTCGACGGCTCTGCAATCCGCGTCCCGACCCCCAATGTGTCGGTTGTTGATCTGACCTTCCAGCCGAAGCGCGATACCACCAAGGAAGAAGTCAACGCCTTGTTGAAAGCTGCTTCTGAGGGCGCTTTGAAGAGGGTATTGGGCTATTCGGACGAGCCGCTGGTGTCGATCGATTATAACCACGATTCACACAGCTCGACCATCGACAGCCTCGAAACGTCGGTGATCGACGGCAAGCTGGTCCGCGTCCTGTCCTGGTATGACAATGAATGGGGCTTCTCCAATCGTATGGTTGACACAGCCGGTGTCATGGGCGGCTTGCTGTAAGGAGGGCTTGACGCCATGGCATTCCGCACATTGGACGATCTGGGTGACGTCAAAGGCAAACGCGCGCTGGTGCGGGTGGACCTGAACGTTCCAATGGCGGATGGCCGGGTGACAGACCTAACCCGCATTCACGCGCTTGCGCCGACCGTCAATGAACTGTCGGAAAGGGGTGCCAAGGTGCTGTTGCTGGCACATTTCGGTCGCCCTAAAGGTGCCAAGCATAGTGAAATGTCGGTGTCGATGACGCTCGACGCGCTTCAGGAAGTGCTGGATCGCGAAATCATGTTCGTTCCCGAAATTGCTGGCGACATCGTTGCCCAATCGGTGGCGATGATGGTCGATGGCGACGTTGCACTGCTTGAAAACAGCCGTTTCTGGCCGGGTGAGGAAAAGAACGATCCTGATATGGCGAAGGCAGTGGCTGCCAATGGTGACCTTTACGTCAATGATGCCTTCTCCGCAGCACACCGCGCGCATGTGACCACCGAAGGGCTTGCGCATTTGCTGCCCGCCTATGCCGGTCGCTCGATGGAAGCCGAACTGAAAGCGCTGGAAGCAGCGCTTGGCGCGCCAGAGCATCCGGTTGCAGCGGTTGTGGGCGGCGCCAAAGTGTCTTCAAAACTGGATGTTCTCAACAATCTTGTTACCAAAGTTGATCACCTGATCATTGGCGGCGGGATGGCAAACACCTTCCTTGCGGCGCGTGAGGTCAATGTCGGCAAATCGCTGTGCGAACATGATCTGGCCGATACCGCCAATGCCATTCTCGACGCCGCTGACGCCAGCGGTTGCACGGTTCATTTGCCTTATGACGTCGTGGTGGCAAAGGAATTCAAAGCGAATGCCGCAAGTCGCACCGTAAACGTCCATGAAGTTGCCGAAGACGACATGATCCTCGACGTCGGTCCCGCCGCGGTCGAGGCATTGGGTGACGTTTTGAAGACGTGCCGCACATTGGTTTGGAACGGACCGATGGGGGCGTTTGAAATTGAACCTTTTGATGCCGCAACCGTCGCCTTGGCACGCATTGCGGCGGCGCTCACCAAAGACGGCTCGCTGGTTTCGGTGGCAGGGGGTGGCGATACCGTCGCGGCGCTTGCCCATGCTGGTGTCACACAGGATTTCACTTTCATTTCAACAGCAGGCGGTGCCTTCCTTGAATGGATGGAAGGCAAGGAACTGCCGGGTGTGAAAGCGTTGCAGGTCTCATAATACAGGCATGTCTTCGCAGTTGCGGAATCGCGGCGCGATGGCTATTGGCCGCCAATACATTCGAATGCACAGCTACAGGGAGCTTCCATGAACACCGCTGACATGACCGCCAAAATCGCCGCTGGACAAGGCTTCATCGCCGCGCTCGACCAGAGCGGTGGTTCGACGCCAAAGGCACTGGCAGGCTATGGCGTCGCCGCCGATGCATGGTCGAACGAAGAGGAAATGTACGGCCTGATCCATGATATGCGCAGCCGGATCATCCGCTCCAAAGCCTTCACAGGCGACAAGGTGATTGGCGCCATATTGTTCGAACGAACGATGGACGGCAGCGTCGATGGCAAGCCGACGCCGACAGCGCTAATCGAAAAGGGCGTGGTTCCCTTCATCAAGATCGACAAGGGCCTCGAAGACGAAGCCAATGGTGTTCAGCTGATGAAGCCGATGCCCGATCTCGACGCATTGCTGACCAAGTCGAAGGCTTTGGGTGTTTATGGCACCAAAGAACGTTCGGTCATCAACTCTGCCAACCGCGAAGGCATCGCGGCTATCGTCAAACAGCAGTTTGAAGTTGGCAAGCAGGTGCTCAGCCACGGCATGATGCCGATGATCGAGCCCGAAGTGAACATCAAGAGCGAGTCCCGTGCCGAATGCGATGCGATTTTGCTCGAAGAGTTGCTGAAAGCGCTCGATACGCTTCCCGCCGGCCAGCAAGTCATGCTGAAATTGTCGCTGCCGGTTGAATCGGGGAAATTCGAGCCATTGGTCAACCACCCCAAAGTTCTTCGCGTTGTTGCGCTCTCCGGTGGTTACAAGCGGCCTGAAGCGTGCGTCGAACTGGCCAAGAATAAAGGCATCATTGCTTCGTTCAGCCGGGCATTGCTCGAAGACCTGCGTCACCAGATGAGCGATGCCGAATTTGACGCCTCGCTGGGTGCGGCGATTAACGAAATCCACGCAGCCTCGGTTGCCTGATCGAGACGACATTCTGCAGAGTTCGTTAGCAGTTGACGCTTATATAGAAGCGCAACTGCTGAGGGATGATGCAGCAATCGATGCGGCTTTGGCTCACAACGCCGCACATAATCTACCCGCGATTGATGTCTCTCCTGCGCAGGGTAAGATGCTCTACTTGCTGGCGCGGATGGCAGGTGCGAAACATATTCTCGAAGTCGGCACCTTGGGCGGTTATTCGACGATATGGCTAGCAAAAGCACTGCCTGACGATGGCAAACTGGTTTCGCTTGAGATTGACAGCGAATATGCCGAGGTGGCGCGAGAGAATATTGCGCGGGCTGGCCTGAGTGGCAAGGTTCAAGTGCAAATCGGAGCTGCCGTCGACCTGCTCGCGGCCATGCCAAGGGGTAATCCGTTCGACTTTGTTTTCATCGATGCCGACAAGGCAGGCAATGTCCAATATGTTCGCGAAGCCGTGCGCTTGGGCCGACCGGGAACAACAATCATTGTCGACAATGTCGTTCGGGGCGGCAAGATTCTCGATATCGAAAGCGATGATCCGTCGGTCCTGGGGACGCGCGCGCTTTATGAGATGCTCGCAAATGAGCCGGGAATTGATGCGACGGCAATTCAGACGGTGGGTTCAAAAGGCTGGGATGGCTTTATTCTGGCGCTCGTCAGCTGAAAGGCGTCATAGCCCGCCAGCAAATTTGAAGCCAAAACGATAGTCTTTTGGCGCAATTTTTTCAGAGGTCATCCGAACCGGTCGAACATCGGTAAGCGTTAGCATTCCGTCCGCCAATTGTAGCGGATGGCCAGAGGTCAATTCGATAATCTGGTCGGGGCCTTCGCGCACCCACTCAGCTCGTAACCGCACTTGCCCGGGCCAGACGCATCGCGCATTTGCCGGGCAACGGCTATCCTCAATAACTACTAACGGTCGAATGACAAGTCCATCGACATTGACCGCTTGCCCCAACTTTACATCGGCAGGACTGGGAGGAGGCTCAGCGGACATGGCGCATGCTGTCGTGGCCGACAGTGCAAGCGCAGAGAACAGAAAGCTTATTTGCATTTACAGACTTTTATGCCGCCCGCTATGAACCCGGCATGACCAAACCGAATTGCCAGCTCTATCTGATTTCGCCGCTTGATGTTTCGGGCGATTTTCCTGTCCATTTGGAGGAGGCTCTTTCTGCGGGTCCCGTAGCGGCTTTTCAAATGCGGGTGAAGGGCATCGACCAGCATGAGGCGGCGCGGCTCGCCGAGCCTTTACAGGCTATTTGCGCGCGCCACGATGTCGCCTTCATCGTCAATGATAGCATCGCCTTGGCCAAAAGAGTGAAGGCGGACGGCGTGCATTTGGGCCAGGAGGATGGCGATCCTAGCGAGGCTCGTCGTGAATTGGGGGTAGAAGCACAGATAGGCGTTACCTGCCACAACAGCCGCCATTTGGCGATGGAGGCGGTTGAAGCCGGTGCGGATTATGTGGCCTTTGGCGCATTTTATCCGACCACGACCAAAGAGGTTAAGCATCTGGCGGAGATTGAAACCCTCGAAATGTGGTCGCAATTTATCGAGGTTCCCTGCGTGGCCATTGGTGGAATAACCCCTGACAATGCAAAGCCTCTAATCGATGCTGGCGCGGATTTTCTGGCCGTGTCCGGTGCGGTCTGGAACTGTCCCGATGGACCGGCAGCAGCCGTGAAGGCGTTCAACGCGCTGCTTGCCTAAAATGTTATGTCCCGCTAAAGGCCGCGCCCAATGGCGCAGTTTCTGCGCATTGCTCTTTCCATTTGTTAGCGAGTTCGACACATGAAAATCAACGCGGTTGAAATCAAGCCGGGTAACATCCTTGAATATGAAAACGGGCTGTGGCGTGTCGTCAAAACCGCGCATACGCAACCGGGCAAGGGTGGCGCTTATATGCAGGTCGAACTCAAAAACCTGCGCGATGGCCGCAAGAACAACATTCGTTTCCGTTCGGCTGAAAGCGTCGAAAAGGTGCGTCTCGATCAGAAAGATTTTCAGTTTCTCTATGCAGAGGGTGACAATCTGGTGTTCATGGACACTGAAACTTATGATCAGGTGACCTTGCCTACCGATCTGCTCGGTGACGCCGCTGCTTTCCTTCAGGACGGTATGGCGGTGACGCTGGAGATGTATGAAGACGAAGCGCTTTCGGTCGCCTTGCCTGACACAATCGAGGCGGAAATCGTCGAGGCTGATGCCGTGGTGAAGGGGCAGACCGCATCGTCGAGCTACAAACCTGCAATTCTCGACAACGGCGTCCGGGTCATGGTTCCGCCATTCATCTCGGCGGGAACGCGCATCGTCGTTGACGTTTATGCCCGGGAATATGTCCGCAAGGCTGATTAAATGCTCTTCGAAGCAACACACCATTTACCGTTCGTCCTGAGCTTGTCGAAGGACGAAGCCCACCGCCGCAGCGTGCATCGACAAGCTTAGCACTGACGGTTTGCGTGAGTTTTTACGAAAGTTGATTGAAGCCATATGCCCGCATTATCAGGCCTGATGTCCGTGATGGAAAAAGCCGCCCGTAAAGCGGGAGGCAAGCTGCGCCGTGACTTTAACGAAATCGAACAATTGCAGGTGTCGATGAAAGGCCCCGCCGATTTCGTAACCAAGGCGGACCAGAAGTCCGAGGATGTCATCTTTCGCGAACTCGAAAATGCCCGTCCTGACTGGGGCTTCCTTATGGAAGAAGGCGGCGAGATCGCTGGCAAGGAAGGCAAGCCGCGCTTCATCGTCGATCCGCTCGACGGCACCAGCAACTTTCTCCACGGCATTCCCCATTTCGCGATTTCGATCGCGGTGCAGGATCCGAAGCCCGATGGATCGGGTTGGGGTGACCTGTATATGGGGCTGGTCTATAATCCGATCACCGACGAAAGTTTCTGGGCTGAGCGCGGCAAGGGGGCATGGCTTGGCCACAAACGCTTGCGTGTTTCCGCGCGGCGCAGCCTCAATGAGGCGCTGATTGCCACGGGCACACCCTATAAAGGCCATGGCGATTTTGAGGAATGGACCAAGATCTGCAATGCAATCGGGCCAGAGGTTGCCGGTTTCCGTCGCTACGGCGCGGCCAGCCTTGATCTCGCTTGGCTCGCCGCAGGACGGTATGATGGGTTTTGGGAAAGCGACCTGTCGCCTTGGGATACGGCTGCGGGTTGCCTGCTGGTGCGCGAGGCAGGTGGCTTTGTCACCGACTATCGCGGACGATCACCGTTGATCGCCGATACGCAGGTGCTGGCGGCGAACGACCATTTGCACAGCAAGCTGCACAAGTTGCTGGTCGGGGCGCTGCGCGCTGACAAATAGCGCGATTATTAAGAACGTTTCGCAATAATAATTTCTGCGGAAAACTAGCCTTTTTGAATGCCTTTGGGCTTGCCACTGCGCACGCTCAAGTCTAGGGCGCGGACGAAAGAATAGTGGGGTTCCATCCGCGTGACCGATCTGTCGCAATATCTGCCGATCCTGATCTTCCTAGTGATCGCATTGGGCCTTTCGAGCCTGTTCGTTTTCCTGCCCATGGGGATCGGTCGCCTGACCGGCGCACACCAGCCAACCGAAGCAAAATTGGCGGAATATGAATGCGGTTTTCCGGCATTCGAAGACTCGCGCAGCCAGTTTGACGTTCGTTTTTACCTCGTCGCAATTCTCTTTATCATTTTCGACCTCGAAGCCGCGTTTCTGTTCCCTTGGGCAGTCAGCCTTGGTGATACCGGATGGGTGGGATGGGGCACTATGATGCTGTTCCTGTTCGAACTGGTAATCGGCTTCATCTATGCCTGGAAAGTGGGAGCGCTGGAATGGGAGTGATCGCAAAAACTCCGGCTGATGCTGTTCCGGCTGACGGTGAATTTTTCAAGGATCTGTCGTCCGAAGTGAGCGACAAGGGCTTTGTCGTCACCTCGACCGAAGACTTGTTCACCTGGGCGCGCACGGGTTCTTTATGGCCCATGACCTTCGGTCTGGCTTGCTGTGCGGTAGAGATGATCCACGGCTATATGCCGCGCTATGACTTTGAAAGGTTCGGCATTGCTCCACGCGCCAGCCCACGTCAGTCCGATGTAATGATCGTCGCAGGCACATTGTGCAACAAAATGGCTCCGGCGCTGCGCAAGGTTTACGACCAGATGTCCGAGCCTAAATATGTGATTTCGATGGGCAGCTGCGCCAATGGCGGCGGCTATTATCACTACAGCTACAGCGTCGTTCGCGGTTGCGATCGGATTGTACCGGTGGATATTTATGTCCCCGGTTGCCCGCCGACTGCGGAAGCCTTGCTCTATGGCATCATGCAGTTGCAGCGCAAAATCCGCCGGACTGGGACTTTTGAACGGTGATGAACCAGACCTTACCTATCGGGGCCTTTGCGGCACTGACACTGTTGATGACGGCGTGCACGCCTTCTGCGGGCGGGCCGGTCGTGGGCGACGTTGCGTTGACCAAAGCGACGTCTGCCGATGGAAAATTCAATGTCATGTTGCCCTGCGCTGGCAATTCTATGGCAATGGATGGTGATGCCACCAGCAAAATCACCAAGGCCTATTTGATCGGATGCACGGACGGCAATGCGCTGAAATATACGGTGCTAAGATCGGTTTATAAGGGCGGCAAGTCGGGGTCCGACGCAATGTTTGCTGAGTTGAAAACTAACGGCACCTGGCCCGGGGCTAAATTGTCGGTTGCGGAAGGCGGAAAGATTCTGAAATCGTCGATTATGCAAGGCGGCAATTGCGCTTGGTCGCAAACGCGCGCGGCAGCGGACGATTTGATTATCCTTATGATCGAAGGCAGTGGCATGAGCTGTTTCGGCAGTGCTGTGCCGCAGCTGGTCGACAAAATCTTTGCGTCTGTGGAGTTCAGCTGAGATGAACTGGATCCATTCAGCCCCCCATATCGCCACGCCCAAAGGCACAGTCGCTGCGATCAAAAAGGCGCTCGGCAAGGATTTGGTCGCCGTCGAGGAAGCGCATGGTGAAGTAGCGCTCCATGTGAAGCGCGACAAGCTGATCGGTGTCATGATGCAGTTGCGCGACACCTGCGATTACCAGCAATTAATGGAAATTGCGGGCGTCGACTGGCCCGACCGCGATCCGCGCTTCGAGGTGGTGTACTGCCTGCTTAGCGTCACCAAGAATCACCGCATTCGCGTGCATGTGGCGACCAACGAAGACGTGCCGGTGCCTTCGGTGACGGACATCTGGCCGGTTGCCGGATGGCTCGAACGCGAAGTGTTCGACATGTATGGCGTCACCTTTGCAGGCAATGAAGATCTGCGCCGCATTCTTACTGATTATGGCTTTGTCGGTCACCCGCAGCGTAAGGATTTCCCGCTAACCGGCTATGTTGAGCTGCGCTATTCCGAAGAAGAAAAGCGCGTGAAATATGAGGCGGTAGAGCTGGCACAGGATTTCCGTTCATTCGACTTCATGTCGCCTTGGGAAGGTGCAGACTATGTGCTGCCGGGCGATGAGAAGGGAGCTGGCAAATGAGCCTCCAGAAAGATCTCGCGCCGACCACGGGCGATGAAGTCATCCAGAATTACACCATCAATTTCGGTCCGCAGCACCCGGCGGCACACGGCGTTCTGCGTCTTGTCATGGAACTGGACGGCGAAATCGTCGAGCGGCTCGACCCGCATATCGGCCTGCTGCATCGCGGCACCGAAAAGCTGATTGAGCATAAGACCTATTTGCAGGCACTGCCCTATTTCGACCGGCTCGATTATGCCTCGCCATTGGCGATGGAGCATAGCTATGTGCTGGCAATCGAAAAGCTGCTGAACATCGACGTGCCGCTCCGCGCGCAATATCTGCGTGTGCTGTTTGCGGAAATGACGCGGATTTCAAACCATCTGCTCAACCTCGCGCACCATGCGCTTGACGTAGGTGCGATGACCCCCGGTCTGTGGCTGTATGAAGCGCGCGAAGATTGCATGGTGTTTTTCGAACGCGCATCGGGCGCGCGGATGCACACCGCATGGTTCCGCCCCGGCGGTGTGCATCAGGATGTGCCGCTGAAGTTGCTGACCGATATTGGCGAATGGCTCGACGATCGCCTGCCGCGCCTGTTCGAGGATGGCATGGCGCTGGTCGTGGACAACCGCATTTTCAAACAGCGCAATGTCGATATCGCGATTGTATCCAAAGAAGACGCGCTGAAATGGGGCTTTTCCGGCCCAATGATCCGTGGCGCGGGCATCCCGTGGGATTTGCGCAAGTCGCAGCCCTATGATGTTTATGACCGGATGGAGTTTGACATTCCCGTCGGCACGCGCGGCGATTGCTATGACCGTTTCATGGTCCGTGTCGAGGAAGTGCGCCAGTCGATCCGCATCATGAAGCAATGTCTGCAACAAATGCCCGAAGGCCCGGTTGCCAGTGACGACCGCAAGGTGGTGCCGCCCAAGCGCGGTGAGATGAAGCAGTCGATGGAAGCACTGATCCATCACTTCAAGCTTTACACCGAAGGCTTCAAGGTCCCCGAAGGCAGCGTCTATGTCGCCACCGAAAGCCCCAAGGGCGAATTCGGCGTATATCTGGTGTCTGACGGCAGCAACAAACCCTATCGCTGCAAAATCCGTCCCACGGCGTTCAGCCATTTGCAGGCGATGGATTTCATGAGCCGGGGTCATATGCTGGCCGATACCACCGCGATTATCGGTGCGCTCGACATTGTGTTTGGGGAGTGTGACCGGTGATCGGGTTTTTGGATTTCATCTACAAGCTCGGTCTTGGTGCTGCACTGGGAATCGTTGCGGCTCAGTATATTGGAGACATCGATGGATTGGGCGATTTCTTGGCGATATTCTCTTTAACGTGGAGCATTTCGTTTTTTGCAAAGCTCTTTCTTGAGAAAAGGCAGTCAGGTTTAATGAGCAATGGCTGACGCACCCACCATCCCTGATGAATCCGAAGCCCGCGCGAAATGGGGCGATTTTGCCTGGACGCCGGCGAACAAGAAAACCGCCGATATGTATGTCGGCCGCTACCCCGCCGGGCGTCAGCAGTCGGCCGTGATGGCATTGCTCGATCTGGCGCAGCGGCAGGTGGGTGAGGAGACCAAGACGCAAGGCTGGCTGCCGGTTCCGGTGATCGAATATGTCGCCGCGTACCTGAGCATGCCCTATATGCGCGCTTACGAAGTCGCGACCTTCTACACCATGTACAACCTCGCACCCGTCGGTCGTTTCCATGTGCAGGTCTGCGGCACCACGCCGTGCATGTTGCGCGGGTCGGATGACGTCATGGCGGCGTGCAAGAACCGTGGCCTTGTGAAGGGCGGTACCACGCCCGATGGCCTGTTCACGCTGACCGAGGTCGAATGTCTGGGTGCGTGCGCCAATGCGCCGATGGTGCAGATCAACGACGATAATTTCGAAGACCTGACCTATGACAGCATGAGCGCGCTGCTCGAGGCACTGGCCAATGACAAGCCTGTGAAAATCGGTCCGCAGATCGACCGCCAGACAAGCTGTCCCGAAGGCGGGCCGACCACGCTGAAAGCGATGGTCAAGGCCAATCATGACTATCGGGGGGATTGGTGATGATGCTGCGCCGCCTCTTCCTTATCCGTCACCCTGAACTTGTTTCAGGGTCCATTTTGCCTCTCGACCCTTCGGCCTGCGTGGCACGATGGATGCTGAAACAAGTTCAGCATGACGAACCCTTGGAGGTTGGGGCATGAGCCTGCAAGACAAAGACCGCATCTTCACCAACGTCCATGGTTTCCAGCCGTGGAACCTGAAGGCTGCGCAAAAGCGTGGCGATTGGGACAAGACCAAAGCGCTGCTCGCCATAGGTGCGGACGAGATTATCGAGCGCATCAAGGCATCGGGCTTGCGTGGACGCGGCGGGGCGGGTTTCCCCACGGGAATGAAGTGGAGCTTCATGCCCAAGGCTCCCACGCCCGAACGGCCCAATTTCCTCGTTATAAACGCCGATGAATCCGAACCCGGCAGTTGCAAAGACCGCGAGATTATCCGCCACGATCCGCACAAGCTGATCGAAGGCGCGCTGGTCGCCGGTTTTGCGATGCGCGCGCGCGCGGCCTATATCTATATTCGCGGCGAATTCATTTACGAAGCCAAGGTGCTCGAGGCCGCCGTTGCGGAAGCCTATGCCGCTGGTCTGATCGGCAAAAATGCCTGCAAGTCGGGCTATGATTTTGACGTCTTCGTCCATCGCGGCGCGGGCGCCTATATCTGCGGTGAAGAAACCGCGATGATCGAAAGTCTGGAAGGCAAAAAGGGCCAGCCGCGTCTTAAGCCGCCATTCCCGGCAGGGGCGGGCCTCTATGGTTGCCCGACCACGGTCAACAATGTTGAATCGATCTCTGTCACGCCGACGATCCTGCGGCGCGGGCCCGAATGGTTTGCTTCGTTCGGCAATCCCAATAATCTGGGTACCAAACTCTTCCAGATCTCCGGCCATGTGAACACGCCTTGCGTGGTTGAGGAAGCGATGAGCATCCCCTTCCGCGAATTGATCGAAAAGCATGCTGGCGGGATCCGTGGCGGGTGGGACAATCTGCTCGCGGTGATCCCCGGCGGTTCGTCCGTACCTTTAGTCCCGGCCGCGCAGATCATGGACGCGCCG
>Ga0209812_10000895_pt1 | contig 23490 bp, 26 predicted proteins | sample JI71714BDNA_FD_187502 | JGI IMG/M metagenome (GOLD analysis project Ga0209812, IMG submission 187502) | Wastewater effluent complex algal communities from Wisconsin, to seasonally profile nutrient transformation and Carbon sequestration -... | ecosystem: Engineered > WWTP > Effluent > Algae...
TTTCAAGAAGCGCTATTGTTTGCTAAATTGCCTAAGAAAGATTTTTTAAAACAAATTTTTTGATGCGCCAAGACAATCTATCAGACAACTATTTTAGGCAATATCTTTTGATTACAAAAGTTGTGTTAATTGTTTTATTCATTTTAATGCATCATTTCATTATTCCCAACTATTTCTTTGTATATCTTTTTAGTCTTATCTGCATTTCATTTTGGCGAAACAGATTTACCCATCTTACCAGTTTCCTCTAGTTTTATTGCCATTCTATTACAAATCAGTTATGGGTTAATGGTTTTGTGCTTGATATTGTTTTTGAATCTAGCGGAAGTACTTCCTATACTCGATCAAATTCATATTTTCAGTCCTTCTTTAATTGGTTTCTTAAAGTTGTCTTCGGCTTCAACATATGTATTTGTGGGCGCTTCTCTATTTTTTTTGATTACGGTAATCGCCTTTTGGATTACTCAACCAAGCTCTGCAGCAACTTTTAAAAGAATGGCTATTTTATTATCTGTGGTAACAGTAAGTTCACTCACGCTTACATTGCCGCTAAGTTTTGCTATATATTTTGGATTATGGCATTCTATTATTTCTTTAGAAAATATTCGTTTACATCTTTCTTTTTCTGCCAATGCAGAATTATCTTGGTTAAAGCTTTTGATTAAATGTATTCCTTTTAGTCTTTTCTCTTTCGTTGGAATTTTCTTCTTGATTTATTTTTTCGACTTGAATAAAAATATTGACCTTTTTTTAATGGGATTATTTATTGGTATTTCTATTTTGACTTTGCCCCACCAAGAAGTAATGAGTAAAATGTATTTTCAAGTCAGGAAAAAATCAATAAAGTAGTTGATTTATATTCAGCCTGATTTGTTAATCTTGTTAAACAAGTCGTTTAACAATGGAATGCGCACTAATATGATTTTTTTCGATTTGGTCTATTACAATAACTCCTGGTTTTTTACCAATTCCAAAACTTCCAAATTGTTGATCCATTTGCAAAGCTTTTGCGCCATTCAGTGTTGCCCATTGAAGTATTTCTTCTAATGAAATGTTTGGGAAATGTTTGGTGATGGTTTTTATTTCTGACAAAATGCTCAACTCGTGGTTACTTGATAAACTATCGGTTCCTAAAACGATATTGGATTTTTTATTGCGCAATAATTCAATAGGGGGTAATTTATTTTCAATGTATAAATTGGCATTCACACATAGTGTATAATACAGGTCTTGTGAATTTTGCTTAGACAATTGGTTTGCAAAATCCATATCGGCTTCGCTGGTGGTTGTATTGTGCACCAATAGAATATTTTTGGCTTTTTGTAACTGGGGGAAGTAAGACGGCAGACTGTTTTGTCCTGTTGGGGTAAAATGGGTCTGGTCTATATTCATGGCATTGTACATCCGCACAAAGTCTCCGGTACCTTTTGTAAATAATTCATTTTCGGCCGGGGTTTCCTGATTATGTATGGTTACTGTAACGCCTTCAAAATGCGGCATCATTATTTGCCAAAGTGCTGCAGAAACCGAGTAGGGTGCATGTGGGCTGAAAGAACTTTTGAGTGGATTGGTCAAATCTTTTAGTGGGCTCCATGAAGCGGCGGCTTCAATCAACCTAAACTTCGATAATACTTCTAGGGCATTTGCAAAACGTGATTCTGCAATGGCGGGCTTCCACCCACTAATTTCTACAAATGTGTGATAAGCTAAATTCCCTTGCTGTTTTTGAGCTGCTGTTAGTGCATTATTACTGATATCCCCCACTGCCACAATTCCTGCTTTAAGCATTGCTGCTTCCCCTTGTGCTATGGCAGCTAATATGGTTTCTTCTGGAAAATGCCTTTCGTTCACAATTTTTAAGATAAAATCGGGCAAACCAGTATGTTCAGGAATGATGCCCTTCATATGGCTCAATTCTAAATGACAGTGGGCATTAATAAAGCCTGGGGCAATAATTCCTTTGAATTGTTGCACATGCTCACCTGCATCAGATTTTGGAATAATGGCTTTAATAATCCCTTCCTCAGTAGTGATCAGTACTTGATCTGGTCCTAGAAATTGGGTTCCATCAAATAAATTTTGCCCTGAAAACTGTAAATATGCCATGATTACAAAGGTAGATGAAAAAAAGATGCGCAAATTTTTATTGATAATCAATGCGTTACAAATGTGCTTGTAAAAATACTTCCTGAATTTCTTGGTTTATCCATTGCAGTATCAGACCTTTGCCCTCCCAAAAATGGGAATATTCTAATCGGTGGGATAGCGCCGATTTCACTTAAAACAAAGAATCATGAGTAAACTTCATTTCACCACCAAGCATGCGAATGCGGCTACCGTTCAACACAACTGGTATGTAGTTGATGGTACTAATCAAACCGTGGGACGTATTGCATCTAAGATTGCTGCTGTATTACGCGGTAAAAACAAAGCTTATTACACTCCTCACGTTGATTGTGGCGATTACGTAATTGTACTAAACGCAGAGAAAGTTGTTTTCACTGGTAATAAGTTAGAAGACAAAGTATACCTAAACTATTCTGGTTACCCTGGTGGTAAGAAAGAAGAAGTTGCTGGAAACTTATTAAAGCGTCGTCCAGAAGTAGTTATGGAAAGAGCTGTAAAGGGAATGCTACCAAAAAATAAATTAGGTCGTAAAATGATCAAAAAATTATTTGTGTACGCAGGAACTGCACATCCTCATACCGCTCAGCAACCTAAGGAACTTAAATTCTAAAACATTGTCTGGTAGCAATTCCAGACGCCAAGCATAATCAAAATGGAAAAACAAAAAAATGCAGTTGGTCGCCGTAAAGAAGCCGTAACACGTGTCTTCATTAGCAAGGGCGAAGGTAAAATAACTGTAAACGACAAAGATTACAAAGCTTATTTCCCATTGGTTTATTTACAAAACCAAGTAGAAGCTCCTCTTAAAACAACTGAACTAGAAGGCAAGTTTGATATTGTTATCAATGCAGCTGGTGGTGGTTTAAAAGGTCAAGCTGAAGCAGCTAAATTGGGTATTGCCCGTGCGTTGCTAGAAGTAAATCCTGAACTACGTCCTGCATTAAAAGCTGCTGGTCAACTTAAGCGTGATCCTCGTAGTGTTGAACGTAAGAAATTTGGTCATAAGAAAGCACGTAGAAGCTACCAGTTCAGTAAGCGTTAATCGTTGTATTGAATATCTACTGAAAATAAATTTTAAAAAATTATATAATTCACCACAATGGAAAATAACACTTCACTACAACAGCAACTATTGGAGGCCGGCGTTCACTTTGGTCACCTTAAAAAGAAGTGGAATCCTAAGATGTTACCTTACATCTTCGCTGAGAAAAAAGGTATTCATATTATTGACCTTAACAAAACAGTAGATTACTTACAAGAGTCTGCTGCTGCTATTAAGCAAATTGCTAAGAGCGGTAAGAAAATTATGTTTGTTGCTACCAAGAAACAAGCTAAAGAAATCGTAACTGAGTGTGCTAAGCGTGTAAACATGCCTTATGCTACAGAACGTTGGTTAGGTGGTATGCTTACCAACTTTAACACTGTTCGTAAGAGTGTTAAGAAAATGCAGAGCATTGAAAAAATGTTGGCAGATGGTAGCGCTGAAAGCTTAACTAAGAAAGAAAGATTGACCCTTACTCGCGATAAGGATAAAATGGAAAAAGTATTAGGTGGTATTGCTCAATTGGGCCGTCTTCCTGCAGCTTTATTCCTTGTAGACATTGGTCATGAGCATATTGCTTTAGCTGAAGCTAAGCGTTTAGGCATTACTACTTTTGGAATGGTTGATACCAACTCTGATCCTAATAAAGTAGACTTTGCTATTCCTGCAAATGATGATGCTACCAAGTCTATCGCAATCATTACCAATTATATTGTTGCTGCTATTGCTGAAGGTTTAGCTGAGCGTCAAGCATCTAAAGATGAAGACGAAACAGATGATAGCAACAACGAAAACGAAGCAAGAGCTCGTCGTTTAGAAGCAGAAGCACAATCTGAAGCTGGTCGTGGCGGAAGAGGTCGTGGTGCAGGTGCTCCAGCGGGTGGACCAGGTGGTGCACCTAAGCGTCGTACTCCAGCGGGTGGCGGTAATCGCAGACCTGCAGGTGGTGGCGGTAGATAAGCTTTATTTGAGAATTTTTTAAATTGAAATAATTATGTCAACTGCAACTATTACAGCTGCCGATATAAATAAATTACGTCAGGCAACTGGTGCTGGAATGTTGGATTGTAGAAAAGCTTTAACTGAAACCAACGGTGATTTTGAAGCTGCTATTGATTGGTTACGTAAGCAAGGCCAGAAAGTGGCTGCAAAGCGTAGCGATAGAGAAGCAAAAGAAGGAGTGATTATTGCTCGTACTTCTGCTGATAACAAAGTTGGATTTGTAGTTTGTATTAGCTGTGAAACCGATTTCGTTTCTAAAAACGCTGACTTCGTTGCATTTGCTACTTCTATTGCTGATGCAGCTGTTGCCAACAACGTTAAGAGTGCGGAAGAATTAAATGAAGTACTCATCAATGGTGCTAAAGTAGCTGACCTTATCAATGATAAATTAGCTGCAATTGGTGAAAAAATTGGTGTTGCTAAATTTGAAAGAATTGAAGCACCTTATGTGGCTTCTTATATTCACGGTGCAAATCGTATGGGTGTTTTAGTAGGATTAACTACTGATGCTCCTGAAGCAGGTAAAGATGTAGCAATGCAAATTGCTGCTATGAATCCTTTGGCAGTAGATGCGAATAGCATTCCTGCTGAAACCATTGAAAGAGAAAGAGCTATTGTTATTGAAACAATGAAAGCTGATCCTAAGATGGCGGGTAAACCTGAAGAAATGGTTGCTAAAATTGCAGAAGGCAAGCTAAATGCATTCTTTAAAGAGAATACTTTATTGGCTCAAGCTTTTGTAAAAGATGGCGCTATTACTGTTGAAGCTTACTTAAAGAGTGCAGGTAACGTAACAGTTACTGAGTTCAAGCGTGTTGCGCTAGGATAATTTGTACTCATTGAATATTTTTTCAAAAGCCTCTCCCATTTATCGGAGGGGCTTTTGTACTTTTGTAACCTACTCAATTTTAAACCAATCTCATGCTACCAAAATTCAAACGTATCCTGCTTAAATTATCCGGTGAAGCTTTATTAGGTGATCAAAGAAACGGAGATCCTTTTAACCCCAAAATTATTGAGCAATACGCGCATGATATTAAGCGAGTAACCGATTTAGGTGTTCAGGTAGCTATTGTAATTGGTGGTGGTAATATTTATCGCGGAATGAATGAGGCCGATAGCGGTATTGAAAGAGCCCATGGTGATTATATGGGAATGTTGGCAACAGTAATCAATGCCATGGCTATGCAGGCTATGTTAGAGAAAATTGGAGTGTACACTCGTTTGCAAAGTGCCATTAATATGGAACAGGTTGCTGAACCTTATATCCGTAGAAAAGCATTGCGTCATTTAGAAAAAGGCCGTGTGGTTATTTTTGGTGCAGGTACTGGTAACCCTTATTTTACTACCGATACAGCTGGTTCATTAAGAGCCATTGAAATGAAGGCAGACGTTATTTTAAAAGGAACAAGGGTAGATGGTATCTACAGCGCCGATCCAGAAAAAGATCCTACTGCTACAAAATTTGAGAAACTAAGTTTTCAAGAATGTATCTCCAAAAACTTAAAAGTGATGGATATGACTGCCTTTACTTTATGCATGGAGAATAAATTACCCATTATTGTTTTTGATATGAATACACAGGGTAATTTACTTCAAGTGGTAGAAGGGGCCAATGTAGGCACGCTGGTGAGCTAGTTACCCGTTCGTGTAATAATATAAGCTATTCAATCATCCTATGGTAATTTCATACTGATGCGTAAGTTAATTCTGCTTGTTTTTTTAGGGACTATTTCTGCTGAGATTGGATACAGTCAAAATAGACTGAGTTTATCTGATGCTGTGGCAATTGCATTAAAGAACAGCTATAATATTCAACTGGCTAAAAACAATGTTGAAATAGCGACAATTAATAATCATTTGGGTATTGCAGGTGGATTACCAACGGTGAATGCTACTATTAACGATGTAGAGAATATTACTACGATTAATCAAAAATTTCCTGATCCATCCAGAGACGTAACCAGAAGTGGGGTTTCATCTAATAATATGAATTCTAATGTTACAGCTGGTATTTTATTATTCAATGGGTTTAGGGTAAAAGCAGCAAAACAGAGATTAGACGAGTTGCAAAAGATGAACCAAGACATGCTGAATGCACAAATTCAGAGCACCATGGCTTCGGTAATTACCAGTTATTATGATGTAGTTCGTCAACAAAATTTACTCAGCACCATTAATAAATCAATTGAAGTATCTCAACAAAGAATTGATATTATTAATAGTCGTAAAGAAGTGGGCCTTGCAAATAATGCAGACCTATATCAAGCTCAAATTGATTTGAATGCATTGGTTCAATCTAAACAGGCACAACAATTAATTATAGACCAAGGGAAAACCAATTTATTGAGTTTGATTTTTGTTAGCCCTGATTCAAGTGTGGTAATTAATGATACAATTGTAGTGGATGAGAAAATAATTTTTAGCCAATTAAAAACATTGGCTTTAAAGAATCCACAAGTATTAGCAGCAGAGCAGCAAATAAAAATAAATGAGTTAATTGAAAGAGAAACTGCTGCACTTCGCGTTCCCACTTTGCGTGCGAATACTGGATTCAATTTTAGTAATACCAAAAGCGGCGCAGGATTTATTCTTGAAAATAGAAGCTATGGTCCTTTTTTGGGCATCAACTTAGCCATTCCTATTTACAATGGATTGATTAATAAAAAGCAACAGCAGGTTGCAGAAATTAATACACGCAATGCCAAAGTGCAAAGAGATCAGTTTTTATTAGATATTGAAACTGGGGCTGTAAGAACTTACCAAGCTTATGCAAATACATTGGCTCAATTAAAAACAGCTAAACAAAATCAGTTGTTAAGCAAACAGCTATTAGACTTAGTAATGCAACGTTTTCAATTGGGTCAAGCCACTATTATAGATGTAAAACTGGCTCAGCAAAGTTTTGAAAATGAATCGTACAGATTGGTTAACTTGGCATTTACAGCCAAAGTTGCCGAAGTAGAATTAAAGCGCTTGGCTAATATTATTGAGCCTTAATTATTTTAAAGTGTCTATAGCTATACAATCAAAATTACCCCATGTTGGTACTACTATCTTTACCGTAATGAGCCAATTGGCCAATGAATATGGTGCGGTTAATTTGGGGCAGGGTTTTCCAGATTTTATGATGAGTGCTGAATTAACTGGATTGGTTGATAAAGCCATGCAGGATGGGTTTAATCAGTACACCCATATGAATGGGTATCCACCATTGTTAACTGCACTCGCTGCAAAAGCAGCTAACCTCTATGGAGCAACTGTAGATGCAACGAGTGAAATTACGGTAACACCTGGTGGCACTTATGCTATTTACACCGCACTCACTACTGTATTACAACCTGGCGATGAAGTTATTTTGTTTGAGCCTGCTTATGATTGTTATATCCCTACAATTGAATTAAATAAAGCCATTGCTGTTCCTATTCAATTGGAATATCCCAATTATGCCATACCATGGGATGAAGTAAAAGCCAAAATTTCTCCTCGCACTAGAATGATCATGATTAACTCGCCCCATAATCCAACGGGTGCGGTAATGTCTGCAAACGACATGCAAATATTGGCGAGTATAGTAGCAGGTACTGATATCTTAATTTTAAGTGATGAAGTATATGAGCATTTAATTTTTGATGGGATTGAACACCAAAGTATTTTGAAATACCCTGCACTTTTCGAGCGGAGTTTTGTTTGTTTCTCTTTTGGTAAAACCTATCATTGTACAGGTTGGAAATTGGGTTATTGTATGGCACCTGCGCACTTAATGAAAGAGTTTAGAAAAGTGCATCAGTTCAATTGTTTTTGTTGCAATACCCCACAGCAAGTTGCATTAACTGCCTATATCCAAAACGCAGAGGCTTACCTACAATTGGGCACACAAATACAAGCCAAGCGAGACTATTTTAGAATATTGATGCGCGATACGCCTTTTACTTGTATTCCTTCGCATGGTAGTTATTTTGAGTGCTATAGCTATGCCAATTTCAGTCAGGTTTCAGATAAAGAATTAGCCACTACGCTCACCAAAGAATTTGGCGTGGCAACCATACCTGTTTCGGCATTCTATCAAAATGGTCAAGACAATAAAGTATTGCGTTTTTGTTTTGCCAAAAAAGAAAGCACTTTAGAAAAAGCAGTAGAAGGCTTGAAGCGTTTGTAGGGTTAAGATATATTAGTCTACAAATGTTTCTTTTATAATAGACTTCACTTGTTCAATTTCATTACTTAGTAAAATACCTGCTACTTTTATTATTCTATTTCGATCAATTGTTCTAATTTGATCGAGTACAATCCAACCCTTTTTCTTTTGATGTTTAATTTCTACCCTTGTTGGGTATGGTTTTGACGTGCTAGTCATTGGAGCAACAACAATAGTTTGAAGATATTTATTCATCTCGTTGGGAGAAATAATAACGCAGGGTCTTGTTTTTTTCATTTCACTTCCAATAGTTGGATCAAGGTTAACCAACACTATTTGGTATTGATTTAACTCCATTCTTCAAGATTTTCATCTTCAAATACATCTGGTATGAGTTCAGTATCATCGCTGGCATCATGCATTTTCTTGAATTGTTTTTCCCAACCTTTTCTTGCAACCGTTTTTGGTTTTAAAATAATCTGATCTTCTTCAAGTATCATTTCTATGCTGTCGGTTATTTGATATTTTTCTAGAATAGTTTTACTCAATCGAATTCCTTTTGAGTTGCCAATAGGTATGATATTGATGTCCATGGAAGTATATTGTATGTACAAAGTAATTACAAAATTCTGATTTTTGCTTACTATTTTTTGAAGTTTTTTGTTGCTTTTGAAATGGTGGAGTTGAAAAATCAATCTAAATGGACAGTATTGTCCATTTATGTGTTAATTGTGCCCAATTAATTAAACACTATTGTTTATTTCTTTACGCTATTGAAAAACAATAGAAAAAAACTGCATCGAGGGCATTTGCTTAAAGAATTAGTAGAAGCAAATGGTATATCCATCACCAAATTAGTTGACAGGGTAGGAGTTAGTAGGTCTAGTTACTATAATCATATTGAAGAACCAGAATTAGACTTTGATATACTCTTTGATTATGGAAAGGTCTTGAATATAAATTTTACGGATTATTTCAGCGATTTGTTGGTTCTTGAAACGCAGGATCCAAATCCTAAATATCCTGAAGAACTAGACCCCCAAAATTTTGAAGAAGCGCTAACACAATACAAGCTCTTACATAAGAAGTATGTGCAATTACTAGAAAGACATAATCTATTACTTGAACAAAGTTTGAAAAACCAATAGTATGCGTGTATTGGATTTACCTATACGAGTACTAATTTTAGACCACCAGGAAATTTTTACAGACGGAGTAAAACATTTGTTGGAGAGTCAAAAATCAATTGAATGGATTGATCAGTCTCAACATAATCAATCAATCGAAGCAACTATTCTAGATTTTCAACCTGATATAATACTAATGGATGCAGACTACCCAGAAGTAGCTGTTTCATCCGTTTCTACTTTGATAAAGCAACACGCTGTTAACAGTAAATTGATTGTTTTGAGTTCAGTTCAAAATGATCAATTACTCTTAGATGCTATGGCTGTTGGTATTAAAGCCCATTTAATAAAGACTTGTAAACGGCAAGAATTAATTGATGCAATTGATGCTGTTAGCGAAGGCAGTACTTTTTATTGTAAAGAAACAACCAGTCGGTTACGTGTACTGATGGCCAATGGCAGGTATCATCCACATCAAAAAAATGAACCGATTCAATTGTCTGAAAAAGAAAAATCAGTCTTGCAATTAATTTGCGCAGAATGCACCAGTAAAGAAATTGCTGATCAATTAAAAATGAGCAGCAGAACCATTGAAGCATACCGTAAATCATTGCAAGAAAAAACCGGCTCGAAAAATTCGGCCGGCTTAATCCTTTATGCTATTCGCTCTGGTATTGTTGCTTTAAAAGCTTCATAATTACCATTTACCATCTCCATCTAATATATTTCCTAATCCTCCTAGTATACTTCCTTCTTCTTTGCGAGCACCTACTCCGTATTGTAAAATTCTACCTGCTAAACGGCTAATCGGCAATGTTTGAATCCAAACTGAGCCTGGTCCTGTTAGGGTGGCAAAAAATAATCCCTCACCACCAAATAAGGTGTTTTTAATCCCCCCTACAAATTGAATATCATAGTTTACACCAGAGGTAAAACCTACTATGCAACCAGTATCAATTTTCAGGGTTTCTCCCGGATGCAAATCTCTCTTGAATACGTGGCCGCCTGCATGCAAAAAACTCATGCCATCGCCTTCTAGTTTTTGCATGATGAATCCTTCTCCTCCAAATAATCCAGTTCCCAACTTGCGTTGAAATTCAATTCCTACATTCACTCCTTTTGCTGCACATAAAAAACTATCTTTTTGACAAATAATTCTGTTATTGTATGCAGATAAATCGAGTGGTATAATTTTTCCTGGATAAGGAGAGGCAAAACTTACTCTGCGTTTGCCTTGATTCACATTGGTAAATGCAGTCATAAATAAACTTTCACCCGTCAACATTCTTTTTCCAGCGTTTAAGAGCTTTCCAAATATGCTGTTGTTTTGTTGTGATCCATCTCCAAACATGGTTTCCATCATTACTCCGTCATCCATCATCATGAATGCACCTGGCTCGGCAATAGCAGTTTCATTGTAGTCTAGTTCTACTTCTACATATTGCATTTCTTCACCAAAAATGCGGTAGTCTATTTCGTGGTTTCGCATATTTTAATTTTTTACTAAAATAGTTTTTTGTTCTCCCATCCACACTTTCTTTCCCTGAATTTTTCTTATTCCAAACATAATTCCTACAAAAATAAAGAAGAGTGGTCCGGTAAATCCAAATAATGCAACATATTTAGTGCCATAAAATCGTTCCATTGGTCTTCTTAATCTTTCAGAAATCAAGTACATACTTGGTACCATTATTAAGGTTAAGAAGAAAGAGAAAATTAAACCATAAATAATCGTCCATGCTAAAGGCCCCCAGAATACTACTGAGTCGCCACCAATAAAAATCTTAGGATCTAAATGCGTAAACATCGATACGAAGTCTATATTAAATCCTACTGCCAATGGTAACATACCCATGATGGTTGCCAATGCAGTTAACAATACTGGTATAATCCTGATTTTTCCTGCTTCAATTGCCGCTTCTCTGGTTTTGTATCCACGTCCTCTTAACTCATCAGTAAATTCGATGAGTAGAATACCATTCTTAATTACAATACCCGCCAATCCAATGATACCAACCCCTACCATGATGGTAGCCATACTCTTTCCGGTTAATGCATATCCTAAGAATACACCAATGATAGAGAAGAATATTTCGGTTAATACAATAAATGGTTTACTCAAACTATTGAATTGCAATACCAATATTAAAAAGATGATCAATAGCGCGCTTATTAAAGCAGTTCCTAAGAATGCACTGGTTTCTGCTTGTTGCTCTCCTTCACCTGTTTGTTTTATAGTGATATCTGCTGGTATAGGTGTTTTAGCTTTAAATTCTTCAATCTTTTTGGCTAAAGCTTTATTGATTTCTGGTGTTAATGAAGGATCCGTTACAGCTGATTGAATTTGAATGGTTCTTTTCAGGTTCTTTCTTTTTACTCCACCCGCTGTATTGGTGTATTCTAATGTAGCCACACTATTTAACGGAATTTGTTTAATTGCTCCCGAAGTAAAATCTCTGAATATAATACGCATATTCATTAACTCATTAATATCGTTTCGAGACTTTGCGTTCAAACGCAACTGAATTTTGTATTCATCTTCATCGTCTTTCAGTTTGCTCACTTCTTTCCCAAATACAGCTGTTCTTAATTCCATTCCAATTTGTGCAGTACTCACTCCTTCGGCTAAAGCGCGTTGCCTATCTATATTAACAGTGATTTCAGGGTTATTTAAGTCAACATCCATTTCTAAGTTTTGCATTCCTGCAATTCTATTGGTGTCTAAGTGATTTTGTAACTGAATAGCCGTTTTAGCTAGTGCATCAAAATTATCACCTGAAACTTCAATATTAACAGGAGGCTCAGTTGGAGGACCAGCATCTTCTTGTCTTACTTCTATTGAACCACCTGGAATGCCTTTCATTTGTTTTCTAATTTCTTCTTGAATTACAGCAGAGCTTTTGCCATGCCTTTTTTCAAATTCAACAAATGAAACTTGAATTCTACCTAAGTGTGTTTGTGTACTTCTATTATTGTCTCTTGGATTATTGGCTCCTACTGCAACGTTTGAAATGACACTTTCCACTATACTACCTTCTTTACCAGGCTGTTCATTTCCTAGTATTTTATATACCCTTCCTTCCAATATTCTCAATACCGAATCAGTAGTTTGTGATTTAGTACCTATGGGCATTTTTAAATACACGTACACGAATTTGGGATCACCGCTCGGGAAGAACGGCTTTGGATTGTCTCTAAGAATCAATAAGATTAAAGAGATAGGGAATAAAACAAATAGTCCTATTAATAAATACACGGGTCTTTTTCTAACCAATATGTATTTTAATAATGCTTCATAACGGTTCATTAAACCTGGCAATGCTCTTTCTTGGAAAAAGTGTATGATATTTCTAAGCACATATCTTTCCAATACTATTAATCCCATCATAAAGATTAAGAAATTACCAAACCCATGCCAGCCTGCTATATTAAATAAAACGCCTAATATAGCCGAACCCCAGAACCACCATTTTTTGAAAATGGCATTTTTAGGAGATTCGAATTCGCGTCCTTCAGGCTTCATAAAGCTCACAGCAAATACTGGGTTGATAAAAAATGCAACCACCAATGATGCTGCCAACGTTAAGATGAGCATAATGGGTAAGTATATCATGAACTTTCCAATAATGCCCTTCCAAAGTAATAGTGGGAAGAATGGCGCCAAAGTTGTTGCTGTTCCTGCTAATACCGGAATAAATACTTCTCCGGCTGCTTCCTTAGCAGAACGCACAATTTTCACTTTACCATTATTGTAAATTCTATGTGTGTTTTCAATAACAACAATGGCATCATCTACTATTATACCCAATCCAAATAGTAAGGCAAAGAGTACAATGAAGTTGAGTGTGATTGCGCCACCAGCTATTAATTCACCCAATGGTAAAAACATGAATGAAACGAATACCGATAGTGGAACACTTAATGCCACAAAAAAGGCATTGGTTACTCCCATAAAGAACATCAAAATCAATAAAACCAAAATGAATCCAATGATAATGGTATTAACCAATTCATTAAAAGAGGTTTTAGTTCCTTTGCTTTGGTCACCAGTAATAACTACTTTAAGATTTTTAGGGAGCTCTTCACTTTGTTGCATTTCAGCAACAATTTTATTAATACCATCTGCTGTATTAATTAAATTTTCTCCAGCTCTTTTTACAATATTAACAGTGATCACATTTTCTCCATCTAGTCTGGCATAGCTCTCTGTTTCTTTTACAGAGTCTATAATTTGTGCAACATCTTGTAAATAAATAGCAGCCCCATTTACATTTTTTATTTGGATATGTTGCATATCATAGGCGGTGGTAAACTGCCCTTTAATTTTAATATTACGCTTCATGGTTCCCACTTCTACCAATCCGCCACTAATATCTTTGTTCTCTAAATTAACCGCACTCTCAATATCTCTGAAGGTAAGTTTAGCAGCAGCTAATTTTGCAGGATCAATATTGATTTGAATTTCACGCTCAGGCGCACCAATGATTTCTGCACGGTTTACTTCTTTTAATTCTTCAAATCGATCTTGTAATTTATCTGCATATTGTTTTAGCTTAATACCATCAAAATCGCCACTTATATTAACAAACATGATGGGTTGATCACTAATCGAAAACTCTTGCACATTGGGTAAAGAAGTTAAGTCTGTTGGCAAATCAGTTTGTGCCTTATCCACTGCATCTTTTACTTTTATCTTTGCAATTTCCGGTTTTACATCTGTGTCAAATTCAACTACTATCAAGCTATAGTCTTGTTGAGAAGTAGATTGAATTTTATTCACTTTAGCACCACTAATGCCCTTTAATTGTTTCTCAATGGGTCTGGTTACTAAATTTTCTATGTCTTTGGGCGAGTTACCAAAATAAACAGTAGTAATAGATATGGTAGGAACTACAATATCTGGAAATTGTTCTTTTGGAAGCGTTGTGAACTTATTTAATCCATATAATGAAATTAAAATTGTTATCACATACACTGCCGTTCTATTGTCAATGGCCCAACTGGTGGGTTTAAACTCTTTGAATTTTTTGGCTATGCCTTCAATGAAATTCATGCTAAATTATTTTTATTGTGCTAAAACCTTTACAGTTTGTCCATCATATATATTCTGATATCCTTCGGTTATCAGTAAGTCTTTTTCGTTCAGACCAGTTTTTACTTCAATCAACTTGCCATACAGTTCACCTACAGTAATCATTTTCTTACGGGCAACTAATTTTTTGCCTTCCTGAACAGCTATATATACGTATTTGCCTTTTTCTTCTGTTTGAACGGTATTTACATTAATTGAAATGGCATTCGGTACTTCGTAGTCTTGAAATTTCACTTGAGCCAATTGATTGGGTCTTATATTGGCATCATAAGGAATTTTAATTTCTACATCAAAGCTTCTGGTATTTGCATCAATTGATCTGCTAGCAGTAGACACGGTAGCTTTAAACTCCTTATTTAAGTCGGGTAAGCTAATGATTGCATTAGCACCTGCTTTAATGCGGTTGCTGTAGTTTTCAGGAACTCGTGTTACCACTTTCATGTTTTGTGTATTCACGATTTTTATTTGAGGAGTGATTCCTGCAAGTCCAACAAATATTTCTCCTACTCTTACATTTAACTCATCAACTATACCGCTAACATCTGCAAGAATATTCGTAGCACGAAGTTGTTCTTCTGTCACTTTTATTTGTTCTTCTGCTGCCGCTAATTGGCGCTCTAAAGACTGAACATTATTTTTAGCAGATATTAATTGCACTTCAGTACCAATACCTTCTTTCCAAAGATTGCTTTGTCTATTATAAAGGTCTTTAGCAAAACTTAGTTGACTTTTTACCGTTTCAATTGATTTTTGAGCAGCAACCACCGATTGTCTGATGACTGCGTCGTCTAGTTTAATTAATTGCTGGCCCTTAGATACGATATCGCCTCTTTTAACATAAATAGCCCGTACTTGACCTCCACCCATTCTTGGTGAAACGTAAGAAATATTATCTGAGGTAATATTTCCCTGTAAGTCTATATAGTGAACAAAATTCTCTTTTGCTACTGGAGTGATATTAATCAATTTGGCATTGGCTCCAGCATTAGCTGTGTCTAACACATTGATTTCATTTTGTAAGACACCAATTTTTTCAGCTAGTGCATTCTGCTCTGTTTTTAATTTCTCTAAAGCTGCTTTTTTTGAAGCAAGATCATTGCCTTCTTTTTTTTCACCGCCACAACTGCTTAGTATGGCAATTGATGTTAGAATATGTAATAAATAGATTGTCTTTCTCATTGTTTATGGTTTAATATTTTTATAATTTTCCAATTGCAGTTAAATAATCAACTCTTGCTATGATAGCATCATACAATGCACTGATATAGTTGGTTTGTGCCGCTTTTAAGTCTACATCTGAGGCATTGATTTCGGTATTAGAACCCGTACCTGCTTCGTATTTTTTCTTAGTTTGTTGGTAAACCTTCTCGGCTAATGCCATATTATTCTTTTGAAAATCTAAAGTAGCAATGGCCGTTTTGTATTTTAATTTCGCCTGTTCAACGGATTGATCAATATTCAGTTTTAAATTTTCTAACTGATTATTGGTTTGTTCTAATTCTATTTTAGCTTTTTTAATTCGAGCATCTTTTGCAAATCCACTAAAAATGGGTACGGCTATATTCACCCCAATTGAAGAAGAGGTAAACCAATCTCCTTTTCCAAAAAAGTTAAATTGGTTTCTTTGCGCCAACTTGCTATAATTGGCTCCCAACGCTACGGTTGGTAATTTGCTTAGTTCATAGCGTTTTACATTAAACGCGTTCAACTGTTTAGCAGAACTGAGGTATTGAAAATCTCGACGATCTTGGTAGTTGTACTCTCCTTTGGTAATGTCTTCTTTAATTTGAGAATAGTCTAAAGTGTCGGTTAGTACCAAGGTATCTGCTACCGGCATTCCCATTAATGTCTTTAAACCGATATACCCCATTGCAATTCCGTTTAGGGCTTTTATTTTTTCTGTACTCAAGTTGTTTAGTTGAACAGCAATTTTGTCAATATCAATTCTTTCTGCAAATCCATTTTTATACAATGCTTTTACATCGTAGTCTAGTTTTTCTAGTCTTTTGATATTGGCATCTAACAACTCAATTTGGGTTTTACTTACCACCAATTGATAATAGACTTTGTACAAATTGGTTTTGATATTTTCTTCTGTAACCCTTGCAGCAGCTTCTTGAAAATCAATGGATGCTTTTCTGGCTTGTAATCCAATAAATACCTGACCATCAAATAATAATTGCTGTAATGAAACACCAGCACTGGCGTTCCACTTGGTTCCAAATTGCGCCGCAATAAAACCAAAATCTGCAGGCATTTTAATTGGATTGCCATTGCCATCTCTTACACCTTGGTCTATCAATACCTGATAAGTAGCTGGTGAAATAAAGTTGGGTAAGGTTTGTACTGCTACATTGGGTAAATGCTGTGTACCAATGCTACCTGAAATGGTTGGTAATGCAGATGCAGTAATTTCTTTATTGGTTTGCATTTGTGCTTGAATGGCCAATAATGCATTTTTTACTTGCACGTTGTTCTTTTTTGCATATGCTACTGCTTGCTCTATACTGAATTCGTACCGACTGGCTTTTTGTGCCATTGCGGTTTGCATCATTGCCATGGTGCAAAGCAGTGCAATTAATTTAATTTTGGTGTGCATACTGTTTATTTTTCTCTTTGCTGTTTATACTTGTTAATTAATTTTTGTCCTTTTGGGGTACATATTCCGTACAGAAAATGTTCCATTAGTTCCATTTCAACTTGAACTAATGAGAGTTTACTCTGAGAAAAGATTTCTGGATTAAATCCAAGGAAAATGCTTTCTACTCTATAGCGTGCTATGATGTCTACATTAATATCTGCTCTATAATACCCTTCATCAATCCCTTTAATCAGGTTCTCCTTCATGATGTTTACAAAAAATTTATTCTTGTGCGCATTCATTTTTTTATAGGCATCTGGATGGTATTTCTGCATTTCAAAAATGATGGCAGGGTTCATGGTACTCAACATTTCTTGTAACATGTCAAAGCCCCTAAACACTTCTTGTACTGCATTGTCACAACTGCAGGAAATACTGGTGCATTCGTGCATGTCTTGCTCAATTTCTCTTTGAACAACGGCGTCTACTAAATGATCCTTGTCTTTAAAGTATTGATATATAGTCTTTTTGCTGGCGCCCAAGTTGGATGCGATATCGTCCATAGTAACCGACTTGATTCCGTAACGGAAAAACAGTTCCTGGGCTTTTTCTACAATTCTTTGCTCCATATTGTTAATTTCGGAGGGCAAAACTATGGAAACTATTTTCGTTACCAAAGTTTCCAACGTTTATTTTTCATTAAATTATTGTTAAACGCTATATATCTTGGATAAGTGGTAAACTGGCCCAACTGCATTTGTTGCTGTATCTTGCGGGCATTATGACCTTCAAGTCTTTGTTAAAACGCTTACTCCAATATTTTTTCCAGGGCTTAATTGTATTGGCGCCTATTGGTATAACTATTTGGGTAGTAATCAGTTTGTTTAATGTAGTAGACGATATTTTGCCGAGCATTATTAGAAATGTAGCGCCCGATTTTGTGCAAAAAGATGTTAATGGCAATATTATTAGAATGCCTGGTTTGGGCTTTTTAGTGGTTATAGCATTGGTTCTGTTGGTAGGATGGTTGTCTTCGTTATTTGCAATTAATCGATTGGTGGCGTTGCTTGATACTGTTTTAGAAAAAACACCTGGCATTAAATTCATTTATTCTTCTGTTAAAGATTTTTTAGAAGCATTTGCTGGCAATAAGAAAAAATTTAATCAACCAGTTTTAGTAAATGTGGATGGGGTCGATATTTGGCGAATTGGATTTATCACCCAGCAAACCAGTAAAGATTTTGGTTTAGAAGAGCATGTAACTGTTTATGTGCCACACTCTTACGCTATCTCTGGCATTACTTACTTTGTTCCTACTAATAAAGTAAAACCACTACCCAATATTGGTGCTGCCGATGCAATGAAATTTACTGTTTCTGGTGGAGTAACAGATGTACATGATTAGTTTCTTTAGCAATTAACTTTGCATTATGACTATTGCGGTAAACGCTATTTTTTTTAACTCAGCTAATTTAGAAGGGTACGGACATTATACGGTCTCCATCTTTAAACTATTGGTTAATCAATATCCCGAGCATCAATTTGTATTTGTGTATGATCGACCTCATGAGGCTGATTTGATTATAGGAGCCAATGTTCAATCTATAACGGTAGCTCCTGCAGCCAGACATATACCTGCCTTTTTTTATTGGTACAATATCAGTGCAGCTTTGGCTGTACGAAAACTGAAAGCTGATGTATGGGTGCAGCCCTATGGTTTTTGTAGTCTTAGTACTGCCATCCCTCAGTTATTGGTTGTGCACGATTTGGCTTTCAAACATTTTCCCAAACATATTAGTTGGACCCAGCGTTGGCATTATGCTGTAATGACTCCTCGCTTTTTAAAAAAGGCCAAACGGGTTGTTACTGTTTCTGAATTTTCAAAACAGGATCTCATTCAATATTATCCCCAATTGCAGTTAGACCCAATGGTAATTAGTGGGGCTGCAAGAAATGGGTTTAAGCCTTTGACTTGGGAAGAGAAAGAGCAAGTAAAAGAAGCCTATACCGAAGGCTATGAGTATTTTTTGTGTGTGGGCGGCATCAATCCCCGAAAAAATATGATGCATATTTTAAAAGCGTTTTCACTTTTTAAGAAATGGCATAAAAGCAATATGAAATTGGTTTTCGCAGGTAGACTTGCATGGCAATACCAAGATTTTTTAGAAAAACTGAAGTTCTTTAAATACCGCAATGATGTTGTATTAACGGGCTATGTAGAAGAAACTATTTTGCAAAAGCTTACTGGTTCTGCTTATGCGGCTTTGTACGTGTCTGATTTTGAGGGATTTGGGCTGCCGATTGTGGAAGCCATGCAATCGGGCGTGCCTGTTGTAGTAGGAAATAATTCAAGTATGCCAGAAGTAGGCGGTGACGCTGTTTTATACGCAGATGCTGCTGAACCTGAAGCCATTGCTGCACAAATGCAACTGCTTTATCGCAATGAACAAATGAGAGAAAATTTGATTCAAAAAGGCATTGAAAGAGCCGCCCATTTTAGTTGGGAAAAAGCTGCTCAGTTATTTTGGGAGGAAATACTCGCTACAAAAGCGGTTTCGTCTTAGTTTTGCGCCACTTTAAATGATGAATATGAAGCAATCAACAATTTCAGTGAATGTTACTTTAGATGAAAATAAAGTGCCTCAACATATAGACTGGTCTGCATCTGACAGTACAGCCGATGTTAAACAAGATGCCAAAGCAATGATGTTGGCTTTTTGGGATGGTGCCGATAAATCTGCTATGCGCATTGATCTTTGGACAAAAGATATGATGGTAGATGAAATGGCCGATTTTTATTACCAAACAATGATGGGTATGGCTGATACCTATTTAAGAGCTACCCAACAACAAGAGTTGGTGGAGGGCATGAAAAACCATGCAAAGGAATTTTATAAGAAATTTCGCGAATCTCAATTAAATCAAAATAAATAATACACCATGAGCTTAGAAGAAAAGGTAATGGGTGGCATGAAAGATGCCATGAAAGCCAAAGATGAAGCCTTATTAAGAGGGTTAAGAGCCATCAAGGCCGAAATAATTAAGGCTAAAACTGAACCAGGAGCCAATGGTCAAATTACAGAAGAACAAGAGCAAAAATTGTTGCAAAAATTAGTGAAGCAAAGAAAAGATTCCTTGGAAATTTATCAGCAACAAAACAGAGCCGATCTAGCGCAGAAAGAAACAGAAGAAATTGGGGTGATTGAACAGTTTTTACCTAAGCAGTTAACCCAAGAAGAGTTGGATGCCGCTGTTGCTTTGATTATTGCAGAAACAGGGGCTTCATCTGCTGCAGATATGGGGAAAGTAATGGGTGTTGCCTCTAAACAATTAGCAGGCAAAGCAGACGGTAAGGCAATTGCAGCTGCTGTTAAAGCGTTATTAAGCAAATAGCGTTTATGTTTTTAGATATTATGGTGCTGGCATTGCTGGTTCTTGCTTTAATAAAAGGTTTAAAACAAGGATTGGTTGTGGCGGCACTTTCTTTTGCAGCTGTCTTTGTAGGATTAGCGGCTGCTTTAAAGTTAAGTACTTGGGTAGCTGCTTGGTTGGGTAATACCGTTAATATTGCTGCAACATGGCTGCCTTTCTTGGCTTTCATAGTTATTATGGTAGCCGTTTTTATAGCAGTAAGAATTTTGGGCGCTGTGCTAGAACAAGCATTGGAATTGTCTTTATTGGGATGGGCCAATAAATTGGGAGGATTTATTTTATATGCCCTTTTATATATTACTGTTTTTAGTGTAATTATTTTTTATGCAGAAAAGATGCAGCTGCTTAAACCCGAAGCGGTTGCCGCTTCTAATAGCTATCCCTATATTCATTTTTGGGGACCTTATTCAGTAGAAGCATTGGGTAAAATCATTCCATTTTTTAAAGATATGTTCACCGATTTGACCAATTTTTTTGGTTCAATTAATAAAAATATCACTTAAAAATCTCTAGTATTTTAACTACTTTAGCAAGAATTGCTAGGCCAAAAGAAAAACAACCCAATGAACTACGAGCTAAAAGAAGTTGATAAGTTTAAATTTATTGAAGAAGGGGAAGGAGAAACCTTGTTGCTTTTGCACGGTTTATTTGGTGCCATGAGCAATTTTGCGGACCTCATAGAACATTTTAGAAAAAGTTATAAAGTGGTGGTACCCATTTTACCTTTATTTGATCTAGATATTTTTCATACCAGTGTGGGTGGATTACAAAAGTTTGTAAATAAGTTTATTGAAACCAGAGGGTATAATAATATTCACTTATTAGGCAATTCATTGGGCGGACATGTTGCATTGGTGCATGTTTTAAAGCACCCCGAACAAATTAAGACCCTTACTTTAACGGGTAGTAGCGGGCTTTTCGAAAATGGAATGGGAGACAGTTATCCTAAAAGAGGAGACTACGAATACATTAAAAAGAAAACCCAGCTTACTTTTTATGATCCAGAAATGGCAACTAAGGAGTTGGTAGACGAAGTATTCGAAATAACCAATAGTCGTGTTAAAGTGATTAAAATCATTGCTTTAGCAAAAAGTGCAATTAGAAATAACTTGGGCGAAGAATTGAATCAAATTAAGCAACCTACTTGTTTAATTTGGGGAAATAATGATACCATTACCCCTCCATTTGTTGGAAAAGAGTTCAATAAATTGATTCCAAACAGTGAGTTGCATTTTGTAGACAAGTGTGGACATGCTCCTATGATGGAAGTTCCAGCTGAGTTTAACAGCATATTAAGTGCTTTTTTAGACAAACACAAGGGTTAAACTATCTCGGTTGCGTAATTCATTTTGTACATTTGTAATTGAATGATCGTATCTCAATTATTAAATACCAGTTTCCCTTCACTGAATATTTCGGATAAGCCTTCCTTTGCTTTGCAGTTAATGGACGACTATGATGTGTTGCATTTACCTGTGTTAAGTGAAGAAAAATATGTTGGCTTAGTATCTAAAGAAGATTTATTAGATGCAATAGATGCTGATATGCATTTATCGGACCCCGAAATATTGAAGCGGTACTCTATTCATCAAGAAGAACATTTTTTAGGCGCATTGAAACTAATTGCTGCTTTTGAGCTTTCCTTACTGCCGGTAGTAAGTGCTCAAATGGAATTACAAGGGGTGTTGCTTACTAAAGAATTTTTAAAAGGGATGTCTACTTTTTTAGGCAATGAAGACAAGGGTGCTATTATTGTTTTAGAAACCGATAAGCGCAATTTTTCGTTTGGTGAATTAAGTAGATTGGTTGAAACCAATGATGCTTATATTACTCAGTTGAATACCTATACTGAAGCCGCTACTGGTTTGGTTGTAATAACTATAAAGATTAATAGGATAGAAGTGTCTGATATTGTTGCTACATTTCAACGATACGATTATGCAGTAAGACATTTTTATGGAGAAGAAGAATATGCCAATGAGCTGAAAGAAAATTATCAGCATTTGCTTTCTTATCTCAACATGTAGTCAATTAAAATTTCCCTCATGAAAGTTGCCATTTATAGTCGTGGTTTAGATATAGAGCAAGAAAATCCATTATTGATTTTATTGGAAGAATTGAATAGGCACGATACCGAAATACTATTATTCAATACCTTATTTGAGCAATTTAATATTCCTCAAGAGCTCTGCAATAAGATCCAACATTTTTCTGGTTATGAAGACCTTGGTGAATCTGTTGATTGTGTGATTAGTTTGGGTGGAGATGGCACGATGCTAGACACCATCACGCTAATCAGAGAAAAAAATATTCCGGTATTGGGGATCAATTTTGGAAGATTGGGATTTTTAGCGAGCATTAGTAGAGAGGAGCTCGCCACTGCTGTAGATGCTTTGGTGAATCATACTTTTATCATAGACAAGCGAACCCTGATCCACCTAGATTCTAATACTCCTTTGTTTGCAGACGCTCCTTTTGCATTGAATGAATTTACCATTCATAAGAAAGACACTTCTCCCATGATTAAAATTCATACTTATATGAATGGGGAGTTTTTGAATACCTATTGGGCCGATGGATTAATTGTTTCAACGCCTACGGGCTCTACTGGATATAACTTAAGCTGTAATGGTCCTATTTTATTTCCAGACTCTTCTAGTTTGGTTATTACACCTATTTGCCCGCATAATTTGAACGTTCGTTCAATTGTAATTCCAGATAATAATATTATTTCGTTTGAGGTAGAGGGAAGGGCAGATGAGTTTATTGTTGCAATGGACGCAAGAAGGGAATTGGTTCCTAAATCGGTTCAATTGGCGGTGCGAAAAGAGGCTTTTAACATAAGTTTAATCAGATTAAACGAAAATACTTTTCTTTCTACGCTGCGAACCAAGCTTACTTGGGGTCTTGATAAGAGAAATTAACAATTTAGATAATGATTTTTGTTGC
>Ga0209812_10000896_pt1 | contig 23460 bp, 12 predicted proteins | sample JI71714BDNA_FD_187502 | JGI IMG/M metagenome (GOLD analysis project Ga0209812, IMG submission 187502) | Wastewater effluent complex algal communities from Wisconsin, to seasonally profile nutrient transformation and Carbon sequestration -... | ecosystem: Engineered > WWTP > Effluent > Algae...
CAGCTTTCACTGGCTGTTCCAAGGTTGTGGCGAAAATGTGCTTCAGATTCCAGATTGTGGTCATTTGGCAATGCTGGAACAGCCGGATGCAGTGGCTAATTACCTGACCCAAATCCTCCACGAGCACGATTAAAGGGCAATGGGCATCGGGCCTTGCTACGATCGCCAAGGAATCACAAATAACCAATCACCCATAACAAATCACAACTCACTGGTTTCTTCTGCTATAACTGAATAGTGGCAAATTGTTTGAATTCAAATTCAGCTTAAATATCTGTGCGCGTCAACCTCACCGATCGGCAACAACACATCCTGTGGGCAACGGTTCGCCACTATATTGCTACAGCCGAACCCGTTGGCTCAAAAGCTTTGGTTGATGAGTACAAACTCACTGTCAGCCCAGCTACAATTCGCAATGCGATGGGAACTCTCGAAAAAGCAGGACTCCTCTATCAACCTCACACTTCTGCAGGACGTGTCCCCTCTGACTCTGGCTACAGACTTTATGTCGATCGACTGATTCAGCCTTCAGAGAAACTCGCCGGTAAGGTGGAACAGGTACTCGACCAGCTCAATTGGTCTGATGGTCGTCGCTCGGCGGTACTTCGAGGTGCCGCTCAAATTCTGGCGACTATTAGCGGTTACATTGCCCTGATCACCATACCCCAAACCAATATCGCTTGCTTGCGACACTTGCAACTGGTGCAGCTAGAACCCGGAAAGGTGATGCTGATAGTGGTGACAGATGCCTACGAAACCCAGTCAGTGTTGGTGCAGTTACCTCAAGATACAGAAGATAAAAAGCAGGATGTAGAAATAGTCGATCGCGAATTACAGATTTTATCCAATTTTTTGAACTCTAAATTGCGCGGGCGCTCGTTCTCGGAACTCAGTACGATCGCGCTTAGCGAATTAAACCAGGACTTTGAACTGTACGCTGAGTTGATGGGAACTATGCTCGCGGCCTTGAGCCGTCGGGCCGAGACTCCCACCTACACGCGGATTTTGATCGGCGGTTTGGCAGAAGCATTACGTTTGCCGGAGTTCTCCCAGTTGCAGCAAGTTCAAACCCTCGTTCAACTCCTCGAACAAGAACAGGAACTGCTTTGGCCCTTGATATTTGAATCTCCAGCGGAATTGGAAACCCCCGGTAGACGGGTGACAGTCAGAATTGGCTCGGAAAACTCCCTAGAACCAATTCGCGGTTGTACTCTGATTTCTTCCACTTATCGGCGGGGTTCTTTACCTGTGGGCAGTGTTGGGGTTTTGGGACCGACGCGGATGGTTTACGAAAATGCGATCGCAGTTGTTGAAGCAGCCGCAGATTATTTGTCGGAAGCCATTGGCGGAAATCGAGCTAATTTTCCTGAAGCCAATCCAGAGATGCCGCATAGTAGATTCATAGATGCACCCTGATTTGATACCCCCAAGTTTAACTAGCTTGGGGTTTTTTTTGCGTAGATTATAGCATATTTTGGATTCAGATTTGGAAGTTCAGCGGCGGATGTCATCAAACTAAAGTCAGTAGTCATTAGTCATCTGGCACTCTGCGGGTCTGCCACTATTCCTCTGTGCCACTGCCCCACTTTCAGGGCCTAGGCTATTTTCAAAAGAAAAGTCAAAATATTAAGACATTTTTTAGAGTTGGTCAAAAATATGTAAAAAAGATTAATGTGGTTATTAAACCCCTTTGTCTGTTGGGAATAACCACGGTTGGCAAATTGCAAATAGCTTCCAGCAAATTTAGCAAAATTGCCACTCCAGCTAAGGTTCAACTCTTAAGTTAAGATCGAAGGCGAGATAATGGTAATTTTTTTTAGGATTAAATGAAATCGATCGATAAAAGTAAAAATACCTTTGCGATAACAACCCCTCTGTACTATGTAAACGATTTACCTCACCTTGGCAGCGCTTATACGACTATGGCTGCTGATGCTGTAGCCAGATTTGAGCGGCTGCGGGGTAAATCTGTTTTGCTAGTGACAGGGACAGACGAGCACGGGCAGAAAATTCAACGCACAGCCGAGAGTTTGGGGCGATCGCCCCAGGCTCACTGCGATCTAGTTGTTCCGGGCTTTGAGGGGCTTTGGGAAAAATTCAACATCCAGTACGATCGCTTTATCCGCACTACAGCCAGGCGGCACGAGTATATTGTCAAAGAATTTTTCCAGCGGGTTTGGAACTCCGGCGACATCTACTTGAATCAGCAACAAGGCTGGTACTGCGTTTCCTGCGAAGAATTTAAAGAGGAAAGGGACTTGTTACCGGGGCACCGGTGTTCTGTCCACACCAGCAAAGAAGTTGAGTGGCGCGATGAGGAAAACTACTTTTTCCGCCTGTCGCGCTATCAAGATCAACTTTTAGCCCTCTATGTTGAACGTCCCGATTTTATCGCGCCGGAAAGTCGGCGCAACGAAGTTCTAAGCTTTGTCAACTCTGGACTGCAAGACTTTTCAATTTCTAGAGTGAATGTGGCATGGGGTTTGCCGGTGCCAGTTGACCCTAGTCACACCATCTATGTCTGGTTTGATGCTTTGGTAGGATATATCACCGCCCTGGTGGATGCTGACAGCGACCCTACTTTAGAGAATGCTTTATCTAAATGGTGGCCAGTTGACCTCCACTTAATCGGCAAAGATATTCTCCGTTTCCACGCAGTTTATTGGCCGGCAATGCTGATGTCTGCTGGTTTGCCGATGCCAGGCCGTGTTTTTGCCCACGGCTTTTTGACCAAAGACGGCAAAAAAATGGGTAAAACTGAGGGTAATACTTTAGACCCTGTGGAATTGGTCAATAAATACGGTGCTGATGCGGCTCGCTACTATTTCTTAAAAGAAATTGAGTTCGGACAGGACGGCGATTTTAATGAAACTCGGTTTATCAATACATTAAATGCTGAGTTAGCAAATGATTTGGGAAATTTGCTTAACCGTACTTTAAACATGGCCCGTAAATATTGCGGTGGTTGTGTTCCTAATGTATTGGGCGAAAACATTTCCAGTGACAACCTTCTCAAGGGTATGAGCCTGAATTTGGGCGAAGAAGTCGCTGGTTTTTACGAAGACTTAGCTTTTAGCAAAGCTTGCGAAGCCGTACTGGCTTTGGTTAGAGCTGGAAATAAGTTTATTGACGTACAAGCACCTTGGAGTTTGTATAAACAAGGACATTTAGAATCTCTCCAACAAGTGCTATATTCGGTTCTGGAATCTGTTAGACTGGCATCTTACCTTTTATCCCCGATAATACCCAACATCAGCAGTGCGATTTATCAGCAGCTCGGTTTTTCAATTGACTTTAACGATAAGGTAGCAGTTAACAGTTTAGCAACATTTGCAACTCACTCGGTATGGGGTGCTTTACCAGCAAACCAAGCTCTCGGAGAAGCTCAGCCTGTTTTTAAGCGACTAGAACTGCTGGAAAAAGTACCTTCTTAGTTGACATTAGGCGATCGGGGTGCGATGACCGATCGCAAATTAGCACTTATTTCATTACCTAATCTTTCATAAAAAATTGAGGCATAACAATCATGTTGAATAGAATAGAAAGCAACGATCTTTTTACGCCAGAACAAGTTTTAGAAAATCGGGGACGAGTGGCAATCTTTATTGATGGCTCTAACCTGTTTTATGCTGCTTTACAATTAGGGATTGAGATTGATTATACCAAGCTCCTGTGCCGTTTAACGGCGGGTTCCAGGCTGCTGCGGTCTTTTTTCTACACTGGTGTCGATCGCACTAACGAGAAACAACAGGGGTTTTTGCTGTGGATGCGCCGCAACGGATACCGGGTAATTTCTAAGGATTTGGTGCAGTTACCCGATGGTTCTAAGAAAGCGAACTTAGATGTAGAAATTGCTGTGGATATGATGGCTTTGGTTGGTTCCTATGACACGGCGGTTTTGGTCAGTGGCGATGGCGACTTGGCCTATGCTGTGGATGCTGTCAGCTATCGTGGCGTGCGGGTTGAGGTGGTGAGTTTGCGATCGATGACCAGCGACAGTTTAATTAATGTAGCCGATCGCTACATCGATTTGGAAATGATTAAGGACGATATCCAAAAAACATCGCGCCCTAACTACGCTTATCGCCCCTTGTCTGGCTTGAGCTTGATGGACGAACATGACGATAGATAGGAAGTTGGAAATGGGTAATAGGGAATGGGGAATAGATAATGGGAAATAGATAATGCGGAATAGGTTAAATAATTCAAAATTAGAAGTCAAAAGTTTAGATAAAAAATAGCAAGTTTGAAATTTTTGATTTTTTTTTCAATTACCAAATTACCAACTACCAAATTACCAATTACCAAATTACTAATTGCCAATTACCAATTACTAATTATTAATTACTAAATGATTAATTTTCCATCAAAAACTTCCAATTTGCCATCCCCAAAAGCGGTGCTACTAACTTTAGTTGCCTTGCTTTTGGGGATTGGTGCTTGTGGGGCTCCTTCCGACACTCAAAAAAGCAAGTTAGCTGAAGATCTCAAAACTGCTGAAAAGTCAAACAGCACTTTAATATTGAACAAAGTAATTCTAGAGCAAGCCAATGAAAAGGGCGAGTTATTCTGGAAAGTGAGGTCGAAGGATGCTGTTTACAGCAAAGACCAAAAGATAGTGAACGTTCAGAAACCCGTGGGCAAATTGTTTCAAGACGGCAAAGAAATTTACGATATTCAAGCAGAAACAGGAGAGGTATTTCAAGAAGGAAATCAGATATTTCTCAAAGGTAAAATAGTTGCTACTGACCTCAAAAATGGAGTGGTGCTCAGGGGGAATGAATTGGAGTGGCGGCCCAAGGAAGATGTGTTAGTGGTTCGCAATAATCTGACGGGAGATAACAAACAGGTGAGTGCTTCAGCCAAGGAAGCGCGAGTTTTCACTAGAGCCAGGAGAATGGAGTTATTCGGCTCTGTAGTGGCAGATATTAAAGATCCAGTTTTGCAATTGCGAACAGAGCATTTAATCTGGTTTCTGGATCAGCAAAAAGTCAGCAGCGATAAACCTAGTCAACTGGACAGATATAAAGATAAAAAAGTTACAGACAGCGGTTTTGCTGACCAGACAGATGTAGACTTAAAAACGAAGATTGCGACGCTGACCAAAAATGCTCAATTGATGCCATCAGACCCGCCACTGCAAATAGAAAGCAATTTGATGAGTTGGAATTTTCCGGCACAAAGTGTGGTTTCTCCGGGGCCAGTGAAGATTTTTCACCGGGTGGAAAAGGTGACGATGACTGGGGATACTGGTAGGGGAGATTTAGATAAAAAAGTTTTTTATTTGACGGGAAATGTGCTAGGAATAGGGCAGAAACGTCTATCTCAGTTGAATAGCGATCGAGTAATTTGGTATTTAACTAATCAGACTTTTGATGCGGAAGGAAATGTGGTTTACCGACAATTAGATCCGGTGTTTAATTTGACTGGACCAAAGGCTTCGGGACAGCTTAAAGATCAAACTGTGATTGTCAAAGGTGACGGTGGGGGTGGCCAAGTTGTGACGGAGTTTGTGCCGGATGAGCATAAAGCAACTTTCGGACAGTAGAGAGGATTGGTGACAACTTAACGTCAAACCGACAGTATTTCTTGTTTGTGTCGAAGTCTATATCCCCCCTAACCCCTCTTAATAAGGGCGGGACTTGAACGCTGATATAATGAAGATTAAATTGAGTAAGGAGCAGTTGGGATGACAACAACTTTAGAAAAGTTAGAAAAGCTCGATGAACCTATCTTAATTGACGAATTGAGCTGGAGAGAGTTTAAGGTGGTTGAACAGTTACTCTCACGGCCAGGGGTGAGATTGTCATTTTTAGATGGGGTATTGGAGATTAGACGTATGCCTGGAAGAAAACATGAAACTGCCAAACAGCGGATTTCAACACTGTTGGATTTGTATTTGGAATATGTAGGGATTGATTTTACGCCAACGGGTTCGGTGACGCTGGAAAGTGAAACTGGAAGGGTAAAGCGAGAAGCTGATTTGTCTTATGAATTGGGGGCTAAGGGAGAACTTCCAGATTTGGTGGTGGAAGTGGTGGTGACTAGCGGCGGTATTGACAAGTTGGAAGCTTACAAACGCCTGGAAATTCCTGAAGTTTGGTTTTGGGAAAATGGTAGACTGTGTTTGTATTCGTTGGGGGCTGATGGATATGCAGAGGTCGATCGCTCTTTGGTTTTGCCCGATTTAGATATTGTATTATTGGCGCGGTGTATTAATATTGAAAATCACCTTCAGGCGATGCGGGAATTTAGACAAACTATTCAAGGTTCTTAGTGATTAGAAGAACCGCGAAGACGCGAAGTTGAGTTGAGGGCGGGTTTACGAGATTATCGGTTTTAGGCAATTATTGTTGCTGAAACCCGCCCCTAGTTGTTATATCAAATCCTCTCTTCATCGGAATAGTAAATTCGAGTTCACTGTTCACTGTCAACCGTCAACTGTCAACATCACCTGACGGTGTAACCGGAAATGATATTACAACTGTCCGAAACCTTTTTTGGGTTTATCTTTTTTCTTTTTCTTTTTCTGTTGTTGGCCGCCCATGTAGCCACGGGCACCGGGCTGCATTCCGGCCATTCCTGGCATTCCGGGCATTCCCGGTAATCCTCCCATACCTGTAAAGTTACCTTGACTCATTTGCTGCATCATGGTGCGCATTTTTTGGAAATCGCTGACGAGTTTGGTGACGTCGTTTTCTGCATAGCCTGCACCTTTTCCGATGCGACGGCGGCGGGATGGTGAACTTGCTAATAGTTCGGGATTGCGGCGTTCTTCCACTGTCATGGAATTAATCATGGCTTCGGTGCGTTTTAGCTGCACTTCTCCTTGTCGCATTTGTTCGTCGGAGAGTTTGTTCATCCCTGGTATCATTTTCATGATGCCGCCTAGGGAACCCATGTTTTTTAGCAGTCTGGTTTGTTTGAGAAAGTCGGTAAAGTCAAACTTTGCCGTCAGCATTTTCTCTTGCATTTTTTCGGCATCGGCGATGTCGAATTCTTCTTGGGCTCTTTCTACTAGGGTGAGGACGTCGCCCATGCCGAGTATTCTTGATGCCATGCGATCGGGATAAAATGGTTGCAATGCTTCCACTTTTTCGCCGACTCCGACAAATTTAATCGGGGCACCGGATATTTGGCGCACGGATAAGGCTGCACCGCCGCGGCTGTCGCCGTCTAATTTGGTTAAGATTGCGCCGGTAATGCCGATTTGTTCGTGAAAGGTGCGGGTTAAATTTGCTGCTTCTTGGCCTGTCATGGCATCTACAACTAACAGTGTTTCGTGGGGTTGTACTGTTTGTTTGATGCGGCCTAATTCTGCCATCATGTCTTGGTCGATTTGCAGGCGGCCTGCTGTATCGACGATGATTGTATCAACGCCTAGTTGTTTGCCGTGTTCGATCCCTTGGCGGGCAATTTCTACGGGGTCCGTATCAGTACCTAGTTCAAATACTGGTACGTCTATTTGTTTGCCGAGGGTGAGCAATTGGTCGATCGCGGCTGGTCGATAAATGTCGGTTGCCACCAGCAATGCGGTACGATTTTGTTTGCGCAGGTGTAGTGCTAGTTTGGCGGTGGCGGTGGTTTTACCCGTGCCTTGTAAACCTGCCATCAGGACTACTGTCGGCCCGCTGTCGGCGATGGCGAGGGGTACGTTGGTTTCCCCCATGACGCGGACGAGTTCGTCGTGAACTATTTTAATGAATTGTTGGTCGGGACGGACGCCTGAGACTACTTCTGCTCCTTGTGCTTTGGCCGTTACTTCGGCGATGAAGTTTTTGACGACTTGGAGGTTGACATCTGCTTCCAGCAGGGCGCGGCGGACTTCTTTGAGCGCGTCTTGGATATTGCTCTCGGAGATTTTATTCTGTCCGCGCAGTTTTTTCCAGGTGGATTCGAGTCGATCGGCAAGGGCTTCAAACATAGGGCTTTGTTGGCTAGTCAGTCTTTTTTATTTTAAGGGTAAATGGGGGTGTTTGGATTAATGTTTTGCTAAAAGTAAGATTTTTTATGTTTAAATCACTGATGAACGGGGATTAGGGCTGATGAATTTGGATGTTTTTGAAGTTAATCGGAGTTTAATTTTGACGTTTTTGGGATTGGCCTCATAGAGTCGGCTAATTTCCTGCTTTTCTTTAGTCAAGTTTACAGAAATCAAGATTAGGGTGTAAGTAAAAATGTTAACATAGACTCGATCGTACACTCACATTAATGATGCTGGGCTTGGCGGATTGCTAAGTGTAGTTAGCCAATTTGCGATCGCCGGTTGGAAAATTTAAGATCGAGTCTAATTTTAGTAGATGATGAGATTGATTTTGTACAGCAAACCGGGATGCCACTTGTGCGAAGGGTTGCAAGAAAAACTGGAACAGATTGAAAGCCTCAAGTTTCAATTGGAAGTGCGAGATATTACCCAACATGATGACTGGTTTCAAGCTTACCAGTACGAAGTGCCAGTTTTGTTTAAAGTGCACCCTCTCGGAAATAATTCTGCCGATGTTGCATCCTCGCCCCTAGAACAATTACCCCGTCCTTCTCCACGCTGCACAGTCGCACAATTGGAGCAAATGTTACAGAAATATTTACAAAGCGATGGGTCAAAATAGATTCAATACAGTTTAATGAGGAGTGATTGACATGAAATTGAGAGAATTATTAGCAGCGGTTCCCAGCATTTCCTTTGACTTGCAACATCGGGCCCTCGATGCGGAAGTCCAGGGTTTATCGACTAATTCCCACGCTTGTAAGTCGGGGGATTTGTTTTTGGGAATGCCGGGAACGCGGGTAGATGGAGGAGATTTTTGGCCTAGTGCGATCGAAGCTGGTGCTGTAGCTGCCATAATTTCTACCTCAGCCGCCCAAAAAATACCCCCCCAACCCCCCCTTGCCAAGGGGGGGCTAGAAAGCTCGAAAATACCCCCCCAACCCCCCCTTGCCAAGGGGGGGCTAGAAAGCTCGAAAATACCCCCTCAACCCTCCAGCCAGGGGGGGCTAGAAAGCTCGAAAATACCCCCTCAACCCTCCAGCCAGGGGGGGCTAGAAAGCTCAAAAATACCCCCTCAGTCCTCCAGCCAGGGGGGGCTAGAAGAGGTTCCCTGTGTGATTCCAGCAGGGGATATGGCTCAAGTTTGCGGTCAAATAGCAACGGCATTTTACGGTAGTCCTGCTAGCCAATTGAAACTGGTTGGTGTTACTGGTACTAATGGCAAAACTACAACTACTCATTTAATCGAATTTTTGCTGAATCAAATGCAGTTACCTGCGGCGATTTTCGGCACGCTTTATACTCGCTGGCCTGGCTATGAAAAAACCGCACTTTACACCACACCTTTTGCTGTGGATTTGCAAAAAGAATTAGCAGAATCTGTTAGGGCTGGATGTAAATATGCGGTGATGGAAGTCAGTTCTCATGCTTTGGTACAGCAGCGAGTTTTGGGCTGTAATTTTGATGTTGCCGTGTTTACCAACTTGACTCAAGACCATCTTGATTTCCATAGCGATATGGAAGATTATTTTAATGCAAAATCGCTTTTGTTTAGTCCAGATTATCTCAAAGGTCGGGCGGTTGTGAATATTGATGATGCCTATGGAAGGCGAATCATCCAAAGTCTCAATTCTGAGCAAGTTTGGAGTTACAGCACTAGCGATCGAACTGCTGATTTGTATGCTGATGATTTGCAATATCAGCCCAACGGCGTTAAAGGAATCTTGCATACTCCTAAAGGAAAAACTGCTTTTGTTTTGCCTTTAGTTGGTCAATTCAATTTATCAAATATGTTGGCGGCTGTTGGTGCTGCTTTGGAGTTGGGTTTGGATTTGTCGGCAATTGTAGACAAATTATCCGCATTTGTGGGAGTTCCGGGACGGATGGAACGGGTGCAAATAAGTGCCGACCAAGATATTAGTGTAATTGTCGATTACGCGCACACTCCTGATAGTTTGGAGAACTTGTTGAAGGCTTCGCGGCCGTTTATTCCAGGTCAGATGATTTGTGTGTTTGGTTGCGGTGGCGATCGCGATCGCACTAAGCGTCCAAAAATGGGTAAAATCGTGGCAGAATTGGCCGACTTAGCTGTTGTTACTTCCGACAATCCGCGCACTGAAGTTCCTCAGCGGATTTTGGAGGATATCCTAGCAGGAATTGGACCGTCCGTCAATCCCATCGTCCAGTGCGATCGAGCTGCTGCAATTCGCACTGCGATTATGGATGCTAAACCCGGAGATGGCGTGCTGATTGCGGGTAAGGGACACGAAGATTATCAGATTTTGGGTACTGAAAAAGTTCATTTTGACGATCGAGAACAAGCCCGAAATGCTCTCAAAGAAAGAATGAATGGGGTTAGCAGCTAGTTAACAACATACCCAGATGCCAGATTTCTTTAAGAAGTCTGGCATCTCAACAGCAACAAATCACAAGTCATACTTAACAAAAAAAATATAATAAACCAGTAATTATACTTACACCGTATTTAATTGGTCTCATTATAATTAGATAAAACACTTTAATAAAAAATAGAAAACATTGGGGAAGTTCGCAATCAAGTTATATCGTTTCCGGTTGCATCGGCATGATTTAACCACAGAGAACACAGAGAACACAGAGAGATCACAGAGAAATGAATACAGGACGATTAAGAGAGGAATTGATATTACAGCATGGGTGTGTCTGCTGGAAGGAAATTTGCACGCCCTAGAGACGGAACTGTTTCCGCTGTGCGTCATGATTTACCCCAAACTAAATGTGAGTTGGGAACTTGTCAGCCAAATGACTCACTTACTGCGCAAGGAAATTTCTGCCTGTCTGTCACCGGAACAAGCAAAATATTGCGAACCATTCTATGAGATTCTGCGCCGTAGGTTTTCAACTGAAGTTTTTCCGAACGCTTGATAATTACAGCAAGAATGGGTCAACGGCAAATTACAGTCAATCAACCTGAGATAACCGCTGCTTCAAAACACTCAAAAACCGAAGAGACACAGACTCAATTCCTCGCAATTTAATCGGCTTAATAAACTTATCCCACGGATTAAAATCAACGATATAATTTCCGATTTTAATACCAATAGGCTCTAAATGTTTGCCGGGTATTTCTTGATTTAAAACGGCAAACTTTCTGTGCTTCAAGTGTTCTACAAACCACAGTACATCGCTGTTTTTTGGTACTTCTAGGCTTTGGTTAATATCACCTAGGGAGCCTGCAATATTATCCCGCTCAAACGAAATGAGTGCAGTTAAATTAAACAGAGAACTGCTAGCTATTAAGCACTGAGTTTCCGTTCTGGTAGGTCGCACGCCCCAACCGAGTTTGTCCAACAGCATTGCGAGAGAGCGAATCGGAATAGCGCTCTCGGTATTGCTGATATTGGGAGCAATTAATAAAGAAGGTTGACCTTTAATTGAAGGTGTGTCAATCCCACGATTTTCACTTAAATTTTGGATCGATCTAGCTTCATCTCTGTAGCAGCATTGATTCGCAATATTTTGGCAATTACTGTCGCTCAAAAATTCTAAAAGAGCGATGTACTTGCACCCCAAACTGTGACCAACCCAAAAATAGCTCGTTCGCTCTTCATAAATATCCGATTCATACCCCAATTTTTTCGCAGCTTGCGTGAGTTCTTTTCTGAGAATCTCCTGTTCTTGCCATAAACTAATAGCGATAGGCCAGTGTCGAAAACTAAACCTAAACGGCAAAGCAATAATGGTGTAGCCTTCAGCAAACAATTCTTGGAAAAAATGACGGTAAAACAAAGTAGGAAAACTGCCAAAAAAAGTCCCTCCTATAAATTGAACAACACCTTTGGGCTGGGGGTGAAGGGCTACCCAACTAAAAGAAATTGGCTGAAATTTTAAGACTGGTTTCATCTGGATACTTCTCACGATTATTAGCGAATTAAAGAGTTGAAATTATAGTCCTTAGACGACCTAATACCAATTTTAAAAAAGAATGCCACAGTAGTCTTGTCTCTCCCCTTTATAATGGGGGGTTAGGGGGGTCAAAGATTGTTGCACGATTTTAGATAAATGGTATAAATTCTCGGAAAAGCAGGGATCTTAACCCCTGCTTGATTGTGAATTTTTCCGGGTTTTTACCGTGGCGCTACTCTCGGCACTACCCTAAAATTAATTCACCTAAATTGCCTAAAATTAATCTAGTTACGAGAAATTCTGACTGGAATATCAAATTTGTCCATCACAGTATTTATCGCCTTCAAATTAGGTTCATTGGAGTCGATTTGGACGAGCAATTCTACCAGCATTTTAGCTTTTTCGGAATTGTCTGCTTCCACACTAGACACTTCCAAATTACCCTCACGCAAATCTTCTAAAACCTGACTCACAAGTTGGGGTTCAAGGATAATCGGCAAGCCTGGTTCGGGAGGAATCATGTTCAATGCTTTTCCGCTAGCAATTGCCAAAGTGTAATTAATTTGATCGAAGTCTAAATCCCCGACTACACCTGGAAAACCATTGGGCAAGAAAGTACCGCGAATTTCAGGATTTAACAACACTCTTACGGGCTTTTCAGTTTGGGGAACCGAGAAAGGAAATTTGAAGCGCGGGGGTAAAAATAGGGAGACATATCCGCGCACTTCTAACATACTTGCTGACAGAACTCCCGGCAGGGCTGGCAATAGTTCAACCGAAGCAGTTTTGTGTGCGGGTATGGTGAAAAACCCGCGATACACTTTAGGATCTCCTGGTTTTTGAGTCAGTGCTAGAATGGTATTATTGCCTTCAACATCGACAATTAACTGAGCGTTGCCGAGCAGAATTTTATTGGAGTCTGCCGGTATGGGCAGGCTGACAGTAAATTCAATCCGATACCGCAAGTCGATTGCTTCGAGATTAGAAATTGTGAGAAAGTATCCCTGAACAACTCTGCGAGCAACGGTAGCCAGTTGCGGTGCCCCCGGAATCGCGGGTGCGATCGGTTTGGCTAGGAGTTCAAAAGTAGAAATTTCCATGTTTTTATCTCAGTAATGTGTTCTATTGCGAAAGTTTTGTTTTGGCTTTTCCCTCGCTATATCTATTCATAACTGGGGTAAAAATTAGTTACCAGTCGCTTTTTTGAGTGACACTCGATCGACGTAACCCGATCGGGTTAGCTCAACCGTGTTGCTGGACAGTGAATATAGAGTTTATGATAAAGATTAAAGTTTCTGCGGGCAGCACCATGGAAAAAGCTACGTTTGCAGCGGGTTGTTTTTGGGGGGTTGAAGATAAGTTTCGATCCGTGCGGGGGGTGTTATCGACTTGGGCGGGCTATACGGGCGGTCATTGGCAACATCCCTGTTACCTTGATGTTTGTGCTAGAATTACGGGTCACGCTGAGGCCGTGCAGGTAGAGTTCGATCGCTCTGTGGTAAGTTACGAAGAATTGCTAAATGTCTTCTGGAACTGTCACGATCCTACTCAAATCAACCGCCAAGGGCCCGATCGGGGAGAACAGTACAGGTCGGTGATTTTTTATCACAATTTAGAACAAGAAAAAGCGGCGCGCTTGTCCAAACACAAGCTGCAATTATCGGGGAAATATGATAAAGATATTGCTACGGAAATTCAACCTGCTGGTGAGTTTTATAGGGCTGAAGATTATCACCAGCAGTATCTGGATAAAAAACGGCGTTTAAGTTTGCAGACATCAGGCGATTGAAATCGGGGCGATCCCGCCCTAACACAGGTTGAACACCGACGTAATTGATCTAATGGATGGTAGGAATCTGGAATTAGGAATAAAATTAATCTCCTCCGATCCCCGACTTTTTAATAAGTCTGGGAGGACTACTGGGGACACCTCAAAAATGACTGTGTTTTTTTCATTAAACCTAGTATAACATAGTAGATAAGGGTGCAAATTTGGGTGGAGCTTAGGCGAGGATTATTTGATAAATATGAAGGATGACTAACCTATGGATGCGATCGCTAATTTATCAGGTTATCAGATACTAGAACAACTTTATGTAGGTTTGCGAACCTTGGTGTATAGGGGTATTCGAGAGACGGATGGGCAAGCTGTCGTGATTAAGCTGCTCAACAATCCCTTGCCCAATTTTAACGAATTGGTGCAATTTCGCAATCAATATACGATCGCCAAAAATCTCAACCTACCCAGCATCGTCAAACCCCTAAGTCTAGAAGCCTACGGCAATAGCTATGCCCTAATTATGGAAGATTTTGGTGGAGTCTCCCTGTCTGCTTATCTCAAGGGCGATCCGCAACAGCCAGCCGACACAGAGCAAAACCAATCTCATAAAATTTTACCTTTAGCAGAATTTCTTAACTTAGCTTTACAACTCACAGATATTCTGCACTATCTTTCTCAAAAGCGAGTAATTCATAAAGATATCAAGCCCGCTAATATTCTGATTAATCCAAATACCAAACAATTAAAAATTATTGATTTTAGTATCGCTTCCTTGCTACCGAAAGAAACCCAAGAAATCTCTAATCCGCAGATTCTCGAAGGAACTCTCCCCTATCTTTCTCCAGAACAAACAGGGAGAATGAATCGCGGCATTGACTACCGCAGCGACTTTTATTCCCTGGGCGTTACCTGCTACGAATTATTAACGGGCAAATTACCATTTATTTCCCAAGAGCCAATGGAATTGGTGCATTGTCATCTCGCTAAGCAGCCAATTCCCGCCGCTCAAATCAATCCTGAGATTCCGCTAGTTTTATCGGAAATTGTCAGTAAACTAATGGAGAAGAATGCGGAAAACCGCTATCAAAGTGCCTTGGGGCTGAAGCACGATTTAAATATTTGTCAGGCTCAATTACAAGAAAGTGGTGAAATTCAAGGGTTTGTTTTGGGTGAAAATGATATTTGCGATCGCTTCATTATACCCGAAAAACTCTACGGGAGAGAGAGCGAAGTAGCTGAATTATTAGCCGCCTTCGATCGAGTAGCAAACCCTCATTCCCAGGCAGAATCTGGTTCCCAGGCTCCGCCTAGGAATAAATATCAGGAGGCTCTGCCTCCTCTTTCAGTGCCTATTCTTTCTCAACTAAATCGCGAGGCAGAGCCTCTGGAAATGCGTTACCAGGCTCTTCCTGGTAACGAGGGGAACGAGGGAACAGAAGGCTCCCCCCTGATTAAGGGGGGCTGGGGGGGATCGAATTTATCCCGCAGCGAAATGATGTTAGTTGCAGGATTTTCCGGCGTTGGCAAAACCGTTGTAGTCAACGAAGTTCACAAACCCATAGTTCGCCAGCGGGGTTATTTCATCAAAGGCAAATATGACCAATTTCAACGCAACATTCCCTTTAGTGCTTTTGTGCAAGCCTTCCGAGATTTAATGGGGCAGTTATTGTCAGAAAGCGATGCTGAACTTCAGGAATGGCAAACCAAAATTCAGCAGGCTGTTGGCGAAAACGGTCAAGTTATGGTAGAAGTAATTCCCGAACTAGAACTAATTATTGGCAAACAACCGCCTGTCTCAGAACTTTTGGGAAGTGCCGCCGAAAACCGCTTCAATTTAGTGTTTCAAAAATTTATCTCTGTCTTTACCACAAAACAACATCCTTTAGTGATATTTTTGGATGATTTGCAGTGGTCAGATTCAGCATCCCTCAAGCTTTTGCAACTGTTGCTGGGCGAAAAAGATAGCCAGAACTTATTGGTAATAGGGGCCTATCGGGATAACGAAGTATCCCCGGTTCATCCGTTTATGTTGGCAGTAGCAGAAATAGCCGCTTCAGGAACAGTAGTAAATACTATGACCTTGCAGCCGCTTAGTCAAACCGATATTAACGATTTGATCGCAGATACGCTGATTTGCGATCGCCCTTTGGCTGAGCCATTAACCAAGTTAGTTTATCAAAAAACCAAAGGCAATCCATTTTTTGCCACGCAATTTCTCAAATCGCTACAGGAAGATGGGCTAATTTCCTTTAACCCCACCCCCCTTACCTCCCCCCTTAGCCAGGGGGGACAGAGGGGGGTAACATCCCCCCTTAGCCAGGGGGGACAGAGGGGGGTAACATCCCCCCTTAGCCAGGGGGGACAGAGGGGGGTAACAGGGGGATGGCAGTGCGATATTGCGAAAGTTAAAGCCCTAACAATCAGCGATGATGTGGTGGAATTTATGTCGCTGCAATTACAGAAATTGCCACTCCCAACTCAGGATGTGCTCAAGTTGGCTGCGTGCATAGGCTCGCAGTTTGATTTAAATACATTGGCAGTAGTCAGCGAGAAATCTCCCGAAGAAACTGCCGCAGATTTGTGGAAATCGTTGCAAGAAGGATTCATCTTACCAACCAGTGAAATTTACAAGTTTTATCAAGAAAAAGAATCGAGCGAACCAACCGGAATATTGCCAGCAACTAACCCTCAATTACCTAACTACAAATTTCTACACGATCGCATTCAACAAGCTGCTTATTCCCTGATTCCCGAAGATAGAAAACAAGCGACTCACCTGAAAATAGGACAACTGTTGCTGCAAAAAAGTAATGAAACTCAACGTCAGGAACGAATTTTTGATATTGTCGGTCATTTCAACTTTGCCCGCGGGCTGATTTCGGATAATACAGCACGTTATGAATTAGCCTCGCTGAACTTGCAGGCAGGGAAAACAGCAAAAGCTGCGGCCGCCTTTGACGCGACATTAATATTTGTGAATACAGGTATTAGCAGCTTACCAGTAGATAGCTGGCAAGCACAATATACTCTGACGCTGGCCTTACACAATTTGGCAGCAGAAGCAGCCTATTTGTGCAGCAAATTTGAACAGGTGCAACAGCTAGTTAGTGCGATTTTGCAACAAGCGAACCAACTGCTAGATCAAGTTAGTGCTTACGAAATTCAAATCCTCGCTTACCTTGCCCAAGGCCAGCCCCAGAATGGCATTTACACAGCAATTGATGTGCTGGGACAGTTGGGGATTTGGCTTCCCAAAAAGCCCACTCAGGCTCAAGTATTGCTGGGTTTAGCCAAAACTAAGTTGATTTTGGGTAACAAGCAACCGGAACAGTTGGCCAATCTGCCAAACATGACAGATGCTAAGAAATTGGCAGCGATGCGAATTCTTTCTAGTGCTGCTTCGGCGGCCTATCTTTGTGCTCCGAAGTTGATGCCGCTACTGGTATTTGAGCGGGTTAATTTGTCGGTACGGTATGGCAATACGGCTCTCTCAGCTTTTGGCTACGCTTGGTATGGACTGATCCTCTGTGGCATACTCATGGATATTGAAGGAGGCTATCAGTTTGGACAACTTTCTCTGCAATTACTAGAGCGTTTTAACGCGACGGATTTGAGAGCGAAAGTGCTATTTATGACTTATACGTTTGTCAGCCATTGGCGCGATCGCATCACGGATACGATGCCAGCGCTGTTAATAGCTTACCAGAGCGGTTTAGAAACGGGAGATGTAGAATATGCTGCTTGGGCTGCTTTGGTTCATTCTTACAATCGCTACTGGACAGGGGATAACTTAAGGGAAGCAGAAACAGGAATTCGTTCTTTTATAACCGCGATCGCTCCTTTTAACCAAAAAAATGGCTCTCTTTACATCCAGATCTACCATCAAGCTACCTTAAATCTGCTGGGTGATTCTAGCGATCCGAGTTGCTTGTCGGGTGAAAGCTATCGGGTGGCTGAAGATATTCCGGCACAGGTGGCGGCGAACGATCGCACAGGGTTATTTTTTAGTTACGTTTGCCAACAGCATCTTCATTATTTGTTTGGGCAGTATGACGCATCAATTGAGAAATCAAAGGCTGCTAAACCGTACTTTGATAACTGCGTTTCTTCCCTGCCAACTGTTCTGCACTACTTTTACGATTCTCTGGCACAACTGGCGATTTACGCGACTGCAACGTCAAACGAACAGCAGCAAATTCTCAAGAGTATTGAGGCGAATCAGAAACAACTGAAGAAATGGGGACACTATGCCCCGATGAATTACCAACATAAGTTTCTGTTGGTAGAAGCAGAACGATATCGGGTACTGGGGCAAAAACTCAAAGCGATCGAATTGTACGATCGCGCCATCTCAGGAGCCAAACAAAACCAATTCCTGAATGAAGAAGCCCTAGCCAACGAACTCTGCGCCAAATTTTACCTCGACTGGGGCAAAGAAAAATTAGCTCGTTCTTATCTGCAAGAAGCTTACTACTGTTATGCCCGGTGGGAAGCCAAAGCCAAAATCGATGACTTAGAAATGCGCTATCCCCAAATCCTTACAGCCATATTGCAGGCACAACAACATCATTTTTCGATCGGGGAAACGCGCCTGGAAACTCTCGATCGCTCCTCAATCCTCCATCGCACCATCCATACAACTCGTTCTCACAGCAGTAGCATTTCCGAATCCCTAGATTTCGCCACCATTCTCAAAGCCTCCCAAGCCTTATCCAGTGAAATTCAACTAGAGCAATTAGTTGCTATTTTAATGCAAGTAGTGATGGAAAATGCCGGGGCAGACAAGGTAGTTTTGCTGTTATTAAAAGACGATATTTTGATGGTAGAAGCTATGGGTAATACCAGGGAAAATATTAGCCTAGTCTCAGTACCATTGTCAAGTTACCCAGAAATTCCCTTAACACTAATCAACCAGGTTAGACGGAGTTTAAAAACTATCGTAATCAACGAAAAAAACATAGAAAATAATTTTATTAATGACGATTATTTTATAAACAATAAACCTCTCAGTCTGCTTTGTGTCCCGATTTTAAACCAAGGTAAATTAATCGGATTGCTATATCTAGAAAATCAACTGATGATGGGGGCATTTACCAGAAGTCGCACGGAAATTGTTCAACTATTGTGCACCCAAGCCGCGATTTCTATCGAAAATGCCAGACTTTATCAACAATCTCAGCTCCATGCCCTACGTTTGGAGCAAGCGCTAGAAGATTTACAGCATAGCCAAAGGGAACTCATAAAAAGTGCTGCCTTTTTGGAAGCACAAAGAGAATCTTCTTTAGATGCGATCCTCGTGATTGATGCCAATCGGCAGGTGAGTGCTTATAATCAAGGATTTGCCAAGCTATGGAACCTTCCTGAGATTCTTCTTCAAACCAAGGACGATCGTCAACTCTTGGAATTTGTATTGGATCGACTAGAACAACCGCAGGAATTTATGGCAACGGTTGAGTATCTCTATCAACATCCCGATGAAGCTAGCTACCATGAAATTATTCTCAAAGACAAACGCATTTTGGAACGGTATTCTGTGACTGTGAAATTACCATCAGGAGAAGAATGTGGCAGAATCTGGTACTTCCGCGATATTAGCGGACGCAAAGAAGCCGAACTCTATCTCCAACAAAGCAATTTCCTGCTGCAAAGTGTCCTGGAATGTACCAGCGACATGATTTTCGCTAAAGATAGCCAACACCGCTATATTTTTGCCAACTCTGCAACGCTTGAGTTGTTAGGTTTGTCGTCGGAAGTCGAGATAGTTGGAAAAACGGATTTTGATGTTCTTCCTCTAGAATTTGCCCAGCAGATTCGGGGGTGGGACGAGCGAATTTTGCACTCTGGAGTTGCCGAAAAGTTTGAGGAAGATGTCTTGAATGCTGCGGGGGAGATCGTAAATTTATATACGACTAAGACTCCCAGGCGCGATCGCGACGGCAACATTACTGGTACGGTGGGAATGACGCGAGATATTACTGACATCAAAAAAGCTAAAGCCGCCGTGCAGCAGAAATCTCAAGAACTCGAACAAACTCTAGATGAATTAAAGCAAGCTCAATTGCAAATGGTGCAGAATGAAAAAATGGCAACTTTGGGCAATTTAGTTGCGGGTGTCGCCCACGAAATCAACAATCCCATTGGCTTTATTACAGGTAGTGTCAACAACATCGAAGAATATATTCAAGACTTACTTGCTCATCTTGAATGCTATCAAAAATCTTATCCTGAACCAGTAGCAGAAGTCATCGACCATGCAGAAGATATTGATTTAGAATTTCTGAGCGAAGATTTGCCAAAGCTGATTCCTGCTATGAAAATCGCTTCCCAGCGCATTCGCGATATTAGCAACAGCCTCCGCACTTTTTCCAGAGCCGATACCTGCGAAAAAGCTGCTTGCGACATTCATGAAGGGATTAACAGTACGCTGCTAATTTTGAAATACCGCCTGAAAGCTTCCGATCGACGTCCGGCTATTGAAGTAATTTGTGAATATGGTAAATTGCCGCTTGTCAAGTGCTTTTTGGGACAATTAAATCAAGTATTTATGAATATTATCGCTAATGCGATCGATGCCTTAGATGCAGCCTGCGTCGGGCAAACATTTGCGGAAATTAAAGCAAATCCTCAGCGAATTAAAATTTGCACTGAAGTTTCGGGCGATAGGCAAATGGCAGTAATTCGGATTAGTGATAACGGACAGGGAATGTCAGAGGAAGTTAAAGCACATATTTTTGACCACTTGTTTACTACAAAAGAGGTTGGTAAAGGGACGGGATTGGGGCTGGCGATCGCCCGTCAAATTGTGGAAGAAAAACACGGCGGAAAACTGACTTGTATTTCTGCACCATCCAAGGGAACGGAGTTTGTAATTGAAATTTTAATTGATTGAGGCGAACGCGATATTAGATCGTTGACCGTTGCATCGGAATGATTTAACCACAGAGAACACAGAGAACACAGAGAGAAAGGAATAATTCCGATGAAGAGAGTAATTGATATTATATCATGTTTCCTCGACAATATACCACCGTAAAAATGGTTGGTAACTACAAACCATCTTTATTATCTATAATTGACTGGAATTGAGATAAAACATTGTTTTAGCTGTTGGGCGAGGACTTGAACGTAGGGTGTTCTGAGCATAGTTAAGTGATTTCCGGGGACTCTAATCACTTCTACTGTGTCGGTAGTAAGTTCGTTCCAGCCGAGGGTAAAATCCCGATCGCCCGTGGTGGTTTGTGAGGTAGAGCGCAGGAGAGTAATCTGATTATCGTAAATTTGCGGCGCGTAAGCCAGAGTTGCTTTGCTGTTAGCTTGAAACACGGTAAATATCGGTTTAATAACTTGATTTAGTTGAGCAATTCTCCTAATTAAACTTTTACCCGAAAAGTTATCCGCAGCAGCCAGCAAGCGAAAATAATCCAAGAGAAAAGGCCAAACCGATCGCAGCGCGGTTGTCAGCAGAAACTTGCAGCCGTCCCAAAAAGAAATTTGATTGGCTGGAATTGGTGCTAAAGTGTCGAGTACGGCGAGCAAAGCCACTGTATCGCCCGCTTTTTGCAACTGTTGAGCCATCTCAAAAGCCACTAAACCTCCAAAAGACCAACCTCCTAAAAAATACGGTCCTTGCGGCTGCACTTCACGCACTGCGGCGATGTAAAAAGCTGCCATATCTTGAATGCTAGTTAAAGGAGAACATTCTCCTTCAATTCCTCGCGGTTGCAGCGCGTAAAAGGGTTGGTCTCTTCCTAACTCTGCTGCTAGTTTGTAATAAGGAAAAACTACGCCGAAGATGGGATGCACGCAAAAAAACGGCGGCTTTGAACCTTGAGAGTTTATGGCAACTAACGGCGAGTTTGCTAAAGAATTTTTCCCTAAATTTAGGGTATTTGCTAAAAGTTCCACTGTGGGATTTAAAAACAATGAAGACAGCGGCAAATCCCGCTGAAACTGCTGGTTAATCCGATCGATTAGGCGCACAGCCAGCAAGGAATCTCCTCCTAAATCGAAGAAGTTATCGCGAATCCCGACTCGATCGCGATTCAGAATTGCTGCCCAGATTTGGGCGAGGGTTGATTCGGACCGGCTGCGGGGTTCTGCGGAAGCATCGCCCGATGTGGCTGTCAGGTATGCGCGCGAAGAGAGGCGGTGGCGGTCGATTTTGCCGTTGGGAGTTAGGGGCAAATTCTCGATAATTTGAAAAGCATTGGGCATCATGTATGGTGGCAGTTGTGTTTGGCAGAAATTGCGGAGTTCGAGAGGGTTGAGTCGCGGATTTTTCGGAACAACATAAGCAATTAGGTGCTGATTTCCCGATGAGTCGTTGCAGGCGATCGCGCAAGTTTCTTTCACTCCCGGATGCTGTCTCAATACCGCTTCAATTTCACCCAATTCGATGCGGAAACCCCGCACTTTTACCTGTTCGTCAATGCGGCCTAAAAATTCGATGTTGCCGTCGGGAAGGTAGCGAGCTAAATCGCCTGTTTTATACATTGGCACTTTATCTTTATCGCTAAAAGGATTGGGAATAAAGCGCTGTGGTGTTAAGTGCGATCGGTTGAGGTATCCTCTAGCCACTCCCAAGCCGCTGATGTGAATTTCGCCCGGAATGCCGATCGGGACTGGTTGCAAATCTTGGTCTAAAATGTAAATTTGAGTTTGAAGAATTGGACGACCGATCGAGATTCTTTGACTCTCAGTAATTTCAGAAATACTCGACCAAACAGTCACTTCCGTTGGTCCGTAAGCATTAAAAAAATGGCGGTTTTTACCCCAGCTTGTCACAAGCTCCGGCGTGCAAGATTCCCCCGCACAAATGATAGTTTGTAGGGCGGCAAGTTGGGTGGTGGGCAACAGTTTTAAAACCGCAGGCGGAAGGGTAACATGGGTGATAGCATTGTCGCGCACAAAATCGATTAAAGGCTTGCCTGGGAACCGAGATTCTGGATTGACTAAGTAAAGGGTTGCTCCCGATCGCAAAGCGAGGACTATTTCAAAGATTGAGGCATCAAAACTGAGGGATGCAAACTGCAAAACGCGGTGATTTGGCTGTAATTTAAAAGTTTCGATTTGAGCTTGTGCTAAATTTGACAGTCCTTTGTGTTCGATTAAAACGCCTTTTGGTTTGCCGGTGGAACCTGAAGTGTAGATGAGGTAAGCGAGATTGTCAACGGTTACTGGGCTGGTGGGATTTTGCGGGCTTTGTCGGGCGATCGCTTCCCCATCGCGATCGAGGCAAATTGCAGCGAGATTGGGGATTTGGTAATCTGGCAACGCTGTGGCGGTAAAGTCGCGATCGGTGTCTTGCACTCCGCTTTCATCCGCCGGGGAATCAATTCCCCGGCTAATAGCTGAAGTCGGCTCAAGCCGACTGGAAATTTCCGGTTGCTGAGTCCACTTTAGTGGACTTGAGCTATTAGACAGGGGTTTTAACCCCTGGCGGGTTAAGTGCTGCTGAGCGGTTAGCAAGATGGGTGTGCGAGCATCTTCTAACATGAAGTTAAGACGTTCTTGGGGATAATTTGGATCTAAAGGTACATAGGCTCCGCCTGCTTTGAGAATGCCTAATAATCCGGCGATCGCATCTAAGCAGCGATCCATACAAATCCCGACTAAAACTTCGGGCTTAACTCCCAATTGCTGCAAGTAATGGGCGATTTGGTTGGCTTTGGTGTTGAGTTGGCGGTAGGTTAAATGCTGGTTTTCAAAGACTAGGGCGATCGCGTCGGGCGATCGTTCTACTTGCAGCTCAAATAATTGATGGAAACACAGTGCAATGTTCCTCGATTCTGACTCATTTTCTTGACAAAGG
>Ga0209812_10000897_pt1 | contig 23455 bp, 27 predicted proteins | sample JI71714BDNA_FD_187502 | JGI IMG/M metagenome (GOLD analysis project Ga0209812, IMG submission 187502) | Wastewater effluent complex algal communities from Wisconsin, to seasonally profile nutrient transformation and Carbon sequestration -... | ecosystem: Engineered > WWTP > Effluent > Algae...
TAAAGTTAGCCGTAACGGCAAAAATTTTACTCAAGTTATCTGGGGGATTAATGAACAGAGAAGATGATTTTCATTGCTATCGCGATATTTTGAGCATCGATCCTGGTTATAGTCATGATAATGGCACTGGCTTCGCTTTATTTGATGATACAACGTACCGATTAAAATCCTGCGGCCTCATTCGCCTCTTCGCTCCAGGACTAGAAAGCCATGATTCAACTATCGAAATTGCTAATAAAGTAAAAAAAAGATGGGAAGAAGAAGTCGGGTTCAGTAAAGACCCTAAAATACTCTGCATCGAACACCCCCTCGCCTGCTTCACTAAGCAAGGGGTTCGCGTTAACTCTAAATCGATAATCATGCTTGCTATCCTGTGCACGCGCATCGAAGAGAGATTTAAGGCTAAAACACCTTTAAGGCCATACCCTCATATCTGGAAAAAGCGCGGCACTAAAGAAGAAACCAAGGCTCTTGTACTAGACACCCTCGGTCAATGCAGTCTCAGGGTACTTAAAGAAGGCTTATTAAGCGTACCACCTCATCTTCATCATAACGTTTTCGATGCGATTGGGTTGGGGTTATGGGCAATTAAGCTTTACGAAGATGACAAAAATAACCTCTGATTGGGAAATCAAAATCAATGCAATACCAGATAACGATTAACCCAACCCTTGATATCACCAGATGGCAAATTGAAGAAATGAATTCTATCGATGACTCTATCGAAGAAATTGCTTCTGGCGAAATAAAGTCTGAAAAATCTACAAATCCAACCTCTTTTATTGCGGACGAGATCGTAAAACTCTACAAGATCAAAGCAAGACAAAAAAGAGATCTTATAAGTCTTAAATTTAACTTAACCAACGAATACAAGAAAATGGATTTCTTTAAACTCTACGGCTTGCTCTCGGTAAGACTAAACCCGTTAACGATCAAAATGTCTGATCATGGCATATAGCACGTCTACATGCGGTCTTTTTAAAAAAGTGCCCACGCGTTGGCACTTTTTTTTGACAGACTATTTGCATTGACGGATAAATCTGTTTTATATCTAAAGAAACAATTGTCCGACGGAGTTAAAAATGGAGCATCAGAGTTACTCAATAATCACGATTGCTAACCAAAAAGGTGGCGTTGGTAAAACCACCGGGGTAGTAAATATTGCCTCTGCCTATGCGACCATGGGCAATAAAGTTCTTGTCATCGATCTCGATTATCAAGCAAATACGTCCAGTCTTTTAAGGGTTAAAGAAGAAGCCGCCCAAGGCAATAAAAATGTTACATTCGCCATTAAAAATCAAATTGAAAACCTCGAGGAAGTTGTCATTAAAACTGAGTTTGAAAATATTGACTGTCTCGCTGCAACAAAGTCATTGAGTCAAATACCGGAACAATATCTAGGTCGACCAAATCAATTTCAGTTATTGCACCCTATTCTGCAATCTAATGATATCAAAAAATACGATATCATTTTAATCGATACTCATCCATCATGTGATGCCCTCTTTCAGTCGGCATTATCAGCGAGCGATTATTATTTGATACCTATTTTTCCTGAAGAAGACAGCATCGAGGGACTTGCCGATCAACTTGAAAAAGCCGAAGAAGTCAGAAAATATCAAAACAGAATGCTGATGTTGCTTGGATGCTTTGTTTCAAGCTATCAAAAAGATAATTCAACACATAGAAAATACGACCAACGTCTCAAAGAAATCTCTGAAGGTGGAAAATTTAAAGTTTTTAAAACTCGAATTCCTTTTAGTAAAAGTGTAGCCGCTGCTGCAACCGAAAAAAAGCCTCTCCATTTTTACCGATCGGCTAGCACTGTAGCTGCTGCTTATACAGCTCTAGCTGGTGAAATCTCTCCCGAACTTAAAGGACGAAGAAAAGGTAGAAGACATTCTCCACCAGATTACAGCTACGTCAAAAATGCGCCCTTACCGTCAGATTCTTTTGAAACAGAAATAACTCTTTAGCTCTTGAGGCAAAAAATGAACCATACAGAATTAGCAGTTAGTAAACTTAAAAGAAAAACATCGCTAGATAAGTCAGTCGACGAGAGTTTTAAACGTTTAGAAAAAAGAGTTGATGCAACTAATCAACCAAGTGATGAGCTCGATGAAAAGCTTAAAATGTCCATCGGTAAAATAGTTCGAATACCGATTAATATGATTCAACTCACTGACAATGTTAGAAATCACGTCGATATTGAAAGCGATAATTTTAAAGCCTTGGTTTCATCAATTAAAAAGCATGGCATACAACAAAATGTCGTAGTTGAGTTGAAAGAAGTAGACGGTCGAGTGCAACTTGTTTGCATCTCAGGCCATCGAAGGATTACCGCTGCACAAATGATCGATAGTGTCACTCACATACCAGCGCTGATCCAAACCTATGAAAAAGAGTCCCACAAACTAGAGTTAGCCTTGGCCGAAAATATGCTACGGGAAGACCTGCATAGTCTCGATATCGCCAATGTCTTTGCCAAACTCATTCACCAAGGGCTAACCCGCGAAGAAATAGCAAAACATCTTGGTAAGTCTGATAAGACAGTTAGGTATTATCTAAAAATGTCAGACTGGTCACCAGACACCCAAAAGTTTGTACGGGAAAATGAAAATAAATTCCCGGCCAGAATTTTAATGAATAAATTCGCGTGTAGAAAATTTGAATCGGACCATGAGTTAATTAAATCACTTAAAAGCTTTATTGCTAATAAGTCTCCGAACAACGAAAGAAGCACGAAAAAGGCTAACAAATTCTCTCATGATTTAAGTGAATTTCTTAATGTTAGAAATTATCCGGAAGAAACCAAGCAAGCTATTATTGAGACCTTAAGCCATTTTAAGCTTATCTAATTCAAAAAGTGCCAACGCGTTGGCACTTTTTTACCACCCTATTTATTTGGAGAAACTTTGTGAGCAGTACACTACAAAAATGGGATACTGCAGATTATTCCCAAGCCTTGTCTAATGCCATTTACCAAAATGCGGATGACCGCTTTTTGAGTAAGGATGGCCAAAAATTCAAATTCAATGGTTTCTGGCGCAATGGTACCAAGCAAAACGTGTGCGCTTGGATTGATAAAGCCACATGGCATGATGCAAAAACTGGTGAAGGTGGGGGATGTAAAGAGTTTGCTCAAGTAGCTTTTGGGATGAGTCTAAAAGAATTTATGGATAAATATGGCTCGGCTCAATATCAAGCACAAGCGTTTATTCATATCTCAAAAGAACTAAGCCCAAAAACAGAATATTCATCTTCATATGTCAATTTATTATGGCACCAACTACAAAAACATGAACCACATAAAACTGATGATGCCTCTAAATGGCTTTCCAGTATTCGCGGCATAACCAATCCACGGATTCATATCGGCTCGGGTTACGTTAACTTGATCAATGATGACGCCGCTCTATTTGAAAAGGAACAGCAAGATTTTATTAGAACAAGAACAGAAAAAGGGCAAATCGTAGCGGTGCCACTACGAAATGTTCATAGTGATAAGGTTCAAAATCTCTTTCTACGAATTTTTTCCAACATAGACAAAGCAGAAAAATCTCGTTTACTGCCCAATTGTGGAGGCTGGGGAAACTTAACCGATGGTCTGAGAGCTTTTGGTTTTCCGCATCTTATCGATGAATTCCCTAACATTGTTCTTTGTGAAGGCATGGCCGATTATTTTGCCGCAGAATATTTACTAGATGGTAACGAAAAACACCTGCCTTTAGGCGCTGCTAATGCTGACGCTTTAATCAAATGGGCTCAATGGTTGGCAGAGAAAAACTATAAAGGGTATGTGCATTTTATTTATCAATTGGATTCGAATGATGAAGGAAAAATAAGTAAAACAGAGATTGGTCCCAAAAAAGCTCTGGAAGCAGCACAAATTTTATTAAACGCTCATGTGAAAGCCAAGCCATTTAACTGGTTTTCATACCTAAATCATACAACGAAAAATTCTAATAACATAAACGATATTGCTGACAGTCTGGAAAATGAACGACTCAACAACGAATGCGGCCAAGAACACCTTCAATTTATATTCCAGCACTGCCTACAGGAAAAAAGATAAGACTATGAGCAACAAAAATTTAAACCGACTTAACGAAGTGAAGCTATTAGATCAGGAAATGCAGGCACAGTTCAAAGGTGAACTCAATGTTGCAGAATTTGAACCTACGGCTGACAGTCTAGAAATATTTTCGCGGGAAATTCCTGATAGAGAGTATTTATTTTATGAACAAGATGCCTTTGGCTTAGAAAAAGGTTTCCTACCAAGCGGTGAAACATGCCTTTTGGCTGCGGCTGGCGGATGTGGAAAAACCTACCTTTTAATGCAAGCAGCAATAGCAGCGGCATGCGGTGGACATTGGTTAAACGCTAAAGCTAAAAAACCGATAAAAGTTCTTTTCTTGGCCGCCGAGGAAAAACAGGATGAAATCGATAGACGCGCGCAAGCAGTAGCTCGCACAATGGGTTTGTATAAAAATACCAAGTTACTTGGATTAGCTAAAACTAATCTTCGCTTGTTTGGCAGACTGGGCAATAACGAAAGACTGATGACCAAAGAGGGAGAACCTAGAGAGCCATACAATAAATTAAAATTTTTCTTAGAGAAAAACCCTGATATCAAGCTAGTTATTTTAGACCCAGCAGCTGATTATATGTCCGGTGAGGAAGAAAAAGATGCTTCATTAGCTAAAGATTGGGCCAAATTGTTATCGGCTTTAACTCTAACTAAAGGCGCCCCAACAGTTTTGGTGGCCCATCATACTCGCAAGGACAGCAGCAATACCTCTGTCTTTAAAGTTAGCGAAAAAGATAAAGTTCCAGATTTAGTTGCTGATAGTATTCGGGGATCTGGCGGCATCGTACAAAGCTTTCGATGGGCTATGCTTTTAGATCGAAGAGAATACGAAGATAGGACCGAAAAAGTCTTTCTTCGAGTGGTTAAAACTAATTACACGGGAAAAAGCGGTGTACTTCAATTTGAACCAGATAGGTCCAACGGTGGAATATTGAAGTTTAAGTCAGCAAGCGAATGTGTTTACGAAGAAGCAGAGACTATAAATCCATCTGACTCATATGCCCGACATGCTAGAACGACAAAACACGAATCAGATTCTCAGTTTGAAGAAGATGAAAATAACGCTATAAATAGCATCATTCCATTCGAGGATCTTTAAATGATTTTAGAAGCATTTGCCGAACTGGTAAGTAAGAACCAAAACGAAGCTAATCTATTTTTTGAGAAATACCAAAAACAAAGGTTAAAATTTTTTCAAAATAGAGTGATAGAATTAAACCAATTGTATTCTTTTTCAAAAGATGAAGAACATGTCTTGTGGGGTGAACTATTATCAGCTGAACAACCTCAGACTAATGGTAACAACGATACTGTTAAAGTTATTCATTCACTCACAAAGTTAAACATAGAACATGAACTCAACGAAAATTCAGATATTAATATAGCTTTCATAGGGTGGTTAAAGAACTACTGGTCGAAAGCATGGCGTAAATACGCCGATGTTAATAAGTGCATGCTTTCAGCACGATTCACTATTAATAAGGAGAAAATCCGTGGTGATAAAACCGCGAATCTACCCAACGCTGAAGATGAACTGATAAAAGAACTAAAAAAAGCCTTCACCAATGCTGAATCTTTAGTGCAATTAAGACCAAATGAAATTTTAAGTTTTAACAGAATTAAAGAATTAGATTCTCAAGTATTAAAATACTTTAAACAACACAATATTGGGTCAGCCACTAGATCTATAATAAGTAATCTTACAAAAATTAATAATGATGAGGCGTATAATCTAAAAAGTAGATCAGCAGCATGGGATAATCCATTATATTTTTGGCAGATGATAGCAGCATGCCGATGGCTAGACTATACAAAACGATTTGTCCTTGAAATTCAAGAAAAACCCGCCGCTCTAACCACACCCATCTTTCGACAAATGTCTAATAGTATGAAGCGCGGCAACATCTTAAATAGCGATGGTACCGGCATAGTTAATGCTAAGGGAAAAAATATAGTAAAAATAGATACTACTGCATGTTTACCACTAACAACAGCGAAGAGTGTATTAAGATCAGAAATACCATTACTTAGTTCTGTTACTGCTTTTTATGTTGTGACATGGCTGCTGATACAAGTGCATAAACAATTCATAATGAACCACAAAGAACCGAGAAAAATTATCTTTCAAGGAGATGCCTTTAGAAGGCTAGGAGAAGTTTCTGGAGCTGGTACCTCAGATGCAACAGTAGCAAAAATCAGGAAAATAATTCCCACCCTAGCAGGCTGTGTATTTCATTACAGAACAAATGATAGAATCGGGGAGGGAAATCTATTAAGTTATAGGTACGAGAAAGCTATAGGACAAAATTTCTCAGTTTTGGAAATAGAAATGCAAGCTATAGCCTGTCCGGGATTCGTTCAAACATTGCCCAGTGGTGGCATTGAATTTCAAGAACAAAGACAGATGCTTCCTATTTTAGGAATATTTCCCTTTTATGGCAGAAAAAATGATCATTCTTCTCAAGCAAGCTTTCAGGCTGAGTTACTTCTAGAAATGCGACCTAGAGCAAGAGAAATCTACGAAAGGGGTGGCATATACTTAAATAATGACACTCTTTCAGAGCTAGCAGCAAAAGCCAGTATGCCTGAGAAGCTTATCAAACCAGTTATTGAGCTCTGGGTTAAAGAAAATTATTTAGAACGAACTGAGGATAATCTCTACAATTTAGGGACCAGAGAACTAGGTGCCCGTCAAATGCTTATTCAAGCAGGAAAACTTGAACTTGATGGTTCAGTTGCCGGAAAAACCAGTTTGAAGAAAAAGCGTAAAAAGCTTTCACAAAAAAAGTAGGAATCTCTTCTAAATTGGTTTTTAGATTCAAATATAACTCAAGTAGTTATATTCATATCCCATGTTTACGAGCTAATGTTACATTTTCACCAATTTTTAAAGCTAAAAAAGTAGGAATCTCTTCTAAAATTTGAGGTTTTTCAGTGAATTAAGTCGTTATTACGCCATATTTTGAGGTTTTCTTTAAAAAAGTAGGAATCTCTTCTAAAATTTGAGGTTTTTCAGTGAATTAAGTCGTTATTACGCTATATTTTGAGGTTTTCTTTAAAAAAGTAGGAATCTCTTCTAAAATTTGAGGTTTTTCAGTGAATTAAGTCGTTATTACGCCATATTTTGAGGTTTTCTTTAAAAAAGTAGGAATCTCTTCTAAAAAAATAAAATTCAGCAATTATGGGCACTTAAATCAAAAAACCTGTGACGGTACGGAACGGAAAGGAGTAGCGTTATCCGCTTTCTCCCTTTATTCCGAAATCGGCTATCGCTTAAAGAAAAAACCCATACAGTTATAAAAAAAGACAAGAACCAGCTCTCTAGACCCCAATTTCTAGGTCCTTTGGCCAAGTCTTTTGTATGGGGTGTTTGGGTTAAAAGGGGAGTGAGTAAATAATTATGGCCCAATGCTAAATTTTCCAGCTCTGGTGTGACTTGATTGGTTTTAATGGTTTTATTTATTACCGACGTATGATGGGTGGTTTTTGTTCACCAACAGCCTTTAAAACCCAACCACCAAAAATAAGTACCAACACTTTACTTTGATGTCCCACTCAGACTATAGTCTATTTGCCCCATGATTTCTTCTACGTCATTAGGGGCTGAAATGGGTGTTTCTTCAGAGAGGTTCAAATGGGACAAAAGAAAGTGGCAATTTATTGTCGGGTATCAACCAACGACCAATCCTGTGAACGTCAGGAAAGAGATTTGTTGGCTTATGCTGAAAGGGCCAATTTTGAAATAGTTGGCATTTTTAAAGAAACCGTCTCCGGTGTAAAAGAACAAAGAGAACAACGAAAAAAGCTCTTGGCTTTAGCTCAAGATCGACAAATTGAGGCCATCTTAGTCACCGAGCTCACACGCTGGGGTAGAAGCACTATCGACCTCATGCAGACCATCCACGAACTTGCAGCCTGGAACGTTTCTCTGATTGCACAGACCGGCATCCAATTCGATATCAGCACCGCTCAAGGCAAACTCTTGGCTTCATTGATGGCATCATTAGCAGAATTCGAGCGCGATTTAATAAGAGAAAGGGTACGTTCGGGGCTTGCTGCTGCTAGAGCTAGGGGCAAGAAGCTGGGGCGACAATATGGCGAGAGGCCCAAATCTGACAAAATGACGCCTATGGTTTTACAGTTGCTTAAAGAAGGTGGTAGCTATAGGAAAATAGCCAGTGAGCTTAGCTTAAGCAAAAACACAGTGATGGGTATAGCTCAGAGAAATTTCTCTGATACAAAGGAAAATGTCTATAAATATATAGACAATGTTCCGTAAAAGTAATACCTTTATGGAATGCATTCCGAAAAAGTAAATTACAAACGTATATTTTCTCTGGACTTACCTGCTGGTCAATGTGTTTTTATATGGGGGCCAAGACAAGCAGGTAAATCTACTTTCCTAGCAGAGCATTATCCAGATTCAGTTCTTTTCGATTTGCTAAAAACTGACAATTTCCTTGAATTCTCTAAACGACCCTTCTTGCTGAGAGAGCAAATTTTAGCTCTAAGCGAAGAGCAAAAAAGACAACCAATTATTATTGATGAAATACAGAAAGTTCCCCAGCTTCTGGATGAAGTTCATTGGTTAACGGAAAATCATAGCTTAGGTTTTATTCTGTGTGGTTCTAGTGCGAGAAAGCTCAAAAGCAACACTGTAAATCTCCTAGGAGGAAGGGCCTGGGTTTTTCACTTTTTTCCACTGTGCTCACGAGAAATACCTGATTTTGATTTATTACAATCATTTAATAACGGTTTGCTTCCCTCTATTTACCATCAAAAACCGGCAAACGCGAAACGATCATTAAAAGCTTATGTAGAGGCATACATAACAGAAGAGGTCAAAGGCGAGGGGTTGACTAGAAATTTACCAGCATTTGCACGTTTTATGGAATCGCTTCGTTTTTCTCATGGGGAAGTTATTAATTTCACCAATATTGCTAGAGAGGTAGGTGTCGATTCAAAAACAGTTCAAGAATATTATAATATTTTAGTCGATACTCTTTTAGGTTTTCTTATTTCACCTTTTCGAAAAAAAGCTAATCGAGAAATCATTAAATCAGCTCCAAAGTTCCATTTAATGGATACCGGTGTCGCTAATTATATCTGTAAAAGAAATATTAATGATTTAAAGGGTAGTGATGCTGGAAGATCTCTTGAGCATTTAATATTGCTTGAACTGTTATCATACAGATCGCTTAAAGAAAAAGATTTCACAATAAATTATTGGCGTACAAAACTTGGTGTAGAGGTAGACTTTATATTAGATTCAGGCAGTGTTTCCGTTGAGGTAAAAATATCAAATCGAGTCGATAAAAAAGATCTTCTAGGTCTTGCTGCATTTGCCGAAGAACATCAACCAAAGAGATCCATATTGATATGCCTTGAAGAAAGAAGACGTAAAGTAAGCTTACCACAATGCGAAATTGAAATTATCCCTGTATTAACATTTCTTAAATCACTTTGGGCAGATGAAATAATATAAAAGATTACCAAATCTCACATAAATGGCTTCAATCTCAACTTGAGCGATTATAATGCCCCCATGCCAAACCCATGGGACCAACAGCCAAACGAATCATCCAAAGCCTTCGAGCGCTTTGCCCTTTACCGTGACATGGGGGCAGGGCGCTCACTTCGTAAGCTCGCCCAAAACCTAGAGCTGAACCCATCAACTCTGGCTGAGATCTCCAAAAAGCATGAGTGGCAAGAGCGCATAATCGCTTTTGATGCCTATATCGACAAAGCCAGCCAGCATAACCAAATCGCTCAAGTTAGAGCCATGAAGCGCCGCCAAATCGTTTTAGCTTTAAGAGCGCAAAAAGTAGCGGAGAAGGGCTTAAAGAGACTGCTTCGCGATCTTGATGACGAGCAAGTATTGAGAAAACTCAGCCCGGAAGGCTTGTCGAAAATATTAGATACGGGCTGTCGTTTAGAGCGCTTAAACCGCGACGAGCCTGAGCAAAACCTGGAAGTAATTAAATCGCAAAGCTTTGAGCTGCTAACACTGGAAGAATGCGAAAACCTGAAAAATCTTCATGCTAAAGCTGCAGGTAAGACATGAGTCATGTGAATACCATGATCAATCTCGATCGCGCTTTGATCAACAAGGGCGGTCTTAAAAAGTTTATCGAGTTATCATGGCACCAAATCGAACCGGGCAAGGCTTTCATGCCTGGCTGGCACATTGATGCCATCTGTGAGCACCTAGAGGCCATTTCTAAGGGCCAATTGACTCGGTTGGTTATCAATATACCACCTGGTTGCATGAAGAGCCTCACCGCCTGTGTATTTTGGCCAGCATGGGTGTGGACGTTTAGACCTGAAACTAAGTGGATCTATGCGTCGTATTCGATGGCCTTGAGTCGCCGTGATAATTTAAGAATGCGCCGCCTGATCGAGTCAGAATGGTATCGCTTACGATTTGGTGAGGCTTTTAAGCCGCTTGACGACAACTGGGGCACGGCCAAGTTTATGAACGAGCGGGCAGGGTTTAGGCTTTGTACCTCGGTTGATGGCACGGTTACTGGTGAGCACGCCGATGTGCAAGTATGTGATGACCCGATCAAACCCCAAGATATCTCCAAAAGCTCACTTACCAATTGTTTGGAATGGTGGAATGAGACGATGTCGAGCCGCGTGGTTGATTTTGAAAAATCGGCTCGAGTGATCATTATGCAGCGCCTCCATATCAATGATTTAGCCGGTGAGATGCTGAGAAACGGTGGCTATGAGCACCTATGTTTGCCCATGGAGTTTGAAAGGCGCTTTGTTTGCAAGACATCGATAGGTTTTAAAGATCCACGTAGCCAAGAGCACGAATTATTATGGCCCCAAAGATGCCCAGCTGAGTCTGTGGCCGAAATTAAGAAAGGCATAGGCAGTGAGCGTGGTATTGCCGCCCAGTTGCAGCAACACCCGGTACCACATTCAGGTGCTATTTTTAAAAAGAATGCGATTAAGCATTACGTAACGCCACCGAGTACACCAACTATTATCACCAGCTGGGACTGTACTTTTAAAGAAACCGGCTCTTCCTATGTGGTCGGCCAGGTCTGGGGCGTAAGCCACGATCACGAGCACTATATATTGCTCGACCAGATTCGTGCTCGCATGAGTTTTAGCGAGACACTGAGCGCTATTAGAAAATTCGCTATCAAATACCCTTTTTGCTCTTCCCATATCATCGAAGAAAAGGCCAACGGTAGCGCTATTATCGATATGCTGCGCGATGAAATCCCATCTTTAAAACCAGTATTGCCCGAGGGAGGCAAAGAGGCGCGTGCTCATGCAGTAGAAGGCTTATGGAGTGCTGGCAGGGTATTATTGCCCGATCCAAACACGGCGCTCTGGATCAACGATTTCATCCAAGAGGTGTTGGAGTTTCCTAGCTCTATTAATGACGATCAGGTAGATGCGATGACTCAAGCGTTAACCTGGCTCAGAGAACGAACTTTAAGCCTAAAGACTTTTTACAAATCCATGAATAACACCGGTAATATCTCATGCTTTCTCTAGAAGAGCGCAACGATAGTTGGCAAAACCTGTTATCAGGCCTAGGAACCGGGCGCGATAAATCGACTTATAACCACCTAGCCCCTAACGATCGTTTTCATCCCGAATACCTAGAGCAGCTTTATGTCAACGACGATATCGTAGCCCGCATTTGCGATTTAGTACCTAGCGAAATGTTACGTCAAGGTTTTTCGATCAAAGTCAACGATGAAGATTTTGCCTGGGAGGGTTTGAGTGATGTTTTACGGGACGCTTTGGTCAAAGCCAGAATCTTTGGATCAGCTTTTATTTATATTGGGGCCGATGATGGCCAAGCTCAAGAGCAAGCTCTCATCTTGTCAAAAATACGCGGTGTGCGTTTTCTTAACGTGTTAAGTCCCAAAGATTTAAGCCATCACAGTTTTTTCGGCGATGCCCAACAAGCCAACTTTGGCCAGCCTGAGCTTTATCGCCTCAATAACTCAAGGCAGTATCAAAGCACCAGCATACATTCATCGCGCCTAATCTCTTTCTTTGGCACACTGCCATTACATACGCGACAATTCCCACCCAGCATCTTGCAGCGTATTTATCCGGTACTGCAACAGTTTCATACCGCCTGGCAGGCAACTGCGCATCTCATGAGCGATGCGGCTCAAGGGGTGTTTAAGCTCAAAGGTTTACATAGTGCGGTGGCTTCCAATCGCAGCGAAGAGTTATTAAAACGCATGGAACTGGTCGATATGAGTAGGTCCATCTCGCGCAGTATTTTACTCGATGCCGAAGATGAAGACTTCAGGCGGGATTCCTACGGCTTTGCTGGGATCCCTGAGATTTTAGAAAAGATGATGCTGCGCCTATCTGCAGCAGCACGCCTGCCAGTTTCTCTACTCATGGGCCAGGCACCAGCAGGTATGAACGCCACCGGTGAAAGTGATATCCGCTTTTTTTATGATCAGGTTAGAGCTGAGCAAGAGGGGCTAAAACCTAAAATAGAAGGTCTGATCAAAATCAAAGTTGGGGATGAAAACGCCAAAGTCAGCATAGATTTTCCAGCTCTGTGGCAGATGACCGACCGCGAAAAAGCTGAGCTACGGCGAATGGAAGCTGAAACCGACCGGATTTACTTACAGGAGGGCGTGCTCTTGCCCGAAGAAGTAGCTATCAAACGTTTTAGCAGCGGTGATTTTACCGTTGATATTACTGAGCGGACTGAACTAGCAGCCCTAGAACATACTAGCGATGAGTGATGCTCCAAGCATACGCAGTTCTGCCCAGGCCCGTTTGCTAATTTACAAGCTCATCAAAGGCAAACTCACCGAAGTAGAACGCCGTTTATTGGAAAGTGATCCAATCTTGTGGCCACGTGTGCTAGAGATGCTTGAGCACGAAGTGGCATCAAACCTGAATTTAAGAGCTGATCACCTAGTGCTTGGCCAGGCTTTTTCGCATATCGAACGGGCTACCAAAGAGGGTCTGCAAAGGCAAATCATACGCCTCACTGGGCAAACTATCTGGATCGGTCAGCACCCTACGGCTTTATTAGATGCTTTTATCGCTGAGCATAGTCAGCTGATTAAATCGGTTCAGCGTGAGCAATTAGACAAGATCAGACTGGCTCTTAATCGCGGCATTCGCGAAGGGCGTTTATTAAAAGACCTCACCAAAGACATCCAAGTCCACACTAGCTTAAGTAAATATCGAGCTCAGTTGATAGCTCGTAACGCCCCGCTTCAATATAGCGGGGCTCTTACTAAACATCACCAGACAAGTGCTGGTATAAAGTCTTATTTATGGCAAGCATCCCAAGACGAACGAGTGCGTAAATCCCATCGAGCTAGAAACGGCAAAGTTTATCATTGGGATGGTTCGGGGCCTCACCCTCGTAGTGAGGTCAATTGTCGGTGTGATGCGGTGCCGGTTTTGGATTAAAGAAAAACTCGATAATCAACTTTAAGTATATTAGCTATACGCTGAGCTAATTTTTTTCCAATTGGGCGTTTGCCGTGTTCCATTTTAGAAAGATCACTTTGGGTAATTTTAAGTTTTTTTGCCAAATCAACCTGGGTCATATTTTCTTTGAATCGAGCTCCCCTAAGGATACTTGCAGTTCTTAGTGCCGGATCTTTCATCTCAGGCTTGATATCTTCAATTTTGATGTAGTCTTTTTTTTCTTGCAGAGCAGGCTGACATTGCTTAATAAAAAGCAATAAATTATTGGCAGCATCTTTTGGCAAAAGCACTACTTCAGTTTGTCCTTGCCCAATTTTTATTGTTACCCTTTCAGTAGGGAGCATTTTCGCGACCGCCGACATAATAGACCTCAACTAGCTGTATTTTTTTATCAATGACTTCCCAACAAGCGACATACTTACGAGATAAATGACAATGATGCTGATCTTTGCCTAACTTAGAATAATTTGGCCAATTCCCGCGAACTGGGCCAGAGATCTCAATTTCTGCTTCTAAAGCCATTAACGCATCAAAAATCTTTCCTGGCAGTTGTTTCACCTGCTTGGCAGACTTTTTGCTGTGGCTTAGCTCCCATTTCATGATAGCAATATAGTGCATAAATTGCCATATGGCAATAAATTAGTAAAAACAGTATGTTAAAAAATCTCAATTTAAAAAGTCACAAAAATGGCTTCAATCTGATCAGCGGTCTTTATACTAGGCCGAATGGAAGTACTAAGATTTGACTATAACGGCTCATACAAAGACTTTAAGCGCACGTCGCAGGGCTTTTTACGGGTCAATGCTAATTTAACCAAGACGGGTGTTTTTACCTATGAGAATGGCCGTGAATACCGCTCAGACGAAGAGGTCTTTCGCGCGGATTCGTTAGAGTCGCTTAAAGGCGCGCCCGTTACTAACCTGCACCCCGTGGAAAAAAGTACAGATAGCTTCCTTACACCGGCCAATGCCAAAGACCATATTATTGGTATTACCGAAAGCGTTGAGCGCGATGGGGACTACCTCAAAGGCTCACTGATTATCTTTCATGAAGACGCCATCAAAGCCATCGAATCAGGTGCCCGTAAAGAGATTTCGCTGGGCTATCAATGCCATCTAGAACAAAGACCAGGCTCGTTTAATGGCCAAGCCTACGATGCTGTACAGCGCAATATTATTGTTAACCATGTAGCTATTGGCCCCACAGGTTGGGGGCGAGCAGGTCCAGACTGCATTATCCGTACCGATTCTAAAACTACCACTACAGGAACAACTATGACTGAAGTTATTCGCCTCGATGGCGTTGATGTGGCGATGACGCCCGATAATATCAAGAGCTTATTTTCTGATCAAAAAAAACAGTTCGAAGAGCTCAGGGGCCGTTTTGATGCCTTGGGTCTTGAGCTTGAGAAAGAAAAATCAGCCAGGGCAGCCGCAGAAGACCTAGAAGCTATGGAATCAAGGGTGCAGACGCGCTTAGATCTGGTGCAAAAGTGCCAGCGCATCTTGGGCGAAGATGCTTTAGGTGGCAAGAGCGATGAAGAGCTCAAACTCATGGCCATCAAGAAGTTTTATCCCAACGTGGATCTAAACGGTAAAGACCAAAGTTATCTCGATGGCATGTTTGAGACTATTTTAAACCAGCAAGAGCTGCGTAACGATTCACTAAGCAGCACCCGTATGGCTCTTCAGCAAGCAGATCAAAGCAAAATCAATCAGGCTTATGAAAAATGGGTTGAGCATAGCGCCAAGTTATGGACCATCCCCTTAAGTGGCTCATTGAGGTAACAAACTATGCAAATCGAATTTTTACGCGACCGCGCTCGCGCCCAGGTTGGCCAACAGCTTGATTTTATCAAAGGTGTTGCTGTTTCAGCGAGCTCAATTGGTTCGGCAGATATAGCATTCGGAGTTTTGGTAGTTTTTGATGACAGCGATGCTTTTTTATGCAAGCTGCCAACCACTAAAGCTCACCTAGATAAGCCATTGGGCATCACGCTGCGCCAGCTGCATTGCGAAAACTATCAGCCCAAAAGCTCGATCTTAGCCCTTCGTAAAGGCCGGATTTGGGTTGAGGCCGACAAGGTCGAAGCCCCGGGTGATGCGGTTTATATCAAACTCAACGAAGACGGTACTCACACTTTTACTGGCTCTAAGACCGATACTATACCCCTTCGTGGTGCCATATTCTTAGAAAAATCAGAGGGCGGCAAAGTGCCCATTGAAGTTAATTTCTTTGGAGGTGTGGCATGAGCTTTAGCCCCCAATCGGTCTTTTTAAAGCAGCAGCTTAACCATATCTTAAATTTAGCCTTCGAGGAAAGCTTCCCGGCCCTCAAGGCGCGCTCTTTTGTGCCGGTTAACCGTGGGATACCTCAAGCGGCCGAAACCGTTTCTACGCGTATCTGGGACGCTTATGGAGAAGCGAAGGTTTTAAACGCCGGTGCCGATGATTTTCCCTCGGTCAGTATCGGCCAACGTGAAGCCTTTGCGGCTATCAAATCTTTAGGCTGCTATTTTGAATACTCAGTGCTCGATCTACGGCGCAGCGAGCTGGCTGGTACTGGCTTAGATGCTAAACTAGCTGTCGCGGCCCGCCAAACCATTGAGTCCAAGATCGATAAATTAGCTGTTAATGGCGATGAGCGCTTTGGCATCAAGGGAATAACGAATCACGAAGGCTTTAATGAGCTGACGCTCAGCAAATGGTTCGATGACAAGGGCAAGGCGCTTAAAACATCCGAACAAATGTTAGGTGATATTAACCAGATGATTTCGGTGATCGCTGAGAATACCAACAACGTGCTCTTGCCTGATACGCTGTTATTGCCGGTGAAACACTATTCATATCTAGCCCAGACACCGTTTTCATCGCTCAGCCAAGTGACGATTTTAAATTATCTCTTGAGCAATAACCCGTACCTGAAAAACATCGATTGGTGGGTTCACTTAAAAGACCGCTGTATAGTTTATCCACGTACACCACAAGCGCTCGAGATGTATATCCCGCTGGAGTTTGAGATGCTGGAGCCTCAATCGGTCGGCATGAATATCCGGGTGCATTGCCACGCTCGTTTTGGCGGTGTGCAAGTTTATACGCCCAAAGCTTGTGCTTATGGGGTGGGATTGTGATCCATATGAACTTCACCAAACGCTTTCCTGAGTTCGCTGATACTGAGCCAAGTTTGATCGAAATGGCGCTAGGGGAGGCTCGAAGCGAAATAAATTCTAAGCATTTTGGCGAGATTTTTGAGCTGGTCTTGCAGTATTTAGCCGCTCACAAACTAGCGATTTCTCCTATGGGTGAGCCGTGCCGTTTAGTTGGATCGACGGAAAAAACTACCTACCAGCTTGAATATGAGCGTTTGTGTAAAGCAGCGTATCTAGGGGCTCAGGTCATATGAAATATGTCAAAGATGATAAGCGCGAGCAAATTAAGCTGGAAAAACGCTTGCGACAACTACAAAAATCTCCGCACGTGGCCGTAGGCATCTTGCAAGATGAAGTTCATGATGAGCACTTTTCGATGGTCGATTTGGCCATGGTGCATGAATATGGCTCACGTGATGGCCATATACCTCAACGATCGTTTATACGATCAAGCTGCGACACCAAGAAAAAAGACCATATCAAGCTCATAGGCAAACTGCAAAGCGAGCTCTTAGCTGGCCACATGAGCACTAAGCAAGCACTGACCATCATGGGCGAAGTGGTGGCAAAAGACATGGCGCAAATCATCAACCATGGCATTGAGCCTGGTTTAGCGGCTGCAACTATCAAAAGAAAGGGTAGTTCCAAACCGCTGATCGATACTGGTCGCCTCAAGGGTTCCATTACCCATGAAGTTAGAGGTGGAGCATGAGCTATTGGCCAGGTCTGCAAATAACCCTTGAGCATGTGTTTAAAAGTGCCACGGGACTTCCTTTTGTGTGGAGCGATGAGCCCGTCAAAATAATGCAAAAGCCCTATGGCGTATTGTCTTTGGGCCAAAGCGTCAGTGTGGGCAGGGATTCGTCTCGCTACACCTTTCATGACAGCGATAGTGTTCTTGATATGGTTGGCCATCGCGAGCTGACTATTACTGTGCAAGTGTTTTCGCGCCAAGCACGCGGTGAGCATTCGGCTCGAGCATTAATAGAAAAGGCTCGACTTAGCTTGGCCAACCCGGTTTATCGCGATGAGCTACGCAGTGCTGGCTTGGTGTTTGTGGAAAACCATCCGGTCACCAACTTAGATTTCACCTTCCAAAACCGCGCCGAAAATCGCGCGACCTTTGATGTGGTGTTTCGCCTAATTCTGCAAGAAAAAATAACCGCCAATCAAGCTTACTTTGATGCCATTGAGCTGGAGAACCGCTTATGAGCATCGATAGTATTGTTAAAATTAGCATTGAGACCAAAAGCCTGAGCATGGCCCAAAAAGGCTTTGGCGTGCCGTTAATCTTAGGAAAATTTGAGCATCCTGATGATTGGCGAGTGAGAACTGTTGCTGATGCCAGTGAGCTATTAGAATGGCAGGCAGAGTTGCTCAAATTTGAGCCCCTGGATCCAGCTTGGTCAGCCGATAAAAAAGACAAAGAACTAAAAAAACGAGCTGAAGCGCTAGCCAAAGCCAAAAGCGACAAAGAAGAGCAGCTGAGAAACACAGCGGTATTTAAAGCAGCACAGCTGATTTTTTCGCAAAGCCCTCACGTAGAACGGCTCAAAATTGGCCGAATAAAAGGCCAGGAAAATATCGCTAGTGCTTTTTCTAGTATTTGTAGCGAAGACGAAGATTTTTACGGCGTGCTGTTTCCCAACGAAAGTAGCTCTTATGCCGCTGAGGCTGAAATATTGGCTAATATTATCGCTCAAAAACGCATGATTCTCGGCTTGGACGTTAATAGTACTAATAAACATATCGCTGCTAACTTCAAGTCTAATAATAACGACCGCGTGTTTTGCATCTACAGCCCTAATAACGATTATCTGGCATCGGCGTGGATGGGCAAGATGCTGCCTGAAGCACCCGGAGCTTCGTCGTGGGCTTTTCGTGAGCTCAAGGAAGTCAAAGCTTATGGCTTAAGTACTACCCAGGCCAATGAGCTCGAAAAAAATAACATCAATCGTTATCTGGGCATCAAGGGCATAGGTGTGACCTTAGACGGCAAGATGGCGAGCGGCAAATTCATCGATATTAGCCATGGCATCGATTGGTTGCATGTACGCATCCAGGAACGGTTGTTTCGCTTGTTGGTGCTCAACAAAAAGATTCCCTACACGCTCAAAGGCATCGATCTGGTGCGCTGCGAGATCATCGCCCAACTCAAAGAGGCGGTCTATCAAGGTGTTTTGGCCAGCGACCCTGAGCCACAAGTAAGCACACCCACTATTGACGAAGTAGACGAGCAAACCAGAGGCGATCGAGTTTTGCCTAAAATTCGCTTTAGCGGCCGCTTAGCAGGCGCTATTCATAAGATCGAAATCCACGGCACAGTGACGCCATAATGGAGTTTAGCTATGCACGCATTTGAGCAATATGACCCAGAAAATTATTCGGTGATTTTTAACGGCATACCGATCGAAGGTTTTGTTGGAGATAACTTCATCGATATAGAATTCGATGCTGAAGGTTACCAAGATGTAATAGGCGTCGATGGCCATGTTGAGCGCTATAAGTCATGCGACCAGCGGGCGACGGTGACTTTTAACCTCATGGCTACATCGCCAAGCAACAAGCTCTTATCGGCTTTTTATAACGCCGATATCAAATCGCCCAACGGTGTAGGCGTGGGGCCATTGCTAATTCGCAATACCCAAGGGGCGACCGTGTTTTTGGGCACCAAAGCTTGGATCCAAAAGATGCCCAAGACCACGCTGGGCAAAAATATGGGCGACAAAGAATGGAAGATTCGCGTGGCCAAGCTTGAAGCCTTTTTGGCTTAAAAATGGGAGTTCATATGATTAAGACACAAGAAACCAGCATTGATGGCCTAAACCTTAAAGTCACCCAGCTGGGCTATAGCGATGGCGTAGAGCTTCTAACCAAGCTGCTGTCGATCGCCGGCTCAGCTTTTGATAAGGGCATGGACAAGGAATCGTTTTCGCTTGGTCGCTTAGCCGCCAATCTCAAAGCCGCTGACTTAAAAACTATTATCGAAAAACTGGCTAACCGCACGGTGATCGAGCGCGAGCCAGGTTCAGACAAATGGCCCAAGCTTGAGCCCGAAGTAGATTTGGCGGGCGATTATAACTTGATGTTTAAGTGGCTCAAGTTCGCCTTGGAGGTGAACTACGGCGGTTTTTTTTCCGCAGGGGGAGTCTTAGGCGGCGGCGATATCCTGGGGCTCATCAAAAAAGCTCAGGCCTAAGCGCGCCCGATATTCCTTGGCGGATCTATCGTATCGCTATGTCTAAATACTTTCAGGTCTCACCGATAGAAATCGAAGAACGTTGGTCGCTGGATGATGTCGATCATGCCCATGAGGCGCTTGATTATGTGGAACATGTGGAGTGGGTGCAGATGAGGGAGTTTAAGAAACGATGATAGTACGTACGCTAGAAGCGCTTTTTAGTTTTCGTGTTGACGGGTCTCAATTCAAGAAAGCTAACAGCGCTATCGATAATTTTGCTGACAACGCCAATACTGCCATGTCCGCTTTGGCGGGGCATTTTGCGGTCCAAACTATCAAAGACTTTGTTGATAGCACTACCCAGGCCATGGCCGATGCCAGTCGTATGGCTAAGATGCTGGGTATCTCAACCCAAAGCTTAGAAGAGCTGCGCTATGCCGCTGAAAAGAGCGGTGTGTCGATCGATACGCTTGATGACAGCATGAAAGAGCTCCAGATTCGTGCGGTTGATGCTAAATCAGGCTCAGGTGAAGCGGCGGATGCTTTTAAGGCTTTGGGTATGCGTAGCACCAATGCCGCAGGCAAGATGCGCGAGCCGATCGAGCTTTTAGGTGAAGTTGCTGATCGCTTAAAGAGCTTACCCACCCAAAGCGAACGCATCTGGGTTGCTGACGCCATGTTTGGCGATCAGGGTGCGATGATGCTAAAAATTCTTGAGGGTGGTTCAGCAGGACTAAGTGCTATGCGCCAGGAAGCACAAGAACTTGGCTATACGCTTGATGAGGCAACGAGCCAAAGTGCGATACAATTTCGCCAAGCTATTATTAGCCTAAAAGCGGTACTCAGTGCATTGGTACGCACGATAACCAAAAATATTTTGCCAGCTATCACCAGTTTTATAGAGCGTTCAGCTTCGTTATGGAAATCGATAGCTACGACTTTTGCCTCCTTATATGAAAAAACCACGATTTTTCGCACCATCTTAGTTGGATTAGGGGTGGTGTTGACGGCTTTGGCGGTTAAAGCTGCCATCGTTTTTGCTCCATTTCTTGTTGCTGCAGCTTCGGCAATTGGGATGATAGCGCTTATAATAGCGCTCGTTGCTGGCATAGCCTTAATCATTGATGACCTATGGACTGCTTTTGAAGGTGGCGAGTCGGTGATTAAAAACCTGTTTCAATCACTGCTTTCATGGGCAAGCAATATTTTAGGCCATATCTGGGATTTTTTACCGCTTAGCTTGCAAGAAAACCTGCAAGCGGCATTTATCCTAGCCAAGAACTTTCTGGCCAGCTTATCGTCTTTGATAACAACGGTTTTTCGCAGAGTTTGGGGCTTTATCCAGGAAGAGTTTGCTCATGTTTTTACTGATCTAAAAAGCAGTATCATCAAGACTTTTGACCAAGTGGTTGATGATTTAGCCAAAGCTTGGGCCTATGCTGCCCGTGCCTTTGTCGATCATATTGCTGAAGCCGTAGAAGATATTAAAAATATTATCTTGGGCGTCAAAAACGTTATCAGCTTTATCGTGCCAGATTTTGTCAAAGACGGTTTTTCAGCCGCGGTCGATTATGTGGGCGATATTGGCAGCAAGTACGACCAACCATCGCAAAGTTATTTAGCGCCGCAAATATCCCCCTCAGCTAAGCAAATCCAAAACAACCACAGTCAAAGCGTCAACGTTGCCGTCAATGTCAAAAGTGGTGCAGCACCCCAAGAGATTGGTTCAGCGGTGCAAAAAGCCGTGCGTAAAGAACTAGAAAAAGAGCGAACCAATGCTTTTATGGGAGTTAATAATTATGCGTATTAGTCTGCTCTTGGCGCTGCTCTTATTAGGCGGCTGCAAGCATCTAGGCTTGCTCTTTGAGCCACCAGCCACGCTCAAGGCTATTGTGCAGGGCGAAATCAAAGGGATGGCTATTCACTGCGAAAAAACCCTAAGCCTTGGCAAGGCTAGCTGGGAAGTGATGTGCAAGGTCAGTGATGATATCGATATAAAATATCGCACTCACAGTCTAAACAAGCATCAAACCAAACTAGAAATCCTAATTGACAAGAAAAAAGGTCTAGAGAGAAAGGTTTTAATCGCATCTACCATGATTGTGAGCCGTAATAAGCCGAGCTCTTTACTCAGCATGAACGACAAAGGCAGAATGGATGTTAAGGCCGAGAACATCCAATGAAATCGCTGAAAGAAGAAATATCGCTTTTGTTTAGCGATAAAGACTATCGCTTGGGTGAGCTTACTGTTGATGCGCTCATCAAAGAAGGCCATGAGCTTAAAGCGAAAATCAGCGAACATCCAACTGAAAGCGGTGCGAGCTTTTGTGACCATATCTCACTTGAGCCAGTTAGCCTGCAAATAGAGGGCATCATCTCCAATACGCCGATGACTTTGATTGGGTTAACAGCTGCGAGGTCATTGGACAATTATATCCACGACCGCTCTAACGACAGGGCCAGCGAAGCTTTCAAAAAGCTTGAAGCTATTTTTGCTCAGCGAGAGCCTGTTGGCATAGTCACGTCACTCAAAGACTACGACAATATGGTTCTAGAAAGCTTAAGCATTGAGCGGGGGGCAGGGAGCTTTGAGTCCTTGCATTTTAGAGCAACGGCTAAGCAAATTCGTATGGTAAATCAGTCTACTATCGCTATCCCTGAACCTAAACCTGAGAGTACCAAGCCAAAACGCAATCTCGGTAAGCAGGAGACTAAGCCTGCCTCAGAGGCAATCAGCAAAAAGACCGCCGAAAAAAGTTCTTTATTAAGCGCGCTCTTTAAATGGTGAAATAGATGAAAGTCTTAGAAATCCATATCTCATGTGCTGCGGCCCATTTTATCCAAGAAAATGAGATCTTTAAAAAAAGCTTTTTTTTAGAGTTTGAGTGGCTTGAGCAAGAAAAGTTTTGGCTGCTGCATATTTTTGACCAACAAAGCCAAGCATTGAGCACCGGTATAAAACTTATGCCTAACTGGCCGCTTTATAGCCATCGGGATGCTCAAAAACCTTTCACCTTTATGTTGCTAGAGAAATCGCTTAATCAAGACTTAAGCCGCCATAGCCTAAGCCAAGCTTTTAGTCTGGTAGCTTATGAGGCTGTTTAAGCGGGTGGTTGAGCTCACTGTTGGCGAAACCGAGATAACCGGCCTAGATATTGCTTTTGAGATTGAAAAAAATCTCAATCAAGAGCCCAATTCATGCCATATCGATATCTTTAATTTGGGCCCGAAAAATCGCGAGATTTTATCTAAATATCAACGCGTACCGGTACTTCTCAAAGCCGGCTATCAAGACAGCGTGGGCCTAATTTTTAAGGGCGATATGATTCGCTGCAGCCACCTCAAAGAGGGTCCAACGTGGAAAAGCAGCTTGGTCAACGGCGATGGCGCCAATGCTATCCAAAGCACACGTATTAACAAGAGCTTCGCCAAGGGAACGCCGGTTAAAACCGTGATCAAAGAAATCGCCGCCCAACTTGGCTTGCCTTATAGCTCTGCCATCAAACAATGCGAAGGTCTGGATAAAAATCTAGAACGCAGCTTTGCAGCCAGCGGCAATCCCATGGATGAGCTTGGTCGAATCTTACA
>Ga0209812_10000899_pt1 | contig 23439 bp, 20 predicted proteins | sample JI71714BDNA_FD_187502 | JGI IMG/M metagenome (GOLD analysis project Ga0209812, IMG submission 187502) | Wastewater effluent complex algal communities from Wisconsin, to seasonally profile nutrient transformation and Carbon sequestration -... | ecosystem: Engineered > WWTP > Effluent > Algae...
CAGCGTGACCATTTCGAGTTGATGTTGTTGCGGGGATATATCTTTGAGCATGAGGGCGCTCCTATTTGGGCTCCCTCTATTAGATCAAAGGCCTGGATCTACGTCCAGACCTTTGTCAGCAGTCTGAGGCGACCGCAGGTCGCCTTTTTTACGTGTCAAATCCGGGAAAACCAGCGAGATCCAGCAGGAAAACAGACTGGCCAGGTCGGCAAAAATCTGAGCGCTGCGCGCCGAAATCTGCAACTTTTTTAGCGATAGCTCAGTAACCAACGCCGACACGAAAGTGCTGAGTCTGGCAAACACGACGACATGTTTTGGCACCCAATGCAATGTGCCTGAGGTGGTGAGTGATGACGCACAAATGCTGTTTTGTTGTTCTGCTCAGCATGTCTGCGCTAGCCCTGCCGCTCGGTGCACAGGCCGAACCCGCGCCCTGGTTTAAATGGCAAAGCAACAACACCGGGAAATACATCTGCAGACAAACAGACCCTGGTCCAGGCTGGCGCCGGCATAGCGGGCCTTATCTGGACGCAGGCTGCCGTATAAAAGGCAAGCCGCCAACAGGTGTAAGACTCTAAACCTCAGACCTGTTGCTGCGACGCCGGAAAGGCTTTTAATGCGGTACAGGCAATCGTATGTAATTGCTCCGCACCAGCGCCATTGGTTGCCTGAACCGACATGCCCTGCACGACTGTGATGATAAAACCCGCCAGGCCTTGTGGGTCAGCATCATCGGGTAAATCGCCGCAGGCTTTAGCCTGTTCAAAGCGCTGCACCAGCTGTTCAAAACCGGCTTTACGCCTCGCAATCAACGCATGTTTCACGGCTTGACCACTGTCGCTGCAAGTCAACGCCGCCTGCACCATTAAACATCCTGTTGGATAAACCGGATCACTGTGTGCAGCTGCCGCGCCCAATAAAATACGTTCGGCGACCCGATACGCCGTCGGTTCCTGCATCGACGGGTAAAAAAAGGCGCCGGGGCGGTTTTCATAACGCTCAATCGCTTTGAGAAACAACTGCTGTTTGTTGCCAAAAGCGGCATATAAACTAGGTCGGTTGATCCCCATCGCAGCGGTCAAATCAGGCAAAGAGGTACCTTCGTAACCTTTTTGCCAGAACACTTCGAGCGCTTTTTGCAGCGCGGTTTCCAAATCAAATGTGCGCGGCCGGCCCACGGCTGCCGTGTTCCTGCCTGTTGTGCTTCTGGGCGAATGTGCACTCATCACTACCTCTGTGGCGGACGGCTGCAGTGCGAGGTGAACACAAGCAGCACCGCAATTTTCCTGCGTGAGTCAGAGAATATCTGAGCAGCCTGACATGGTAAACACGTCGGCACATACAACCTGTGCAATAAGGAACCCACAGCGGCTATAGCTCTGTGTCGGCCGCAGACTGCACGCCGAGTTGCCAACTGTATTTTTGCAACAAGGCTTTAAAATCGCCATGGCTGGCGCGAGCTTTGATGTAATTATCCAGCTGTTGCCGCTGCAGCGGTTTCAGGCGCGGTGAATAGACACAATGGACCTGATAATGCGCAAGCTCGATCCGCTGCAACCTATTGACCGGTAACAGATAATGAGCTTCCACTTCAGACATCACCACAGAATCAGCTTGACCGGCCAGAAAAGCGGCGGCAGCTTCTTCAGGGGATAAATGATCTTGACGTTGCAACCGGTTATTGCGGAACAACGGTTCTAACTGCGGATATTTGTAGCCGGAAACAGTCGCAGTCAGCTGATGCTGCCCACTCAGACTGTGCAGATCTTTTAATGGCTGATGACTTAACAATAAATCGGCATAGCCAAACAAAGGCGGGCTCCAGCGCAATAGAGGTTCCGGATACCAGGCTGGGTTCGCCCGGCAATACAGATCAGCTTCACTTTTAAGCAAGGCTCCCGCGATCCCGCTACGACTAAAAGATTTTAATTGCAGCTGCATTCCAAGTTGCTGACTGAGCTCGCGGTAAATATCAATGAGATAACCAGAATGTTGTGCCGGATCAGCAGAGCGGATAATGGCAGGTGGGGTGATAAAATCGCCATCCACAGCGACCAGGACCTGCTCATTCGCGCCAGCCGTTAAAGCTACGCCCAGCAGCATTGCAGATCCGCAACTCAGCATGGGGAGTTGACTGCTCACCATGTCCATCCTTGTTAGTTTTTTCATCAGTCTACGCCTTCTGCTAACGACTGAACAGTCAGATCAGTGTGGACACTCCTGAACTGCGTTCGCGACGCCGATAGGATGGATGTTGCAAAGCGCCCACTGCGACCTGAAAGCGCTGGCAGAAAAACTGCAACACGCCGTCGACACTCAAGCGGGCATAGGGGAGCTGATGTCTGGCGATCACTGCTGTACCAAGCTGGCTGAGTGCCTGCTCGAGCGTAAGACCTGCTGGTTTGGGTAAGCGGTATAATTGAAACAGAAAATTCAGCGCTGAGACTGCGTAGGAAGAGCCGGCGGGCACCCGGATTAACTGCAGCTCCTGTAAGCGGAAGCCAATATCGCGGATACGTTGTAATCGGAGATGTTCGGTCATGATACAAGGCCTTACTCTAACTGCTGATACTGCTGTATCGGGTATCGAGCGCCAAACTTGAGACCTATTGTTCCGGCATTTCCACCGAATCTATTTAATCCGATATAGAACAGCCGGTTAGGTTATTCACGCTTTCGCCAGCAACGGACGCTGGAAAATATTTTTACCGCCCCCTTTAATAACATCATGTGATTAATTAAGCTGAAAATGTTTAATCCACAGGAGAGAAGCATGATTGCGGTGATTGGCGAGAACGTTATTGATATTTTCACTGCGGCTGATGGTCGTTTTATCGCAAAGACCGGTGGCTCGCCATTAAATCTGGCCATCGCCTGTGCGGCGCAGCAAGTCCCGGTCAGCTACTTGTCGCCGTTGTCTTCAGATGCATTTGGCGATGCCTTTTTGCAGCTATTAAAGACACGGGGCGTCAGCGTCGGCTGGCCACACCGCTCTGCCGCCCCCAGTTCGTTAGCTTTCGTCCGGATCGATCAGGCTGGTCAGCCCAGCTACAGCTTGTACAGGCAGGGCATTGCCGATCGCGACTACAGCGCAGAGCAGCTGATTGCCGCGCTGCCCGCTGACTGCAGGATCCTGCATACCGGGTCACTTGCATTGGAACCGCAGGATGCCGGGAAATTGCTGCCAGTATTACGGGCGGCTAAACAACGCGGGGTTCGCCTGAGCGTCGATATCAACGTGCGATTGCAGTTTGTCTCAGATGTAGCAGCTTACCGCAGCCACATTGAACAGGTACTGCAGCTGGCGGACTACATCAAGGCCAGTGATGAAGACCTGACTGCGCTTTACCCGGCACTCGACCTGCACCATGCTGTCGAGAAAGTTCGCGCACTGGCGCCTGATGCTTTGCTTGCGCTGACGTGTGGTGCCGAAGGAGCGGCGCTGTATCTGGGAACTGAGTGTATTTCGCAGGCTGTGATTGAGCCTGAAGTGTTTATCGACACAGTGGGCGCCGGCGATACATTTTTTGCCAACCTGCTCGTGCAGTTACTGCAACTACATCCAGCCAGTCAGCCGCTGGCGGCTCTCGATTTAGCCTTATGTCAGGCAGCGCTAAGACGCGCTTGTCTGGCTGCCAGCCTGAATATCGCTCAAGCAGGTTGTGAACCGCCGGATAAGGGCACGCTCGATGCAGCCTTCGACAAACTTGCATAAAAACTAATTTAATCTGTTCCTGTTTTCTTTAAAATCGGTTATAGATATCCATACAAATTGCATGGATTTATTTAAACGGATTTTGGTACATGGACAGTTATACCCTGATGATTACGAGCTGCCTGACGGCAGCGACTATGACCATCACATTTTTTGGTCTGCCCGTTGCCAGCCGGCGTGAACCCTACTTGCTATTGTGGGGCTGTGCCGGCTTGATGTTTCTGTGCAATAGCATCCTCGGTGGCATCGCCTTTCACCACCAGCTGCCTTATCTGTTGATCCCCGCCCTGGCGAATACCTGCACTGTGATGGCTTATGTGTTTTTGTGGCTAGGTCTGCGGGTTTATCTGCGGCTGCCAGTCCATTGGGCCTGGTTCGCTGGTATTGCGTCGCTGTCTTTGGCTATGAACATGCATCCTTGGGCACAAATCGATGTAGGTCACCGTTTGCTGCTGATGTTTCCGCTACTTTTCACGTTACAACTGCTGATTGTCATGCTGTTATTCCGTCACCGCCAACCGCAACTCAAAACGGTCTATACCGCGCTGGCGCTGGTTTTTATCGTTAACGCAGGCCAGATGGCTTACCGCTGGTGCTATTTAGTCATGAACGATTCGACAGCCCTGACATTTCTCGGCAACGAGTTTCTGCAAACCTTTGGCCGTCTTGCCATGTTTGTTTTTATGCTGCTGGCTACTTTTGCCTGCGCTTTGCTGGTGATCCGCAATCAGGAGCTGGTGCTGCGTGAACACTTGGATAAAGACCCGCTGACCGGTTGCTATAACCGCCGCGCCCTGCACCGCTTGCTGGATCAGCTGGAACAACGTCAGCAAACCCGCCCACAACCACTGAGCCTGATTATTTTTGATGTCGACCACTTTAAACAAATCAACGATCACTACGGCCACCATTGCGGTGATCTGGTGCTGGCACAGTTGTGCGCCCGATTGCAGCAGGAACTGCGCAGCGCTGATTTGTTATTTCGTTTAGGGGGCGAGGAATTTGCCGTCGCTTTGCCGGATACAGCGCGGGAGTTAGCCCTGCAAGTGGCAGAACGACTGCGGCAAAGTACGCTGGAGCTGCAGCTGCCACAACATCCGCAGTGCCGGATCACGATTAGCCTCGGCGTCAGTGGCGGCCATGGACAGCCTCTGCACTGGCCTGAACTGCTGAAACAAGCGGATAGTGCTTTGTATCAGGCCAAGCACCTTGGCCGCAATCAGACGCTTTGTTATGCTGACGCTGATATGTAGCTTGCGGGTTAGACTCTATGAAAAAGTTATTGATTTATATTGCAAATCGTCTTTGGTTAATTCTGGCAATTTATGCCAGTAGCCTGATGCTGGGCGCGGTCAGCTTTGCGCTGATTGAACAAAAATCACTGGCCGATGGCCTGTGGTGGGCCACCGTCACCTCGCTGACTATTGGCTACGGGGATTTAACCCCCGTGACGCCACTAGGCCGTATCGTCGGCATTCTGTTTGGCCACTTCTGGATATTTGTGGTGATCCCGATGATTGTCGCCAATATCATTATGCATCTGGTTGAAGACAAGCACCTGTTTACCGACGAGGAGCAGCGCGAGTTAATGCATCGTCTGAAGCGGATTGAAACACGACTGGAACAGAGTGATCAGGCAGCGCAGCAAGAGCAACACCGGCTCTGACTGCACATGCCTGCGTAGGTCAGCGTCTGGGCAGTGACAGCTGACGGGGTTGCAGCCACTCTGCTGTTGCTGTGTGTACAGAAGCAATTTGATGCCACTCGGCCTGGCATTGCCGCTGACTAAACTGCACCAGCAAATAACCTCGTTTTGACAGCTCGCACCACTGTAATTCATCAATCAACAGCGGCAATACTTCAGCGAGTTGCTGCGCTTGTGTTTGATCCAGCTGCAGATATTGCTCAATACCCGGCGAAGATACTGATGCAGTTGCCAGCTCAGTTGCCACCGCAACGCCGTCGGCATTTTTCAGCTCGTTATGCCAGGCGTTGTGCGTATCTCCGGTCAGAACCACCACCTGACGACCGCTGGCGGTCAACTGCTGATACAAACGCTCCCGCTCTGCCGGAAAGCCGTCCCAGGCATCAAGATTGTATGGCAATTTATTAGCCAACCGCTGTTTGTCGGTAGCACTCAGTGTTTGTGGCTGACGCAGCTTCAATGCCGCCAGCTGTTGCAGTAACTTAAACAAGGTCGGCCCGGGTTGGCCCAATGCCGCCAGCGCTTCGCCGGGTAATTCCATCCGGGCCATCACGACCTGCTGCGCCAACACCTGCCAGTGACAGGCTGACTGTGCCATGCTCTGCGCCAGCCAATCGAGCTGTGCCGGACCTAATAACGTCCGGGCCGGATCCTGAACTGCTGCGGTCAGTGCGGCAAGATCAAGCTGGCCGTCGCGTCGGAACTGCGGAAAATCCAGCCAGCGGCTGCGGGCACTTACGCGGGTATCGAGCAAATAAATCTGCACTAAGTCGCCATATGCGACGCTGCGATAAAGCGGCTGGCCGTGTTGGACCTGTGGCCGGATTGGCAACCATTCATAGTAAGCCTGCAGGGCGGCCAGCTTGCGCGCGGTAAAATCACCTTCGCCGGCACTATGGTTTTCAGCGCCATCGGTCCAGCTGTCATTGGCAATCTCATGGTCGTCCCATACCAGTAAAAACGGGTGACGGCCATGCAGTTGTTGTAAAGCTGAGTCTGTGCGGTAACACGCATAACGACGACGATAATCCTGCAGCGTCAGCAATTCGCAGCGGTTGTCCGGTGCATACAACCGGCCAAATTCAGCAGCCCGTTCAGTCGCGTAGCCATCGGCAGCATATTCGTACAAGTAATCACCAAGATGGATCACCGCATCCAAATCATCCCGTTCAGCCATTTGCTGGTAGACATGGAAATATCCGGCCGGAAAATTACTGCAACTCACCACCGCAAAACGAGCCTCGCTTAAAGCACCTTGCGGCAAGGTACGGGTTTGCCCGACCGCCGAGCTGTTCCGGCCACACCGGAAACGGTAGTAATACTGCTGCCCGGCGCTTAAGCCGGCAGCATCCACTTTGCAGCAATAATCCTGTTCAGCCATCGCGACACAATCCGCCGCGACAACCAGTTCACGAAACGCGGCATCTGTCGCCACTTCGAGGCGCAAGGTCACTTGTGCGACTGCTGTGGCAGGAGTGACCCGCGTCCACAGCACGACCCGGTCACGTAATGGATCGCCGCTGGCAACCCCATGCAGAAAAACAGCAGAGCACTCAGACTCCGCCATATTGCCACCGGCTTGAGGGGCACTGACACAACCACTGACGGTACTAAAACCACCTGCTGCAGCCAATAACGCTGACACCCGCAGAAACTCCCGACGACTCCACTGCTTCATAACAAACTCCGGATTGTTTTCTGTCAGTCTGCGCAGGCCAGATGACGCCGCGATGACGATCACAACTTGGTTGTCATGAAACTTCTGCTTAAAGACGACACACTCAGCGGCAATCACAGCAGCTTGTCATCGCCGGGACATTCGCCATAAATCCTTCACTATCCTGTCAAATATTTGCCGCATTCCCCTGCAATACTGCACTCGGCTTCTTCCTGTCGCCACCTGTAATGGGTTTGTTGTGTATCCTTGTCCTTGGTCCTGTTCTATTAGTTCGGACCCCTAAAGTGGCGCCTACCGGCGCCACATTTTTTATTGGCATCCGCCCACCTGCAGCTCCGGCACGCTTACCGCATCATGCTTCAATCAGGTTGATGCGGGGAAAAACGACTGCCAGGGTGCCGGATGCCCCAGGCCATACCCCTGGCCATAATGCACACCGATACTGCGTAGCAGCACGCATGTGGCTTCATCGGGCACAAACTCCGCGATAGTCTGGATCTGCAAACTCCGCGCGATATCCGCCATCGCCCTGACCATCACCGCATCAGTAGCGTTTTGTGTCATCGCTTTGACAAATGAGCCGTCAATTTTTAAATAATCGACTGGCAGATGCTTCAGATAGGCGAAAGAGGACATGCCGACGCCAAAATCATCGAGGGCAAATTTACAGCCGGTTTGCCGCAGACTATCGATAAAACGTTTGGCGGCCGCCATATTAGTGATCGCCGCGGTTTCGGTGATTTCAAAACAGATTTTTGCCGCGGGAACCCGGCAGAGCGCTAACTGTTGTTGAATAAACGGCAACAACTCCGGATCGCTCAGCGACGGGCCTGACAAGTTAATGGCAATTTTATCCAGTTGCAGCAAATGATGCGGGCTCTGGACCAATAGCTGCAGGACCTGCCGGATCACCCAACGGTCGATAGTCCCCATCAGGCCGTGTTGCTCGGCGAGCGGAATAAACAGCGCCGGGCTGACCATACTGCCGTCTGCATCGCGTAAGCGTAACAATACCTCAAGATGCAGCCCCGCCGCCGGCACCGAAAGCGGCACTATCGGTTGGGCATAGAGTTCAAAACGATCTTCATCCAGCGCCTTGTGCAGCAAAGATAACAACTGACGTTGTTGCGCCAGATGATTCAACTCAGGGCCATTGGTATCCACGACAAAATAACGGTTCCGCCCCTGATGCTTGGCTAGATAACAGCCACTATCCGCCGCCTTCACCAGATCGGTCAGACTGCCCTGATAGCCCGCCAGCATCACAACCCCGATACTAGCGCCGATGGTAAAAACCTGCTGTTGCCAGTCAAAGCGAAATGCAGCGATTTGCTGCAAAAGCTCTTGCAGATGCGCAGTCACCTGCGACAGATCACGGCAGGTCAGGACCAGACAAAACTCATCGCCCCCCACCCGCGCCAGAACATCCAGCTCGCGCAACTCAGTACTCAACAAACTGGCAACGCGGCGCAGCAGCTCATCACCGGCTAAATGCCCGCAACTATCGTTGATGTGTTTGAATTGATCCATGTCGATGTAACATAAGGCCCCGGCCTGCGGCTGTACCAACAGAGCCGCGAGGCGCTGTTCAAACGCATAGCGGTTTAACAAGCCGGTTAACTGGTCATGTTCCGCCTGATAGCGGATTTGCTGTTGCAGCGCTTGCTCACGGCTGACGTCGCGGAACGTCATCGCCAGGCCCTGCGCCGATTTAACCACCTGTAAGCGCAACCACCGCGCTCGAATGAACGCCGACGGTTGTGCCAGCACCGCTTCGTAGGGCTGCCCGCTGTGTTCCACTTTCAGACAACGGCGAAACAACCATTCGGCCTCCAGCTGCTGACACAAAGTTGCCAGAGACTGACCCGGTGTTAACAAAGCGGCGTCACAGAGCTCGGACGCAACCTTGTTACTTTGCTGTAAGATAAAGTCATCGCTGGCGCTATCGTTCCGTCGCGACCATAACAACATCGCGTCCAGCGAAGCGTCTGCGGCAGATTGATACAACTGCTGAAAACGGCGGACCTGGGCATCTTTCGCAAACTGGCGATACAACAGCAAACCGATGCCACAGGCGATCAGCAAGCCAAGCCCACTGATCCACGAGGCACTTTGCCAGATATCGGAATGACTTTGTACACTGAAATGCCATTGCCGGCCAGCAAATATCAGCGGTTGGACAACTTCCGGCACATCGGTGCGAAAACTGCCTGCTTGCAGCAAAACATGCTGACCATCCTGCATCCGAAAGGCCAGCCCACCGGCTTCAAGGTCACTGGTATAGACCCCGATAATGGTGGTGATATCAAAAAATGCAGCGACATAACCGTGCGGTTTGCCCTGCATACTAATAGCACGGGTCACCACCAGACTTTGTGGTTGCTGCGGCGGATGCAACAACGCACTACTGGCTGCTAACGGCTCACCCAGAATGGTCGGCAGATGCTGTTGCAATAACTGTTTGCGGGTCAGCGGATCAATGGACCAGAGCACACGCCCTTGCCGATCCAGCAACACCAAATCACGCAATCCCGGCAACATTTTTGCCAGGGTGACAGCCCGGACATTAAACCAATCCACTTCATTAGCCGCAGCCACCGGCCAGTGCCCGACTAAATCATCCAGCGCCCGGACCCTGTCCGCAGCCATGATTTCAAGCGCACTACTGACTTGCTGAGCAACAGTCCGGGCTTTGATTTCACTGGTCTTGTAATTACTGAAACCAAGATAAAGAGCCACCAGTACGATCGCGATCATGATAAAGAGGGTGGCAAGGCTGGCAACTAAAGCGGGGCGACGCTGCATACAATTCTCCGGAAAACTCCGGCAGTGTAGGCGGTCTGTATGACAATCCAAAGACAATACGGACCAGCCCTGTCCTGCATTTTGCCGGCTTTAGTAAAGAGTTATCCGGTGGTCTTAGAGCGGCAAAACACGCTGACAGCTAAAAAATCACTGGTCACAGCTTAGCTAAAAACGTACATTCAATTGTGCCGATTTAGTGACATAAACACAGCTATTTGCAGCAAAAAACCGGAAAAATCGACAAAAAATAAGGATAACAGGAACCTTTGATGCTGAAAAAAATAATGAAAATTGCCGGCATTGGCTTGCTGGTCGTCATCGGCGTGATCACAGTCCGAACCGCCAGTTTCACGCCCGAACCATTACCGGCGGTCAAACCGGTTGAGCTGCCAGTGGATGTGGCACGCGTCAGTCAGCACTTGTCCGAAGCCATTCGGTTTCAAACGATTTCATACGACAACAGTGCGAAGCGCGACAAAGCCCGTTTTGTCGGGTTTATTCAGTGGGTAGGCCAGACCTATCCACTGATGCAACAACTGGAACTGACAGCAGTCAATGAATTAACGCTGCTGTACCGCTGGAAAGGCAAAGATCCGCAGCGTCCGGCTATCTTATTGTCTGCACACTACGATGTCGTGCCGGTCACGCCGGGAACGGAAAAACTTTGGCAACAAAGCCCGTTCTCCGGCGCTATCGCCGATGGGTACGTCTGGGGACGCGGCGCCATGGACGACAAAGGCGCTGCAGTAACGATGCTGGAGGCTTTCAGTTTATTACTGCAGCAGGGTTATCAGCCGCCGCATGATGTGTATTTGGCGCTGACCCATGACGAGGAGATTGGCAGCCAGGAAGGGGCTGCGGCTGTGACCGCGCTGTTGCAGCAACAACAGGTTCACCTGGCCTGGTCACTGGATGAAGGTTCTTTTGTGCTGCGGCAAATGGTGCCGGGTGTACAGGCGGATGTCGCCAGCATCAACGTGGCCGAAAAAGGTTTCCTGAATTTGCAACTCACAGTACAAAGCCCGGGCGGCCACAGTTCGATGCCGCCGGCTGAAACAGCCGTCAGTATTCTGGCCAGAGCCCTGACCCGTTTGACTGATAACCAGGTACCCGGTGGCATTGATGGACTCACCGCTGATTTTTATGACCAGCTGGGGCCACATATGGCCTGGCTACAACGGATGTTGCTGGCAAACCGCTGGTTGTTTGGGCCTTTGCTGGAACAAGAGCTAAGCAAAATGCCGACCGCAAACGCCATGCTCAGAACGACTACAGCACCAACTATGTTAAACGGCAGCATTAAAGCCAATGTCCTGCCGCAACAGGCGACCGCTATCGTCAACTTCCGCCTGCACCCGCGTGACACTGTCGACACTGTCGTGGCCCACGCCAAAACAATGATTGATGACCCCCGGGTTGAACTAGCGGTTCTGCAGGGCATGGCGGCATCGAAGGTTGCCGCAACAGATACGGATGGTTTCCAGCGAATTAGCCGCGCAGCGCAGCAGGCATATACCACAGCTGGAGCGCAGTCAGCGCCCTTAGTCGTGGTATCAGGCCTGACGATAGGTGGCACCGACAGCAGATTTTATGAAGATTTGGCCGCTGGCAGTTACCGTTTTAACCCGATGGTGCTGACATCGGCTGAGTTAGGCGGTTTTCATGGCAACAATGAACGGATAAGCCAGGATAATCTGGTCAAAGCCGTGCATTTTTACTATAGCCTGCTCAGTAGTCTGTAACGAAGAGTGCCAGTCAAAACGCCCGGGACGACAGGTCCCGGGTTGTGTCACAGGCGGGATTAACTCTGCCGCACCGGACCGGCGTCAGCCTCAATCTGTTGTTTTAACTCCTTGGCAAAACCTGCCATAAACACCCATTCAGCGACAATAAACAGGGGGCCGATCAGCAAGCCCATCAAATCGTCGACAAAAGCCGGTTTCTTGCCCTCGTAATAATGCCCGATAAACTGCAGCACCCAGCCAATCAGAAATACACCGGCTGAGCCCCATAACCAAAGCACGGCAAACAGGTCGACCAACTGCAGCGCTAAGGCGAAACAAATGGCGCTGAATAACAACATCAGCGCGCCAAACTTCAAATCCAAGATCAGGTAGTACAGATTACTCAGCACAAACACCAACAACGCAGCACTGATGGCAGATCCAAACAAGGGAAATGACAGCATGCCAAAGACGCCGATCACAATCAGCGGGATCCCGACAAAATGGGTCAAAATGTTGCGTTGATCGCGGTGATAAAGCGCATATTGGCTGAGTTGTTCGCGTAAAGTCCGCATAGTTTTTCCTTTCATTGCTGCAGCGTTTTGCCGCAATGTAAGCCGGGTTGCTAACAAACTCTGTCAGATACCTGACATTTTAACGCTGTGCCAACTCGAGTAAGGCCGGTCGGTTGATGACATCAATGCCACCATAACGGGTTTGGATCAAACCGGCAGCGACCAGTTGGCGCAACAGTTGATTGGTGGTTTGCCGCGATAACGATAACAGCTGACCGAGCTGCTCCTGTTGCAACGGGATCTTTGACTGTTGCTGACTGAGCAGACAGAGCCGGCGTGCGAGGCGTTGCTCTGCACTCAGCACAGCCCGGTCTTCCAATTCAATAAACACCTGGCGCAATTTGCCCGTCAGCAACTGGCCAAATGCTTGCCACCATTGCGGGTCAATCCGAACCAGCAGTTGTAACGCCGTTTTAGGAATTTGCCATAACTCAGTCTCCAGCAGTGCGACCGCATCATGAGTTCTTGGCATTTGATCAAATAAGGCGATTTCACCTAACCACTGACCAGGCGTGATCAAGGTTAATAATGCTTGCTGACCGGATTGATGCAGGCCTGAAATCAGCAGTTGTCCACGCAACACCACGTAGATGCCACAGAACGCATCTCCCCGGGCAAATAATTGCTGCTGTGGTGCGAGCTGCCGCCGCTTCCCCTGCTGTAGCAGCTGCATCTGCTGCTGCTCAGTCAAAGCCACAAACCAGCTATCCGCCCCGACCACAGTGAGCTCTGCCTGCGTCAGATCGCTGCCAGCCAAGAGCCTTGTCATGACGCCGGCCAATGCTGGCGAATGCCAAGCCTGATCAGCTCCTGTTCAAGCGCGGGCTCCGGCGCCCGCAGCGGCTGATGCTGACGTGCCAGATACAAACCAAGTGCGGCAGGTTGGTCTAAACATTGTTGCAGATCCTGCTGCGCCAGCAGCACATTGGCAGCAGGTGCGGCGAAACCCCATAATGTCAGTATAAAAGCGCCGGCCTGCGCCGGAGTCAGCGCACTGACATCGCCTTCAGCCGTGCTCAATAGGGTTTGGCCAAGTTGATAAAACAAGGCGCATAACACCATTTGTTCGGTTGCTGCCTGGTCTAAATTTAACCATTGCCCGACTAACCGGCAGTGGCCAGCCAACCGGACGCCGGCCAGAAGGTCTGTACCCTCTGCAGCATCCGCCACACTCAGTGCCAGCACCACGCCGTACAATAAGCTGAGTCCCAACCGGCTAATGGCCATTTGTATCGAATGAGTTTCATGATTAAAACCCATATAGGCGGAATTCGCTAATTGTAATAAACGCGCACTGAGCACCGGATCTTGTTCAATCAAATCAGCCAGTTTGTCGACACGGACGTCAGGATCCAGCAAGAGCTGGTGTAACTGCTGAACGAGCGGTGGGACCAGCGGTAAATGCGAACAGGCTAACAACTGAGCTCTGCTTGTGGGGTGGAGCCCCAACGCGGACAACGCGCTTGCAATAGTGACCAGCCGGCTGAAACTTTCATCAGGCAAAGGCTGCTGACAAAACAGATGATATTGCTGGATAAAGGGTAGCAATAATTCATCCTGACAATCCGGAACGGCCAGCACCCGGATACAATGACTAAAATGGTGTTCAAGATCATGAACTTGCTGTGATTGCGGCAAGTCAACCACCAGTAATTCTGGTGGCTGCAGCCATTGCTGCGCATCGCTGCTATTGGCACAGGTTATCTGCCATCCATCTGGCAACTCTGGTAAAACGACAGGTGCAGATTCTGTGATCCAAAGAATTTGGCCGGTCATTGCGCCCTCCGCGGGTTAGTTTGATCTGCTTCAGGTCTAAACCCCCACAGACGAATTGAATGCAAAATGCTAACCGGCCGTAACCTGAACGATGCAAGCCTCATCCCGGTTACAAAGCTGCCGCCTTTTCAATCACCTGCTGAGCAGTCAAGCCGTTAGTTTGTTGGCCAAGGAACTGATAATTCACATTTTGCATCGCGGTATCACTATGCAGCAAAGCCGCCGCTTGCTGTTGTCCGGTGTGGACCTGAATTTTAACCAGCGCTAACAAAAATTCTGCTTGTTTCGATTCAGGCATACTTCGTACCACACGTTGCACACTCTGCTGGGTCGACTCAGCATTGGTGCCGTCAATCGTCAAAGTTCGATAAGACTGTGGCGACGAACATGCCTGCATTGCCAATAACAGTAAAGCGCAAATCAACGTTTTGCCACTCACAACACTCAGTAAACGGCTCTGCTTTCCGATATTTTTTGTTTGCATTTCTTCTATCCCTATCCGCTGGTGTTAACAACTTGTATTGTTTTAGCAAAAATAATCGCGGCTGACCAGTGCGACTTGAACGCGGGCATCAAATCAGCAGAGCCCTCTGCTCCGATGACCAGATACCGCCGGGAACTGCCGCAAGTTTCGGCGGTCACAGCTGCTCCCCTCAAGATAAAATTGCAGGAAAAGTCTCGTTGCAACAGCAGGTTCTGTCGTTCTATGGTTGGCTTTGCCTGTCAGTGCTGGCCCATTTGATCATCGCCGCTCTGGTGCTGCAACAACAGGTTCAACCGCCAGCCGCCAAGCTATCGGGCGCGCCGGTGCAGGTTTTCGCTGTTAACAAATCAACCTGGCGGCAACAACCCGTAGCTGTCGCAGCCTCGCCTGCCACAGTGATAGTGCCGCAGGCTCAACCGGCAGCGTTAGCCCGCGCCAGAGCGAAACGCACAACGCCAAAACCTCAGCCAGCCGTGAAATCAGCGCCAAAGCCGACAGCAAAACCAATGTCAGTTGCCTCAGTACCACCACAGTCCGCGTCGGTAAGCGCAACGACAAGCGACGCGGCGAGCACACACAGCACCGACGTCATGGCATTGTTCGATTCAGTCAGGATAAACGCAGCCAGACGTGAATTGTCTGCCACGGAACTCGCAGCGTTAGCGGCGCCCAGAGTGCAAACGCAGCCTGAACGCCACAGTGGGGTCAAACGGGCAGCAGTGAAGCCCGGCGCAGATGCGGCCTCGGATGTACTTGAAACGCTGCCGGATGGCACGCAACTGGTTCGGGTTGGCAAGCAGTGTGTACTGGCGGCGCCGGGCGCTGATCTGCGAAAAAATATTCACAGTATGAAAGTGGTGTCCTGCGGTGCCGGCGGCCGCAGCGAACAAGATCGGATAGACACGTATTACGAGCAGGTCATGTCCGGCATCGGTCAGCAGCGTTAATTTGCCGCTGTGATAAAACGGCAGGATAGCTCGTGATCTTCAGCTTGCTGATAACCGTGCACCAAGAATCGCCGCGCCGCGCTCGCCGCTAGCGGCACCAAATTCTGCACGGCGCAGCGGCGGCAAAATCACACCGGCAAACAAATGACGACTGATGGCCATGGGTAAGGCGGCAAAAATCTCATCGATATCCGACAAACCACCGCCGAGTACCAATACATCGGGGTCATAAGCCAGGATCTGCGCCGCCAGTGCGGCACCCAGCGCATCCAGATAACAAGCAAAACAATGCAGCGCCAGGTCGTCACCGGCGCGCAGTGCCTGTAGCCAGTCATAGGTCGTCACGTCCTGATTGCTGAAATGACGGTATAACCGGGCCAGACCCGTGCCGGAGATATAAGTTTCGGCACAACCATCAAGGCCGCAACCACAGCGATACAACGGCAACTGATATTTCGCCAGCACCCGGGCAGCAATCGACTGATGCCCCAACTCACCGGCCAGCTGATGACGCCCTTGATACAACTCGCCATCCACGCACAATCCCCCACCAGCGCCGGTGCCGAGGATCACGCCAAAGACCCGGCGATACCCACGCCCCGCCCCCAGCTGTGCTTCGGACAACACAAAAAGCCGGCAATCGTTGCCAATCGCCACCGGCCGCTGTAACCGGCTGGTCAGATCTTCACCCACCAATTGCTGATTCAGGCAGGCCACATTGGAAGAGGTAACCAGGCCCATCGGGGCGACAACGCCCGGCAAAGCAATGCCCACAGCCGCCTTTTGACCATACTTCTGATCCGCCAGGCTGACCTGGGCACTGACCGTATCGAGGAACAACGCATAATCATCGGTCGGCGTTGGCACCCGCCAGCGTTCCACCAGACTAAAATCCGGCTGAAACACGGCCATCTCAATTTTGGTCCCACCAATATCCAGTCCGTAAATCATCATGCTCTCTCCGCCAGCCCAGGATCAAACGGGTACAGGGTCACGCCTTGCACCACCCGGTTCACTTCGCCGGTCGGGCACGGATTATCCGGCGAAATCGCCAGTTGCAGCGCTTTGAAAAAGGCCAATGACTGGCAATACACGATAAGTGGTAATGCCAACCAGACATCGGTCAGCGCAGCGCCACCCGGTACATCATCCATTTGGACCAGCCGCGTGAACGCGGCACGGCGATCACCTTTTACTTCCTGATATAAATCAACATCATATTGCGCTGTGTACGGCGCGTTGGAGCGCAAAATAAACACCTGCGTGCGGGCATTGACTACTGATTTCGGCCCATGACGAAACCCCAGACTGCTTTCATAAAAACTGCTGATTTGACCCGCAGTTAATTCGAGATACTTCAGTGCCGCTTCCCGGGCGATCGCCGCTAAACCACCGGAGCCGACAAATACCACCCGCTCGGCCGGCAGCTCTGCCTGCGCGCGGATAGCGCTACACTGTGCTAACAGCTGGCCGGTGACTGCAATCGTCTGTTCCGCCTGTGTCTGCTCGGGCTGGAATAACCACAAAGTGGCCAGATACATGCCGGTAAAGCTACTGGTCATGGCAAAACTGCGGTCGTGGCAGGCCTCCGGTAACTGCAGCACCCGCGCCTGGCGGTGCGCCTGCCCATACTGCGCCAGTTGCCCGGCCGGGTTACAAGTGATAATCAGATGGCGGCAATCCGGCACTAACTGGTCAGCCAGCTGCACCGTTTTCAGGCTTTCCGGGCTATTGCCGGAGCGACCGTAACTGATGCATAACGTTGGATATTGCGCCTGCAGGTACTGCGCCGGATTACTGACGAAGTCCGTGGTACTGATCGCTTCCAGCCGCTGTGCCGCGCAAGGCAATGTGGCGCTCAGGGCTGGCAACAGCGCCTGACCGATATAGGCCGAAGTACCGGCGCCCGTTAAAATAATCCGCAGATGAGGTTCCGCCAGCTGTGCGGCAAACCATTGACGCAACGGAGCATCTGCATTGATTTGCCGGATAATTTGCTGCCAAATCTGGGGCTGCTGGGCAATCTCGCGCGCTGTCCATTCCGCCGCGGCTTCGCGCAACGCCCGCTCCGTCAGACCCAGTGTTGTTGTTTCAGCTAAAGAAAAAGGTACCACCATCACTCTCCCGGAAAACGGCTCAGGCCGCGTGCGATTGCACAGCTTGTGAATGGACCAGACCACAGGCACTGGCATACGTCTGTAGCACCAGTCGAATATGGTGCTGCAGCAGCGCTTGTGGTTCAGGTGCCAGCAAGCCACTTTGCACCGCCTGATACTGTAGGGGCATAAACTGGCTCAGCAGGGGTAACGGGATCTGACTCTGACTCAGGTTGGCGAGTAACCGGCTGACTGCCGCCTGCAACTGCGGCTGCTGCCAGTAATAACGCACCCGATCGCTGAAGCTGTATTGGCGCAGCAGTTGCTGCTCCAACACATTGCCCGGATAAAATTTCTGCCAATAGCCCGGTTGTAACTGCATCACCCGATCTGTCACAGCAATCAAATGCGACTGCTGCTCGACCGGCAATAGCTGCTGCTCAATGTAACTCAAGGCAAACAAGGCTTCGCGCAGTGCAAAGGTTAACTGAGGGCCAACTTTGAGGATGGCAAAATGTTGTTGCACCAGTTGCTGATAGCGGCTGGGTGGCTGGAAATCGGTGGAATGCGCTTCAAACACCAGTTGTGGATCTTTCGCAATAAAATCAGCCAATTGTGTACTTGCGACCGCATCGAAGGCATGGACCCGGGTATTGTCGAATTCGACTCCGGGCTGCACCACCACCGCAATCACTTTTTGCCAGACTTGCGGGCCTAAGCCCAGCGCAGCAAAAGCCTGCTGATGCAGCCGGATAGTCTCCGCGACATTGGCCACTGCGGTCGGTTGCAGGTGTTGTTCGAGGCTAGTGACGCCGCCAGGCGCCGGGACTTCAGTCCCGATCACATAACACAAAGCAGGCGCTGCGCCACTGTCTGTTGCAGGTAAACCGGCATGAGCCTCTTCCGCCACCTGACAGAGCCGAGCGGCCCGGGCGGCAATCAACGTATCCGGTAACGGGCTGGGATCGCCGGCACAAGCCATGCTGGTGTCCAGATGAATTTTGCTAAATCCAGCCGCGACATAAGCCTGGATCAGCGTTTCCGCCTTGGCCATGGCGGCTGCGGCCGGCAGCGCTGTCCAGCAGACCGGGCCTAAATGGTCCCCACCAAAACACAGTTGCGCCTGTGGCAAGCCAATTTCTCGCGCCATATTTCGTACGAATGCAATAAAATCAACCGGTTGCATGCCGGTATAACCACCGTCCTGATTGACCTGATTGGCAGTGGCTTCGACCAAAAGCAGCGAATGATCCGCTTTTGCCTGTTGGATGGCGGCACTCAGCACCTCTGGGTGCGCTGAACAAACCGCGTAAATTCCTGTAGCCTTGCCCTGTTTATTGGCGCAAAGCAGTTCAAGCAAAGCGTTCATACCTCTCCTTAAGGATTAATCACATGCACTTGCACCCCCATCCGGGTCAGCTCTTCCACATAAGCCGGCGGAATACCGGAGTCTGTGACCAGCGTGTGCACCTGCATCGCACTGCAAATCAGATGAAAACCACGGCGTTCAAACTTCGATGAATCGGTGACGACAATCACTTCCCGCGCCACTTCACACATCAACCGGTTGAGCGTAGCTTCCGCTTCAAAATGGGTCGACAGACCGGTTTTTAAATCAAAGCCGTCAACGCCCAACACCACTTTGTCAAACTGATAGTGTTTCAGTGCCTGTTCGGCCTGCGCGCCATAAAACGACATCGATTTTTTCCTGAGCGTGCCGCCGGTCATCATCACTTCGACTTTGTCTACCTGCGACAACTCCAGCGCGATATTCAGACCATTGGTCATCACAATCAGGTTTTTATGTTCACGTAAATTCGCCGCTACTTCTTCAGTGGTCGTGCCTGAATCGAGGATGATGCGTTCATCGTCTTTAATCAGCGCCGCGACAGCGCGGCCGAGCCGCTGCTTTAACTCCGAATGTTTCTGCCGCTTTTCTTTTAACGACAGTTCCCGGCTCAGGTCATCGTTAACCATGGCACCGCCGCGCGAGCGCACCAGCAATCTTTTGCTGTCCAGTACCGCTAAATCGCTGCGGATCGTCACTTCTGACACGCCAAAACGCTGCGACAATTCCGCCACCGACACTTTGCCCTGGGCATTGGTCAGCCGGACGATTTCCTGCTGCCGCTCAATGGTATTTAAGGCTTCCACCTCATCTCCCTGCCCGCTACCGGGCTGTTGCGTTGTACCTTACCAGCTAAAACAAAACTTTCAATATCTTTCGTTTTATTTCTTTTGCTGATTTTTATCGTTGCCTGACAAAGCCGTCAGGGCTTAAAACCTCACGAAAATCTAATTAATAATTAAATTTCAATGATTTATAAACTACCTCAGATATACACGCCTGCACAGCAGCTAACTTTCAGATCTATTCGATCCTGATTTTAGCGCAAAATCTTCTAAACGAAAACAAAATACAACTTGCGATCACTTTCATTAGAGGATTATAAAGAGACTCGAAAGGTTTTGAATGCTGTCGAATATTGCATCATGGGCGCCTGCTGAGCTTTCGTTGCAGTTTACGCCAACTGACGTTCCGACGATATCAGCTTTCGAAATTTTCAAAACAAAAAATAACCACAACGTGGAGGGACTATGTCACAGGGTACATTTCGTTATCACCGGCTTGCGCAGCTGGTGATGCTGGCCATACTGGCGCCGCAGCAGGCTTTCGCCGCCGATGCGGACAGCGACAAACAAAAACAGAAGAAAGCCGACACCGAGCAGGTCGAAAAAATTCAGGTCACTGGTATTCGCAGCAGTATTAAAGAAGCATTGTTTTTAAAGCAAAACGCCGTGTCGGTGATTGACGTTGTGGTTGCCGAAGATATCGGCAAATTCCCCGATGAAAACCTGGCAGAAGCCCTGCAGCGCGTACCTGGTATCACCATTACCCGTAACGGCGGCGAAGGTCAGAAAGTCATTGTGCGCGGCATGGGCGATGGCTATAACGTGACGACCGTCAACGGCCGGCGTGTGGCCTCAGAAAACAGCGGCCGCGATTTTAACTACGACACCATCGCCTCTGAACTGGTCAATTCCATCGCGGTGTATAAATCACCGGAAGCGCGCTTGCAGGAAGGTGGGATCGGCGCAGTCGTCGACATTCAGACTCGCAAACCACTGGATTTAGAAGGTTTTACCCTGACCGGTTCTGCCAAAGGCGTCTATGAAAGCCGCACCGGCGACACCCAGCCGCATGCGTCTTTCCTGGTCGGTGATTTGTTTGAAGATGGCAAACTCGGCGTGATTTTCACCGGTGCCTATTCTGAGCGCACCATCCGCAACGACACTTATTCCGCCGCTGGTTTTTATGACGAACAGGAAGGCGTGACTGAAGCAACGCTGCCGATTGATAAAAACAATGACGGCAAAATTGACCAGGCCAACGAATTATTCCCGTCCAAAATCCCGGCTTATATGTATTACGCCAACGCGCAGGATGTGCGTGAACGCATCGGCGGGACTTTAGCGCTGCAATACCAGCCCAACGACTGGATTGATCTGAGTCTCGACACCATCTATTCGCGTTACACCACGCAAGGCAACCGCTATCAGATTGGTTTTGTGAACTATGACGAAAGCTGGACGCCCGGCACGCCGATATTTAACAACGCGACTTTTGGCAGTGACGGCCGGGTGCTTTCGGTCACCCAAACCGCCAATCCGATGGTGGAGCTGTTAAACCTCAGTACGCCGCGCAAAACCGATACCTGGCAGGTTGGCGCTAATGCCAAATTCCAAATCTCGGATGCATTCAGTGTGACTGCCGATGTCTCGAGCTCAGAAGCCAAAGATCAGAACAACGGCGACAACCGCTTTATCGTCGCCCGTGGTTTTGTTGACTCAATCAAAATCGATTACAGCAAAGACAATAAACTACCGGATGTAACGATAGCCCCGGCGCTGAACGCCGACCAAACCTATGGCGCGCACTACAGCTACAACAGTGGCACTGGCGTGACTGACCAGGTTGATGAAGCCAAGTTGATCGGCCAATACAAAATTGACGATTCCGTGCTGACGCAGCTCGATTTTGGCGTGACCTACGGCAAACAAAGCAAAGGCCGCAGTGAATATTCATCAAGAAACCCCAGCCAGTTCAGTCGTGGCGGTTTTTATCTAGCCCGGGATAAATACACTTTTGACGCCAGTTCGGTGTTTAAACAAGGTGAGTTTGAGCTGTTCCGTATTCCGAAAACCGTGTTTGTCGCGCCGAATTTTGACAACTTCCTCGAAGGCGAAAACAGTATCCAGCCGAATCCGTGGCCGAGTTTTGACTATGACAAACTGCTCGCGTTTTACCGTTCGATAAACGCCGAAGCGGCGAATAAGAGTATTGTCGCCAGCTTAAACCAAGCCGGCGCTTTTGAAGTCAGTGAAGCCGTTACCGCCGCTTTTATTCAGGCAAATATTGAAGACACGCTGTTTGGGCTGCCGTACTCGCTGAACCTTGGTCTGCGTCAAAGCAAAACCGACGTCACCAGTGAAGGTTATTCCTATGACTTCAGCAAGTTACAATTAGATAGTGCCGGTCTGCCAACCAACAACGACTGGCGCACTGTGAAACGGATCAGTTACGAAGGTAGCTACAATAAGCTGTTACCGAGCATGAACTTTAAACTGAGCCTGCAGGATGATTTACAGTTGCGGGTGTCGGCCGCAGAAGTGATGAGCCGGCCAAGCCTGGACCAGCTCAAACCTTGGGCTGCACCGAACTTCAGTACTAAGGTCAACGGTCTGCCGCAACTGGACGTACGTTTTCCGGGGTTAGCGCCAGAACTGGCCACGCAATATGACGTAACGCTGGAATGGTATTTAGCCGACAGTTCACAACTGGCGTTGGGCTATTTTGTCAAAGACATCGACGCCTTTATCGAAACGAAAAAAGGCAAAATCAACTTTGGTGGGATCGACTACTGGGGCACTTATGCCTCATCCGGGCAATACGGCGCCAAGATCAATGGTTTAGAAGCGGCCTGGCAACAATCACTGGAACAATGGTTACCGTCGCCGTTTGATGGTTTTGGTATCCAACTAAACTACACCTATGTCGACAGTAAGTTTGACGATCCTAAACTGAAAAACCTGTCGTACACCGGCATGTCGAAAAACTCCTACAACGCAGTGGTGTATTACGAAAAATATGGCGTGCAGGCGCGTTTAGCCTACAACTGGCGCAGCAAGTTCCTGAGCTATCCGGGCGACTGGGGCGGCGATAGCTGGACAGCGGCTTACGGCCAGCTTGATGCGAGCGCAAGCTACGACATCAACGAGCATCTGACGGTGTACAGCGAAGTGTCGAACCTGACTAACGAGCGTTACTGGGGTTATGTCAAACAACCGGATCAGGTGAACTGGCTGGAACGTTTTGGCACCCAGGTGGCTGTTGGTGTACGCGGCAACTTCTGATCGCGCATCGCGAGCCCGCTGCTGGCATGGCCAGTTGTAAACAACCCGCTGGCACGGCCAGTTGTAAACAAGTTGTAGGCTGCCCGGCTTTCGGGCAGCATGCAATCATGCCTACGCCGCCCTTGGGGCGGCAATTTTCTATCTGAGGAATTACCAGAAATGCTGTTGTTGGCTGCTATTTTCCCAAAACGCCCGCTAGCCGTGTTAGTCACCGCATTGCTGAGCGCAGCGTCGCTCAACCACACTGTAATCGCTGCGCCGGTTGGCAATCTGACCGTATTGCAACCACAGGGCAGCCTGCTGCAACTCTCCACAGATGCCAATGTGGCCATTGAGATCCAACTATTAAAGCCAGATTTACTGCGCATTCGGGCCGGTCTTGCGGGCAAGCTGACCGACGAAGGCAGTAAAGCAGCGCCCATCGTCATCAAAACCGACTATGCGCAGGTCGCCTATCAGCTCAAAGATATGGGGGATTATCAGCTGGTCAGCACCGAAGCCATGGCGCTACGCATCTAT